>Ga0257122_1002872_pt1 | contig 10455 bp, 10 predicted proteins | sample SI106_120metaG_FD_190146 | JGI IMG/M metagenome (GOLD analysis project Ga0257122, IMG submission 190146) | Marine microbial communities from Saanich Inlet, British Columbia, Canada - SI106_120 | ecosystem: Environmental > Aquatic > Marine > Inlet | place: Canada: British Columbia | collected... | reverse complement strand
CTACTTTTGCATCTACACCAAATTTATTCCCTGTTTCTTTATAAGCACTAACACTTTCTGGATTTTCAAATTCAAAAGCACTAACAAAGACATTTACATCATGATCAATTGGTAAATGATAGTCGGCTCTAAGATCCCAACCATCTAGTGCTCTTTCAATAGTTCCTTCTGCATTGGTTCGTCTACCACTCATGGCACTATAATGATTATATCTCAAATCAAAATCACTAGTTATCGCTTCGACACCAACTCCAACTCTTTCATGACTTTCTGTTAATTGGTGATCATAAAATGCATTGGCACCGAATATTATAGTATTATCATTTAATAGTTTTCTTGTTCCAAAACCAATATTGATAGTTTCATCACCATCATGAGTATTAATACTTGTTTGGTTAAAAATTGTACCATTATCTATTTTCACAATCTCATTAACACTCATAATACTAAAAGTTGGTTTTAAATATTCCTGAGTATCAATTGAAAAGTCTAAATATTTATTATTTTCAAAATTATTTTTAATAAATGAATTAATGCTATCTGTAAATTGCTGCGTATACGCATGTATTTTAGCATCTTTAAATGATGAAATTTTACCTTTAGCTTTTCCTTTAAGATCAAGACCTTGAGAACCTACATTGGTTGCTATTAATAAGCTTAAGGTTGCTGGCAATAAGTATCTTAAAAATTTCATAATTATTTATCCCTTGTATTGTTTATTCTTGTCTATGTCTTTAACTATTATTAATTATTTAGCCTTATTAGTGTTGATTGTTTAACCTAAAATAGGTTTTATCTCCAAGCACCTCTTGATCTTCTTGTTTTAGTTTGAATATTTAAATATATCTCATTAGCCATCATTCTAGTTCCCATTAACAATTCATCTCTATTTTCTCCACCAGAATCTTCCTCTTGATAAATTCTTACATTGATAGCATTGATAGTCTTAAAATTTAGTTTAAAGCCTACAGTTTGTTCACTAACTACTATTGGGTCATCATGAATTTGAATTAATAAAATTCTTCTAGCATTTTCTTGTGTGTCAGCAATTGTTTCGTTATCTGTTTTAAGTAAATAAAAAGTTTGTCTTATACCTGTAACACTTGCATGAGTATTACAACATCCAGTAGCATTTCTAAATTGTGTTGTATCAACTGAGCTTGCAGATTGCCAAAGTCTATCTCCAAACGAATTTATTATGGTTGTTGTCCAATCATTTCCTGATTGCGCTTCACTTAAAGTTCCGCATCTATATCGAGTATGATTTGGAGTTCCTGTAAAATTTGTTGGTAAAGTTATTCCATGTAAAGTTGTGTAAGCTGGAGTTGCGCTAGCAGCTTGTAATTCAAAAGTGTGTGTATTTATCCAAATGTTTCCACTATTATCTTTTCCTGTGTAGCAAACGGTCCCCCTATTTGTGAATTTGTCCTGAGAGGATGCATGGTAACCTTTAATTAGAGCATCTGTTCCATCTGAATTAATAAATTTTTGGATATGTTTTACATGAACATGATTATCCGCAATAATATATGGATATTTATATGATCCAACTGGTAGTACTAATGTACCCTCTAATAAATCTTGTTCACTACCGGGTGTAATATCTAAATCTTTTCCTGTGTCACTACTAAAAAGAGTTACACATGAACTTAAATCTGCGTTAATTGTATTAGTGTGAGTGCTATCAGGTTCTCGATATGGGTTTTCTGTACAAATACCCATTCTATATATTTTCACTTTATAATTGTCTGGTGTTATGTCGCAAGAGTCTGAATCCCCACCAAAATTAAATAATGATGGACTTGAAGCTAATGCAAAAGATGTGATATCACCATTACCTTCGTCTTTAACTATAATCGCTCCATCGTCATTTGTAGCGCAAATATTAAAACTATGACTTTCAGATATAAGACTAAAATTTAGTATAAAACTGAATGTAATTAAAATTATAAAAAAACTAATTAATTTTTTTGGATTATTTATTTTAAAAGTTTTCATTATAATGGAGGTTAAATTATATCTAATTTTTAATGAATTTAGAGTGATTGTAAACTATAAAAAAACCTAAAATGAGCTAATTTATTCTGTAGGCTTAAATACTAAGCATACTCCATTATTACAATACCTTTTGCCTGTTGGGTTTGGCCCATCTTCAAAGATGTGACCATGATGACCACCACATTTTTTACAATGATACTCGGTTCTTCCGTAACCTAATAAGTGATCTGTTTTAGTTTCAAACACATCAGGTAATGACTCATAAAAAGATGGCCAGCCTGAACCACTTTCATATTTAGTATTTGAATCAAATAATTTTACTCCGCAATTAACACAGTGAAAACTTCCCTCTCTCTTTTCATGATTTAGTTCACTTGTTCCAGCCATTTCTGTGCCCTCTTCAAATAAAACTAATTTTTGTTCAGAAGTTAAATTTGGATTAATTTTTTTTGACATAATTTATTCTATAACTCTTAGTGGCTTGCCTTCAACACAAGCCTCTAAATCTTCAATCATCTGAGTATAAAATATACTATAATTTTCAGCAGTAACATATCCAAGATGTGGTGTTAGTAATGCATTGGGTAAAAATCTTAATTTATTACCTTCTGGCAAAGGTTCTTTTTCATAAACATCAATTCCAGCGCCCATAATAACATTAGTTGATAGTGCAATAATTAAATCATCTTCATTTACAATTGGACCACGTGATGTGTTAATTAAAAAAGCTGTTTTTTTCATTTGATCAAACTCTTTAATGGTGATGCAATCTTTATAACGATCACCTCCTTGAACATGAATTGAAATATAATCTGATGTTGTAATTAAATCTTCTTTACTGCATGGCAAAACATTTAGCTCTTTGCATTTATCTAAATCTAAATTTTCACTCCAGGCTATAACTTGCATTCCAAAAGCATTTGCAATTTTTGCAACTTGCAACCCCACTCTTCCAAGTCCAATTAAACCTATAATTTTTCCCTTAAGTTCAAAGCCAACAGTTGTCTGCCAGTAACCTTGATACATATTATCAATTTCTGTTTTTAAATTTTTTGATAATCCTAAAATTAATGCCCAAGTTAATTCACAAGTTGGGTTAAAATTAATCTCTGTTCCACATACTATAATTTTTCTTTTTTTAGCTGCCTCTAAATCAATTGCTTTGTTTCTTGAGCCACTAGTAATAATAAATTTTAAATCATTTAAATTATCTATTAAATTTTTAGTGATTGGCGTTCGCTCACGCATAATTAATAAAGCTTCAAAATCAGCTAATTGCTCGATTGCTTCCGCTTCATCTACAAAAGGCTCACTGAAAATCTTAAATTCATATTTTCCAGATAGCTTTTTAAGATCCACAAACTCTTGTGAAACATTTTGATAATCATCTAATATTGCAACTTTAAGCATTTGTAATTTTTTTGTTTGATAAAAATAAACCTAATATAATTAAAACTGAACCAATGAAATGAAAAAATAGAAATTTTTCATTAAAAAATATCATCGCAAAAATCGTACTAAATAATGGGATTAATGATAAAAAAATTCCAGCTCTATTAGCACCAATAATTGAGACCGCTCCTGCCCAACAATAATAGGATCCAATACTTGGAAATATTGCAACATAAATCAAAATATAAAAAAGATTATTACTTATTTGAATAATCTTGCCTTGAAAAAACTCAAATAAAAAAGCTGGAAAAAGAAAGATTAAACCAAATGTACATACAACCTGAACAAGAGAAAGCAAAGATATGGTAAATATTTTTTTTTTTAAAAATGCTGAATAAATCCCCCATGAAATTATCGCAATCAACATGTAAATATCACCCTTATTAAAATTTAAAGTTAATAGAATATTTAATTCTAAACGAGTTATGATTGCTAAAATTCCTAAAACTGAAATTACTAAACCTGATATTTGAAAAATATTAGTTTTTTCAATTTTTAATAAAAAACAAACTAAGATAATTGTTACTGGAATTGCGGTATTAAAAAGAGAGGCATTAATTACCTGAGTATGATTAAGAGCGTTATAGGTGAATGCAGAAAATATTCCGACACTCGTAAAACCTAAAATAAGAAATAATGATAAGTTGTTTTTTATTTCCATCTTTATTTTTGAAATTTCTTTTAAAGTAAAAGGCAGTAAGATGAACCAAACTAAAACCCATCTAAAAAAAGCTAATGAATAAGGTGGGACATTTTCTGTGAAAGCAAATTTTCCAATAGTAAAATTTCCTGCCCAAAATAATGTTGCAAGGATCAACATAATATATGCTCTAGTATTTTTTCTCACTTTGGAACCCTTTATTTTGTTAATTATAATTTTTCCAGAGATTGAGTATAATGTCTATCTTTAATAAAATGATTATAAAAATTTAATTAAAATAAATTTTTATTTATTGAATTTTTTTGCAATCAGCTTCATCAAAAGCGTTAAAAAATATATCTTGCAAAATATCACCATTAGTGTTTTTGCACTCTTGATCTTTATCTTTGATATCTTTATCTTTACTATCTTTATCTAAAAATTGCATTACATGCTCACTAACATTTTTGCCTGTTTCTTTCTTGATACCCTGATTTATTGACTCTCCAACAAATGCTTGTTGAATACTTCCAGTTTTAACAATTGTAAAAACTGGGCCTAGTAATGCTACACTTTGAACACAACCAGTTAAAAATATAAATGGAATTAAAATTAGAAAAATATTTTTCATTTGTAAGAGTTTTATGTAATTTGACTCATAAATAAAGATAAACTTACTTAATTAAGAGTTATTTGTGTTCATTTTGATGTTTTTATTTGCCAATTCCAATAATTGTTAGATCGTCGTCTAGAATATCGTTATTTTCTTTAATTCCTTTTTCTAAAGTACCTGTTTTTAAAGTTTTTAACCTAATTTCTTCAGTAGCATTTTCTAATTCTTTTCTTAATGAAGAATTTTCATGTTTTAATATTAATTCTTTAACCCCTTCAATTCCAATCTCTTGCTTATTGTCATCCATGCATTCAGAAAATCCATCCGTAAAACAATAAATTCTCCCTTTATTTAAATTAAAACTTTCTAATTGATATACGCTTTCATCTTTATGTTTGGTCACCGCTAATGGCATTGAGCTTGAGGGAAATTCTTTAAAATCTTTTGCTATTTTTAATAAAGCTGGCTGATGTCCGGCATTAGCAATTTCAACTAAATCTGACTTTATATTATATCTTCCAACAATTGAGGTAATAAAGGTACCAACAGGGTTGGTTTCTTTTAAATCGTTATTCATCTCTAATAAAATTTCATTAGGTTTGAATTTTTGTTTGGCAAAAATCTTAAATAAAGTAATTGCTTTTGCCATAACCATTCCAGCGTTAACTCCTTTGCCTGATACATCAGATAAAGTGAAATAAACCTCATCATCGTGTAAGTAAAAATCATAGAAATCTCCTGAAATTTCTCTTGCAGGAATATTTAAACCAAATATTGGATAATTTTCGATATCTCTTTTTGGCATTAACCTTTTTTGAACATTCATTGCGAGTTTTATTTCTTGGGAAACTCTATTCTTCCATTTATTTTTTTGTTTTTCAGATTGCTCTAACCTATCCATCAAAACATTATATTGAGTTCCAATAATACCGCTGTCAGTAAAAGGATCTTGTGGAGCTCTATTAGAATAATCCTCTGATTTTGCTTGTTTTGTTAAAACTTCTAATAATTCATGTGTATCTGTTGATGCGTTATGCTCTGAAATATTTAAACCAAGTTCTTCTTGAATTTTGCTAACTCTTAAAGGAAAAAATGAATTGATAGTTTTAAATATTATGTAGGATCCAAAAAAACAAAAGCTTCCTATTGAGCCTATTCCAATTAATTGAATATATAATTGTTCTAATCTTGTTTTTTCAACCCCCATCATTTCAAAATTTCCAAACAAAGCAACTGCAATGGTTCCCCATATTCCACATGCTAGGTGAACGGGTATCGCACTAACTACATCATCAATTTTAATTTTCTCTAACAATACAATTGTTGAACCTGAAATAATTCCTCCGATACTTCCTATTAAAATTGCATCAGCGGGATCAACATATGCGCAAGAAGCAGTGATTGAAACTAATCCTGCAAGTGGACCAGTGATCATAAATAAAGGTTCTGGTTTTTTTAAAACAAGAATGCCCATGATACTTGAAAAAATAAGTCCAAAAGAAGCAGATAAAAAAGTATTAATTAAAATTAATGGAATTTTTAAATCCATTGCACCATTTGCACCCCCATTAAAACCAAACCAACCAAACCATAAAATTAAAGCACCAAGCGCTGCTATTGGTGTATTACTACCTTGAAATGATTTTTTTTTATCATCTTCTCTAAACCTACCAGTTCTATTTCCAACAATTAGTAAAATTGATAAAGCAATCCATCCCCCTACAGAGTGTACAACTGATGCACCAGCAAAATCTAAATAACCTAATTTGCCTAACCAACCAAATTTTTCAGTAGGATTTTCAAAATTAAATGCCCAAGACCAATGACCTACAATTGGATAAAAAAAACCAGATGCAAAAAAAGTAATTATTAAATAAGAAAAAAACTTTAATCTTTCAGCAACCGCACCAGAGATAATAGTTGCAGCAGTTGCAACAAACATTGCTTGGAAAACAAAGTAAGTTTGATAACCAGCAACTTTTGTGGTGAAGAAAAAAAACTTATTACCAAATAATCCCGATACACTAGTTCCGTACATTAACGCAAAACCAAACGCCCAAAAAACAACAACCGCTATTCCAAAGTCAGTTACATTTTTAAGCGCAACATTAATGCTATTTTTGTTTCGAGATAAACCAGACTCTAAACACATAAAGCCAGCTTGCATTAAAAAAACAAGAATGGCACAAATCAATAACCAAAATGTATCTAGGTTAGCTTGTAAGATTGCATCAAGACGATACTCTAATGCTTTTAAGGTACCTTTAGTTGGAAGTTGGTCTACTTTTGACTGCAGCTCATTAAGTAGAATCTGGGTTTCAGCCGCAGTCATAGTTTAATCTTTATTAATCTACTAATTTTCTAGCTTCACCTGCATCAGTAATAATTTTTTTAACACTAACTACTTTAATTACTTCAAAGCCTGTTCCAACAATTGCTTCTTTATAATCATTATCAGTTAAATTAGATTTATCTGCAAAAGATGATACCGCAACCCCTTCTGGCCATGAAACTTTCACGGTAGCATTTGGACTTGCTGCTTGAAGTGCTTCAGTTACCATTTTTTGGCACTTGATGCACATCATACCATTTACTTGAGCAATTTGTGTTTGTGCTGCAAAAGCAAAACTGGATGTGAAAATAATTGATAATACTAAAATTATTTTTTTAAGATTGTTCATACTACTCATATATATTTAAAACTTAAAGTAACCTCTTTAAAACTAAAGTATATTAATTTAGTATCCATTATGGTGCAAAGTATAAAAAATATATAAATTAATCAATTATAAATTGAATTAACCAATAGATATCACAGTAAGATCATCACTTAATTTATCGCTACCCGAAACTTTTATAACTTCTTTAGTGATATCAGATAAGTGTTTATTAGAGTCTTTAACATAATTTTCTTCAATAATTTTAATAGAGCCCTCAATGCCAATTTCTTCACCTTTTTCATCGAGGCTTTCTGATAATCCATCTGTGAAAACATAGAATTTATTTCCATTTAATTTTTGTTTATTAATTTTATAAACTGATTTTTCTTTTTGAGTAATAACACCCATTGGGGGTGCTTCACTTTCAAACTTTTGATATTGACCTTTATTATCCCTAATAATTGCGGGTTGATGACCTCCATTAACCCATGAGATTTCATCCGAGATTAAATCATATTTTCCAAGAATACAGGTAACAAACATTCCTGAAGTTTTGGTAATAAACAAATCATTATTCATATGAAACATCATTTCATCAGGATCAACCTGATCTTTCGACATCACTTCAAATAAAGTAGAGGCTTTTGCCATAACCATTCCAGCATGAATACCTTTGCCTGCAACATCTGCAATGATGAAATAAATGCTGTCATTGTGAGGGTAAAAACTAAAAAAATCACCAGATACTTCTCTTGCTGCAATATTAATGCCATAGACAGGATAGTTTTCTAAATTTCTCTTTGGTAAAAAATTTTCCTGAACTTTAACCGCAAGTTGCACTTCATTATTTATTCTACTTCTCCATTTTTCTTTTTCAATTTCACTAATTTCAAGTTTGTTCATTAATTTATTATAATAAAGTCCAATTACTCCTCCTGCAGTAAATGGATCTTGTGGGCCTCTTATTGCAAGATCACCTGATTGTGATTGTTTTTCTAAAATTGAAATTAAGTCATGTTCTACTGATACCGCATTATGTTCAGCAATATTTAGACCAAGTTCTTCTTGTAATGGACTTACTCTAAGTGGATAAAAATAATTTATAACTCTAAGTAAAATATAAGATGAAAAAAAAGTAAAAATTCCAACTGCAATCACACCAATAAATTGAGTTTTGATTTGTTCCACTCTAGTTAAATCTGTTCCTAAAATTTCTAAGTCAGAAAAAAAACCAACTGCTAAAGTTCCCCAAACACCAGCACCTAAATGTACGGGCACTGCACCAACTACATCATCAATTTCATATTTATTTAATAATTCATTAATAGTAATTGCAACTAAAGATCCTATCATCCCTACTAAAATTGAAACTAATGTTGTCATTGAATTGCAACCTGCAGTAATAGCAACTAATCCAGCTAGTGGACCAAGAATTATATAATAAGGATCTGGCTTTTTAAATAATAAAAATGAAGCCGCTAATCCTGTTAAAAGTCCAAAAGCTCCTGCAAGAAAAGTATTAATTAAAATTAGTGGAACTGAATCATCCATTGCACCATTGCTACCCCCATTAAAACCAAACCAACCAAACCATAAAATTAATGTTCCAAGAACTGCAAGTGGAAAACTAGAACCTGTAAATTTTCCTTTATTAGATTCTGAATATTTTCCAATTCTTGGACCAATAATTAATATTGCTGCTAATGCCATCCAACCTCCAACCGAGTGAACAATGGTACTGCCAGCAAAATCAATAAAACCTAATTCTGAAAGCCATCCTTTATTATGAACATCTAAAAGCTCTTTTGCAGCACTTGTTATTTCTATATTTGCCAAATAACTTGAAGACCAAGCCCAATGACCAACTAATGGATAAATTACTCCAGTTGCAAGAATGGTAATCATTAAATAACCAACAAATTTCATTCTCTCAGCAACCGCTCCCGAGATAATTGTTGCTGCCGTTGCAACAAACATTGCCTGAAATACAAAATAAGTCATGAGTTGAGCTTTTTCTGTTTTAAAGAAGAACAGATCAGTGCCAAATAAACCATTAAAGCTCTTTCCAAACATCAAGCCAAAACCAAAAGTCCAAAAAACCACCACGGCTACACCAAAATCAGCAGCGTTTTTTAATGCAACATTTATACTATTTTTGTGTCTAGAAAGACCAGTTTCCATACACATAAAACCAGCCTGCATAATAAAAACTAATATCGCACAATTTATAACCCAGAGAGTATCTACAAACGACTTAACGCTATCTAACGATATATTTTCCATAGTAAAACTTTTTTTTTACTATTTTGGAATTTCAGTATCCTGATCTTTTTTTTTCCAAATAAAGTAAAAAATATATGGAGCAATTGCTGGGATTATGCCAAACCAAAACCATTCGTCCCATTTATAGCCTTTATTTAAAATATCTTTAAGACTATTAATCCATGTTAAATAACCAATAAATAATATCCAGCCAATGCTAGCTGATATGCAAATTTTTTCTTTTTGCGTTCTGTCTTGCTTAAATAAATCAGTTAAAATTTCAAATTTTATTTTCATATTAAATCAATAAATCTAACAATTCGCTCTGGTAAAAGTACCATGAGCAGTCATTTTTATTACACAACTTCCTGTTTTAGCTTTTGCTTTAACCATGTAATTACTTGCATCATTATAAGTGCACATTTCATAATTAAAATCTGTAGTTAAAACGTCTGCTCCTCCTAATAAATTAGTTTCTAGATTTGTTGAAAATGCTGATGAGGGTGTGCATTCTCCAGCACTTGAATGATAATAACTACCATTAGCTGAATAATACTCAGTCTGACCTAGGCTTATTTGTTGCATTATATTTTCCGCAGATTTTCTTTCCGAACTAGAAATATAACCGGAGTAACTACTTATTCCAACCGCTGCAATTATTCCAACAATTGCAACAACAACTAAAAGCTCTATCAAGGTAAAGCCAGAGCTTTTAGTTTTAATCGTTGTCAAATTAAATATTACTTATTCTACAGTTACAGTATTTGTTAGTTGCGTAGGAACTGCAGTAGTATGAGCTGAACATTTTTCTTCAAAACAAGTTGCAATTG
>Ga0257122_1002868_pt1 | contig 10468 bp, 12 predicted proteins | sample SI106_120metaG_FD_190146 | JGI IMG/M metagenome (GOLD analysis project Ga0257122, IMG submission 190146) | Marine microbial communities from Saanich Inlet, British Columbia, Canada - SI106_120 | ecosystem: Environmental > Aquatic > Marine > Inlet | place: Canada: British Columbia | collected... | reverse complement strand
GAAGCCTTACACGACGATGTCATGAAGACAGATAAGGCCATTCGGTTTGTGGAAAAGATGTGTAAAGACATAGCGCCCTTAAAAGACGCCAGCGCTATCCTGGTACAGTTGGCACAAGATCAAAAAACTTCCCTGTCCACAATCGATGATAAGTTCACCATGTTTTCAAAAACAGTCACGCGGGGCTTGGCAGACATACAAAAAACGCCCCAGGGCGCGGTCAATGAAGACGGCAGAATCGGTACGTTTAGCATCGATCTCAACCTAAAGACGGGGACATGAAACAGGGCAGGGCAATCTGCATGTACTCTGGCGGCAGGCAATCTGCGTTAGCGGCCGCCATGGCCCTCAAAGTGCATGGAAAAGATAAAACGATATGGCTGAACAACCCGGTGACTGGAGAACCTAAGGATGTGGCCAGGTTTGAGGAAGAGTTCGCTGCCCACCACGGAATGGATATTCTCTATGTGGAGGGCGACCGCGAGAAGTACCCAAGCCTCTCCCCATATGAAGTAGTTCAGCACGAACGCGGTTTTGGGTTTAAAAGCGCCGGCGGAGACAATGTTCTCTGCACCCATAGGCTGAAGATACAACCAACACTCGACTGGCTAGACAAGAACTACCAGAAAGACGATATTGTCATCTATGGCTATACCGCAGAAGAAACGGGAAGAATTAGCAGGAGAAGCAGCATCCTGGGATCCAGGAACATTATTACTGCCTACCCGCTTTACAATTGGTCCAACAAATTGGACATGGATTATTTCAATAAAATTGGGATAGAAATCCCCAAGCAATACAAAGCGTTCCAGCACGCCAACTGTATCCCCTGCATAAAAGGTGGAATCATGCACTGGCTCTGTGTCTTCGTTCACGATAATGATTCCTACTGGAAATGGTCTCAGCTGGAGAATGAAGTGGGATTTTCAATCCACAAGGAAGGATATCTAGACGAATATGCGGAACTGTTTGAACAAATCAAAGCCCTGGGTGTGCCAATCGAAGAAAATGATAACCCAAGGACCTTCCTGGCTTCTGTAAAGAGGCTTATAAAAAACGCTCAACCGTCAATGTTAAAGGCGTTTGACCAGGGCACTCTGCCGTGCGAATGCGTAGTGTAAGAGTAGCCAAAAAAGCCGTTCTATACGCAATTATAGAATTGTGATTTTCCCTTGAAAATGTTAGTGTTCTTAACACGAAAGGAGCTCTTCTGTGGGAGACCAGGAAGAAAGCAGAGTCATGGGACGCAGCGAAATAGTGTTCGCTGGTCAGTTCATGAATTTAACACGCCCCTTTCGTTACGAGGGGAGAAACGTGGGGGTCTCCATCCCCTACGTAGAAGGTAAGAAAAAGCTTATAGAAGAACACTTTGAATCTGAATACAGTTTCTTAGAAAAAGACACCGCCCCGTTTTCTATTGTTTGTAAGCCGCTGTGGATAGATAGATCCGACAGAGTGTCTAGAGACAGTAGGGTTCCCTACACAACCTTTCTCATATATGCCGTGGACGTGACCGGCGCATATTACTACCTGAGATTCTTTATTTACAACAGCGGCCTGGATGAAAATATCCATATCATAAACGAGTTCCAGAAAACCTATGGTTGTGTCAAAAGCGGGTTGTCTGAAAACGAAAACCACAAGTGGGCAAAGTTTCGAGTCATGTTTAAGTTTGATCCAGCGGACTCTTTTGAAGCGATGCCACACTACAACATTCTGTTTTGGAAAGAGGCGAGCCCACCCAGATCAGAGAAGCCGATTGCAAAAGACTATGGTGCCAGGATCGATCTTGGGTTGAGAACAAACTTCTCGCCATTAGATAGCATCGTCACACCAAAGGAATGGATTCAGTTTCTCACTTCTAGAGGGGTGTACAACGCCGGCTTTGCTGACTACTGCTCTGTAGCGGCGTTTCCAGAAATAGAAGAAGCTGTAAAAAAACACAACAAGAAGAAAGGCAGCACGGAGTTCAAGCCGCTCTATGGGGTAACCTTTCCATGCCTGCAGTTTCACGGTTCCGGATCAAAGACTTTTCACATGAAGTTTTATGCCAAGAACCAGGCTGGACTGAAACTGTTGTACCAGAAAATCACCAACGCATACAAGACACAATCCGGGGCCGATCAACCGACTTTCTCAAGCGTTGATGTTGTAGAACTCAGCAGGAGTAAGAACGTCTGGATAGTGATGCCAACAGTTCGCGGAGAACTTTTTCACAAAATGGCCAGGGGGCCTCAGAGCGAGTCGACGAAAAGATTCATCTATGGTTTAAGTAAGATAATCCATGCGGTAGAGATTTCTCCGCTAGAGCTCCACGGCATTGATCTAAACGGGCAGCTGACCCACAACGGACAGGTCCTAGAAAAAGCACTAGACATAGAGACTGTTTTGAAAACAATAAAGCTAACCATTGCCGCCTGCAAAGTGGCCGGAGTAAGGATCCTCTTCTCCTCGGTTCCCAGGCTGTTGTATGAGTCTGACAACCTGTCGAGGGAAGCCCTACTGTTTTCGAACAAAATGTATAATGCAGATTCTGACCAATGCTTTTATTGGGAGAAAGAACACTTTCACAGAATTGCGGATATTTTCACAATGAGCCAACTCAGAGAGGCTGCCGTGGACACCCCGCAGTTCTTCATAGAAAATTCAGAACCCGTTCAAATCGTGTTCGACAAACTTCATCTACCAACCATTGAGGCCATCGAAGAAAAAGCGGAGACCTTCCTAATAAAGAGAGTCTTCAAAGGGCTTGAGAACAATTACGGAAAGGACTGGCGAAAGACGATCCCCAATCACGTTCGAGAAAGGCTAGAACATGAGTCGTCCGTGGTGTTGAAAAAATATGCCACGGTGTATGTCTCGTCCTTACTGTGTATTGATAAGAGTAAGTCCCTGGGTCACGGAGTCGGGTCAAGGGGATCTGTAGGCTCGTCAGCTGTCGCGTATTTCTCAGGCGTTTCTGAAGTTAATCCGCTCCCCCCGCATTACCGTTGTCCGAACTGCCAATACTTTAATTTTGATGTTGGAGGCGGCGCGTCTATTGGTTGGGATCTTCCCCCCAAAGATTGCCCGGACTGCAACACGACTATGATCGGAGACGGGTGGGACATTGAGTTTTCAACCTTTGTCGGGCTGAAAGGTGACAAGACGGCCGACATCGATTTGAATTTTTCTGGAAAGGTTCAGGGTGAGGTGATGAACTTCGTCTATGAAGAACTCTTTCCCGGGAAAGCCTTTCGGGTTGGAACCATCTTGCAGAAGAAAGAAAGCGGGCAAACGAAAGAGATGGAAGCCTTGTTCGGCATGAATAAAGCCAAAAACTTCTGTTTTGCCAAGACGGTAGAGGGGGCCTCATATTCAATGGGGAAACATGCCGGTGGGGTTTTGATTTTTCCCAAAGGCAAAGATCCGGAAGACTTCACGCCCCTTTCTAAACCAGGTAAGGACGACGGCTCAACAGATTATTCTCTGGCAACCCACTTCCCATATGAAAAGCTACACGACGGGCTTTTGAAGATGGATCTGTTGGGATATGACGGAATTGATTTTCTCGATGAGCTGCAGGATGAAACGGGGATACCACATGAGAGCATCTATCCACCTGGTGACCATACGATTCTCAAGCTTTTCTTAGAAAGAAAAACCTTGGGTGTCAACGAGTTCACCACGTTCGGCGCTAAGAACATGCTCGAGACCATAGCACCCCAGGGGTTTAATTTGAAGTGGAAGCACCTGGTTTCCATGTCTGGGCTGCAGCACGGAACTGGAGTATGGGCCGGGAACGCGGAAGATTTGATTAAAAAGAACATCACCACGATAGATTCCCTGGATGGGTGCCGGGATGAAATTGTTCAAACTCTTGGCAAAGCAATAAACGATTTTTCAGAGGCCTTTACTATCGTAGAGTCGGTTAGAAAGGGCAAGGGAGTACCGGTCGACAAGGTTGATATTGTTAAAGACTGCAAACAGCTTCCCAACTGGTATTTTAACTTCCTCAACAAGATCGAGTACATGTTTCCCAAGGCACACGCGGCAGCATACCTCATAGTTTCAGCGAAACAGATGTGGTACAAACACAAATTTCCCGGGAACTTTTATGCCGTCTACCTCGGGATAAAAAACAAATTTGTGAACGACCGCTGGTTCTTTATACAAGACGATCAGAAAGAAATGGTGGAAGAGTGGGAACTACTCGAAGAAAACATTAAGAAAGCCAAAAGAGGCGTTCTTGATCGTAAGAAAAAGCTCATGACCTTTCTGGTATTCAGAGAAGCGCATGCCAGGGGTTATAAACTTTCACCACCGAGAATGAACGAGTCTCGAGCGACCAGATGGATTTTTAGCCCTGAGGACAATATAATCATAGCTCCCTATCAAGCTATACCTGGCATTGGAGAAAAAAAGGCAAACGCCATTTTCAACGAGCGCATGGAGAACGGACCATTTGGAAACATAGATGATTTTTTTATGCGATGTTCTCCGGCAGAAAAAACAATGACGGATATCCGCCATTACAAATGGGGCGAGTGGACCCCAACAAAATTCAAAAGATTGAAGGCCAAGCTTGAGGCCATCAAAAAGGAGAAAAAAAAACTCTTGATAGAAAAACGAAAAAAGGAAGGGATGAAGGAGACCATCAATGATGGAGATTTTTATTGCAACCCGTAAGAGGGTTTCCCATGAAAAAAACGAAGGATAAAATTGACTGGAAGCACGCGGCAACCGTTTGTCTCATCACTATCGTCATAGTGGTGTTGAATGTTGCCCTGCTTTACCTGGTCACCAAATAAGGGGGACACATGTCACAAGGAGCGTTTGCTGCTTTTGTGGAAAAAATAGAAAAGGACTTTCTTGAGGATGGGAAAGTGCCAAAAGAAGTCCAGACGAAGATGGATAAAATGCAGATCGTTTTCTTTTCTTCAAAGGAAGAGGCGTGTGCCAAATTCTTTTCCTTTGATTTTGCACGGTTCACCACCCTGAATATGGTGGATATTGTAAAAGCCGTCGTCGCGTGTAAAATTGAGGTCGGGCAAATGTATTGGGTAAACAAGAAGTCCGCGCTAAAAATCTTATTGGCCCTGGACCAGAGAAGGGCAATAGTCTTGTTTCGCCACATGGCCGTGTTGTCCACCGATGCCGACGACACTACTATTTACAGGTTGCAACAAACCATGAATCTGCCATACATTGATATGGAAGAATCCATCTCGATTTGCAAAGGTGATTGGGATTGTGTTCCTTTCACCAAAGCAGACAAGAGCTGGACCGGAGAAGTGGTGTTGGTGCGGAACAAGACCGGACAATTTGGTGTAGAATACAGAGATCATAAAAAGGCGGCAGCATGAGACTTCTCTTAACCAAGGTGATAAACGATGAGAACTCGGTAACCTTCGAGGTTATCGAACCGAGCAAAGCCACTTTAAAAAGAACGTGTAACTTGTTCTTCTCAAAGGATTACCTTCACCGCATGATCACAGCGGTGGAAGAAGGTTTTTTAAAAACAACCCCGTCCGATGAAAAGTCCACAGGGTGCGTTCGCATCTGGTCTAGTCATGAAGGGGCGTTCTACATAAATCTGTGCGACAACGACGAAAAAATTTTAGCAAGCTCTTCTTGGTCTTCTGATGGGGATCATGAACAGGTAGCATTTGCGTTGCTGTCTCAAATAGCCACGCTGAACAAGTTCTTTTTACTGTGGGAGTAAAAAAAGTGGCAAAAAAGTATCCGTTTTAGCTAGAATGACGTACAGTTCGCAATACATTTTTTTCAATAAGGAGCCAATAAATGTCCTCTAAGCAGGAAAAACCAGAGCAAAAGAAAAAGATCCACCCGCTTTTAGTTGAGTCAGACGACAAGAGGTTGTTAAAAGACAGGGGCCATGAAAAGGGCACTTACGTTCGCAGAAATGTTGCGATTCAACCGCCGTCTGGATCGATAAGTAACTCACAAAGGGAACTGAAGTTTTTGGTGGCCACGTATACTCACCTGGATCCAAAAAAGATAGAGGCCTTCGTTGCTGGAATTTTCAAGATAGTTCCACCAAAAAAGCCGATGCAAGTCATTGATTTTGAGGAGAGGGTGAGAATACTTGCAGATAGGCAGAACACAACAGAGTCTATCGAAAACCCGGACGATCCATTCTCTGATCCTGAATTAGAGGTGGTTTCACTGTTCAAGCAGGTAGCCGAACACAAGCCAATTCCGTATGACAGGGACGCAGTCTCAGAATTTTGTGTGGCCGTGTCCAAAGTAATGGTCGGCGCAGGAAATTTCGATCCGGACCACTATAAAGTCAGCATGACGTGAAAGTTGTCCGTGGCAGCTGCGTAGTCGTAGTCGAATACACGGAGCACGAAAAACACGAAATAGCGGATTTATTTAGCGTCCTTAATAAGGAATATGCCATCGTCGCCAAGAAGATGCGGCGATTCAGCAACATACCTAAATACTTTCGCTATTTTTACATGGGCAATGGAAAGATTTTCCTACCGTCCGGAGCTCTTCACGTTCTCCAAGAAAAATTCAGAAACATCGAAGTCTTGGATGCTACGACTTTCCAAAAAATAGATCTCAAGCTTGTTGAGAAAATAATCCCCAGGGAATGGCAGAAGCCTGCCGCGAACGCATCAGCTAAAAATCCAAACGGGATTTTCCTGGTACCGACAGCCGGCGGAAAAACATTCTTTGGGATGATACTCACCGCCTCTTACAGCTCCAGGACACTGATACTTTGTGACACCGGAGACATCTACGACCAATGGGTTGATTCGGTAGAAAAACTTTTTGGTATCGAGTGTGGACAGATACGGGCTAAGAAATTTGATGTCCGCGATATCACCGTTGCCACAGTTCAAACCCTGATCAAAAGAAAACATCTCTGCAAAGAGATTAAAAATTTCTTTTCTCTGATGTTGGTGGATGAGTGTCAGATGATCGGCCCCACTAAAAAAGAGGACAAATTTGGTGATGGAACCGCGGTTTATAATTCCATGGGGAGTGTTGTCCAGTGGTTTTCCTGTAGAAGAAAATATGGTTTGACGGATGCCGCCGCCAGGTCAGATTCGCAAGACAGGTCCATAAACTTTGCCTTGGGTCCAGTAATCTATCAAGTACCTTTTACAGCCCTGGAAGAAGAAGGGTCCGTGATACGACCCAAGCTGATTGTCATACCAACGCAATTTACGTTGTCGCCGGGACTCAGCGACCCCAAGGATCAAAAAGAAAAGTACAACAAATGCCTCCAGGAACTTTTAAACAGCCAGTATAGAAACCGGCTCATACTAGAGGTGATGTGTAGGTTTAAAGGTCAGAAAAATCTTATCCTGGCCAACAACAAAGAGTTCATCCTTCTATTGCACAAGATGTTGATTGAGAGGATGCCGGAGGTTGCGGATCGGTCTGTAGTGGTTACGGCCGATACGAAAATCACAAAGAAGGCAGAGCGTGTCGATGCCATAGAGCGGGCCAGGCGCGGGGAAATTGAATACTTCTTTGCGACCAGCCTTGGAGACAAGGGGCTCGACGTTCCGCCAATGGAAAACCTTTTAAATGTGTTCCCGAGTAAATTCAAAGGAAAACAAAGACAGAGAGTCGGAAGAGTCGTCCGGTCGTGCGAAGGAAAAGAGCATTCTTTTGTGGTAGACTTTGCAGACATACTTGTCCCAATGTTTAGGACTCAGTTTACTGGCAGAGTTAACCAGGTGTATCGCGATCGTTGTGAAATCAATTATGATAATCCAACGATTCGAGGACTAAAAATATTCAGGAAGGTTGAGAAAAAATGAACGAACCACTGTTACAGAATATTATTTTAGCCGTCTTCTCGTCGGCTGTTTTTTTAAACGTGCTGTTTGGTATTAAATGCCTCTATAAAACAATCAAGAGGCAAGAGGTGTCCTTGTTCTGGGTCTCCCTCTTAACATATGCAACGGCGATGAATTTTCTCATGTTGTTGCAGCTTTGTTACACGTTGGCCGTTAAACCAAACCTGTGATCATTCCGGATCTTCGCACCAGGGCCCACGTCTTCCTCCAAAATAAGGCTTAGCGTGCCCCTCAAGAATCATGATCTCCCCGAGATCTTTTCCATCGACGGAGATTTTGCCCAATACGCGGCCCGCAAACTTGCCGAGCTTGACGTCGTGGACAATCACATCGTTCGCCTTGCTAATGAGACTATTGCCGAATTCGGACGCCCTGATCCCGGCAGCCTTCTCACATTTCCGCCTGGTTCTTTTCTCAGGAGTGTTGATCCCGTTGACACGGAGATTGATCACCTGAGTAAGCCCTGGCCAGATATGAACAGCAAACTTGTAGGTATCGCCATCAATGGTTTTGATCAAGTCGACCCTGTAAGGTCCGTAGGAAAAACAAACCGTTCCAATCAAAAAAAATAATAGTGTTTTCATAATGTTACTATAACCAGGAGGTTTTTTAATGCCACAGACATCATTGTCTTTAAGCAAGTCAGAAGTCTTAACAATCCACAATCGCCTTTCCCAATACGGCGCATCACTCGTCACAGCAGTACACCTCAAAAACCAGGCGGACAGGGACGAATTCGCAGACAAATACGCCGACCTGTTTCCGACAAAAACTGAGGATTTTCCGCAACTTGTGCAAGACAGGGTGAAGAATCTTAAATTTTTTCTCAGGGGGGTTAACAAGGACCTGCCGAGGAATGTTATCGTCGCAAACATCCTGGCGCTTTGTTGCGAAAAGCAGGATGCCTACGTGTCAGTCTGGAGGATGCGAGACGGAAATCACGAGAGACTTCGCCTGGAGATTGCCAACTCTCTACAGCGGTGTGCCAAACAAGCACTTAGTTTTTTTGATGGGGAAATGCAAAGGGTTTCCAAAAAAGTAATCCACGAGCATGTCTTGAATTGAGGTATTTATGGCAGTAAAGATCGAGAATCCATTTATTACTTTTCCACATTGCGTATTATTCGCAGACTTAAACACAGGACTAATTGTGTATAACCCGACGCCGGTTTCGAAGCCCAAAAAAAATATTTACTTTTTAAACAGGAAGTAATTTTAAAGTTTACGATGGTGCGGGGGGTAGAATTTTTGTGTATGGTTCGTTTCTAAATCTATACAACTTGTGAACCCCCTTCATTTTTTTTAACAGTTCCGCTTTTCCAACAGGAATAACATGGTCAGACCAACTATCAGCGTATCCTAATGAAGCTTTTGGGACCCCGCTAAAAAAAAATGGCGCATCATTGGGTGCGCCACGCTTTCCAGCTATAACTCTTTGTATACTACCGCCTTTCCACACATCCTCTCCAGGTGTAGTTTTTACACTTTCTATTGGTATTGCTCCCGCATCGCCAGAACGCGCTGGCAAGAAGTATTTACCCTGCAAATTTGGCTTTGCACGATTTGAATTGTGTATTACCGTTTCATAATATGGATTGCCATCTACCTGGCCTTTGGGAAATTTTATATCGTCACCCAGCATTTTTCTTCTTTCGGCATTAATTGGAGTTTGAAAGTGAGGCGTGAAAAAGTAATCACCCTTTAACTGGTCCTTGGCATTAAACTTCCCCAATATTTTAACACTGTGGGATGGATGTTGCCTAAACTCAGATGGATAATTAGATTCTGAATGACTCCCAGTTAAGGCCCTTTTAAGCCTTAAAACATCCCACTTCTCTGGAAGGATCGGCCTTTTATAAGGGTTTTTTATTAAATCCTTTAAAAAACGAACACCACCTTTAATCCCTCTATAAGAACTCGGCCCAACAATAGAATCTTCCATCTGCCTAATATTTCCTAGGGTGTTAGAAAAATTTCTGTAAAGGCGTTTTTTCTGGTCGCCTATTGCTTTGCCAACATCACCATTCACACGCCCATCGCGATGTGCTTTAATTACCTCAGTTTTCTTGTTCATAAGTTCAAACTTTTTTTCAAGATTTGAACGGATTTTCTTTTCATCGACTAAAAGCTTTTCATGAATGCGAACAACATCGTCTGGAGATAATTTGCCGCCCCTTAGCATTTGAATAATTCTTCGAGTGAAATTGACGGACGCGTTCTTTTCCATTCCACCGTTATGCAACCAGTGTTTTGTTAAGGGGTCCATAAAAAAATTTTATCACAAATAAAAAAAATAGTTGACTTGGGCAATTCGCCTGGGTTACTATCTAAACATCACGAAGCAATTCGAGGTCGACCAGGTTCCGGGTCGTAAAAAGAAGCGTTTATCGCGGCGAAGAATCCCCTCGGGGAACAGGAGACAGCGAAGGTCTTGAAGGTGAATTAGTGCGCGGCAAGACCAACTAACCGCTGGTGTGGGTGTAGCCCTCCCGACAAAAGGAAGGCACCTGCTAGTAGTTTTGAGGATGCGGGTCCTTGAAAAAAATAGCGAAGATATCGAAGAGGCTTTTGTTACTTCACGGTAACGAGGGCCTTTTTTCGTTATCCCCAAAAATCTCCACAAAAACCGTATAAAAATATGGTTA
>Ga0257122_1002865_pt1 | contig 10475 bp, 10 predicted proteins | sample SI106_120metaG_FD_190146 | JGI IMG/M metagenome (GOLD analysis project Ga0257122, IMG submission 190146) | Marine microbial communities from Saanich Inlet, British Columbia, Canada - SI106_120 | ecosystem: Environmental > Aquatic > Marine > Inlet | place: Canada: British Columbia | collected... | reverse complement strand
TAACGTTCCCACGTGCCTTCAACGGCGAACGGGCGCTTTGCGGCATCGACCCCCGAGAACTCGGTGCTGTCTCCGGTCGGGTCGAGCCACTTCTTGAACCACCACTGTTGGGTTTCATCGGGGCCCGACGCGTCATGGTTGCCGACGAGGTCGTACACCTGCTCACGGCGGTGTTTTTTCAGTGCGCCGTACTGTCGTACGACCTCCTCGCCCTCTTCATCGTCGGGCGAACCCTGGTTCCCGGAGAAGTCGCCCAGGTTCACGGCGACATCCCAGTCGAAACCGTTGGGCCCTTCGGACTGCTCAATCGCTTCGCCAAGGCTTCGACGTCCGTCTCCCTTGATCAAGTCAGACCCCACGTGGGCGTCACTCATGGCCCAAAGGACGAAGCGATCTCCGGAAGCTGGCATGTATTGCTCCGAGAGGGTTGTTAATCGACGCGCATGATTCGGTACATGCTGCGGAAGAACTTACCGATAAGCCAGCCCCACGCGGCCCCGACGCTTGTGCCGATAACCGCCAGCACAATGATCCAGAACGGCGAGACAGAGCAGTTGAACTGAGCCTCGCAGAAGAAGATCGAGTTGACCAGGTAGCCGAAGGTGAAAGCGCCGCCAAGGACGATGCCGCCGATCAGGCTCCAGCGGGGTCGTCTCCGCCATATTGGCTTACGGTCGGGTGTTGGAGAGGAGTCAGATGTTGATTGGTCAGTCATATGTGGCTTAGATCATCGCGCCATCGCGTAGGCATCGGCACGGAGATCTGAGGCCGCCGTGACCGTTCCGTCTTCAGAATCACGCGTAATGCCGCATACATCGCCCGTGATACGCGCAAAGTCATCTATACGGGTCACAAGATGGCCCCGACGTTTCAGGTCCTCTGCCGTGTCGTCATCGATACGGCCCTCGAGGTCGAGCCGACCCGGGAAGTAGGCGTGTGGCCAGAAGGAGTCCGGGAAGCTTTTGGATTGGAAGCGCGGGGCCTCGGCGGCCTGTTGGGGTGACATCTCGAAAACGGCCTGGTTGAGGAAGAACTGGAGGGTGGTCTGGACCTGTGCGTCGCCTCCGGGCGTACCGAATGGCATCCACGGACGGCCGTTCTTGAAAGCCAGTAGCGCATTCGGGGTGAGTCGGGGACGCTTGCCGGGAGCGAGTGCCGATGGATGCTTCGGGTCAAGCCAGGATTGTGTTCCGCGGCCTGATGGAGCAAACCCGAGGCCCTTGATGACCGGCGCCATTGCGATGGTGTCACTTGGCGTTGCGGAGAACATGTTGCCCCACCTGTCGACCACGCACGCGTAGCTGGTGTCGCCTTCTGTCCCGGCGGCCAGCGGCTCAGGAGGCTGATAGTCGTAATCGGCCGGGGCCTCACGGCCCTCAAAGCGCCATGGATTCCCGGCGAGGGGCATTTCGGGAGAGGCTGCTTCGAGATCAATTTGTGATCGTCTCTCGTCTGCATATGAAGGATCGAGGAGGCCCTTTATCGGTACGTCGACCAGATCGGGATCGCCGTAGAAGGCATCTCGGTCGGCGAACGAAAGCTTCACGGCCTCAGTCAGGACATGGATGTAGTCAGCGGAGTTGTGGCCCATCGATGCCAGATCGTGGCCGTCGAGAATCTGGATGGCTTCAGCGAAGGACGGGCCCTGGCACCATGCACCGCAGGTGTAGACCTCAAACTCGCCACCCGGTCCCGAGAAGCGACCCGTTTCAGGTGCTTCCTTGCCGACATGGAACGAAGCCATGTCGTCCATCGTGAGGAATCCGCCACCCTCTTGAACGGCGGCGACAATCTCTTCACCGATCTCGCCCGTATAAAACAGATCGCGCGCTGCACGGATCGCCGCTTCCCGACCCTGTGAGGCAGCTCCACGCTCCGCCTCTATGAGCCGCTCGAAAGTTCGGGCAAGGTCGGTACGCACCATTCGCTCACCGGCTGCTATGGGCCGACCTTCAGGTGCGTACACCTCCACCGTGGATGGCCAATCACGAAACCCCTCCCAGGCCGCGGCGATGCGACGACCGACGCCTCGGCTTACCGGGAAGCCGTCATGTGCAAGCTCCAGTGCGGGTGTGATGACCTGTTCCAGCGTCATCGTGCCGTGGTCGGACAGCGCAGTTAGCCACGCGTCAGGCGCGGCGGGAACGATTACACGCTCCATGCCGGGCGGAATGTCTCCACCACGGTCCTCTAAGAAGTGTTCTAGCGTTGCAGATTTAGGCCAGCGACCGAGTCCAGAGATCGTAGAAACCCGGTCGGCGTTTGCATCGTAAAGTACGATTGGTGCGACGCCGCCGAAGCTCGTGTTGTCGGCGACCACGACGTTAATGGCGATACCTGATGCAACACCGGCGTCGATAGCGTTCCCGCCCTGCTCGAGAATTCGGAAACCAGCGGCAGTGGCGAGGTGGTGACCGCTGGAGACGGCGTGTGAGTTGCCGGTGAGGTCTGGCCTGAAGGACGTGATCCCGGTGGGGTTCTGGTTCGTCGTCATCGTCAACTCCTCCTGGTCAGTCTCTAATTACATCTGGCTCGGCCGAGTGTAATCCAATATTTACTTTCGACTTGTGGCGCGTGACGGTGCGGTGACGCTAGTCTGTACTGATCCCGAACGTGCTCCGGAGGCGTATGTGACAACTAAACCCGCAAGAATTCTGGTCGTTGATGACGATTTAGAGGTTCTTGACGTTGTCGGCCAGCGATTGAGGCTGGCCGGTTTCAACGTCGAGGCCGCCGAGAGTTCGCGGGACGCGTTGCGGTCCTTTTATCAGCAGAAGGCAGATCTGGCACTGCTTGATGTTGGACTTCCTGAGATCGATGGGTATGAGCTTTGCAGTCGTATTCGTGAGGTCTCAGACATCCCGGTGATCTTTCTCACCGGACGAGGCAACGAGATGGACCGGGTACGGGGTCTCAAAGCTGGGGCCGATGATTACATCGTTAAGCCGTTTGGTGGCCAAGAGCTTGTGGCACGGGTTGAGGCTGCGTTGCGTCGGGCTTCTATGGGAGCGGTAGGTGTCGAAAAAGAGACCGGGTATTCCGATGCTGAAGTCGAGATCGATACTGATGCGCACGTTGTGAAGGTGCGTGGTGTTGAGGTTTCTCTGTCGCCGCACGAGTACAGGATGTTGCTTGCGTTTGTCCGGCATCCGAACCAGGTACTCAGTCAGGATCAGCTACTGGACATGGTTTGGGGGGGGGTGACGCGCTTGATGCGTCACGTGACAGCGTTCGGTTGTACGTAGGCTATCTACGGGGCAAAGTCGAACGGGAGCCGCGGAAACCCTCGATGATCAGGACGGTCCGTGAGTTTGGCTACTCGTATCGACCACCGCAGGTGGAGTGAGGTTTGTTAGTACCCAGGAGCGCAGCCAAAGGGGTGGGTGAGTCAACGAGGACTCCCCTGAAGCGTCTTGCATCTCATCGAGTTTAGTTAGAGTGCTGATCAAAACGTCGCATCGTACATATTGCGATGCTATTAAATCGGTACCGCATTCTTCGCACCAATTGAGAGCGGTTTGGATCTGGCGTAATGCATCCGTAAATATCGGTACGATGGTCTGCCATGCCAAGACCATTGCGATTGGACTGATTCGGCCAAACGATCTAGCGATCCACTTGACCAACAGGGCGGCTACCAATTTTGCCCATCGGGCACCAGAAGAAAGCACCCATTTGGGATGGGCGAGCTCATGTGCCACCACACATTGCAACTGTTCAGAGGAGAGTTTCCGCAGCAACGGTTCACCGATCAATACAGTCCCCTGATAGTCGGTTACCGCATTGATCAAATCCGGCACGACGCCAAATCGGTCCAAAGGAACGTTCATTTCGGCAACGACGCTCGTCGCCCAATCGGGAACAGACCTCCACTCAGTTGTGTCGTGTAAGGGACTCATTACAGGATGATACTGCTCCCCCGTGCTTTACGATCTTCGAGATGGCACATTCTCAATAAATCGACCTTCCTAGTCGGCCTGCGGCAGGGTGAAGCTAAAGACCGGGCCTGCGTTTGTTGGATCTGATCCATTGATCGTTAGAGTTCCGTGATGTTGTTCTATCACCGCACGGGCAGCGGCGATGACAGTATCGCTGGCTCGATTTGGACGCGCCTTTAGCGGGGCGTCGGTCGACACCTTGAACGCAACTTCTTTGTTGAAGCCATGTGCAGAGATGCCAAGGCGGCCCGTTGGCTCGACCGTTAATTCAATGAGTCGACCGAACACACCGGCCAACAGTTCGACATCTGCCACAACCTCGACATCTGCGGCGTCCACTTCAACCTCTTGCTCAAGTGAGGAACGCTGGTTCCGGTAAAACTGGAGGGTGTCTCTGACGACCTCAGTTGCGGGTTCCACGCTTAACACCAGCTCAAGCTGCCCTGTTCGGAATCGCGTCAGTAATAGCGTTGCGTCGATCAAAGCAGTCAGCCGACGGGTTGCCGAGATCGCCACATCAAGTCCCTGTACCGCAACGTCGTCCAATCCGTCACGCCCGAACTCGTTCACGAGTTCCAGACCGCCCCGGAGCGCTGTTAATGGCGACCGTAGCGCGTGTGCCAGGTCATCGAGCTCGCGCTCGATGTCGGGATCCATTTCGGGGATTTCAGAATTGTCTTGGCTCATAACTGGTACGGCAATTATCGCTGCCAGAGGGCCATTTGTTTCGTTTTGATGAGCCAAAAGGGTCGACTCCTACACGATTCCTACAAAGCTCATCGTGAATTCTGTCACTAGGCACCCATTGTTATTGACAGAGAGACGGCAAGACACCCACCAGGTCGATAGAGGGTATCCGTGAGGATCACGACCGGCCGGGCAAGTTAGCCGATCAAGAGGAATCAAATGTCTGCAATTACCAATATGTTCGGGATCGGCGAGATGCTCCAGTCTGGTGCTGGCATCGTTCGGCTCATTACTTCCGGTCTTGTACTGACGGCTGCCGGTGGCGCACTGGCCGTTACTGCGACGGGGGCGTTGTTCACGGACAGCGCAGTCGTCTCCGCAAACAGCTTCACTACCGGCACGCTGGATGTGTCCGCATCGCCATCGTCGGCCGTATTTAACGTATCCAGCCTGGCTCCTGGAGATGTCGAGTACGCACCGCTGACGATCAGCAACGATGGTTCGCTCGAGATGCGTTACGCGCTTTCCAGCGTGACCACGGAGAACTCACTGGCTGCGCAACTCGATCTGACGGTCAACACCGGCGTATCTACGTGTGACGCTTCCGGATTTAACAGCGGCACGACCGTGTACACCACTGGCGACCTTGGCTCGACCACCGGCGTCAACCTGATTGGCGATCCGACTACGGGCGCAGATACCGGCGATCGAACGCTGGCGGCTTCGACAAACGAGGCCCTCTGCTTCAAGGTTTCTCTCCCGCTTTCTACCGGCAACAGCTTCCAGGGCACGACCACATCGGCCACCCTGACCGCTGCCGCCGAGCAGACCGCTAACAACTCCTAATCGGGTTCAGCTTAGTCGCTTAAATCTGAGAAACGAGAGTTATGCAGAACACGCAGCCAGTCCCGCACACCGCTCCCCGGCTACCGAAATTTCGGTTCCCGTCGCTGCGGTCGATCGCAAGGACAATGGTGTTCATGGCGATGGCAGCCACGCTTTCGGTATCAGTACTGGTTACGGCGTCTACATTCGTCCCCAGCCTGTTTGGCCTCAAGACGATGGTGGTGACGAGTGGCAGTATGCAGCCCTACCTTGACCCGGGCGATGTTGCGCTGGTTCGTAAGGCACATGCGGATGAGGTCGTTCTTGGCGACGCCATCTCGTTCTACCGACCGGACGGGCACGGGCTGGTCACTCACAGGGTGATCGACATCAAGGTCATCGATGGGGTTCTCTACTTCCAGACACAAGGCGACAACAACTTCGCTCCGGACGTCAATCTGGCTCCGGCAAACGCCCTCTTCGGGATCGTTGATGGCCGACTCCCGAAGATAGGGTTTCTGCTACAGCGAGTGACTTCGGACAAGCTGATTCGACTGTTGACCCTCAGCATCCCGGTGATGGTGATAGCGATACAGGAACTGCGGAGCCTCTCGAAGTCGGCCAAAGAAGCGGCGGCAAAGAAAGCGCTAGAAGCCAGCGATAAGACCGATCTGCGTGATGAGCGTTCACTCATTTAACGCGGGCCTGTCATGGCGATCCGCAGCTGTCGTTTTCCTGGTGCTGTTCGGGTACGGGATGAAAGCTTCGATCGTAGATACTTCCGCAGTGATGAGTGATCTGGCTCTGGCGGCGGCTAACGATGTGGAGACAGCGGTGTGGGACACAACGCCACCAACGGCTACATCTATTCGGATCACTAATGGAGGGGCGGCGAGCAACGCTCCAGACCCGGGAGATGTGATAACGATCGGGTTCAGCGAGCCGATCGACCTGACATCGATCAAATCAGGCTGGGATGGAACGGCCACGACGATCACGGTGACGATAGGCGACAACGATAAGTCCTACTCAGACAACGACACCGTCACCTTCAACGTGAATCTGGGAATTATCGATTTGGGGGGAGCCGAGTACACGGGAAAGCCAAACACCATCCTAGATGCCAGCATGGTGTGGAACGACAAGCAGGACAAAGTTGAGATAACTCTCGGCGCTTACTCCCGAGATAAAGCTGGTACGACCACCGCAAGAACAGATGCGACGTTCTACCCCGACCCAGCCGTTCAGGACACCGGGCGGATTTCGATCGACACGGCCGTAACACCCGTGAAAACGGATCGACACTTCTAAGTTGCACGACACATATGCAAGGACCGACCGTCACAAGTACCTGTGTGACGTTTGGCCAGCGGATTCTCTACCAGTCCCTATTCAGGCCCTGCGCTCTCAGTCCTCTACGAGAGCGTGGGGCCATTTGTTTTGGACGGAGGGTGTGTCCCGCGTATCGATGGTGGGAATACGTTTTCGCAGTACTGACCCTTCGAGAACCTCAGGGTGGCCGAAGCAGGCACCGCCCCTACGATGTGTGTGTCGTATGACACTTGCCGCCTCTCCCCACCGCGGGTGCGGGTTGGGGTGAGGGGGAACGCCACCGGTGATCAGTTTGCGAGCGCGTATTTCGCGAGACCGGTCTACTTCTTTGGGCTCGGCACAAGGTCGATAGCTTCTGGACACTTACGTGTAACTGTTCGCGAATACCGTGGTCCCATCTGTACACTATCGCCACATCTAACTAGATCAGTAATCCCAAGGACAGCAACGTGGCCAGCGAATCCCAGGTAAACGTCCCCGCCGCCGATGACGCAAACGGTCTCCACATGGCCGCCGTCGACCACCTGTTTGTCGGCACGCGCAACGCAACGCAGCTCGCCGAAGAGGGCGGGCCGTTGATGCTTACCGGCAGCGATGGCATCTACGTCGACGACATAGAAGGCAATCGCTACATCGATGGCATCGGCGGGATGTACTTCCGCAACACCGGTCACGGGCGCCACGAAGTTGCCGAGGCGATCTACGAGCAGCTCAAGGACGTGTCGATGCACGTCTACGCCGGCAGTACGCCCAGTACCGTGCGGCTCGCCGCAAAGTTGGCGGAGCTAACCCCCGGAGACCTGACGAAGACCTTCTTCACGAGCGGCGGATCCGAATCTGTCGAGTCGGCTTTAAAGCTGGCGCAGGGTTATCACAACCGCGTGGGCGAGCGAGGACGATACAAGGTCATCAGCCGCAAAAGCTCGTACCACGGCGCAACCTGGGGGACGATGTGGCTCGGCTCGCACCCATTCCTCCCTCGCGAGGAGTACCAGCCGGTGCCGTCCCACGTGGTACACGCGTCGGACCCGAACCCGTATCGGTGCGAGTTCGGCGGGCAGACGCCGGAGGAGTGCGCCGAGTTGTGCGCCAACTCCATCGAGCAGGCGATCCTATTCCACAGTCCAGAGTCGATCTCTGCCGTGATCGCAGAGCCTGTGTCGCAGCCGCTTGGCGGCGTGTTGGCCGGGCCGGGTTATTTCCAACGGGTTCGAGAGATCTGCGACAAGTACGGCGTCTTGTTGATCTTCGACGAAGTGATTACGGGGTTCGGTCGGACCGGAAAATGGTTCGGGGCGGACATGCTCGGCGTCACGCCGGACATCATGACCATCGCCAAAGGTTTGACCGGCGGTTACTTCCCGATGGGCGGAGCTATCGCAACAAAGCGCGTGTCGGACGCCTTCACGGGAGGACCAGACGCCACGTTCAAGCACATGTTCACCTACACGGGACACCCGGCGGGCTGCGCGGCAGGACTGGCGAATATCGAGATTATCGAACGCGAGGGGCTGGTCGAGAACGCCCGAATCCAGGGCGAACGATTATGGGATCGGTTGCAGGAGATCAAGGACAAGCATCCGATAGTGGGAGATGTTCGAGGAATTGGTCTGCTGCAGGGGCTAGAACTGGTAAAAGACCGGGAGACCAAAGAACACTGGCCTGCATCGGCGGAGATAGGACCAAAGATCACCCAGGGCCTCGCCGACCGGGGCGTTTGGATCCGGGTGGGCAGCTACATAGTCCCGCTAGCACCACCGTTAACTATCACGGCAGACGAAGTAGACGAGCTAGCAGCAGCGGTAGACGGCGCAGTAGGTGACACGGAGCGTGCGTTGGGGGTTTAGCGGGCTCTTCTCCCTGCGCGAAAAGCTCTAAGTTCCCGAATCGGCAGTTTCCTGCCAGCCCGCTGGCCTGATCGGTTTCACCGCTAGGGCTGCCGAGATGATCATCGGGGCTAGCAGGGCTATGTACAGCCAGAGGCCTATTGTGTAGGCGTCGGTCAGGTCGAATAGGAGGCCTATTGGTAGCGGGCCTACTGCCGAGGTGACTCCTACGACCCACATGGTGGTGCCCCGGATCGCTCCCAGGTGCCTTCGGCCAAAGTAGTTGGCCCAGATGACGTTGCCGGTGTTGAGGACCATGCCTTGCGTCAGGCCAAGTAGCCCGGCGTATGTCCACGCCTGCCAGTTGTTATTCACGACCAGCGCAAGTAGTAGCGCTGCCATCAGTGCTGATTGCGCGATCACCAGCGTGTAGTTGTTCGGGAATCGGTCATTGAGGCGACCGGCCAGGATATTCCCAATGAAATTCATCACGGCGATCATCGAGATCGAAGTCGTCGCCACATTACTGGAGATTCCCCGCTCCTCCAACAGTGACGTGTGGTGGAAGACCATACCGGCACCAAGCGTGGCCCACGCCATCGAGGCAAACAGGATGAAGTAGAGGGATTTGGTTCGTAACGCCTCCCGGACAGTCCAGTTATCTTCGGGGATCGCCGGTACGGGTGTGGATTCATCATCATTAGTGCCGTTGACGGGCTTTTCGCCGTCCGGCAGCAGTCCCACGGACTCAGGTGTGTGGCGTACCAGGAAGAATGCGGGTGGGAGCATGACGACCCAGACACCGATCCCCATGACGAACCAGGTTTCTCGCCATCCAAAGTCGCCGATCAACCAACTGGCGATGGGCGGCAGGACGCCAAGCCCGACGAGCCACCCGGCGCCACTTGCGTAGGAGGTGGCGCGCCCGCGCTTTTTGCGGAACCAGAGCGACACCATGATGGTGCCGAGCATATTGAGCGCTCCGCGTCCCAAGAGCCGAAGGGCGAAGAACCCAAGAAAGAGTCCGACGATCGTCGCCAGTTCTGGGCTGGAGGGAATTACGCCCATCAACATGACTGACCCACCAAAGAGGAGGACCGAGAAGATCATGATGGAGCGCGGGCCGTATCGGTCTATCGAGAACCCGATAAGGGCCATCCCAAACGAGGCGACCAGGGTGCCGGCTGCGAAGAGGGTCGAGATGGTGGAACGAGAGACGTCGAGCCCCTCGATCATGGGGTCGACGAAGATGGCGATCAGGTTGGTCTGGCCGGGCGCTGATACCGCGATGGAGAGGCCACCGACGAAGACGATCACCCATCCATAGAAGAACGGGAGTCGCTGGGGGAGCGATTTTGGCTGGTCGGATTCGGGATCTTCTGGATTCGGGCCTTCGATGTCCGTCTTAATGCTCCCGTAGTCGGTGTGACGCAGCCAGCGTACGGCGGGATTCTACGCCCTGACGGTATAGGCGTGTTTGGCGCGCGTTGTTGCGGGATTGACCCTTCGAGGGCCTCGGGGTGGGTTTGTTTGCGCTACGGGGTGGCTGCCTGCTACGACAACGTAGGGGCGAATGACTATCCGCCCGGGGGCCGATGGTGCTCCGCCCTGAAGACGCTCGTTTAGCTGGACCGCTGGTCTACTTCGACAGGTTCAGCACAGGCGACGAGAGGGTCAGGACACGGTTGCATCACGCCCTATTTGTTCGGCTTACGCCGTCGGCAGGTCCAGGCCTAGTTCTAGCTCGTTTGAGATGGAGTGGAACCAGTCGATTACCGAGCGGTGGTAGGGAATTCCATCCCGCAACCGGATCTCTGTCTCTTCCGCTTCCGGGAGTCCCGGGTAGACGACTCGGTCGTGGCCCGGC
>Ga0257122_1002863_pt1 | contig 10478 bp, 8 predicted proteins | sample SI106_120metaG_FD_190146 | JGI IMG/M metagenome (GOLD analysis project Ga0257122, IMG submission 190146) | Marine microbial communities from Saanich Inlet, British Columbia, Canada - SI106_120 | ecosystem: Environmental > Aquatic > Marine > Inlet | place: Canada: British Columbia | collected... | reverse complement strand
TTTATTCATTTCTGCATAAATTGCCAAATCATTAATTTGTTTTGCAATCTCTCTGTCGGTAGCTGTAATTGGGATCCCTAATACTCTAAATGGGTTTTGATATATTATATCCATATTTAACTCACTTGCATTACAATAGCGTTTTGAAAGTTGATGATTGTAGGAATTATTAATTCCATACTTCTAATCTCATAAAAATTCTATATCAGAATCCAGGCATACTTTGAGACTTAAAGTAATAATAATAAATTATAAAATATTAGATTCTCCAATATTTTGATATATTATCTTATACGTTCTTTAAAATACCTTCGCATCCTTAACTATTAATATATTCACTGGATTAGTGGAAGGAATTTACAAAATAAATTCAATATGGGGGGGCTGGTTGATGGTAGGTAGGGGATTTCCGTTAGAGGGTTGTAGAAAATTTCCCAAAAAAATATTTTTCAGATCGTTTTCTGGTAGGGAAAGCAGGTTAATCCCTGGGTGCAGGACCAGGGTGGTAGATAGGGGGAAAGCAACCATATACCCCATTTTGGGAAGATAAGGTTTAAAAACTCCCTACCACAATTAGCAGTAGGGAGTCCTTTATTACTTTATTATCTGTTTCTTCTTCTTTTCCTTAAGCTTCTTGAGGAAATCGATCGGTAAATTTGGGATTGATTGGTCGGTGCTAATTCTTCCCTTTAAGAAAATAGGGCTCCAACCGAGTAGTTGAAGCCCTATTACTGAGGGTTTATTGCAGAGAGTTTTAGTTATTTTACTAGTGCGACTTTTTGTGTTTGAGTAAAATCACCGGCTACAAGTTTAACCATGTACACTCCGGATGCAAAGGATGTCGCATCCCACTGGATAGAATGATATCCGGCTTCCATATATGTATTCACTAGTTGATTTACTTCCCGACCCACCATGTCATAAACGATGAGAGAGACATTTCCTTTTTCTGGTATGGAGTAATTCAAATTAGTCACAGGATTGAATGGATTTGGATATGCATGATATAATGCGAATTCCAAAGGTATTTCAAGGCTTGAGACAATGTTTATCTTGTTCCCATGTGGATCAGCCATGATTGGATCTAAATATATTAGACCTAGTACACCTCCATTTGACCGGCCAAGACCAGTGAATGACAATTGTAAAATATCATGTTCGCCAGCAGGTATTTCAAAGGAATCCTCCGGATAAAGTAAAAATTTAACAACCCCAAGATTCGTTGAATTATACTCAAGAGTTAGACCCATTGCTGCATCAAGTTTCTCTAGAGATGAAAATTCAAATTCCACTTCATCATATTCAACTGTCATCTGGAAGCCCTGGACAGGTACTTCTGAGTTAATGGATATGATATTATCCTGATCGTCAGATCGACCTAATCCTTCTGTATATGAAAAGTTAAAAGTAGCATTCCCAGATGCGATCATGTCACTTGATCGTGTTATATTTTGCTGATCACATCCTGGACTATTTATACAAGTCACAAGTGCCACTACATCAAGAACGTCAACACTTTCATCATGTGGAGAAGAAACGTCGCCATTTCTGAGTTGATTCTCTGTGAATTCTACAGTTTCAAGAGTATAGCCAACTATTGCAGTTAAATCAAGCACATCTACAGTATAATCAGTAGTGACATCACCATATTTTTGATAGAAATAATTAGCTCCCATATCACTATTTGTCCCATCAATATCATCGTAAAGCGAATTAGGGTCACCTGAGTCTATACATGGGCTATCTAACATAAGATTGTAATCAGTGCCAGATACAAATAATGGGTCCGAGTTAATACTATTTGTGACAGTTGCACCAGAAGGCAGATCTGATCCATAATAATTACAATAACGGATATTGATGTTATTTACAACGTGCCTCTCTAGCCAAGTTACATCACTATTATATATAATTGTATTTATTAAATTTAATTCATTAAAGGAGTCGCTATCCCAGCCGACAAACAAAGGACTATTTATTAATGTACAATTTACAAAGTTTGAACCTGGAACATAATCGCCTGCTGAATAGCCAGCATTATTATATACATTTATATTTTCAAATACACATCTGGTGAAATTTACTCCTGACGTGATATCACTGTCAGATGATATTGTTAGTTTACTAACAGCGGATCCTGGTGATTCATTTTTGAAAACGACATCTTCCATGTAAATATACCCAGTGACTTCTTTTTTAAAATGAGAAAGGTGACCCATTTGAAAAATAGATTTTTCATCATCTTGGTTTGAATTATGCTGTAAAATACCATCTACTTTTAACTGAAATCCATCTGCCAAGGTAATATCAAAATTATCTGGCATCAATAAAATCTCAGCTTCATGCAAAGTATAAATTCCAGAAGAATTATTTATTTGGGTATATACAGCTTCTGCAATTGCACCGTCCTGCTTGAATACGACTTCAGTTGCATATGAACTTGTTGGATTATTTGTACCATTTCCAAAGTCTATATTTGGACCTGTCCACTCAACAAACTTATATAGTCCACTTTCTGTTGCATAATATTGCGGGGCTTTGAGGGAATAGATTGCCATATTAGAGTAGAAGTTTTCATTTTGATTCTCAAATACTTGTAGATCTCCTGATCCACCATTTATAACGTCTAAACTCCTGGAAATTTCGGGTTGAATCCATTCATCTGTAGCATCTTGATATGCATACCAAGGATCATAGACTAATACATCTTGAAAATCTACCCCCGTCGGTAGATCAACACTTACATCGATTTCATCCTGATAATTCGCAGTAAGCTCATCAACTATATCTTCAAGCTCAAATGAAGACCTATTCATTAAGTATTCATTTGGTGAGTTTTTCCATGAATGATGTTTCATTTCTTCTAAAATCTCATCATGTGTTTTAATGGTATAGTTATCATTGAATTTTACCGTTGCAGATCCACCTGATTTTTTGTTATTGTAATCCATTTCAGTTCTACTGGTGTTTGATAAACTCAATTCTCCTTTAAGATTATATGTATCATCATCAATTGGGCGATTTGCAAGCCCGATTTGTGGGGCTATTGGCAGAGATGCTGACAATTCTGTCGTTGTAGAACTTATTGAAGGAACAAGTTCACCAAACTCTCTATATGAAACACCTGGTAGCAATTCAGTATAGAAATTTAGATCAAGTCTTTCTGAACCGAGAAACAAGGCAGTGTTTACATATGAATTTACTATATCGAACATACCATCTTCTAACCAATTTGGCCAATTACTAATATCTCCGTCTGCTGATATGCTATTAGCCTCAAAATTTATAGTAAAGCCATCATTTGTCCCGTCACTAGTTGAAAGAAATCCCTCAAGAGTAATATCTATATCTGCATTGTGACCCCAGAATAAATTATCCGTCCACACTTCAACAATTATTGTTGTATTATTTTCAAACGGTCCGGTATTTTCATCAAAATCTACTGTTAAACCATCGATTCTGATTATAACGTATTCACCACTACTGTTGATATATCCAAAACCTCCCATCTCAACTACAGATTGGAGTACGTTATTTACGGATGTTTCATCTATCTTGATTGTTACTGCGTTTTGACCATATGTAAATGCCAGTAAAAGACTTATTTCTAAAATTTTTAATATTTTTCGTAGTATGTTCATTTTTTTTCCTTTAATTTTGTTGTACTTAATCAAGTGTTAATTGGGTCCAAGTATCAAGTTCAGTTGGTTCTTCAAATTCATAAATTTCTCGATAATAGCCAAATGGTCCCTCAATATACAATTTTATTTTCTCGCAATTTTCTTCGTAGCCGGTATCTAGTACTGGGAATATTACGGTTTGTCCTTTATAAATAGTTCCGCCACTTGGAGAAAGGGTGGACAGCTGAACATTAAAGGTTGATGGAATTTCAGTTGGTATAACTGATGGACCCACATATCCAGGTTCTGGATCTAGGTACCAAGAATAAGGAGGTGGGTAGACATATTTTATTTCGATCTCAGTCTCTATTGAAGAGTACACTCTAAGATACCATTCATCACCAGAAGTGTGGATTAATTCGGTGAGAAAAGTAGGATAGGATGCATCAATAGTTATAGGGAAGTTAAAAGTAATATTTCCATCATTGACTATATATCCTGGTTCGATATCGTCGACTGTCATATTTAAATTGTCAGGAATTAAATCGCCTAAATCCTGAATCAATTGTTTTGGATAAATCACTATTCCGTCAAGAATTTTTTCATCATAGTATTCGAGTACTTCATCTATAGCAGGTTGATAGAGCTCTGTTTCACAATTAATTAGTCCGCACAAGTCATAATTTGGACTCAATAAATCTAGTAAATCCTCAATCGAATCTCTCACAAAGGATTCAAGAATTTGAGGAAATTCTTCTTCAAAATATGCTATCACCTCTAAAGCTGACACTTCAAGTGGAGGTATATTCAGGGTTGGGTGTAGTGTCCCTTCAATAGTTTCATCAATATCTACTGGAAATCCTAAAATAATAATATCGTCTCCAAATATTCGAAGATAAAGTGGGATATTAACTACCATTTGATTCTGATTTAACTCTATATCTGGTACTCTAATTATCCCCACAACGCTGATATCATCAACAATATTAGGGAAATTAAATACTGCTTCAGTTAATCCAACAGCCACCTCCTGATTTATAAATTCCTCAGATATTTCAACAGAAGGTGTTACAATCCTTTCAGTTGAAAATAGTAAGCAAGCGGTAAGTAATATGAGTATTGTATTTTTAGTCATATGTTCTCCATTTTTCTTGTTTGATGCAAGATATCTATCTTACTTTCCAATATAGAAAAGCCAGTGATACAAAAATCTTGCAGTTAGCCATTTTTGGCTTCTGCATTTCGCAGGTTTTTCGAATTGTCCCGGTGGTGAGAGTTTATCGGCTAAAACCGCCGGGGCACTTTTATGTTATCAACTATTTTTGTTAATAAATATTAATTTTATTATTTGTTGCTAGCGATAACCCCTAGCCACAATAGCATGACCGCCCCCGCAACAATATCCTGATATTGCTACCATATTATTATTATGGTCTATGGAGTATCCATAGACATTATTTACTCCAAATTGATTTAGGATAGTAGAATCAACAAACCAAGATTGTCCATTAAAATGAATATATTCAGCACCATTACTCATGATGCTAATATCATTTATTTTTTCCGTTTTCATTCTATAAACTGAACCTAGCATAGAGAATTCATCATGTCTTATAATAGTACGTGAATTACTGTCAATATAATTATAATTCCACAAAACTTGATTCGATGCAAAAAATGCTGTATCATTCAATACACTAACGCTCTTTATCCCCCCATATGGCTCAGAAAGTGTATTTTCACCTTCATACAGGGTAGTGACTTCATTATCATGTATCATCAAGGCAATACTCTCTCCAGAATCATTTCTACCTGCAACAAAGACATATTCACCATTGGTTGTGCCATCAATTTCATTTAATTGAATATCCGTACCGCTATATAGCTTAGAAAAATTCGTTCCATCATAGTGCACAATTGAGCCTTCTACACCAACAAAATAGATATTAGATGAAGAAGTGCCCCATATATCATTACCAACGCAAGCATTTAATCCCATATTCTGAATGTGGTATAACGACCATTCATTACCATCCCAATGAATTGGAGAACAATAATCAGTCACCCAAATATCATCCTCAGAGATATAGTGTATACTCCATAAATCCAAAGTGTTGCTGTAAATTCCTAGTAATTCCCATTCTACTCCATCCCAATGAGCAGCATTATATTCACCTTCAACAGTCTCAATATTGCCCACCACCCAAATATTATTTTCGTCAACAATAGTAACATCTCTCAAGAAAGATCCGTATGAGCCAATTGTATCGATCTCCCAAGAGAAGTTATGGCTGGTAATCTCCAGGCAACACTCAGTAAGGAATTCACCACAGGTATGGTATGTCTCTTGACAGATAACTTCGCAACATTCTTCGATGTCATCTTCACAGGGAAGGAATCCTAGATTGCAATCTGCCGGTTGGGGTCTTGTAGAATCCTTACATGATGACCCAAGAAAAATTAGTGATAATATTATTAATATGGTTATTTTCATCTTTTTATTAAATATTTGCTCTAATAACTCCAACTATCAATTTGACAGAATATAACAGAATATATAAAAATTAATTGTAAATAAGATCTTTGGGAGTGGTTTGTTTCGGTTTTTTAGCAAATCCTCCAAGATCAACAATCCAATATTAGAAATAGAAATAGAAGATATACAAGTAGTTTATGGTATATTAATTATTATCCGCTATGTATATATGAAATATCGCTTGTAATATGATGATTAGTGGTAAAATTCTGTTAACTTCTCCTTTTGCATGGAGGGAGGGGTAGATTGAAATTCAATTAACTATAACAATTATTTTACCTTTCAATGTTGTGTTTGACTCTCATTTATAATATCAAATCCTTTTCAGGATTGCAGAAAATTTTCAATAAAAATTCACAGATCGATTTCCGGTATGAAAAGCAGGTTAAACCCTGGGTGTTGCACTAGGGCAGGAGATAGGGGGGTTATTAAAGGTACCCTTTCTGGGAAGATAATGTTTAAACATAAGACTCCCTACCGCAATAAGCAGTAGGGAGTCCGTCTTTACTTCTTTATCAGATTTAGTTTTTTCTTTTTCCTCAGTTTCCTGAGAAAATCATCTACCGGTGAGTATGGAATGTTAAATATGTCAAATATTGTTCGTCGAGTGGTCGTAAAAGGGATGTCTTTTGCCCTTTCATTTAAATTTTTAGTCACGATTTTTTTATATTGCTCGTCTGTTACCATTGGATGGTACCTCCTGTATTGAGTCCCTTGTCGGGGTTGTTGTTTAGTGGGTTAATGTTTTTTATCATTTGTGCGTTTATGGTTTTAGTAATTTGGTACATATGGGCGAGACCAGGAAGCGATCCAGAATCGATCTGAAGGTCAATTTCAATTCATTATCGAATATTCCAAAGCATTCTGTGCAATAAGTGGTAAATAAATCGAGATCATCAATAGCATCAATTGGTAAAGATTGCCAGACATATCCACCTGATCCTCTGTCTATGAAATCAGCCATTGGATGTTGATAGAAATAAGGCATTAGAACAATGATTTCATTTTCATTTAATTGATCTTGGAATAATCCAAGCGAACCCATGGCAAATGGTGTGACGAAAATGCTATCAATATTGATCCATAATTCTGGATGGCTTAGTAGTCATTGTAAATTCTTTACTTTCTGAGCTCCTTCAGAGGACTTGATACCTCCTTTTTCTCTCAGGTATTCGGGGCTGAGCATTGTGTCAGGAGCAAAGTGATACCATAGTTTTGCATTGGTTTTTTGTTCAAACCTTTCAGAGTGCACTATTGGATTGTTGTCAAAGAGCACGATCTTGTGCTCTGGATATTTCGGCAGAAAATCTGCCATGTTTTTTAGGTTCAATATTTTCATATTAAGTCCTCCTGTTTTTGTTTAATTGTTAAAAAATATTTGTAGCTTTGTCATTTTTCATTTTCAGGTTTTCATTCATTTCCTTGTTAAAGATTAATTTGTCAACAGTTGTCACAGATGAAATTCTATCTGTTGACACTTTTTTTCTGTTGAAAAATCACAATTATTTTCCCAGTTTTCTTTTAAAATCACGATTATCATATTTTACTGTTGTCCTAAGTAGTTGTTATACTGCATGTTATATAGCACCAAGTTTTTGTCAATTCATTCCTGCTTTCATTTTCCTTCATCTAATAATCTCATGTTTTCACCATTTGTCACAGATGTCACATGTCACAGATGAAAAACTCTTATATATATATATTGCTTATTACTTACACTGTATATATATAAATATTCTAATTTTATGTTTATCTGTGCACCTGTGACAAACAGTCATTACTAGTGTAATATCAATTGTTTAGTTGTCAACACATTACTGTGACAATCTGTGCCAACCTGTGACAATTCTTCATGTAAAAACCACTTAATTTTCCACCCACGAGATCTGACTTCACCAATTCGTATAGTTATGTTTTTCCCAAGATATTCTGCTGCCAATTTTCCAAAAGCAATTACAGATAGACGTTTTCTCGTAATCGCATTGTAGAGTAAACAAAGCTCTTTCACGCTGATAGATTTTCTATTTTTTAATCCGTTAAGTAAAGTCACTATTTCATACCAGGTTTTATTTCTTTTTATATCCTCATTCTCAATCAGATGGTCATAAAGCCAGGAGACGTCTCCTTTTCTTACGGCTTTAAAGAATTGATCTGCATTTGATTGTGACATGATTTGTAAGAGCTTCTTCGGCTCATTTTCAATCACATGACCAATCTTACCAGCATCAACAGAAAACTGTTTTAAATACCAGACAAATTCCTGGAGTTCATCACTGACAAGTTTCTTTAATTCATTATAGCCTGGCCACCACTTTGTATCGTGTAATTTCTGTGTCTGCCATGGTGCTACATTAAATCGTCTGTCACTGTCACTAAGCGTAACGCCATGAGGACGATTCGTGGCAAAAAGGAAACTGCAGTTATTTCTTCCATTGATTCGATCCTTGTTCTTACCCTCAATCTGAATGTATTCGTCAGTTATTGCAATTTTCATTTTTTCTATAGTGCAAAGGTTACCATTTTCAGATTTACTAAAATTTCCCGACACTTCATTTACAAGTACCAAAACGTTATCCTGAAGAAATGAGTTAAATCTATTTCCGAATGCATCCTGATCAGCCTGAGTGCAATACATGGATCCAAGGATGGGTCTAAGAATATTTGTAAAAAGAAAGCCTTTCCCGGTTCCTTCCGTACCTTGAAATAAATATGTTGTTATGAGTTTTTGTCTATTTTGGATAAACCAGGCAAGATCGTTGTAGAACTGTGACCTGATCTCTTTATCATTACCTAGAACGTGGTCAATGACCATATCGATATATTCTGGAATGGATGAATTATGATTTCTTGGAACTGAATTCTTTAATAAACTCGTAGCAATATACTTATTTACAAATCCTTTCTTGTAATCAAAGATCTCATCATTTGAAAATACCAGCTCATGCCTTGCCCTTGGAAATATATCAGGGATTGGCAACTTGTGATAATGACAAAACTGTTTTACATGATCAATCGTAATAAGAGGTCGAACGATAAAATCATCCATACCAGGTTCAAAACATCCTCCCATATATTTGCTTGTTAATGTATCAATGAACACAATGGTATTATCCTCTTGTGATTTGAGATTATATCCGTCATCATTGTGAATGTTGTAAACACCATTTCCACCAGCACCAAGACCTCTTGATTTGCAACTGCTGCAGAAGATAAATGGTAGATTTGTACTATCGTTAATTTTGATGACTGCATTGTGACCGCTATTGGTTCTAAAATCTTCATGACCACATACAGGGCAGTAGATAGGAGTACCAGGTTTGAGATCCTGAATCAGCACATCATTGCCATCTCCATCTTTAACAATATCTTCTAAACGGAAAGTATAATATTTTTCACATTCTGCTTCCCCTTGATTGACCTCAAGTTTATGAGATTCATATAGTCCTGGTAAGTTTTTCCAATCAAGAAATCCCTTATCATCAACAAAGTTACTCACAATTGTATTTCCGTGAGCAAAATACCGATTTGATTCAAAACTAGTTTTATCAAATCCTTCACCCTGATATTTGTTAATGAAATAATTAGTTACAGCATATAGATCAAAAGTTGAACTTATTGGAGTATCGAGGGGGATTAATGCTCTGAGCCTGTCACAGGCTGGAAGAGTCTTTCCAGATTTTGTCACTTTCTCCTTCTGATGATTCTGACTTGAATAAATATAGGAGTTAAAATTCCATCCTTCTTGCTCAGTTATCAACCATTCTTTTGTAAAATCACCACCGTCTATGTCAAGCATGATAGCACTTGTCCCAATCCAACTATCCTTTACCTTGTGGCCATCACTAAATTCATTACCACTAATCCCACGCTTTGTTGTGAGATCAATGATCTCATTTTCTTCCCATGGAACCTCAACAGATTTCCAGCCCCATGCAACTTTACTATTATTATAATCCTTTCCTTTACTGGGATTATAGTTCTTACATATGCTTATCTTCATTTTTTTAACTAAGTTAAGAGTGCATAATGATATCCTTCAACTTCCGAATTTCCTTCTTAAACTCTAGAGGGCTTATCTGGGCTTTATTCCAGTAATAATCCTGTTTGAGTTCCTGAAATGTGTCATTGTCTTCGAAAATAAATAATTTTCTTGAACCAAAACTTTTCATGCCTATCATCTCTAAGTTTTTAAGTCTTAAAAAGGCCGATAGATAAAAATCCTGTGTTTCAACTTCCATGTGTTATACCTGGTTAGTATTAATTTGTTGGGATTGAAGGGTAGGAGGATGCTTTGTAGTTATATTTTGCTTTCTCATTTGCTT
>Ga0257122_1002860_pt1 | contig 10482 bp, 10 predicted proteins | sample SI106_120metaG_FD_190146 | JGI IMG/M metagenome (GOLD analysis project Ga0257122, IMG submission 190146) | Marine microbial communities from Saanich Inlet, British Columbia, Canada - SI106_120 | ecosystem: Environmental > Aquatic > Marine > Inlet | place: Canada: British Columbia | collected... | reverse complement strand
CTGGAGGTCGCCGTCAGCATTCCACATCTGACCGGAGTCACGGATCATTGGCGGGATAGACGCGTCGATGATCACGTCGCTCGGCACGTGCAGGTTCGTGATGCCTCGGCCGGAGTTGACCATGGCGATCCCCGGACCCTCTTCATAGGCGGTCTGGATATCGGCTTCGATGGCTGAGCGTTCAGCATCCGGGAGATCGGCGATCTTCAATAGCAGGTCGCCGACGCCGTTATTTTGGTCCACGCCAATTCTGGCGAAGGTGTCTGCGTGCTTCGTAAACACCTTCTCGAAGTAGGCCCACACCCCGTGACCGAAGATGATCGGGTCGGAGACCTTCATCATGGTCGCCTTCAGGTGGAGAGAGAACAGGACATTCTTCTCGCGGGCGTCCTTGACCTGCTCCTGCAGGAAGCTCACGAGCGCTTTTTTGCTCATAAACGTGGAGTCGATAACCTCACCCTCAAGCAGCGGGAAAGCTTCCTTGAGGACCGTTACCGTGCCATCCGCTCCAACGTGCTCGATAGTCACCGACGTGGCCGCAGGGACCGTGACCGCCTTCTCGTTGTGGCGGAAATCGTTGTCTGACATCGCCGATACGTGCGTCCCGGAATTTTCGGGCCACGCGCTCATGTTGGGCGGGTTCGCCTTTGCGAAATCTTTGACCGCCTTAGGAGCCCGTCGGTCGGAGTTGCCTTCCCGGAGGACCGGGTTCACTGCACTTCCCATGGCGACGTCGAATCGGGCCTGGTTTGCCCGCTCTTCATCGTTGGACGGCGCTTCCGGGTAGTCGGGTAACGGGAATCCCCGCGCCTGTAGCTCCTCAATGCAGGCCTTCATCTGTGGGACGGAGGCACTGATATTTGGGAGCTTGATGATGTTTGCTTCAGGTTCTTCAGTGAGGTCGCCCAGCTCGGTCAGATCATCCGGCACTTTATTATCGCCAAGCAGGTCCGGGAACTGCGCGAGGACACGGGCGGCGAGAGAGATGTCCCGTGTTTCGACCGACACCCCGGCAGCTCCAGCGAACCCGGAAACCACCGGGAGGAGTGCATGGGTCGCGAGTGCGGGCGCTTCGTCGGTCCATGTGTAGATGATCGAGGGCGAGTTGCTCATATTGATCCAGTAGTTACTTCAGATGTTTGGACGTTAGATCAGCGTGCCAGTATAGGCACGAAAAGCGCTCGTGGGTGCGAGGGCGTGCGCGTACGCGGCTTGGAGCGTCTGGTCAGGTGAGCGTCGTCGCCGGGTAGGGCTAACCGACTTCTTCTTCTACCGCTTCGTCCAGTGCACGTGCCCTCAACTGGCCGCAACCGGCGTTGATGTCGATGCCCTTTTCCTGACGGACTGTGTTTGGAATTCCTGCGCCATGGAGGATCTCCCGGAACACGGAACTTCGGCGATCACTCGGGCGTTCGTACGGGCCATTTTCCGTCGGGTTTACCGGGATCAGGTTCACGTGGCACATCAGGCCACGTAGCAATTCAACAAGCTTCCGGGCGTGCTCCGGTGTGTCGTTTTCGTGGTCCAGCAGAACGTACTCGAAGAAGATCCGACGGTTCGTCGCCTCGACGTAGTCGCGGCAGGCCTGAATCAGGCGGGCTATCGGGTAGCGCTTGTTGACCGGCATCGTCCGGGAGCGGGATTCGTCATCCGGGGCGTGGAGCGATACAGCCAGGTTGATCTGGTAGGGCTCCTTGATCAGTTTGCGGATCTGCGGAACGAGACCCACCGTAGAGATGGTCAGATGGCGTGCGCCGATGTTCATGCCCTGGCCATGGTTCATGATGGCAACGGACTGCATGGTGTTGTTGTAGTTGGCAAGCGGCTCGCCCATACCCATGAAGACGACGTTAGTGATCTCTGTCACCTCGTCTTTCTTCGATTTTCCGGCGGCGACGTCCGCTGCGTTTTCTTCACGGATCACGCGACGCATGTGGAGGACTTGAGACACGATTTCACCGGGCGATAGTTGCCTGCGGAAACCCTGCTGTCCGGTGGCGCAAAAGGTGCAGCCCAGTGCGCATCCGGCCTGCGTGGATATGCAAACGGTGCGACGCGCTCTGCGGTGCCCGTCCAGCCCGTAGCGCATCAAGACGGTCTCGATAAGTTCCCCGTCTTGAAGGCGAAATAACACTTTGTCGGTGGACCCATCAGCTGAACGAAGTTCTATCTCTGGTGTAATCGGGGACACCTGGTATCGCTCATTAAGGGCGGCTCTGAACGGCTTCGCAAGGGTGGTCATATCGTCAAATGACTGGAGGCCCTCGTGATAGAGAGAACGCCAGAGTTGACGGGCGCGAAATGCCGGTTGGCCGAGCTGAGAAACTACGTAGTTGAGGTCGTCCTCGCTCACATCAAGGATGGAGGGGAGGAGCGCTTCTGATGGCGCGTCCGTGGGGTCTGTGGTTTCTGGGATTTCAGGGGATTCAGAATTCTGAGGGGCGAGGGTCACTGTCGGAGCGGTCCTTACGTTGAGAATTATCTGACGGGGAACTCGGATACGCCTGAATGATGGATGGCGCGGAGTCAGATGGGGTTACTGGTGGTGGGAGTGTTCCCCGTGCAATTTGGCTTGTGGTCGCACTTTGGCGGGAACACTTCTGTCAATTCTACGGCCCCCACAGGAAGGAAGCGACTGATTTCGTCGTATTACGCTGTGTCGCTGCGAAATTGCTGGTTCCTGAAAGCGCCGAATTCCGGAAAATTGCCTGTCTACAGGATGTTTAATCGTCGCTGCTATACTTTTTGACTTCATCCTCGTAGCGCCGCCGCTTTCCCGTCGGTCTTTTGACCTGCATTGACGGCTGTTTGAGCGACCCGTCCGTACGTGGATCCCAGAGGCAAGCCATGGCACGTGAAGAATTTGACCGCGATCTTCAACAACTCGAAGCAGAGTTGGTGTTGCTTGGCGCACTTGTAGAAAGTTCGATCTTTAGCGCATTGAACGCTATCAAGAATCGTGATCTGGAACTTTCCAAGAAGGTGATCGAAGACGATGATCTGATCGACGAAAAACGTCACGTCGTTGAAGACGCCTGTGTGGATCTAATTCGGCGTGAAGCTCCGGTCGCCGGGGACCTCAGGCGCATCGTTAGCTCGCTGCACATAGCGGGTGAGCTTGAACGCATGGGAGATTACGCAGAAGGAATTGCGAAGATCAGCCTGATGATGGGACCGGAGCCGCCTCTCAAAGAGCTGATCGACATCCCGGCGATGGGAGAACGTGCTGTACACATGCTCAAGCAGAGCCTTGATGCGTTCCTGACGCGGGATGACGACGAAGCGAAGCAGGCAGCACTGGCGGTCGGCCCCGACGACGATCTTGTGGACGATCTGTACCGCAAGGTGCGTGTTGATCTGCTGGCGCTTATGAAGGCTGATCCCGGAAACGTTGAGCGGGGAACATACCTGCTCTGGGCCGCCCATAACGTGGAGCGCATAGCAGATCGCGCCACCAACATCGCGGAACGGGTCGTTTACCAGGCAACCGGTGACCGTGTCCGGGTTGGTGCAGGCAAAGAAGAGCGTGTGCTGGAGACGCCCGGTTAAGTAGCCGGTACGCCTTCTGTCCCTGTAACTGCTATGCAGTCTTAAAAAGAATTGGCTCGCGCCCGGAATCTTTCGCGGGCGGCCAGATTCGGGGAAGCGGCGGCGGTGCCTTGAAAGGCGACCGTCTCCGAAGGGTTAGTACCGACAACACAGGTCGCTGCTCCGGATCTGGAGCCTGCCGCGTGCCCTCACGGTCCTGTTTCAAAACGCGGTGAACGGTCCGGGTGCTTACCTCGAAACGTTCTGCGATATCGGCCACGGAGAGGTTGTCAACGCGTCGTGCAGCAATCATCGCCTCGTCACGGCTCTGTCGACTCTCACGTTGCAACCAGCCGGGGTCGTCAAACTTGCAGATTGGGAGAGGGCAATTAAGGCAGGAGAACGACACTTCACAGCCGTCATCCCGGAAGCTCATGTTCTCCGGCAGCGTGTCCGCACGGACGAGTCTGATTGTGGTCATGGTGTCGCCTCCTCTACGTCGTCTGAGTTACTGAAGGAAATTGGTGTAGCGGTGAGAGCGTTCGATTAACGAGCTGTTGCCGGTACCGGTTCGACAGCCGTGTCAAAGTGCCGACGTACCCCGTCACGCCACTCTTTAGTCAGGTTTGAACGACGTACTCGGTCGAAAAGAGACTCGTGTCCGTCCGACGACCTGGAAGACGTGCTGTAGAACACCGTCGTCAGGCCTCGTGAAGATGCTCGTGGAGCAACACGTGTGCGGAACCAGTCCGTCGGAACCTGGTCTGCGGCCACGACCTCAAGCAATGTGTTCGGGCGAGTGGGCATGCCCGGGACCTTCTCGTCGGACGGTGCATCCACGCTTATGAACATTTGCCAGGACTCAACTAGTTTGACGCAGCGTCCGCCCGCGGAAGTCCACAACCCGGAGAGGCCGGCTCCATCCAAGGCCGTTGTGAGCGAGTGCATCGCCGGGTAGGTGTGTTCTAAGAAAGAGGGAGCAACACGGGCCGATACGGAACCTGTGCCCATGCCGACGGTCATGAGTAGCAATTCGATCTGTGTTGAGATCGAAATCGCCTCTGCCTCGGACTGAACGGAGATCGAGAGGGTCTCGCCCCGCTTATTCACCACGCTGTCTATGACCGCACGTGAAAATTCATCTGCGCCGTTAAGCAGCCCGGGGGATTCGACTACGGATTCGGAAGAGATGGCATCGTGCGTAGCGGATGCGGAAGTGCGGGTGGCTAGTGTTGTCATGTCCTGTAACCTCTCAGTGCCGGGCAACTTGCGTCTGATTCCCGGTGACTGTTCAATCCGGTTAGATGAATGTCTTACCCATCTCCAACACCGGTATTAGAACGTCTGTTCGGATACTAGAACAAGCGTTCTGGTCTTGTCAAATCCCAATCGTTACGGGATTAATGCATCCCGTTTGACGGGGCAATTGAGCGGACCTAGGCTTCCGCCAAACCACACCTAATAGACGTATAAAAATCAAGAATTGCAGAGCACATGAACGCCGAAATCGTCGCCATCGGAACCGAACTACTGCTGGGCCAGATCGTAGACACGAACTCGGCATGGATCGGTCAACGTTTTGCCGACAACGGAATAGACCTGCACTACACGAGCACGGTTGGCGATAGCCGGACGCGGATGCTGGACACGCTCAAGCGTGCGCATGGCCGCTCTCATGTCGTTATAACGACAGGCGGAATAGGTCCGACTCAGGATGATCTGACACGGGAGATAGTGGCCCAGTTGATGGGACGAGAGGTGGTGGTTGATCCGGATTCTCTCGTAGAGCTCAAAGAGCGATTTCAGAAGCGCGGCTTCATCCTGACCAAGAACAACGAAAAGCAGGCGGAAATCCCAGAAGGTGCGCGGATCTTTCGCAATCCCAACGGAACAGCACCTGCATTCATGGTGGAAGACGATGCTGGCGTAATCATCTCGCTCCCGGGTGTGCCCTTTGAGATGAAGTGGCTCATCGACAACGAGGTCATTCCTTTCATCAAAGATAAGTTCAACGTTACGGACGTCATCCAGTACCGGGTTCTCAAAGTCGTAGACCTTGGTGAGAGCAACGTGGACCACCTGATCGGCCATCTGATGTCGGACGACGGAAACCCCGGCGTTGGAACAATGGCGCACCCAGGACAGGTTGATGTGCGGATAGCCGCTCGCGCCAGCTCGGAGGCCGAAGCCGAGGAGTTAATTGGACCTGTGGAAGCGGAAGCCCGAGAACTTCTGGGTGACAACGTATTCGGGGCGGAAGATGACACGCTTGAGGGCGTGATTGGAGGTCTTATCGTAGATAAGGGACTCACCGTTGCAACCTATGAGGATCTGGCTGGAGGAGCTATTGCAGACGCCTTTCAGAAGGCCGCTGGGACGGCATTTGTAGAGGGAAACATCGTCAACTCGAACGAGGCGTTGGAGCGGCTCGCGAGTTCGGGCGGTGAGACGCCCCCGTTCGCCGACGGACCGGAGCGGGCGGCGGCTCTGTCACGCGCAGTCAGGGTAGTTTCAGGTGCGACGCTCGGTGTGGCGGTTCATGCAGTGGAAGAAGGCGATCAACGCACAGAGAACCTTGGGCGTGGTGAGACATATATCGCAGTTACCGACGCCGATGGGACGCATACGCGGCACGTACGTTCAGCAGGCAGGGGAGTGCCGGACCGCCGGCGAGCCGCGCTGAGCAGCCTGAGTCTTGTGCGAAGGGTGTTGATGGGGTTGAACGAGTAACTTCCAGTAACGCCTATCTCCAGGCCACGGGCGTAAAATTGATCCCGGCACATCAAGAATAGGTGTGATCAAATTTACGTCAGACCGTTGAAGGATTCCGATGGCGCGTGTACTGAAAAATTACAGGGTTCTTCTTGCGGTTGTGCTCATCGCAGTAGTCGCGTGCACAGGTAACGACCCGGAACCCACTCCGGCGCCGGAACCCACGCCAACGCCGGTGCCATCCGTCGACATCTCCGCTCTGGGAGCCGATCCCGCACAACTGGCTTCGCTTGGGATAACGGAATCGGATCTTCAATGCCTGGCGCTTGAGGTAGAGACCGAGATCCTCACGCAGCTTTTCGTAAATGACCTGACTCCTGCAGATGCGTTATCAATTCTCCCCGCGCTCCAGGCGTGTGACGTAGACCTGGCTCAACTGATATCAAACGCGGACGACATCCTTGCGGAGTCGTCTGGTCCAGATTACGGAGGGTTGGACAGCCTTCCTTTCACGGCGGAACAGATCGCCTGTATCGTCCTGGTAATCGACGCTGAGACGCTTGAAGAACTGGTCGGCGGCGCTGCATCGATTACCTCCATTGGTCCCGTACTTGAGGCGCTCACGGGTTGTGGGATTAGCCTGATCGATCTTCTTGCCATCGACAATCAAGTTGGGGTCGATACGACGCTGGACGATGCGACCGGAGGAGATGTACCTCTCGACATTCCTGAGCTACTACCGGGCTCACTGGACGCGCCGGACATTTCGGAAATTGTAGAGACGGGTGATATCGAAGATTTGACGGATCTCGCAGGAGACCTGCCTTTCTCTACTGAACAGGTGGAGTGCCTGACTGAAGAGATTGATCTCGAGCAAATTGAGGCGCTGGTCGCAGGAGAGGTGGACCCACTCAGTATGCTGTCCTTGATCGGCGTTTTTAGCACCTGCGACGTCAGCCTGGATGATCTCGGCAACTGATCGAAAACAGGGCTTAGTCAGGGCAATTCACTGCTAGACTCGTTCGATTAAATTCTGGAAATGGCCTGATTACTGGCCAGGCGATTATTGATTACTCCGACTAACGATTTTTCAAGCAACAATCCCGATCAGACACACCACGTGGACGTACCGGTGGCGGAGAAAGTCTGTCTCGTAACCGGCGGCGGTCAGGAGCGTGGCATGGCCGTTGCTGAGGCGCTTGCGCGAGCGGGCGTTAAGACGATCGCACTCACGTACGCCGAGGATCGGGATCCGGCACATGAGCTTTACGTAAAGATCCAGTCGATGGGTGTCGGATGTCTGCTCGCCAAAATGGACGTGACGGACCGGAAATCGGTGAGGCAGGTTCTTCTCTGGGTGAAGGACCAGGTTGGACAGATAGATGTGCTGGTGAACGCCGAGCAGTCCGAGTGGCCTGACGCGATTGGCACCGCATCCCCGGGAGAACGCCTACAGGCGGTTGGCGTCAACATCCGAGCGCAGGCGCTTACGGCAGACGAAGTGCTGCCGTTCATGAGTATTCAGAGGACCGGTGGCCTTGTTGTTGGCGTAGGCGTGCAGGACGAGATAACGGACGCACTCAACGCATTTGATGAGCCAGGAGTTCCGGTGTCTGTAGCGGCTGCGATTTCGCCGATGAGGGCGCTGGCTGCATCACGTCAGGTGACGTTGAGTGTGCTGCCGTTCGGTGAGCCGACCACGTTGGCAGAGGCGGTTGTGGAGCTGGCAACGACGTAGCTGGCGCGGTCTGGTAGATGTCCGCGGTAACGGCCTCCTTGCGCAGGTTTGTCACTCGCCGGGACCCTCAACGGTCATTCTGAACCCGACGCGAAGAATCTCACGGGTTTCTGTTCGTCTCAGTTGAATTAGATCGTCAGGTTCGTTCGGCGGCTTGCACTAGACGAATGTCCAGCTTCCTCTCGCGCCACGATCGTAGTAGGCGTGACGAGGTGTGGTGCGGGAGAACGGCGTAATTGAGTTCTCGGCCAGGAGATACTTTGCGTCGGGCTCAGAATGACAAGAGCTTGTGGCTGCGCACAACAGATTCGTGTTGGTCGAAGGCCTAAAAACGCTCGTACAGGACAACATTACCGAACAATCAGTCGCCCCAATAATTACCCTTCGGGGTTAGTTTGGGAACTCTATTGCTGCCCTTACGCCCATGAACGGGGCGACGACTATCAGGACGATTCCGATCGCCAGCCTGAGGTTGTTGGTGTTCATCTGACCTGTCCGGAGTGCGCCCAGGTAACTGCCAACCATTCCCGTGATGCCAAGTAGCGCGATCAGCAGGACGTCGACATCGCCATTGATCAGTTTGCCTACGAATCCGGAGGCCCCGACGAGGAGCCCGATAATCGTGTTGGTGCCGACGGCTATCGCGGGGTGAAGTTTCAGTACGTTAACAAGCGCGGGCATGCGTACGGTACCAAGCACCAGCCCGACCGCGCCGCCAAGCACGCCGATTAAAAATCCGACGGCGGTCTCCAACAACAGGCGTCGGGTTCCCGGTAGCGGCTGTTGCATCGACTCTGGTTGAGAGTCTTCGGAATCTCGTGATCGTAATGCTCGGGCCAGCGCAACGAGCCCCGACCACAGCAGTACCAGCGTCACAAGAGATAGCAGAATCCAGACGCGTATGGAGTCAGAGGCCAGGCTACCTACGAATGCACCGATAAATGATGGGACGCCGATCAGGATCACGACCCGGAATGCGATGCGTCCGGATCGGTAGTGTTCCCATCCGCTGGTCATCGCGGTGACGACGCTGACCGCCAGGTTCACCCCCGCGGCGACAGGGACACTGATGCCAAAAGCTATGAGCAGCGGCAGGCGTACTACGCCGAGCGCCATTCCGACCATGCCAGATACGTAGGCGACGCCGAATGCAAGGACGGAAAGCAGGACGATCTCTACTGTCGAAAGGTCGGACAGGGGGCTTTCTGACCACACGCTCAACAGAGTCATCATGAGGTCACTGACCACGGCGTGATCAGGTGTGAGTTACGGGGAGCCGGGTGGAACGAAATCACAGACCCGGACCCCCGCATACAAGCGCAGTCTGTATCGCAACAGGAGCATGTGGACGATGAAGCTGGACGCGACTCGACGTCGGATCGATCTGTCGTCGTATTTATCGTCTGGCAGTGCATTCAGAGTGTTGTCTAAACTTCTGGATCTTCCAGCTCAAGCTCGTCCAGCATCATTTCCAGTTCGTAAATCTGGAAGCGGTCCGGCTTGACGGCAGGGTGCCGGGCGAATGCGGCCTTGAAGATTCCGCGTCGCACAAGAATCTCCTTGTAGATCCAGTTATCCAGGCCCTGCGGCTGTTTGAGCGTACGGATCAGTGCACCGTATCGCCTGAACTCGGTCTCGGCGCCTTCTTCGTCACCATCCTGCCAGCGCTCCCATACGTCGACGAAGACCTCCGGGATGACCGAGCCGGGCATGGATCCTACCGAACCACGACGGAGTTCCTCAAACAGGAAAGTACCGCCCGCACCGCCAAACAGGATGAGATCTTTTGCGATACCGGACGCCGCATCTCTTAATGCGGCTGTCTCCGCCATGCGCGGTACTGTAGGGGCTGTCTCGACCTTGATGTAGCAGAGGTTTTCGCTACGGTTTGCGATCTCGATCGCCATGCCTGGAGGTACCTGTGCTGTTGCCTGGTCCTGCAGGAATATAGGGATCTCTACTGAGGCCCCTACTCGTCCGAAAAATTCAATGATTTCACTGGCCGGCATCGGGATGAAGCTGGGAGGCCGAATCATCAACGCATCAGCGCCGAGCTCCTCTGCGCGTTTCGAGTAGTGAACCGTTACGTCCGTACCCATGCCACCGGTGTTCATGACGACCGGAACACGGCCATCTGCTTGCTTCACTACAGATGTCAGGACTTCGTCCCGTTCGGGATCAGTGAGCTTGTAAATCTCGCTGGCCACGGCGATTCCAACGCCGTTTACGCCGACGCCGATCATCCATTCGACCTCGCGTTCGAGGTCCTCGAAATCGACCTGACCCTTATCGTCGAAGGGCGTCGCCAGGATCGGGATTATTCCCTTCATGGTGCGATCAACCAAGGTCGCGCTCCCTGTGTCTGTGCCTGTGTTCGTGAATAAGGGTGATCGTACGAATCGGTTTATCGATCCGTTATTTTCCGATCAGATCTAGCTCTTCCAGTATGGCGTCGAGCTCTTTCATCGCCTGTTCGTCAATCCTCGGTGCGGGTTGCCTGGGCT
>Ga0257122_1002859_pt1 | contig 10482 bp, 9 predicted proteins | sample SI106_120metaG_FD_190146 | JGI IMG/M metagenome (GOLD analysis project Ga0257122, IMG submission 190146) | Marine microbial communities from Saanich Inlet, British Columbia, Canada - SI106_120 | ecosystem: Environmental > Aquatic > Marine > Inlet | place: Canada: British Columbia | collected... | reverse complement strand
ACTGTCAGCCAAACCATCAATGGTCCAGCTTGTGTTATTTGGGCGATGTACCTAGCCATGGCAAAAGAACGCGACATTGATTGGAACACACTCGGTGGTACGTTGCAAAACGACATCCTCAAGGAGTTCCATTCGCAAAACGAATTTATCTATCCGCCCGAGGCATCCGTAAAACTTGTCGTTGATACGATTGAGTTTGCAACCAATAATACAAAACGTTGGAACAGTGTTTCCATCAGCGGATACCACATACGCGAAGCTGGATCAACTGCAACGCAAGAATTAGCCTTCACACTTCGCGATGGCATGGAATATGTTGAGGCATGCATGAAACGTGGACTTGATGTTGATTCATTTGCGCCACGTCTCTCGTTCTTTTTCAATAGCCACAATGAATTCTTTGAAGAAATTTGTAAACTCCGTGCAGCCCGCCGTATTTGGGCTCACGCTATGCGAGACCGATTTGGTGCAAAAAACGAACGGTCTTGGCTCATGCGTACACACGTGCAAACAGCGGGATGTTCACTAACCGAGCAACAGCCACTCAACAACATTGTCCGTGTTGCATACCAAGCAATGGCGGGCGTTCTTGGCGGTTGCCAAAGTTTACACACTGATTCGATGGATGAAACACTTGGGCTTCCAACCGAAACCGCGGTTCGTGTTGCACTTCGCACACAACAAGTGCTCGCTCACGAAACAGGTGTACACCGAACGGTTGACCCTCTTGCTGGTAGTTATTTTGTTGAATCTCTTACTGATCAAATGGAATCGGATGCCAACGAAATCATCCAAGAAATTGATGACCTCGGCGGCGTTGTACAAGGTATACACAAAGGTTATTTCCGCCGTTCTATTGCAGAGGCCTCGTACCGCTTCGGGCAAGAAATGGAAGCCGGCGATCGAATTATTGTAGGCGTCAACGCATATCCAGATGGCAACGAGGATGCACAAGTCGAGCTCCTTCAAATTCCTCACGCTGTTGAAACGACGCAATGTGAACGTCTAGATGATTTCCTCAAAGCACGCGACGACGACAAGGCAATGGCTGCGCTTGAAGCAATCCGCACTGCAGCACGAAACGATGAAAATGTCATGGACAGTTTGGTTGAGGCCTCGCTCGCACGTTGCACACTTGGCGAAATGGTGCAAGCAATGGCGGATGTGTTTGGGCGTTATGGCGGCGGGCCTGAGTGGTAGATATGGCGTTCCAATCACCAAAAGGCACGCGTGATTTTTTCCCTCCTGACTTGGCAGCACTGCATCATATTGAATCCGCTTGGCGAAACGCATCGATAAACGCTGGCTTCGATGAGATTGAAGGTCCAACCTTTGAACACCTCAACTTATACACGGTAAAAAGTGGTGAAGGCATTGTAAGTGAGCTCTTTAGTTTTAAACGTGCAGGCGGCGATGTCGACTATGCACTTAGACCAGAGTTCACGCCAACGCTTGCGCGCATGGCTGCAGCAAAAGGTCGTTCCCTCACACTTCCAACAAAATGGTTTGGAATTCCTAGCCACTTTCGTGCAGAAAGACCGCAACGTGGGCGGCTTCGGGAGTTCAAACAATGGAACGTTGACTTACTCGGCGTTGACAAACCATCCGCGGATTCTGAAGTTATTGCAACAGCAATTCGCGCCTTAAAAGATCTTGGTCTTACGCACAAAGATATTGTGGTGCGCATAAGCCACCGAGACGTTGTAGCGAACATGTTAGAAGAGAGTGGTGTTTCTAAAGACAACATGCAGATTGCATTAACCCTTCTTGACAAACGTGAAAAGATGACAAAAGAAGTATTTGCAGAAAAAGTTCAGGAACACGGTCTCGATATTGCTTCGTTTGCTCAGTTTGATAGTGAAACAACAATCGTACATGATGAACTCACCGCACTCCAAAGTGAGCTTGTTTCATGGGGGATAGACAAGTGGTGTACATTTGACTTCAACATTGTTCGTGGGCTTGCGTATTACACAGGCATCGTCTTTGAAATCCACGAGACAACTGGTGCTGAACGTGCCATTGCGGGCGGTGGACGGTATGACAAACTCGTTGAAATGTTTGGCGGACCATCAATGCCTGCAGTTGGTTTTGGGATGGGCGATGTTGTTCTTTCTCTTGTTCTTAAAGACAAGGGATTACTTAGCGATGGGAGCGAGTTTTTGCCAAGACCAGATGTATTTGTCATAAGTGCAGGTGGCGAAGCAGATGCTCAACTTGCACCAACAGTTGCATCGCTTCGAAGCGCAGGGTTACACGCACGGATGACGTACCGAGCGACACGGAATGTTGGCAAACTCCTCACCGAAGCTGCGAAAACAAACACAAGATTCACCGTAATCCTCGGGGAAGAACTTGCGAATGGAAACGTGGTTATCAAAAACATGGATAGCGGCGAACAAACAGAAATCGCTCTCTACGATATTGTTTCGCACGTAACTGCGTAACCATGGCACGTCGTATTCTCATTGTCACCGCAGTACAAGCCGAAGCCGATGCAATCGGGAGGCCCAGTGGCACATTTGTAGTTGCAGGTGGAATTGGCCGCACAAATGCAGCGGCAGCAACAACTGCTGCAATACTTTCTGACGGACCATTCACATGGGTAATTAGCGCTGGTGTTGCTGGTGCACTACCGAGCAGCAACTTGGCTCTTGGCGACATTGTTGTTGCAAACAAGTGCGTGTATGCAGAAGAAGGTTTGGCCACTCCTGACGGTTTTCAAAACATGGCTGAAATGGGATTCTCTCTTGGCAACTTTGATGGCAACGATGTACCTGTAGACGATTGGATGCTTGAGCGATTAACAAATATTGGAACTGTCGCTCCAATTGCAACTGTTGCAACGTGTAGTGGAAGTAATTCGCAAGCAAAACTTGTTCAAGAACGGACCGGTTGCGTTTGCGAAGCAATGGAGGGCGCTGCTGTCGTGCATGCCGCAAACAGAGTTGGCGCCAAAGCAATTGAAATTCGCGCAATTTCAAATACGACTGGAAACCGTGATGCACAAAAGTGGGACATTGAACTTGCCCTGAAAAATCTCAGCGAAGCAGTGCACAATGCTATCAACGCCCTCTGGAACGAATAGACTTAACAACTCTAGCAAAGTTTGTTTTTATGTTTTTGAGCATCTCATCAAATGCCGGTTCTTGCTCTAATTCAATGAGCGGAATCGAATCAGGCATCCACTCTTCGAGAATTGCAACAAGAACAGCGTCTTCGTCAGGAAGACCAATCGCTTCAACGAACGTTTTCCATGCCTCTGGATTGATATCAGAGATTCCATTTTCTTTTGCAATAGTTAGTGTCATTGCAAGCACGTTTGCGTTTGATGGATTCCAGTCACCATCAATATTACAAAACGCTTTAAGCCGTTCTCGGTCACTTCGCGCACTACCGTGCAAACCAAATGCGTCCGCACTGGGAATCTTCTTCATGGCTTCAGGAAATGCACTCCATTGGAGCATTCCAAAAAGTTTCCCTGCAACAATCGAAGCAGCAAACCGTTTTTGCATGCTCATGTGACCAACAAATTCCGCAACCATTTCGTGATCTTCTGTTGTCCCTCTTGAAAGACAGTCAATAGCAAGGGCATACAAAGGTGCAACCCAACTTGGAGTTTCTGGGGTTTCAGCGAGTGTAATCTGTGCTACAGGCATCGAACATGCAGTTACAAATAAGTTAAGTGGCGTTTCAATAACTGAATAGTCGCCTCTTGCAATTGCTCTTGTTCGTTCTTCTGAATCGAGACCGTTATATGCATCAACTGCCTGTAAAAAAAACGTCGCTGCGTTTGGGTTTCGAAGCATGTCGATTTTAGTTTGAAGTAATTGTTTAAAATCAGAAACAAGTTCTTCTCCTTCAAATGCATGTTTCAGGAGATTCGTTGCTGTAGGACAAAGTGCTGTTGCCAAAAAACCCATCTCGCCGTTTTGCAATTCCTTGTCTAATTCTTTTGCTGCAGCAAGCGCTTCATTCTTATCCTTAATCTGAAATATTTTTTCCATTTCGCCAATCGCGTACGAATATTGTTTTATTTCTGCATCAATATCTATTGTGGAAGTGTCAATCGGTTGGTCAGTGATGGATTGGAAGAAAGCAAAATCTTGGTTTTCTGTATTGTTCAGCCAATTGAGCGTTATATCTTTTTCGTTTGAAATGTTTTCTCGGACTCCAAATGGGTCAAATTCTTTAAATCTGTCTACTGAAGCAAGAATAGTCTCTACGTATTGCGCTTCCGTAGCCGAATCAATAATTGCCGTATTGATTGTCGCGAACATGAAACTGGAGTGAGCGACTAAGGAACCAATAAGCAAATCAGATTCTGCACTATGTTTTGTAATTCCAAACATGGCATTCATTTCTGTTAATGCTGCCGAACTATTCCCAAGGTCCATTTCGCCTCGCATCGAATAATGAAGCATTTTTTGAACTGATCGCAATTGACCATAGTGTGGCACGAGTAAGTCAAGACCCTGAGAGTAATCAAGCTGCCAATCGCAATGTTCTGTTGAAGCGATTGAGCGTGCCCGTTCTATAAAAGGCGCTAATTGCTCTCGTATCGCATGCGCTTCATCGTTCCAAGTCTCGTTTTCAAAATACAACATTTCGAAACCATCTTCATGTTTTATAGTTGGAAATTCATATAGATCAAAGTCGATAAAATATTCTCGCCAAGCGTCTGCTGCATTTGGGGGAGTAGTTGTTCCGCACAGAACTACACATTGCATGATTGTTGCAAGTACCATGCATAATATCATGACAGAGAGTTTCCCAATAAGCAAATGAGTACCTAATGGACTGGATTTCTATAGTAATACTAGTGATTTTTGCGTTGTACGCTACTGCTTGCGTTCTCATTACGCTTGTTGGCCTTCCGGGAACTTGGCTAATGATTGCAGTCGCACTTGTGATTACATTGTGTAATCCACTTTGGAGTGATGCTTTAATTTGGAGCTGGGTGACAATTGGAATCGTCCTAGGACTTGCAGTTTGCGGCGAAATAATCGAAACGACTGCCGCGGGTGTTGGGGCGAAAGCCGGCGGCGGAACAAAACGCGGAATGGTCGGAGCAATTCTTGGCAGCATGATTGGCGCCTTCGCCGGAACATTTGTAATTCCTATTCCATTAGTTGGAACACTGGTTGGTGCAATAGCTGGTGCATTTTTTGGCGCTTTACTTGGCGAACTTACCCATAAAGAAATTGCGCCTGCTGGCGAACTTGCAAAATCTGCCACAGGAGCCGCTATCGGCAGAGTCATGGGCATCGTTGGAAAAACAGGCATCGCTGCGATTTGCTTCTGTGTTTTACTCATCTCACCATTTTTTTGATTTGAGGCGACAGTCACACTACAGCCCTGTGGTGGGGACACCCACTGGTCGCTCGCGGACTCGCTCTGTGTTACAGTCACATTTATATTACGCGGTCAACCGTAAAATTTCGCCCACTGTCGTTAACCCATCGGCCACTTTTGCAAAACCATCGTGTCGAAGGTTCTGCATGCCACGCTCAATCGCGAGGTTTCGAAACGATGTAATCGTAGGATTACTCGCAATCGCATCTCGAAGTTCGTCATCCATAATAAGTAATTCATAGACACCCAAGCGTCCACTGTATCCACTGCCTCGGCAAGCAGAACACCCCACAGCGTGCGGTACCTGTTCACAGTCGTATCCCTCAAGGAGTTTTGCTTCTTTTTCGTTTGGTGTTTTCATCTGCACACATTTTGGGCAAACTCTTCGAGCTAACCGCTGTGCAAGCACACCATTTACCGCAGAAGCAACAAGAAATGGTTCAATTCCAATGTTAATAAGACGTGTCAGTGAACTTGGTGCGTCATTCGTGTGCAAGGTCGAAAGTACTAAGTGCCCTGTCATCGCGGCTTGTATAGCAACACTTGCGGTTTCCATATCACGAATTTCACCAAGGAGTACAACATCGGGGTCTTGCCGAAGAAGTGCTCTCAATGCACGGGAAAAAGTCATGTCGATTTTGTCATGTATTTGAATTTGTGTAATTCCAGAAAGTTCATACTCTACTGGATCTTCAACAGTTGAAATATTCAATCGCTTTCTATCCATTTCTTGCAACGAAGAGTACAGCGTTGTTGTTTTGCCACATCCAGTAGGACCTGTCACCAATATAATTCCGTGAGGAGATGCAATTTCATGCTTCCAAGATGCAAGAGCTTCTTCGCGAAAACCTAGCTCATGCAAACCAATTCGTATATTTCTGTCATCAAGCAAACGCATTACAACTTTTTCCCCCTTCGGAGTAGGTACGGTCGAGACACGCAAATCTATTGGGCGACCTAAAACTGTTGCGCGTATGCGACCGTCCTGAGGTAACCGTCGTTCGGAAATATCTAAATTTGCAAGTATTTTGATTCTGCTTACAACGGCTCCGTGCAAACCCTTTGGTGAATCCATTAATTCATGCAACACACCATCAATTCTGAAGCGTATGTGTGAGTTTGATTCGCTCGATTCAAAATGGACATCCGATGCGTCTTCTCGAACCGCACGCGTAATCATTTCCCCCACAAGCCGAACAACGGGCGACGAGTCTGCGTCTACAGCTGCCTCCTCTAAATCAATTGCTTCTGATTCGCCATCTTCAGCACAAAAGGACGCATCATCTACTTCTGACACGTAAGATGTTTCCTGTACATCAGAATCCTTTTCCAAAGCTTCAAGAATTGAAACAATATCACGCCTTGTAGAAAGCATCTGCCCAATATCTGGACCTACTTCTAAGCGAAGATCGTCCGTTAAAAAAAACTCGTCTATTGATGTCGAGGCAAGATAATTTTTCCCGTCAATACAAACTGGAACAACTATATGTTCCTTGCACCAATCCAAACCAAGGCGTTCAACTAGTGCAAGCACAACTTGCTCTTTATCAACTTTTGCAAAGCGCAAGTTTGATATATCTGCAATTGCACGCTGTACTGACTCTTCATCAATTCCAGCATCAACCAAAATTGTTGAAAGAGGCCTACCCCTCGATTGGCGTTGTAATCGTGAAACAAGTGCTAAGGCCTCTGCATCCAAACAATCTCTTTCAGTTAATAGGTTGATTAATTTGTCTGAGTGTGACTCTACTGGTCGTAATTTTATTGCGTTGAGTGGTTTCACTGAACATCTTCTCCATTTGCTAGTCGCATAGCATCTGATAAATATATTGTTCGTTTTATCTCTGGGTTCGCGGCGAGAAAGACAACCGCAAAGTCGGAACCTAGCTCAGCAACGATTACGTTAATTTCTCCGCCACGCAAGGATATATCATCCCCAATTCGATAAATATTTCCATTGATATTCGCAAGTGGGTTGTTGCCAGTCATAATTGACTGGAGATACAACTGTGTAACTGCATAATCCGCAGCCGATTTACTTATCGCTAATTCGTCAATCTCTTGTAATAGCTCTGGATCTGGTTCATGTTCAAAGCCGAATGCTTGTGTACATTGCAAATCTTTTTGCCACAACTCAGGGCTAACGGTAAACCTGTCGACCAAAACCTCCGTGCTTTCTTTCCACACTAAAAGCTTGCCAGAACTTTCAGCAACACTTTCTTCACTGTACACTTGTTCCATTAACAATCCAGATTCATAATCGTCAGAACTTACGGGTGAAGGTACAAAAGTACGCATCAATAACAATCCGAAAATGACGATAACCGCTGCAGTACCAACAAAAACAGTAGCTGCGTCATATTTTTCAACGAGTTGGTTAAGGGACTTTGTCATTGTGTCTCACCTGTTCCGAATACAAGATGAATAACGAGGCGCGCCTCAACTATTTCGTCATCTACCCTATGAACTGTTAGTGTGTCAATCCTTGATAGCCGGTGCATTTGTTCTAAATGTTGCAGAAGCTTATACACACTCGGAAAACCACCTCGAACATTAAAATCAACAGGGAGTATTTTGTAATCACCTTCAGTTCGTTCTCCCGATGTAGTGACTGCGTTTACGATAAGGCCAAACGAAAGCGCTGCGTCTGAAGCGGACTCTAACCATTGTTCAGCATTGTGAGACAAAGGGATTCGCTCCATAGTTTGATCACTTACTTTTTGGAGTGATTCAGAGATTGTCTTCATCTCACGGTATTGCATGTTTATTTCATCGTAATTTGCAAGCCTGCTCGTGCGTTGGCGTATTTCGTCAGCAACAGTATGTACTGCGGTATTCATTGGTCGATATGCGATTGCCCAAGCTGATACAGGGGCAGCTATAAGAAGCACAACAAGAGAAACATATCGCATAGGTACTTTCACTGGATATCCTCTACTGCCACTTGAATAATTGGGGTGATTATCATTTGAATTGAAAAGTTTCTACTTATCCCATCAGCATCAAGTTGCGCATACAAAAGCGACACATTCGAAAAATAAGGTGATGAAGACAACTGATCTATGTATGAAGAAATACTAGAATCATTTGGAGCCACTCCTAGCAACATCATGCTCTCGGTGACAACTGTTTCTTCTTTTTCCAAAACACGCGTCCGGGTTTCTAACCGAACGTCGTCGAGTCGAGTTCCCTCTGGGAGTGTTTGTGTTAATTGCCACATAAGCAACGACCTAGGCACACTGTCTATAAACGTTCCAATAGTCGTCAACTCCTCTATTGCTTCTTGCATTTCTTTTTGTGTTTTTACAAATGCATGCACTCTTCCGCTTGCGTCTTCCCATTTTGTGGCAACGGTTCCGTGGCTTTTTAAAACACCCTTCCAACCAGACAACGTTGTGGCAAAAGCTGCAGCTGTTGCTATTGAAACAACCGCAGCGAGAAGTATTCCAATGCGAACGACCCGAGTATCCGAGCGCTGTTTGTGCCACGAAGGAGAGATAAAATCGTCAAATGGATGTTTCATGCTGCTTGCTCCGCGTAACGCATACAAATGCCTGCTGCAGTTGTCCATGCAGGACCTGTAGCACAATCTTCCGCTCCTGATACCCACGCAGAAGGATCTGCTATGTATCCTGAAATGCCTAGTTTAGATGCAATTGCAGCGCATGATTCTGTAGCATTTGCACCGCTACCTGTAAAGATAACGCGATCTACCGTTCTGTCTGGGAACAATGCATCGTGATGCCGCAAGCACCGCACCAATGCTCGTTCTAGTTTTTCTTCGATGGACTCAGTGGACGTTTTGGTTATGTGCAAACCGCGAGGTTCATTTTCACATCTTCGTTCAGGCGCATTTTCTAACGGACCTGGTGAAATCGGCGTGAGCGAAGGAATTGATTCCCATTGTTGTTCTACCTCATCATTTTTCTCAATTATCTTGGAAGCAAGCCTATGTGCAAAAACACAACTTGCTCCATGTGCAATCATGACCATGGATGTGTCTTCATCCATATCAATTAATAGTGACGTTATTTTTTCATCGCCATCGCGTCTATACAGTTGATCAAACGCGCGAATCGACGCATAAAGTGGAACCGTTACAGCGATCACTTCACCGCCAGCACCCTCTACAATCGAAATGATTTCCTGCGTTTTTTTACACTCTATGCCTACACAGAGAATCTCTTGCCTTGGTTTCCCAGAACCTCCCGTAGTTGTTATACAAACATTGCGAATTTCAGCATCTTCCCACCTTACATCGTGCTTTACTAATCGATGTCGGATTTCTGCTTCATCTGCATCAAGTGCAACGCGGATGTGTTGCACTAATACATCAGATGATGCAATACTAATGACACATCGGTTGCCTTTAAAGGAAGCGAGCGCCACTTTAATCGCACTGCTGTCTGTTGATGCAACCTCAACTGCGCTTTGCAAAACTCGTTCTTTTGCCCCGCGTATTTGCATCATACGAACAATATCGTTACCAAAGTGAATTGCTATCGGCTGCGAAGAAATAGTACGTGTTAACCACTTTAATCCCATGCCTTCGATGTTCGGCATTTTAGGTTTGGTTCTATACAAATGTTTAGGGAGAGTGTTCAGTGTGTAAGGATTGGAGGGGTCACAACCCTGCGCAAACTGCGCTTACCTGATAAAGCGGATTCGGCCAAAGTCTGGAATGGCTGGAAGAGGACCCATTTTTTTTGCTGCAGGCCAGTACACGCTCCAAGCCTTACCAATAAGAAGATTCCTATCCACTACAAACGGGGAGTCGTCAAACTGAGCAGAGACGAATTCATCAGGGTTACCCCAAAGACGACCATCAAGGGAATACGCACTATTATCGCCAGCCATCATAAATTGGTCTTCGCCAAGAATAGCGAGTTTATCCGGATGTGTTCCAAACGCTGGCGACCCTACTTCAACAAGTTTTTCATTGCCGGGTGTTGTAGGATTTTTTGTCGCTCTTGATGGAAGCCGAGAACTTCGATAATACAAATCATGGTCTACTTGAAGGTTCGTGATTTTCAACGGTGAACCATCAAAATGCCAGGTAAGTTTCGCAGCATGTTGTCCCCTGCCAGCAATTTCTTCAATTGGAACATTCGGGGCAGAACCAGTTGC
>Ga0257122_1002854_pt1 | contig 10493 bp, 9 predicted proteins | sample SI106_120metaG_FD_190146 | JGI IMG/M metagenome (GOLD analysis project Ga0257122, IMG submission 190146) | Marine microbial communities from Saanich Inlet, British Columbia, Canada - SI106_120 | ecosystem: Environmental > Aquatic > Marine > Inlet | place: Canada: British Columbia | collected... | reverse complement strand
AGAACGAGATTGGCTTTCGATTGAAATTGAAGAAGCAAAACATATTATGAATGGATATGCACGTTCTGTAGAAAGACGAATTGATGATCGAAATCAGATTGCTGCAGAGTTTAACCTCCGCCGTTCGGAAGAAAAGTACCGCCAACTTACCGCTCATTCACCTGTGATTTTGTTTGGTATCGATTCTGAAGGTATATTTACTTTGAGCGAGGGGCTTGGGCTTGATAGCATGGGTGCAGGCGCTGGAGCTGTTGTAGGAAAAAGTGTTTACCAAGTTTACCGCAATTATCCAGACGTACTGGAGCAAGTGAATGCAGCGCTTGCAGGAACAGAATCGCATGGATTGACTCATATAGGCGAGAAGTGCTTTGAAGTTTGGTTTACACCCGTGTGGGATGAAGAGAGGATGGTAGTTGGCATCTCAGGAGTAGCAGTTGATATTACATTACGTAATAAACTTGAGCAACAGCAGACAATAATGATGAGTGAACTCGATCACCGTGTCAAGAATAATATTGCAGCTGTCATGTCCCTTGTCACCTTGTCGCAGCAAGGGGCAAAAACAATCGAAGAGTTCGCAAAAACCCTTGATGGGCGGCTTCACGCTCTGGCGGTAGCCCACTCCACACTTGCAAAATCACACTGGAGTGGCGCTTGGATGCGAGATATTTTAACCTTAACTTTGCAACCCTATATGTCTGGGTCAGTGGAGAGAATAGGATTTGAGGGAGCAGACATTGAACTCCCTGGATTACTCGCAAGACCAATGTGCATGGTTATTCATGAACTAGCTACAAATGCAGTGAAATACGGTTCTCTCTCAAATGAAAAAGGTGTTGTTTCCATAACGATCGAGTGTCTTGAACAAAACAAGATTCGGATTTTATGGGAAGAGAAAAATGGGCCAAAAATAAATGGTGCGTGTGTTGCTGGAACAGGCACATCTTTACTTGAGGGGCTCGTAGATCACGAAATGCATGGTGAGATAAAAATGCAATTTGAAGAAGATGGACTTGTTTGCCAAATCATTGTCCCACTCACTCTTGAATCGTAACGTATCTCGTTACAATGCACAGATGTCAAGACCATGTCCAGAACACTGTAATGTACTTCTCATCGGAGGTGGAGGCAGAGAACACGCCCTAGCGTGGAAGATGTCTCAGTCACCAAAATTGGGAAAACTCTACGCAACGGATTGTACAAATGGTGGGATTGCGTCTCTTGCAGAGCCCTGTGAAAAAAAATGGGACTCGTCTCAATCGTTTTTTCTTGGGCGTTGGTGCGATCAACACAATATCGATCTCATTGTTGTTGGTCCCGAAGTACCGCTTACCGAAGGAATAGCTGACGAGCTAAGTACAGAAAGTCGACTTGTTTTTGGACCAAACTCGGCAGCTGCTCGAATTGAAGGGGATAAATGCTATGCAAAAGATTTAATGCGTCAAGCGTCTATACCTACCGCGGACTCTCGTTCATTTTCAGAAATTGATGCTGCAAGAAGTTATTTACTACGTGGGCTTGACCGAGAATTTGAAGCAGAAAATAAAAAAGAGTTTGCTCAAGAAGTCAGCCAGTTCATGGAATGGTGCGAACTTCGTGACAAGAAAAAACAATTTGTTTTTTCAGGCGAACTTAAGAAATTTCTCGATACCCGCGAAGAACCGTGTGTTGTAAAAGCGAGTGGTCTTCTGCAGGAAAGGGAGTCATTGTTTGCAATACAATTGGCGACTCGCTTGCAGCAGTTGACGTAATCATGAAAGATCGTGCTTTTGGTGATGCTGGGGGCACCATTCTTATCGAAGAATTTATGACCGGTCAAGAAATTAGTGTACTGGCCCTAGTTGATGGTGGCACTATTTGGGTTCTCGATCTTTGCCAAGATCACAAACAAGTTGGCGAAGGAGATGTGGGACCAAACACTGGAGGCATGGGAGCGTATTGCCCAGCGTCACTGTTGTCAGAAGAAATGCTTGCATTTGTTGAACGAGAAATACTTGTTCCTGCTGTTGACGCTATGCGACGTGATGGTATTGATTATCGCGGCGTTTTATATGCAGGGATTATGTTGACAACGGCTGGCCCCAAAGTGCTTGAATTTAATTGCCGTTTTGGTGATCCTGAAACACAGCCATTGATGGCTAGGTTCAAGGGTGACTTAGTGGATGTTCTTTGGCGAACCGCAGCGGGGGAATTAGATGGTGCTGAAATTGAGTTTGATGATAACGTTGCAAACTGTGTGGTGATGTGCAGTGAAGGGTATCCAGGTTCTTACGAAAAACGTCGTGCCATTTCTGGAATCGAAGAAGCAGAAGCAGAGAATGGCATCCTAGTTTTTCATGCAGGGACGGATTGCTCTTCAGGAGATTTGCGAACGTCTGGTGGTAGAGTGCTTGGAGTCACAGGGATTGCATGTGATTTGGAAACCGCAAGAAAACGAGCGAATGCCGCTTGCGAAAAGATACACTTTGATGGTGCGTTTTGGAGAACAGATATTGGTTGCCGGTCGGGTGTGACTGTCACTTAATCTCCTCTGAGACTTTTTCTAGAAAAAGTCTCAGAGGAGATTAAGGCTGGGGCGACTGTCACTGGGAATCTTGTAAGGCAGCGATTTCATCGCGAATTGCCGCTGCTTTTTCGAAATCTAATTTGTCTGCTGCTTCAAGCATTTCGTTTTCTAAAATTTCAATACGCTCGTCAATATCGAATTCCTCTTCATTACCATCAGCGTGAAATGCTTCTCTCGCAGTCTGTCGAGCAGATAGTTCGTCTTCAATTCCTTTACGAATTGATTTTTTTATTGTTTCTGGGGTAATGTTGTTTTCTTCATTGTATTGTTGTTGGATTACACGACGCCTTTCTGTTTCATCAATGGCTACCTGCATTTGTGGCGTTATTTTGTCTCCGTATAAAAATACTCTTGCGTTGACGTGTCTTGCAGCGCGACCAATTGTTTGAATCAAACTCGTTTCACTTCGAAGGAACCCAGCCTTGTCGGCGTCAAGTATGCAAACGAGTGAGACCTCTGGCAAATCCAACCCTTCTCTCAAAAGATTCACGCCAATGAGAATATCAAAATTACCTTCTCGTAGTTCTCGAAGTATTTCTATTCGTTCTAATGTTTCGATATCGCTATGTAAATATTTGCTCTTGAGATTCGTTTTAGAAATGTACTCAGAAAGATCTTCTGCCATTTTTTTTGTCAGAACAGTAACAATGACTCGTTCTTTTCTTGCGACACATTTTTTAGCTTCTTCGATAAGGTCAGGAACTTGCGTTGAAGCAGGCCGCACTTCAACTATTGGATCAAGTAAGCCAGTAGGGCGAATTACCTGTTGGGCAACTATTCCCTCGGATTTTTCTAATTCATACGGCCCGGGCGTCGCAGAGACATAGACAGTTTGCGGTATGAGTTCTTCGAACTCTTCAAACTTGAGAGGCCTGTTATCAAGGGTACTTGGAAGCCGAAAACCATGTTCGACAAGGGTGCGTTTTCTTGCTTGGTCTCCGTTGTACATGGCTCTGACCTGAGGAATTGTGACGTGAGATTCATCGATGAATAGAAGCCAATCTTTTGGATCTCTATTTGGGATGTGACTAAAGTAATCAAGTAAACAAAACGGCCTGCTACCTGCAGGGCGGTCTTCTAAGTGCCTCGCATAATTTTCGATTCCGCTGCAATACCCAATTTCTTCAATCATCTCAAGGTCATATTTCGTTCGGGCTAAAACTCTCTGTGCTTCAAGCAGCTTGCCCTCATTTTTTAAGCGAATAATGTGCATCTTTAATTCATCCCTGATGGCTGAGCAGGCACGTTTTAGACCTTCTTGTGGCATAACGTAGTGCACAGCTGGAAAAATAAAGACATCAGTTTCTTGCGCTAGAGTTTCTCCTGAAATTGGATGTATCAGTTCAATACGTTCTACTTCATCGCCGAAAAAATCAAGACGAATGGCATACTTTTCATACGCTGGAAAAAGTTCTATAACTTCTCCTCTAACTCTAAAACATCCACGTTCAAATTCGATGTCATTACGCTTGTACTGCATCTCTGTTAACTCAAGAAGCAATTCTCGTCGGTTAATGTTCTGGCCTACTGAAATAGGAACGATCCGATTTTGGTATGAATCGGGTGATCCGAGTCCGTAGATGCAACTTACTGATGAAACGATGATAACGTCATCTCTCGAAATCAAACTACTCGTTGCTTTTAGTCGCAGACGATCAAGGTCATCGTTTCTAGCGGCATCTTTTTCGATGTAAATGTCTCGCTGCGGTATATATGCTTCTGGTTGATAATAATCGTAGTAGCTAACAAAGTACGAGACAGCATTATGAGGAAATAGCAATCTCATCTCTTCAAAGAGTTGAGCCGCAAGAGTTTTGTTGTGGCTAAGAATTAAAGTAGGCTTGTTTGTTTTTGCAATGACATTTGCCATCGTAAACGTCTTGCCTGTGCCGGTTGCTCCGAGCAAAGTACGGTACCGTTCACCGTTTTGAACCCAAGAAGATATTTGATCAATCGTTTGGGGTTGATCTCCTTTAGGCTCAAACTCGCTGACAAGTTGGAACATCTTTTCTAAACAGGATACTTGTCGTCGTAGGTTGCTTGATCCATTAAACCATCGTTACCTGAGGTGTCTTCAACGCGCAATTTTACGAGCCAACCAGCACCAAAGGGGTCGCTGTTGAGGAGTGATGGATCGTCTACGACAGCTTCATTAACATCGACAACATCACCGGCAAATGCTGAAACCACATCGCTTGTCGTTTTCACCGATTCAACTTCTCCAGCGGAGTCACCGCGATTGATAGCAGTATCAATTGGTTGCATCTCAACATAGGTGATATCAGTGAGCTCATTTGCTGCAAATTGGCTAATTCCAATCGTTACAACATCGCCATCTTGGCGGAACCACTCATGAGAATCAGAAAAACGGCAATCAGTTGGGCTAGACATCAGTAAAACCTCCTTAGGTGTTGAAAGGGAGGGTATAGTACCGCTTCTTAGAAAGTAATAATCCCCGCCGAGGGGGTTTACCAATTTTTTTATGACGCTACTTCTTACCCTTGCAATTCAATCCCTGAACCCATTGATTGAGTCGGGTAAGCAAGATATTTTGGAAGTTCCAGGGGTTTCGTCTGAACTATTAGGCTTGCGTGGGGTGATGATTGACGCGAAGCATCTATCCGGGTGGGGGCAGGATTCATACGATCGTTTTAGAAATAATGGCGACAAAGCAAAATCCCCTTGCCTTCTTGTCCGCGACAACACTTCGATGGATTTAGTTGGCGCTCAAGAAGCTTCAAGAGAGAGGATTCAACGTCTCTCGATTGCGGCTAACCGGTTGGGCTGTAATGCAATCTCTATTACTCCGACGTTTCCAGATGAAAAAAGTTCGGTTGATCAAATTGTCGAACAATTGCGAGCTGCAATGGCAGGAGTAGAAAGATTAGAACTAAATCTTTTGTTACAACCATGCGAGGGCTTGTCGAGCAATCCAGATGAGTTGATTGAAATAATCAAACAGATTGGCGGGTTTCGTATTGGCGCCTTGCCAACGTTCTCTGCAGCTGGATCCACGGGTGATGGTTTAGAAGCTTTGAGAAAACTCGCACCCTACGCGGGAGGGATTGTCGCCGATTTTCCAACAGGCAGAGGAAAAAAGAATATTGATCCAGTAGAAGGTCTAAAAGCAGTCCGAGAAGTTGGATACTCAAATACAGTTGCAATCAATTACTTGGGCAAGGGTGATGCGTTCAAAGAGATTGATAAAGTTGCGAAGAAGATGCGAAAGTATCTTGAGGATGAGAAGTAACAGATGTCATCAAAGCACCAGTTTGTTGTAACAATTGATGGTGCCGCTGGCACAGGGAAAACCTCTGTTGCACAAGAATTGGCGAGAAGGTTGGGCACTGACTGTTTGGATACTGGCGCGATGTATCGTGCGGTTGCTGTTCTCGCAGTTGATTACGGAATAGATCCTAATGATGGCGCGATACTTGCAAGGGCTGTTCAAGAAAAAAGGATTTGTTTTGATTGGAACCAATCCCCACCTGCAATTAAGCTTGGGAACGAGAATATTTCAAAAAGAATTCGTGACCTTGATGTTAGTGGAGTCGTCTCTATAGTTGCAAAACAACCAGAGGTACGTGAAGTGCTTGTGGAGCAACAACGTAGAATTGGGAGAGAGCACCCTTTACTTGTAACTGAAGGGCGCGATCAAGGCTCGGTTGTATTTCCAAACGCTCCTGTACGTTTCTTCTTAGAAGCAAAAATGGACGAACGCACTAAAAGGCGAGTAAAGCAACTTCGAGAGTCAGGCAAAACAGTTGGGGATGCCCAAGTGCATCAAGATATTTCTACTCGAGATAAAATTGATTCGACAAGAACAGATGGACCACTCACTTGTCCAACAGGCGCAATCATAATTGACACTTCTGATAAAACAATGGTGGAAGTGGTTGATTTGATGGAAGAATCTGTTCGATCTGTTTTGCCAATATGATGTTTTCAACATTCCAACTTCGCCGAAGAGCACCAGGGTTAAGTGCATATCGAGTTTTATTTTGGTGGACTGTAAATATTGCTGTAATGGGTTTCCTGTTTCGCGTCTTGTATCGTTGCAAAATTAACGGTCGTGAAAATGTGCCTAGCACTGGTCCGGTTCTCTTCCTTGCAAACCACCAATCAAATTTTGATCCCGCACTTGTGGGAGTAATAGTGGGTGACCGTCCTTTTAAAGGGATTGCGAGAGACACATTATTTGAATCGAAAATGCTTGGCGCATTTATGTCTGGTTTTGGTGTAATTTCAATAAAACGTGGCGAGAGTGACATGGTTGCAATCAGAAAAGCATTAGTTGAACTTGACGCTGGCAGATGTGTCATGATGTTTCCAGAGGGAACAAGAACGCAAGACGGGGAACTTGGAACATTTCAGCGTGGTTTCTGGCTTCTCATGAAAAAAAGCAAGGCAACGGTGCTGCCGATAGGTTTTGATGGCGCATTTGATGCGTATCCAATTGGCTCAAAGCCAAAATTGCGAGGGTGGATTGAAGTTGCTGTAGGGGAGCCAATTGCAGCAGATGAACTTTTGGAAATGGGTGAGGAAAAGGGAACAACGTTTATTCACTCAAAAGTTGAATCACTCATGTTGCAATGCCGAGCGAATATAAAACGCCGTTCAAAAAAGTAGCGGTATTGATCCAGAAAACAATTTATATCCTGCAAGGATGACGAGTATCGCAAAGACTACTCTAATGGCTTTACTTGGAAGAACGTTTGTAAGTTTCGCGCCAATCCACCCGCCTACTAATGCTCCAGGAATGATTTGAGCAGCATGTTTAATAGCAGTAAGTGCGTCGTGGTCAGCATTTTGTAATGAGAGATCTTTAACAGTCGCGCCGAGGATTGCAGTGACGAACATGATTGCCGAAGATGTGCCAATGGCACGTTTGATTGGGAGTTTGCAAAGCCGATTGAGCAGAGGAACTTGTATTAAACCACCACCAATTCCAAGTAACCCTGCCATGGTTCCAGTAATTCCGCCGGTAGCTCCAAATTGCAACTTGGAAGGTTTAGTTAAGGTAGGTGAGCTCTTTGATTTTCCAACAATGCAAGCAATTTGGTCCCAAAGCACCCAAATCAAAAAAGTTGCAAACGCAAACTCAAGCCATGCTCCTTTAATTGAGTTGCTAAACCAAGCAGCAGCGGAGATAAAGACGAGTGAGAGTGGTAAAACTCTCCAAACCACGCTCCACGACACGTTTTTATTCTTATGGTGTTTTGCAGCTGAAGAGACAGCGACAGCAGGATTGACAGACATTGCAATGGCTTGCGAAAGATGGATTGTCATATTGGGGACAAAAAAGAGAAGAGCTGGAATCATAATGACGGATCCACCAATACCCAGTAACCCTCCAAGCGTTCCTGCTACTAAGCCAAGACAAACAAACAAAAGAAAATCCATCTAGCATATCTTACAGGAGATTAGGTGACAGTCACACCCGCCTGCATTTATTGGTTTAAAACTTCCGTGCTCGCCGTGTGACGGTGACTGTCACCCTGCGTAGGTTTCTAGTGACAGGCACAGCTTGTTTTCTAGTGACAGTCACTGGTCGCTCGCGGACTCACTCTGTGTGACAGTCACGTCGAATGAAATGGGTGTCCCCTTAGCGCGCATTAGGCACAGTGACTGTCACCAAAAAAAGTCTCAGAGGAGAAAAAAGTCTCAGAGGAATTATGTGGTAGGGGACAGACCCAATTCAGTCACATATGATGCAAGTATGGATTTTTGGCATATAGTTGGTGACATCACGGTTCTACTGAGCGTAGCCGTGTTGCTTGGAATACTCGCTGAATATTTAGGATTCAGTGGAATTGTGGGATATCTCGTTGCGGGCACAATTGTCGGACCTTCAATGCTGGATTTGATTTCATCAGACGAACAAGCGATAGTTTCGATTGCTGAAATTGGTGTAGCGCTATTGCTATTCACCATTGGTCTCGAAGTAGATGGACAACGACTAAAGCAACTACTTGGGCGAAATATGCCCATTGGCGTGATGCAAGTAATCGTAACAGGCGGATTTGGATATGCAATCGCGAAAATCTTTGGGGTAACTACACAAGCATCCCTTATTGTTGGGGCTATGTCAGCTCTTAGTTCAACAGCAGTTGTTTCAAGAGTGCTACAAGATAGAAGCGAGCTAGATGCTGCGCATGGGCGTTTGACGTTTGGTGTTTTGCTTTTGCAAGATTTAGCAATTGTCCCATTGATGCTTCTTGTAGCATTCCTTCATGAATCACCAGAAGAATCAGCACTCGTTACTCAAGTTGGAGTTGCTGGAGCTAAATTTGTCGCGCTCTTTGTTGTGATTTTTTTACTGGGCCTTCTAGTGCTGCCAAGATTTTTTGGTGCAGCACTCATCCGTCGTTCCTCTGAGTTTCCAGTCATTCTTGGGATTGTCACTGCACTTGCTTCCATGTGGTTTGCTGATGAGTTGGATATGTCTCCAGCGTTAGGCGCGTTTGTAGCTGGATTAATATTAGCTGGCACGCCATTTGCCTCACAAATTCGAGGAGACATGGCACCGCTTCGTTATATATTCTTAACGTTATTTTTTGCATGCACCGGAATGCTTGCAGATTTACCTTGGTTGGTAGAGTCGTATCATTGGCTCTGGACAATTGGCGTAGTTGCAGGGATAGTCATTGGAAAATCAACAATTGTTTGGTTGATTGCATTGCTTTGGAAGCAACCTAGAAGAGTTTCAATAGCAGCTGGTTTGTGCCTCGCACAAATTGGCGAGTTTAGTTTTGTCATTGGTGCTGAGGCAATAAATGCAAAAATACTGGATGAGGGTTTGTTTCAGTTAATGATGAGCGCATCACTGATTACATTAATGTTATCTCCGTTCTTGATTGCAAAGGCAAGACCAATTGCAAAATCAATAGACAATGCTATTGGTGGCGATGATCCAATTGCGACAAATGATGCAATTAATTCATTGCATAACCATGTTGTTGTTATTGGTTATGGTGTTGCAGGGAGGTCAGTTGTTGCTGATTTGATTGAATCTGGGCAGCAAGTTCTAGTCATCGATATGGGACCTGTCGGCGTTAATCAAGCGAGAAAAGCTGGTGCATTATCAGTTCTCGGTAACGCACAACGCCGTGAAATTCTAGAACACGCTGGAATACGTACCGCAAAATTGCTTGTATGCACATTGCCAGACCACAGAACCTCCGCTCAATCAATACAACAGATAAGAGCATTTGCCTCGTCGATTCCAATTGTTGCCAGAGCAAGGTATTCAATTCATGCTGCATCTCTGGCTCAAGCAGGTGCTGATGTTGTTGTCGATGAAGAGGAATGTGTAGGTAAAACAATCTCTAAAGAAACACTACACCAAATTGGCCTTTAACCATTCGATTCAGAATCAATTCTACGGATTGGTTCAACCGATGGGGGATTCCAATCAGCTTGCGATTCGGTTAACTTGATATATCGGTAGAACGTCCCCTCAAAGTTACCGAATGCAATGACGAATCCTGGGCCTCCATCTAATATTCCAAGCTTGAAGAAGTAGTGTTTTATGAAAGCCCAATACCCATGTAGAAATGCTTTCAAGATGCTTCCCGTTTTACCTTTGTCTGTCAACTTTTCAACGCCAAGCGTTGAGTATCGGTTTGCTTTATGGATTACTTCTTCGGTGTTTTTAAAAGGGAATTGCCAAATGACTTGTTTGATGACACCAATTTCCTTATCGCTGTGGCTTACAAAACCTTCATGCACAGGTTCCATTGTGTAGGTCATTTTTCCATTTCGGAATAATTGTGGTTGTCTAAAATTTGGATACCAGCCAGAATGTTTGATCCACCTCCCCATGAAGAAGTTTTTTCTTGGTACACGATAAATATCGAGAGGCGCATTTTCAATCAAACTTAGTATTTCATCTCTGACTTCGGAAGTACACCGTTCATCAGAGTCT
>Ga0257122_1002845_pt1 | contig 10508 bp, 8 predicted proteins | sample SI106_120metaG_FD_190146 | JGI IMG/M metagenome (GOLD analysis project Ga0257122, IMG submission 190146) | Marine microbial communities from Saanich Inlet, British Columbia, Canada - SI106_120 | ecosystem: Environmental > Aquatic > Marine > Inlet | place: Canada: British Columbia | collected... | reverse complement strand
AATGCTTCATCAGCGCTTGTGTTCCGCTGGATTATTTACATTCAAAAAACTTTATTCACTGCGACATTAAGCCAGGTCATTTGTTGTTAGATCCAGATACAAGTACCGTTTATTTGATAGATTTTGAACTTGCAATAAAAAAGTCAGGTGTATTAAAAGGGATTAGCATGGACTATGCTTCACCTGAACAGCACACTCTGGTTGAACAACTAAGAGGTACTCCTGAAAATGTTCCACTGGAAGCAATCTCCTTTTTTCTGTCTATCGACGGCAAGGCAGATATATACTCTACAGGTGCAATATTTTATGAAATTCTGACAGGACAAAAATGGCACGAAAAAAAATGTCCTCCAAGCAAATTTAATAAATCAATCCCTCCAAAGCTGGAAGAAATTCTTGTGGCAACACTGGAGGAAAATCCGGCTAACAGAATAAGTACGGCTAATCAGTTGAAACAATCATTAGAATCTTTACTATAGGGTAGAATATGAAATTCTTAATCATATCAGACATTCACAGTAACCTTGAAGCTCTGGTCTCGGTTTTTTCAGATCTTCATAATAATAACGAGAAAATAGATAGAATATTGATACCGGGCGACATTGTCGGATACGGTCCAAACCCAAATGAATGCTGCTCTATCGTAAGGTTTTTGAAGAACGGTAAAACGTATTTGAAGAATGAGATTCAAACGTTCGTACAAGAATTAGATCTAGACGAGGCAGACAAGAAGAATATTATAGATTTTATATTTTCAATGAGCAAAAAAGCTAATGTAGTAGCAGGCAATCATGACAGGGAGGTCATCGGTCAACCATCGCTGTGCAGTATAATGTCCGCATCAGCAGGAAACGCTGCAAGATGGACAACCAAGGTCCTAAAGAAGGATAATTCCAGATTTCTTGATTCCTTATTGTATAAAAGTAAGATAAGGAAATTTGGAATAGAGTTAGTTCACAGTACCCCTGTTTACCCTCAAGGTTATCGTTATGTAAAGAATGCGGCAACATTGAACTATGATATACTCCATTCAAGTATTACTATTTCTGGTCACACGCACAAGCCGTCTGCATATTTATATACAAAACAAAAAAGGAATATCTCTGCTTCTGTCTTTATTCCAACTGACCAATTCGATAACAGGCTTATGTTGGTTGAAAGAGAATCAATGGAGAGACAGGAAACATTCGATGTTTTATTGAGGCCCGATCAACGTTATTACATAAACGCAGGTTCTGTTGGCCAGCCAAGAGACGGTACCCCAAAGGCATCTTACATGATTTACGATACAGTGGCAAAAAAAGCATCTCTCAAAAAGTCAGCGTATAACACAGAGGTAGTAAAGAAAAAAGTCCTTAAGGCTACACTTCCATTTGATCTTGCGGAACGTATTGTAAAAGGAATTTAAGAGGTTAGACCTCATTTTTAATTCCGAAAAAAGATCAATACTGTAATGTAGACTCTTGCTGTTTTTCAAGATCAATGTGTTGGCGTCGCATTACGATCAATAAATCTTAATCTGTAAATCTTATTAATATGTAAGAGCATGCGATTTCTAATTATATCAGATATTCACAGCAACCTGGAGGCTCTGGCCGCAGTTTTTTTAGAACTTCACGGGAGAAATGAACACATAGACCAGATTTTAATGCTTGGTGATATTGTAGGCTACGGCGTAAACCCAAATGAATGTTGCACTATCATTAAATTTTTAAAGAGCGGTAAACCTACTTTGAAAGAAGAAATTCAATCAACTATTCAAAGTATTGATATTAATGCTGCTGACAAGGAAAATATAATTAATTATATTTTTTCTTTAGGTAAAAAAGCCACTGTCATTGCAGGCAATCATGATCAACGTGTTATTGGACATCTAAATACCGTGATGGCTTCATCTGCCGGCATATCTATCAATTGGACAAAGAAAGTAATCAGCGATGATAACATTCTCTTTCTTAATTCACTATCACTTACAGAGAATCTATCGGAATTTAAGATTGAATTAGTTCACAGTACACCTAGTCGTCCAGAAGGTTACGTGTATGTAATGAATTCAATCTTATTAAATTACAACTTACTACATTCAAATATAACATTCGCCGGTCATACTCATAAGCCTGCAGCTTATCTATATACAAAACACAAAAGAGACGTATCTGCTTCTGTCTTTATCCCTACAGACAAATTTGATAAGAATCTTATGATGGCCGAAAGAGAATCATCTGAAAGAATGGAATCTTTTGATGTTCCTATTGAATCAGACTATCGATACTATGTTAATCCCGGTTCAGTTGGCCAGCCAAGGGACGGTATCCCCATGGCCTCTTACATGATTTACGATACGGAAGCAAAAAAGGTTTTCCTTGAAAAGGCTGAGTATGATATAGAAGGCGTCAGGAAAAAGATTCTAGAGGCCGCGCTCCCTTTTGATCTCGCTAATCGTATTGTATCCGGAATTTAATATCTAAAACAGATAAAGAGCGAAATTTGTGCCAAGTTCGTAGTTTTACAGCCTTGTCGCATGCTTAGAGGTATTGTCTTTATAAGCAATAGCTTATAAAGAGCCTTTAGATATTTTCAAAGTATATCTAAAGGCAGGCTGTCAATAAGCTTGTGCTTGTGCTCAGGGTGGTTATTTTGTTATAGTGATTCTTTTAATCTCATTAGATAAATTATATAATTTGCTAAACGTTAAGAAAATCACTAGTTTGAACTGATCAATAACTGTCAGATTTCAACCACAAATTATATTTTATTGGTTCTATGATATGTTGGATTGCAGCCTGTTTTATAGGGAATTCACTAGTTAAGCTATGAATAGATTCGGATTTATTAAGAAAATTGGTTTATTTACTATGCTGATGTCACTGTGTATAGGTATTTTTACAGTATTGTTTGTTCCTGGTACAATATACGCAAAAACTGAGGTGCTTTTCTCTCCAAGAGAGTCAATTAAGGATGCCATAATTCAAAATATCACCTCTTCAAGAGGTACAATTGATGTTACAGCCTTTACGTTTACATCAGGTGACATTGCAGAGGCATTATATCAGGCGAAAGAGCGCGGTGTAGAAGTAAGGGTTATTATAGATCAGACACAAGATGCTAAGAGCTATCCGGTATTGAGGTTTTTAGAAGAAGAGGGATTCGATCTGCAATTTCTTAAGGGTAATGTTGGAGGTTCAATGAATAATGCTTTTGCGATTTTTGATGACAAGCTTCTTGTGACTGGATCATATACCTGGACAGAATATGCTGAAAAATTTAATTATGAGAATGCAATTTTTATTGATGAATCAGATGTGGTAGAAAAATATAAGAATGAATTTGAGGCGTTATATGATAAAAGCGTTGTACAGAGGGCGAGAAGGATGGAGAGTTCCGCATTATCTGCCCGTGACTCCGAAATGAAAGTGGTGCCCATATCTAATAAAACAAAGGAAGTTGTAAAACAGGGAAACGCAGATGGTATAAATGAAAAAGATGGTAAAAACACTATTACAGATGGCAAAGCTTACAAATCTGTTGATAGGAAAGATGCTGGGAGTTTTCGTATCATTAAGAGTGGTAAGCAAATAAAAACTATTGAGGAACCATTAAAACAGTTTATGAATGTTTCTTTTAATGAAATTGATAAATTATTTGGTAGTGAAAGTAAACTCGATAAAACAGAGAGGACTACTTTATGGAAGAGCAAATTTGAAGGGAAATATGTCAAGTGGACAGGGAGAGTCAGTTTTAGAGGATTTGCCGTATATAACTGGAACAAAGTTGGCATAAGTCATAAAGGTAGTAGTATAGACGTTAATCTAAAGTTTGACTATTCGAAACAGAAAACAGTAATGAAATTAAAAGTAGGAGATATCGTTACTTATACAGGAAGGTTGGTGACGCTGAGCAGTCTATTATCTTCATATCGGCTTGAAGATGTCGATGTCTTACAAGTAGTAAGATGATAATCAAATCATCCTCACGATGTTGCTTAGTGGAGCTTTGCAGATAAATGCTGTATGGTAAATCAAGAAAAATATCTTCCTCCTATATGGCTCCACCATCGGACTAAGAAGTGTAAAATAATAAAGAGGCTTATTTTACAGATTCCACTTCCCTTCCGCTTTTTCCACATCTCCCCGTTAAGCATTGCATCAGAAATTTCCTGATAGAGAGTAAGGCATTCGTCTTTATATTCCGGAGCAATACAAAATGCTTTTGCAGCCACTAGATGACAGTAAAGACATTCTTCTCAATCTCTGCTACGACAATCTTTACTGCTAACGGTTTCCAGGTAACCATCTAAGATATTATTATCTCAAATTACCTTTTTACGTGTCCGTTTCCTCCACCAAAAAGCATGTAATAATTACATTATATGCAATGTAAACATTACATTGTCCATTCCATCTAATGACAATTACATAATAAGGTTCAAATGTTGTTAATTGTTATAAACTCATATTGAACAGATATTTAAATGATCTTGTTATACATGATATTTTCTCGTTTTACACGCATGGCATTTCTATTGCGATAGCTGTATGTCATACGAAAACCTGAAGTGTGTTAACAGCAAATCAAGCCTTTCGCTTTTTAACGATAATATTTGAAGGGAGATAGAGATGAAGGAATTATTAATTTGTATCGCTATGATGCTTTTGTTTGCAAATCCTGTTTTTGCAGAGAGCGAAAATGGGAAAGTTAAAGATAATGAGGTTGCTGCTGAGAAGAGCGAACCAGCAGAAGAGAGTACTTTGCGCCATTTTAAAAATGGAATGAATAGTAGCCTGTTGAGTTTAGTGTACACAACTATAAAGGTGAACATAGCTATCGTTGGTGGTGTAGTGGGAGGTGTGGCATACCCATTAGGTGGATTTTATAACGGCATATCAAAAAAGATATGGGATTCTTCTATGGGCGGTACATATCTAATCACGGAAGATATTCTTGCTGGGAAAGAGAAACCGGTGCTATTCTTCAAACTAAAATGAAACGATTGAGAAATGTAGTTTATAAGTAACGTTTTGTATGCTAATTTTACTTCAAATTATATAAAATGGAAAAAGTCCTTATTTGTGATCCAGACACGTTATTCAGGTCTAATTTAAAATATGTGCTTGAGTCAAATGGCTTTGTTGTTCAAGAAGCGTCCAGACCAAGTGAGGCGGTAAAACATGTACTCAGAGAAGGGTTTGATGCTATAATTTTCAATATGCAGGCTGCGGATTTAAACGGTGTGCAGATTTTCTCTGTATTAAAAACGATAGATTACAAACTTCCGGTTATTATCGTTACAGATCATGATGTAACACTATCTTCTGTCTCTTCTATAATTCATGAGTCATTTAGATTATTTCAAAAACCGGTCGGTCATAAAGAAATAGTTGAGGCGGTCCAAGATGCTGTCCTGGTGAAAGCAAATTGTAAATGATTTGTTAAAGTATTAGCAACGAGAGGAATTAATTAAATATGGAGAAAAGAGAAAAAGTTATTTTAGTAACTGGATCAACAGGCTTTCTCGGTGGTGCTATTACGCAGAGACTTTTAGTTTCCGGTTGTAAACTCAGGTTGTTAGTAAGAAGGAGAGATACAGATTCTTTTCAAATCTCATCTTATCGGGATAGTTTGATTAAGGAGCTGATACTGGGAGATGAGTTGGAAAAATACTCACAAGATGAATGCGGAGTGGTTGACGAGCAACTAAATAATGACAAATCACTTCATGAATTGTTTATTAGTAATGTAGAAGTATACGAGGGTGACATTACAACTAGTAGTTTAGGGTTAGAGGATCATGAATACAGTAAACTGTGTAATGAAGTCGACGACGTCTTTCACTGTGCCGCAGTAACTCATTTCGAAATGCAGGGCGACGATGAGCATGTGGTCGTTAACATTAAAGGGACAGAAAATGTGCTGCAGCTTACTAATACCGGTAAACAAAAGAGGCTTCATTATATCAGCACTGCATATGTAGCCGGTAAACAGAGTGGCTTAATTTATGAAAAAGAGATTGTAAACAAGCCTCTGTTTAATAATGAGTATGAAAGGAGTAAATTCGTTGCCGAGCAACTTGTGATTGAGTATGCAAAGAATAATGATATTCCATATACGATATACCGTCCGGGCATTATAGTAGGAGATTCTAAAACCGGGGCTACATGTAAATTTGACAACCTATACCTTTTTGTGAAAGTGTTATTCAATATAAAAAATTCTTTTATTAAGAATAAAAGTGATGATTTAGACAACGCTACCGTCCGAGTGCCCGGTGATCCAGATGCCCTGATTAATCTCGTCCCTATCGATTACGTTGCCGATGCTATAGTTGCTATTTTAAACAAGAGAGAGAGTATTGGGGGAATTTATCATATTACAAATCCAAATCCACCGCGACTCTGTGAATTAAGGGATTTGGTAATGGCCCTCCTGGAAATCAAGGGTATGCATGTGAAGATTGATAGAGAACTTGAAAAGCAAAGTCTGAACACAGTAGAGAAACTGTTCCTTCGCCAGACAAAGACTTATTACTCGTATCTATTTAGTAAATTACGATTTGATGATAGTAGTACGCAGGAAATCCTGAAAGATACTGATATTATTTGTCCTGCCATGACTAAGGAATTAGTTGCTGTATTAATAGATTTTGCTGTTTCTCATAATTGGGGAGAAGAGAAACGTACAGAATTGCAAAAAATCTAAATAAAGATATTAATGAACGATAATACAATTTACCAAACTATTGACATAAAACCGGGTAACTTTAAAGAACGGCCGGATATTACAAATGAAATAACCCCTGAAGAATATTTTGAACAGTTTATTTTTGCACGTGTAAACTTGTGTTCACTTCCAAAGATTGAGAGCCTTTGTACTGTTATCAGATTTGACATAGATGGAGACAACGGTGGTAGCTGGACTATTGCAGTGGAATGTGGACTCTTGAAACGTGTTGTCAGGAATTGTACTGATACATGCGTTTCGTCTAATGAAACTATATTGCATCCAGAGTCATCATTTCGAATGGATAGTGAAACATTTATGTCCATTTTGAAAAGGGAGTTTACACCGCAAAAAGCTTTTTTCAAGAGAAAGGTCAAGATCGGAGGTAACATAATGATTGCCCTTAAGATGAACGTTCTTGTTAATTATTTATAGTATGGAGCAGATTTCCAGCATAATAATCAAATATCGTTTTTTGTTTCTTGTCCTGATAGCGCTTTTAACCGGTTTATTTGGGCATTATGCAGTTAGATCGAACACTGATAATTCCATTGAAGTATGGTTGAAACATAATGATCCTAAGCTTGATTATTATTACAACTTTATTGACAAGTTTGGGGATGATGAGTTTCTTATAATTGCAATGGGTGGTGATGATATTTTTACCGGTAAAAAGCTTAAGTTAATAAATGATATAGCAACGAGGTTAGAATTAGTTAAGGGGGTAAGGAGCGTAATATCTTTAGCAAGTGTTTATAGGGATAAGTTATCCTCCCCATATTTTAAAGAGGTCTTAAAAAGAAACAGGGCAAAGCCAGTCCTTGATATTTTTAAAGAGAAGATTTTAGGCGATCCGATGTACGTTAACAACGTTATATCCACTGACGGTGAAACAACTGCAATTATTGCTACTGTAAAAAAAGTATCACCGGAAATGAGGAAGGAGCTGGTGAATGAAACCAGGGAGATACTCAGCTCGGTAGACACGGAATATAGTAATGAACCGCCTTCGCTTCTATTAAAATCAGGAAAGAGCGTGGTAAATGATCCACAAAAGAACTTCTTTCTGGCAGGGCCGTCAATCGTAAATACAGAACTGGATCGAATGTCGCAAAAGGACATGAAAACTTTCACTCCGGTAATGTTTGCAGTGGCGCTCGTTATACTGGTAATACTTTTTAAAAATATTTCCGGTGTATTAATTCCAGCTATAACAATCAGCATTAATATTATGTGGACAGTTGGTTTGTTTGTTCTTTTTGGTAATAAGATGAATATGGTATCGGGAATGCTTATACCTCTGATCTTTATAATATCATTGGCGACTACAGTGCATATACTTAACAGGTTTTATTTGGAAGTTAAGCTCTCGGGGGATAGACGAGAAAGTATACTGAAGACAGTCAAACATATATGTGTGCCCTGTTTTCTGATGTGTGTTACTACTTCAATAGGCTTCCTTTCACTGATAGTCAGTGATGTAACACCGGTAAAAACTACCGGAATATTTATGGCTGTAGGAATAATGATGTCATTCATTGTCTGTATAACTCTCGTTCCAGCCTTGCTTTCTCTTTTTCCGGGATGGATGAGTAGGCCCTTCATGAATGAGCAAAAGAACCGTGAATCAAGCAATGTTGAATTTAGGGGTATCTACGGTCTTATTGGAAAATTTGTTAGGAATAATACGATATATATCTTTGTTTTGAGTTTGGTGTTTGTTGGTATTGCAATTTATGGAATCACAAAAATTAAAGCTGAATCCAGCATATTCGAGTCGTTTCCTGAGAGCAGTGAGATAACAAGATCAACGAAACATATTGAGAAGAAATTGATGGGACTTATTCCCATGGATATAGTTGTTGATGCCGGTAATATGGGTGGAGTATTTCAGCCTGATATTCTTGTGAAGATAGAAAAAGTACAGGACTATTTAAAGGGAATACCTGAGGTGACCAAGAGTGTTTCTGTAGCGGATTATGTGAAATATCTTAACAAGTTACTTAATAAAGATAATCCCGATAGTCAGGTGATAACAAAGGAGAAGGCAATTGATTATGTAAAGCTGGCCACACTGCACGGAGACAGTATAGTCAAAAGCCTTTATACAGAAGATTATAACGAAGGACGTGTTTCCGTAAGAATGAAAAACGTTGGCTCCTCCAGATACCAGGCAATAATAAATGATATCGAAAGATTTATTAAGGTAAATTTTCCACTAAGTGTTGGTTGCACAATTACGGGTATCATGTCACTTATTATGGATATGCAGGGATATTTGATTGAGAGTCAGATAAAGACATTTACACTCGCATTTATCTTAATCTTCATATGCATTGCACTGCTGTTGAAATCAGCAAGGATTGGCATGATGAGTATGATACCTAACTTGATTCCCATTGCTATCACCCTTGGCGTTATGGGATATGTGGGAATAAATCTGGATGTTGCGACAATAATGATTGCGAGTGTTGCGATAGGGATATCGGTTGATGATACAATCCATTTTCTATACCGTTTCAAAGAAGAATTTAAAAAAGACAGGGACCATTATCTTGCAATACAGCGTACACTCTCCGGAGTAGGCAGGGCATTAATCTTTACTACAATTGTTGCGACATGTGGATTTCTCGTTTTTTGTCTTTCGAACTTTAAGGCCATTCAATATTTTGGATTGTTGACCGGTATAACAATGGTAAGTGCAATTTTTGCTGTTCTGCTTATTTTACCATCATGTATTTTGTTATTTAAACCAAGATTTTAGAAAAATGTTAACTTTAAATAAAACTGATATATTTCAATCCCGGAACTCAAAGTGGTTAGGCTTAACGCCTGATGAATGGTTGCCGTCAGTTGTATCCAGACATTTTGATCCTGACCATGGAAGTCAATACTGGCTTAATAAGGAGAAAGAGTTGGGGATTGATGCGAAGGAAGAGATAAAAGTCTTTGATGATTTAAAGATTCTCGGGCCGATGTGTGAAGATGATCTACGGAGATATCCCATTGAGCACTTCATTCCAAAGCTTTTTTTAGAGCAAAAAAGTGATTTTATATTAGGTGAAACAGCAGGTACTACTGGCAGACCAAAGGTAACTGCTTATCGCAAAGAGGAATTCAATGCGATCTTCGTTGACTGGTTTGCTTTTATTGCCGGAAAGCGTGACTTTCCTACTGGAGGAAATTGGATATGGATTGGGCCTAGCGGCCCACATATCATTGGTAAGGCGGTGGGGCCGGTCGCGAATAAAATGGGAAGCATGGATCCGTTTTCTATAGATTTTGATCCACGATGGGCAAAAAAGATGCAGCCTGAGTCAATCGGAAGTAAACGTTATCTTGAACACGTACTGGATCAGGCAATGGATATTATAGAGACACAGGAAATAGACGTCCTGTACACAACTCCTCCGGTTCTCGCGGTACTGGCATTGCGTATGAGTGATCAAAAACGAATGGCAATAAAAGGTGTACATTACGGTGGTATTTCAATAGGAAAAGAAGCATTGAAACGATTCAAAGAGGAAAATTTTCCGAATGCTGTTCACATATCAGGATATGGTAATACACTTTTTGGCCTATGTCTCGAAATAGAAGCGTCACCTGCCTACGATCTTGATTATTATCCGCTTGGTTCCAGGATGATAGTGCAGGTTGTTGAAATGGATAATGGTAATGTGCCGAGTAGTGAACGTTTGTCAAAGGTTGTTAACTATGAGGAAGAGGGTCAGGTAGTGTTTCATAGGTTGGATGAAAGTTTTTTTATTCCAAACATGTTTGAACGTGACAGG
>Ga0257122_1002841_pt1 | contig 10518 bp, 7 predicted proteins | sample SI106_120metaG_FD_190146 | JGI IMG/M metagenome (GOLD analysis project Ga0257122, IMG submission 190146) | Marine microbial communities from Saanich Inlet, British Columbia, Canada - SI106_120 | ecosystem: Environmental > Aquatic > Marine > Inlet | place: Canada: British Columbia | collected... | reverse complement strand
TCGTCAAGTAAAACGGAATATCTCTCGCTTCCCAGAAGATTTTATGTTTCAACTCACCGAATTAGAATGGGAAATCTTGCGGTGCCAATTTGGCACCGCAAGATTATCGGACCACGGCGGCAGAAGAACTCCTCCCTACGCATTCACTGAACTTGGTGTTGCCATGCTTTCGAGTGTTCTCCGCTCAGACCGCGCAGTTGAAGTGAACATCGAAATCATGCGAGCATTTATCCGTTTGCGGCATCTTCTTACCATGAACAAGGAACTCTCAGAAAAAATCCTTGAACTCGAACAAGAAATGATTGATCAACGTGAGCAGGGTGCCGAAACTGGCAAGCAGATCCAGAAGATTTTCGGGTTATTGCACCAGTTGTTTAACCCACCGAAACCACCCACGCCCGCAACACTGCCCAACAAGCCCAAATCAAAAATTGGGTTTCGACCGAACGAATAAATACAAAAGATAACTGCGCGAAAAAAGGCGATTTATTGAGGGGGTGCTAAATACTGTTTTAAAATGGCGCAATGGAAGAAAAAAACAACATTGAAGTGTTTGATACTGATCAAATTGAACGGTCAATCGTGCTCGTTAGGGGCAAAAAGGTGCTTTTGGACGAACAGTTAGCTGGGTTTTATGGTGTGGAAATAAAGCGCCTACTAGAACAAGTAAAGCGCAATAGCAACCGGTTTCCGGTCGACTTTATGTTTCAACTTACAGATGATGAGTGGGAAATCTTGCGGTCGCAATTTGCGACCGCAAGATTATCGGACCACGGCGGCAGAAGGACTCCTCCCTACGCATTCACTGAACTTGGCGTTGCCATGCTTTCGAGTGTTCTCCGGTCAAGCCGTGCAGTTGAAGTGAACATCGAAATCATGCGCGCATTTGTTCGGCTCCGTCAGTTGCTTTCAGAGCACAAAGAACTTGCTGAGCAAATCATCAAACTCGAACAAGAAATGTACGAACAGGGCGCTGAAACTGGAAAACAAATCCAAAAGATTTTTGGGCTACTGCATCAGTTGTTTAATCCTCCAGCATCACCAATTCCACCTACCAAGCCCAAATCAAAAATTGGGTTTCGGCCACCTGATTAAAGGTACAATCTGCACTCGATGGCGTGGAACGGAAGACATTTTTTGAGTTTGGCGGATTTGAGCCGCGAGGACATGGTTGGCTTGATGCAGCGAGCGTCGCACTTCTTAGATGCTGGCGATCGGTATGAACCCGACGCCCCACTTGCTGGACATATTATCGCCAACCTCTTTATGGAGAACTCAACAAGGACGCGGTGCAGTTTCACCATCGCAACGAAACGCCTTGGTGGGGATTACATTGATTTGCTCGGTTCAACGTCAAGCGCATCAAAAGGTGAAACGCTCGTTGACACCGCGCTCAACTTAGAAGCGATGGGAGCTGCGGGAATCGTTGTGCGATGTTCTGAAGAAAATGGTCCAAATGAAATCGCAGAACAAGTTGGTGTTCCTGTCATCAATGCTGGCTCTGGCACAACATCACATCCTACTCAAGCACTCCTTGATGCGGTGACGCTAAGCCGATACTTTGGAACTGATGATCTTTCGGCACAACATATTGCCATCGTTGGTGACATTGCTCACAGCAGAGTTGCAAGGTCAAACGTCATTGGATTAACGAAACTTGGAGCAACCGTCACGCTTGTTGGTCCAGAGGAATTGTTGCCAGAAGATTTGAACTGCGAAACATCTTCGGATTTTGACAGTGTGTTATCTACTGTTTCTGCAACGATGATGTTGCGAGTGCAGTTTGAACGTGATGCAAAAGTAGGTGAAGACTACCGTGAAAAGTTTGGCCTTACTGAAGCACGCGCGAAAAACTATTCGGGAGCAATTTTGCATCCGGGACCTATGAACCGCGGTTTAGAAATCGATGACGAGGTTGCGAACATAGAAAGTTCTCCGCACAACTTAATTCTTTCACAAGTAACAAGCGGCGTTGCAACTCGCATGGCGATTCTTGAACACCTTATTGGATAAGAAGAGAAGAAGAACAAATGGAATTCAAAACGATTATTGAACCCTTTCGCATTCGTCAGGTACAGGCGATACGATCAACGACCCGCGAAGAACGGGTTGCGGCGTTAGAAACAGCTGGCAACAACGTCTTTCTTCTGAAAGCAGAAAATGTATTGATTGACTTGTTGACTGACTCTGGCACGGGCGCAATGTCAAACGAACAGTGGGCGGGCATGATGCGAAGTGACGAAAGTTACGCTGGCGCAGATTCATACTATCGCTTTGAAAAAGCAGTCAAAGACATTACGGGTTACAAACACATTATTCCTACGCATCAAGGGCGTGCTGCCGAACGCATTTTGTTTGGCGCAGTAGTTGAAGAAGGACAAGTCGTTCCAAACAACACGCACTTTGATACAACACGCGCAAACATTGAATCGCGCGGGGCTACCGCCGTTGATATTCCAAACTCCGATGCAAATGATACGCAATCTATCTTGCCATTCAAGGGCAACATGGACATCGACGAGTTGAAATCGATTTTGGACCAGTGGCCGGATAAAGTGCCAATGGTCATGATGACGATTACAAACAATTCGAACGGTGGCCAACCTGTCAGTTTAGAGAACATACGCGCTACAAGTAAACTTTGCAAAGAACGCGGAGTTCCTTTCTTTATTGACGCCTGCCGATTTGCTGAAAACTCTTGGTTTATCAAGTTGCGCGAAGAAGGCAACGAAGACCGAACACCAATTGATATTGCGCGTGAAATTTTCTCGCTCGCAGATGGCGCAACCATGAGTGCGAAGAAAGACGGCATGGCAAACATGGGTGGGTTCCTTGCGTTGAATGATGATGCGCTCGCGGAGAAGTGTCGCTCGATGTTGATTTTGACTGAGGGCTTTCCAACTTATGGCGGTCTTGCTGGCTACGACTTGGAATCGGTTGCAATTGGTTTGTACGAAGCATTGCGTGAAGATTATTTGGCGTATCGAGTTCGAACGGTTGCGTATGTGGGCGAGCGGTTAACAGAAATGGGGATACCGATTCTTCAGCCTCCCGGTGGTCATGCGATTTATCTTGATGCGAAAGCTTGGATGTCGCATATTCCACAAGAGCAATATCCGGGATGGGCACTTGCAAATACGCTCTACCTAGAAGGTGGTATCAGGGCGAGTGAAATAGGAAGCGTGATGTTTGGGCAACAACCAGACGGAAGCGAAAAGTTTTCCGACAAAGAATTAGTACGACTTGCATTCCCAAGACGGGTGTATACGCAAAGTCACATCGATTACGTTGTGGAGGTTTTGGAATACATCAACACGTTGAAAGATTCCATCAAGGGTGTTCGCATTACGAAACAACCCTCCTCCCTCCGTCACTTCACTGCTGAATTTGAAACGGTTGAATAGTTACACTTCTGACAAAGGCATGTCTGTATCGACACGGTTTGTGTTTTGAGGAAGTTCGACTTCGAGCATGCCAGCAATGCCAGCATCCGCCATTCTTCGACGAACTGTTGCTGGGTTAAACACCGTTGCTTCCATATCATCCACGAGTGCCTGCAAGTTCATCGCAATTTGGCCTTCCGCTTGAGAATCGCCAAGTGGTTGAATTGCACGCTCAAAAAGTTGTAACTTGTTGTCGTAATTTTCAAACGTACCTGCTTTTTCTGCCCAAGTCGCTCCCGGAAGGAATACGTCGGCAGTGTCAGTCAAATCGTTTTTAATTGTGTCAATCAAAATGAGAGTTTGGTTCTCTGTAATTTCAGGGGTGTCCCACGATTCTGGATAATTACCAGTAACAACAACCGTGTCTGCTCCAGACATTTGTTTTTTCCACTCGTCGTACTCAAGTACGTCTCCGAGTGCGCGTCTTACGCCTCTAGCGTTTGGTGCTTTTTCGCAACGAATAGTAAAACCACTTTTAAATGTTTTGTCTTCACCAACAGTTGAAACTGGTCCAATGCCAATGATTGCGTTATTGTCAAGCCCGCGGACTAATTTGCCAAGCAACCAAGCGTCTTCGCAACTGAGCATTGGACTTACGAGCAAGGCAATGTTGTTTGCTTGTTGCAATTTGTCTGCTGCTACTAATTCTGCGTCTTCGTTCATCTCAGTAACGCGCGACTCGCCATGTACAAATTTCCAACCATATCGAACCTCGTCCGTAATCCAGAACATATTGACGTCCCAGTTCGTTCTTGGTTTAACACGATACACTTGGTTGTTGTTGTGCTCGATATTAATGTTGTCGCCGCTACTTGTAAGCGGGTCAATGGATGGGGAGGTTTTTAAGAACCAAACGCGTTGCTGGAACATAAAGTCCTTGTCAAGCATTGCGCCAACTGGGCAGACATCAACAACGTTACCACTAAGTTCATTGTTAATACCTTCGCCCGGAAATACATCTATGCATTCCTTTGCACCCCTGCCGTCAATGTACAGTTCGCTTGTCCCTGTTATTTCTTGCGTAAACCGAACACAGCGCGTGCACATAATGCAACGATCGCCATACAACATAACGTTGTCGCCGATGTCTTTTTTAGACTGTGTAATTTTTTCAGTATCACAACGTCGTTCACCGCGGCCATATTCATACGCGTAATCTTGCAAGTCGCATTCGCCGGCTTGGTCACACGTTGGGCAATCGATTGGGTGATGGTTCAGTAGCATTTCCATCACTGCTTTTTGATTCGCCGTCGCCTTTGGTGAAGATGTGTACACCACTTGCCCATCACCAGCTGGGGTTTGGCATGTCGGCAGCAACTTGGGCATTGGCTCAAGTTTGTTGTCGTTTCGTGGGTTTGGCGCCCATACTTCAGCAAGACAAATTCGACAACTCGCTACAACGCTCAACGATGGGTGATAACAATAGTGCGGAATATCTTTTCCGTTGTCGTAGGCAACTTCAAGAATCGACTGCCCCTGCTCAAATTCCATCGGTTTTCCATCAATCGTAATCGTAGGCATAGTCTGGGTATTGTAGCTTGGGGTCTGACCCCAGGGGTCAGACCCCTGGGGTCAGACCCCTGGGGTCAGACCCCCCCTTTTTTTTATTGTGGGAGATGTGTTTGGCATGTCAGCACGATGGCGCCCTCTTCAAAGTCAATCGCCTGTAATTCGACTTCGCGGTCATCCATAAGAGAAATAATGGGCTCAAACTCGCCGAGCTCAGTATTCATATCTTCAAACACTTTGTTTAAAAGCGACATTGGGATGGGCACCTTGCCAAACCGAATCGCGGTCGGCTCTACAAGCCCTGTGCCGTTGTTCACCCATAGTTGCAATTGAACTGCTACTGGCCTAGGTTCAGACGCATCAATTTCCACCATTGCCGCAAGCCAAACACCTTCAGGTGTTGCGTGGACTTGTAGCCCTTGAATCTCTTCTGGTATTTCAATATCTTCATCGTGTGTTAACCAATCTTCCAACCTGCCAGAGAGCCAAGCATTCATAGCATCGTCTGAAATTCGAAGCCTCCAAACTTCTTCGGATGGTCTTATTTTGTGTAACTCTTCGGTCAGGCGGTATTCTGCCCGGTCAGCAAATTGTGCAACTGTTGAATCCAAATAATCTGGGGGAGAATACCATGGCTGTGGTTGCCAACTCAGCCAAGCAACGAACCCTACTCCAGCAACAATCACGACTGTGCCGGTGATTAGAATAATCAGTAGTTTCTTCATACGCCAACAGGTTACCTGTTTTGTAACGAACGAAGTGCCAACAAAATCAGCATGTTGAGCACAATAAACGCTGCGCCTGCAATTGGAAACATTCTTGAAAGCATAAGATCTGCCGGTAGGGCGATGACCGTGAGCAATAATCCGCCGCCCATCACGCCTGCAGCGTAGCCAAATTGTCCCGCGGCTTGAATCGAACCAAAAACGAGGTTCGATGCATCGTGCCGAACTGCAACAGAAAAAGCTGATGGCATAAGCCCAGCGGCTCCAACTCCGTACAGCAAAAGACAAGGAACTAATATTATTTCGGGGGGCAACCAAACCATTAATCCGAGCCCCGCAAGTGCTACTCCACACATAAGTGATGCAACGAGACGAACTCTTCCACCTCCATATCGATCAGCCATCACCCCCGCCGGAGAGGAGAAAACCGCAAGCGACAAAAACATGCCCGCCAACGAAATCCCAAGAGTTGTTGTGGCAATGTTAAAGCCAGAAGCAAGCAATATCGGCAAAGATGTCGACACAATCGCGGACAAACAGCGATCTAGTGCCATAAAGCCCGCTCCAAGCCATTCTCTTGGTACGAGCGGGCAGTGGCGGGGGGCTGGCTTAGGAGATTGCGGCAAGTTGTCGACAGTTCGGCGCACAATCAACGCAATTAACGACAATGCGGCGATTATCGCTGCTCCAGCCCATAAAACCGACTCGGCAGAATCTCTGCCTATCGCTCCGCCAAAACCCACGCCAATAGCAAGCGCAACCATCATTGCTGTAAAACCACCCCCGATTCGCCCACCATATCGATCCTGTTTTCCAGCGCCTGCTATGAGCCGAAACGGTATAGATAGCAAGAGCAAATCAGCACCACCCTCAAGGCAACGGAACGTTAAAAAAAGCCACCACGATGTCGTCATCGCCATACATGCCATCAATATCGCTGAAATCAGGGCAGCTGTGATGAACAAAACAGACGATGAAACACGTCGTTTAAGAAACACCAAGAGCGCAATAGCAAAAAGAGCACCGAGTAGATTGATTGCCATGAAATAATGTGCAGCGCCCTGAGAAACCCCAAATCGCCCAACAGTCAAATCATAGAGAACAGGTACGACCATCGCATCTGGAATCGCAGCAAGCCCCAACAACAAACACCCGACAATGAGCGGGTGCTTGCTTTGTTTCTGATTCGTGTTATCGCTAATGTTCACCATTAATTATCCCTGGGATAATTATTTGGTGGAGATAAGTTCAACATCGAAGATGAGGGTCGCGCCTCCAGGAATCACGCCACCAGCGCCGGCTGCGCCGTATCCAAGATCTGCAGGAATAATAAGTTTGCGCTTGCCGCCGACTTTCATGGAACCAACACCCTCAGTCCAACCAGCAATCACGCCGTTTAATGGAAATTCAATGGTCTGACATCGTTGCACGCTACTGTCAAACATTGTGCCGTCGGTGAGCCAGCCTGTGTAATGCACTTCAACAGTGCTTGCTGGACTTGCGGGAGTTTCGCCACTTCCTTCCGTGATGTCATACCACTGAAGGCCAGTGTCGCTTGTTGAAATATCGCCTGTTACTGAATCGCCTGGTAATTGTTCCATTGGGGGTACCTTTGCATAGTCAATGATGTCTAACAATTCGACATCGAAAATAAGAGTGGAATTCGCAGGAATACTTGGTCTTCCTCGCGAACCGTACGCTAAATTTGCCGGAATTCTGAACTTTCGTTTTTCGCCAACAGTCATATCGCTGACGCCCTCGGTCCAACCTTTGATAACTCGGTTAAGCGGGAACGTAGATGGTTGCCCTCGATCTACGCTTGAATCAAATTTTGTTCCGTCCTCGAGCCAGCCGGTGTAGTGTACCTTGACGATATTTGCTGGCCCAGGAGAACCACAATCAACATCACCCTCTTGAATGACCCACCACTCTAAGCCACTTGGTGATCGCGTCGGCATAACTTCAACACTATCGCCCGGCAGGGTGGTGTAAGGATTCAATCCCAACGAAATCAAAAAAGCGTCCATGTTGGGCTCGCGACCAAGATAGTCGCGGACCAAATCCAGACTATCTTCGGTACCACCCTTGGATAAAATCTTTTCGCGGTAGTACGCACCTGCCTCTGGATTCAACATACCAAGCTCTTGGAATCGCTGAAACATATCTTGTGCATACACAAGCGACCACATATAACCGTAGTAGCCAGCTTGGTATCCGGTCAAATGACCGAAACTTCCTTGAAAATGTGAACCAGGTGTGTGTGGATACATACGAACTTCGTCGTGGACGTCGTACCCAACTTGCGTTGTGTCAACAACTCCATCGGTATCCGTGTGATACGCTTGATCAACCATGCCCAAGAAAATTTGACCCTCTGTCTTGATGCCACTTTGTAAATTCTTCGCAGCAATCATGCCTTCAATAAGTTCGATTGGCATGGGATCGCCAGTTTCATAATGATTAGCGAACAACGAAAGTGTTTCTGGTGTCCACACCCATTCTTCAAACATTTGCGAAGGTGCTTCAACAAAATCACGCTCAACGCTTGTGCCCGCAAAGCCAGCAATTTCGGCTTCGCTCAAAATGGTGTGTAAACAGTGACCGAATTCGTGAAAGAATGTTTCCGCTTCATCGTGCGTCATGAGTGAGGGTTTGTCAGCAGTCGGTTTAGTAAAGTTACATACAAGAGCTGCAACAGGAAGTTGCACCTTGCCATCTTCCCAAACCTTATGTTGCACCAAACCCCACTGCGCTGCGTGCGAGTATTTATTGTCGCGAGGGTGCAAGTCGATATAAAATTCACCTAGTTGTTCGCCCGAGTTTGTATCCCAAACTTCAAACAAGCGAACATCATCGTGCCAAAGAGGTGTTCCTCGCTGTTCTGCGATATCTGTCACCTCGCGGTATTCAATACCATACAAAAGTTGTGTGATTTCAAACAAACCATCCATCACGTTTTGTAGTGGCAAATACTCTTGTACTTTTTGAGAGTCTACTGCGTACTTGTCATTCTTTATTTTTTCGTAGTAGTAACTAAAGTCGTACGGATAAAAATCGGCCGTTGGATCGCCGAGGTCTTTGCGTTTTGCCTCAACAAGTTCTGCCCAGTCTTTTTCTGCTTTTTTGCGCACGACGGGGCGAAGTCTTTTGTAAAACGCAGCAACTGTTGCTGCGTTTTTGGACATCTTAGTTTCAGTTTCAAAATCAGCGGCCGTTGCGTATCCAAGCAAATCAGACGCCTCGTCACGTAATTTAATAATGCGCTCAAGCAAGTCGACGTTCTCTTGACCCGCGCGTTTTGAATAGGCAAACCGAACTGCCTTTCGTGTTTCAGAAACAGAGCAATAATCTAAAATTGGGCCAAACGTTGGATAGTCTAAAGTTACTTGGTAGTTACCATCAACAACTTCAAGGCGATCAATAACATCTTGCGGAACACCTTCAAGTTCACCAAGTGGGATTGGAACAATTGTTTTATCTTCACGAATATTAGTGTCAAACTCGATGGTTAATGTTCCGAGTTCTTTTTGGATTGTTTTCAGTTTCTCGCGGTCTTCTTGTGAGAGTGACATGCCGCTTCGGCGATAATCTCGCATCGTGTGTTCAAGCATCCGTGCTTGTTCGCCTGTAAGTTCTGGGTTTGTGTCAGCGTACGACTTGATTGCGTTATACAAATCTTCATTTGTTGCAAAATCGATAGACCAATCCGACCACATTTGCTCAGCGCCTTGCGCCGCTTCGCGAATACCTGCGTCAGTATGTACGTAAGCCATAAACGCCATCATGTTGGCATCGCCGTCAAGCCGAACCATCATGTCATCAAGTGCGCCAACGGTATTAGCAAATGTTCGTTGGTCATCTGGAATTGCAACGATTGCTGCGACTTCCACGTCTGCATTTGCAAACGCTTGTTCGACCTTGATGGTGAGTTCTTCCGGTGTTGCTGGGATTGGGCGATCGGCAAAACTCGCCGTCACAAGCAGGGATATTGATAAAAAAATTGTTTTAGTAAACATGGGTTTTCCTTTGTTTTGAGCCACGTAGTGTATAACGAAACAGGGCTCGCAACTTGCGTTGCGAGCCCTGTGTTTTTCAGTGTTTATTGGTTTATGCAACCGCTGCGGCCATGGCTTCAGCCTTGGCTTTTGCATCTTCAAGTGTGCCAACGTACATAAACGCTGATTCTGGAAGATCGTCGCCTTCACCGTCACACAATCGTTCGAACGAATCGATTGTTTCTTCAAGTGTGGAGTTCACACCGGGGAAGCCTGTAAATTGCTCGGCAACGTGGAACGGTTGGCTGAGGAAGCGTTCGATACGTCGAGCGCGAGCAACCGTAAGCTTGTCGTCTTCAGACAATTCGTCGACACCGAGAATAGCAATAATGTCTTGCAAATCTGCGTATCGTTGAAGGATTGTTTGTACTCGCCTTGAAACGTCGTAGTGATGTTGCCCAACAACTTGCGGATCAAGAATTCGCGAAGAAGATGAAAGTGGGTCAATCGCTGGGTAAATACCTTTTTCAGCAATTTTACGTTCAAGCACAACAAACGCATCCAAGTGAGCAAATGTTGTAGCAGGCGCAGGGTCAGTCAAGTCATCCGCAGGAACGTAAATCGCTTGCACAGAAGTAATCGCACCTTTACTTGTTGAAGTAATGCGTTCTTGCAGTTCACCCATTTCGGTTGAGAGCGTTGGTTGGTAACCAACAGCAGAAGGCATACGACCTAGAAGCGCCGATACTTCGGAACCCGCTTGTGTGAAGCGGAACACGTTGTCAACAAAGAGAAGTGTTTCCTTGCCAGATTCGTCACGGAAATTTTCTGCCATAGTGAGTGCGG
>Ga0257122_1002838_pt1 | contig 10536 bp, 8 predicted proteins | sample SI106_120metaG_FD_190146 | JGI IMG/M metagenome (GOLD analysis project Ga0257122, IMG submission 190146) | Marine microbial communities from Saanich Inlet, British Columbia, Canada - SI106_120 | ecosystem: Environmental > Aquatic > Marine > Inlet | place: Canada: British Columbia | collected... | reverse complement strand
AATTACAATAGCTATTTAAAATAATGTTCATTACATCTAAAGCTCCAAACACTGTGTTTTGAGAAAAAAATTTACCGAGTTCCAACTTTAATGTCTAAATAACAGAACAAAAGGACAAGGCCACCCTTGCCTGCAAAACCTATGTTTTTTAGAACTAAGATTGAACCCTCTATTTACAATAATAAAGGATTTAGCGCGTAACAAGTTAATTAATGCTAAAATCAGTAAAATTCTAATAATGCTTAAACTTAGTACTCATAAATAGGGTTGAAATTAGGTCCCATCCAAGTCAAAATAGGTTATCCAATTATTAATTAGAGGAAATAATGCTAGCTTTTGCCAAAAATATAAATTTAAAGGAACCAAACCACCCCGAGGAAGATAAAAACTCGGAATTGAAAGAATATATGGACTACCAAAGAGCTCTAGATCACGAACGACTTATTTACCATGCTCTAGATTACTCGAAAACAGAATTACAAAATAGCATGACGGAACTTCAAAGCGAACACGAGAAACTGGAAGATTACATAAAAGATAATTTCCCCATCTCTTATAAAACTCTTAAGAGCGCCGACACAATCATATTTATGCTTCGTAAACTTATTAACGGGCACAACTCATCTAATAATTGGTATAGGATGAACGCTTATTACCATGCATTGGCGTATGATTGCATAAAGTTTTTTACAGCTTTTTATAATACAACCACCCAACAAAATTCAGAAAAAGCCGAAGACTACAAAATTTCCAATGGAGTCGAAGTTGATTTTGATGATTGGGCCCACCTTTTTTTCCCTGACTTAGATTTTCATGTAGGAAAAACCTTGGAAAGTTCCCAATATCCTTTTGCAAAAAGAAACAAAGCTATCGAGGAGAGCATCACTAAAGAAGTCGCTGCTGGGAAGTTGTTTGAGGATGCACTACAAACAGTTAAGGGAAAACATGACATAGACGATTCCTCCATTGACTTTCTACAAAACAGAGAAATCAGCAAAGATAATATGGAATTATTTTATACCTCTGCGGAAAACCCAATATACGAATACCTAACAGAAAGAGAAGATGGTAGTTGGGGAGCCGTTGAAGGAGAATCTCTTTTAGACCAAGCTTATTATTTAGGGTCGACTCTTAAAGTCTGGGTGTGGAGAAAAAAAGAAGATGCTGAGACCGCAATGGAAGACATGTCCAGTATGCTAAAAAAATAGCACCCGCCATTACTTTTCACAGGAAACTATTGCTTTAAGCAGTTTTTTCTGGTCATCCTAAACTACCATAAAAATCCTTAACGAAATAGCAGGGCAAGTTACCTGTCAAAAATTGATTGGTCTCGATTTTCACCTGAGAGAATCAACCCGCCTTTTTTCGTCCCGGGTTTAAGCTCTTTCGATTTACAACCTGAATTAGATTTTCTTTAAAATAAGTGACGTGGTTTCCCAATGCTTAACAATAGCACCCTAGAACATTTCATTTCAGGAGCTGCACTCGGCATATTGATTCTTATCGTGACCAAAAGTCTTGGGGTAATAAAACTACGTTTTCTCAATCTCAAGTCGCTTTACAAATTTACGTAATCGATACCAAGCACCGATAACCCTAAATAAGAAGCCCTGACAATCATCGCAAACTATTGTAATAGTTTGAACCCAAGGTAGTTTTTCAGGAAGTCTGACCTTCATTTCTAAAACAACACATACCAGTTGACACAAATAAACACCCTGCACTCCTTATTTAAAGATTTAGCTTTACTCTAACCGGGGAAGTTTGTAAGCGTTGGTTCTACTTATATCACCATGATCGACTCACCATAGAATAAACACCCCCTACAAAGTGACCCCCGTCCCAAAAAGGTTAGTTTAATCTTTATCAAAAAAATCCAGCGTTCAACAACAACACGGGGGCTTCTAACTAAACGCAAAAAACCTAGAGTTATATATCCTATTTTCAATTTCAATAGATGAATCGCTAATCTTAAGAAGTTATGCTTGCTTGGACCTTAATTTATATTCGAAGGGAGAAGCAAACTAAATAGTAAGCCTTTATTTATAGTTACATCTTAATAGAGACTATTAAACTTGACAGTACTTAGATAATGAGTATTATTATCAATATCATTAAAGGGTGAATGTACACCCATTTTGGATGGTTTAAAAATGAGAAGCACGCCCTCGATTGACATGGAAGAGGATGAGATTATCTGTAAGTGTTTTCATATTACGGAAAGTACGATTCGATCTCACATTGCTAAAAATAACGTAACCCAAGTAAAGGATATAACTCTAGCTTGTGAGGCTGGAGGAAATTGTGGTTCGTGCCATATTCTAATCCAACTATTCATTGAGCAAAATAAACCAACCAAAATATTAGAACAAAGTTCCAAACTGAAAAATTCAGCATCAAAAAATAATAAAAAAGGCTTTTGGAAAAAGTTATTGACTAATTCTTAATTACCCCAGACGATTGAAAGCTTAAATACTAAATTCATACAATTCATACAATTCATACAATTCATATAAAAAGTATTCTTAATTAGCTTAGTTAGTAAAAAATATCTCTTTTTATAAAAAATTCTCATATAGAACCAACCTTAGATGAAAAAGACCTCCATAGTTTTTGTTGTATTTATAATTTTTCTAACCCTACAGCCTCTGTTAATAGAGGCTAAAGTATCATCCGAAGTAACTGCCTCCAAAGCCAAAAAAATTATCATGATGCTCGACATCATGGCTAAAGAATATGACTTAGGTATTAAAAACGGGAAAATTATTAACGCTATAGAATACGAAGAAAGTCAGGTATTTCTAGAGCAGTCTCTTGAAAGATATCAAAGTATTATTAGTCACATGCCTGATCTAAAAAATGCAGAGCAGCTTAAAACAAAGCTTAAAAATCTAAGGACCAATCTAAAAGATAAAATCGACCCAAGGGAAATTAAAATTTCGGCAAGTGCTATTCAATCTCAAATCCTCAAAGAATTAGGCATAGAACTACGGAAGACACCTCCACGCGCAATCAACATTCAGAATGGCCGCAATATTTTTAAATCCAATTGCGCACAATGCCATGGATTAACTGGGAGCGGTGATGGGCCATTAGCCTCAAAGCTTTATCCAGCACCAGCCGTTCTATCTGACCCAGAGATAACAGGCAACGATCACAGTACCGCATACGACAACTTTCAAGTGATTTCTATCGGCATAGCTAACACCTCCATGGTAGCTTGGTCGGAATTTTTACCAGAAGCAGATCTTTGGGATGTAACCTATTTTATTCGTACGTTTTCAAATGATAAAGTTGAATTACCTATTGTAGTAACAGCTAACCCTTCTCAGACTTCAGACTCTATACAACAGTTGGTAACCGTTGTAACCCGCGCCTTGGATAAAAGCATAGAGGTCTTTAAAACTGGTGACATAAAACAATCTGCCGAATTGGCATTCGATGCCTATCTTAACTACGAAGGCATTGAGACAGGCCTAATCACCAAGAATAAGGACTTAGGATTACGCCTTGAGTCATCCTTTGGTCGTTTACGTGCTGAAATCAAAAGAGGCGCCAATTTAAATCATGTCGAAAAAATAAATCAGGATATCCAAAATGATTTAAAGCAAGCTCAAACTATTCTCCAACAAAAAGTTGGGTTTACAGGACTGTTCATCCAGTCTTTTTCAATAATTGTTCGAGAAGGTTTTGAGGCGATATTAATCGTTGCCGCTTTAATTGCTTTTCTCATAAAGTCGAAAAATAAAGACAAAGTAAAAACGATTTACCAAGGAGTCATCACCGGAATTGGCGCGAGTTTCTTAACCGCCTATATTCTGCACGAGGTCCTCGATATCAGCATGGCCAAGCAAGAGCTCCTAGAAGGTTGGATCATGTTATTCTCCGTGGTCGTCTTATTCTGGGTCAGCTATTGGTTGCTCACAAAAATAGAAACTCAAAAGTGGCAAAGTTACATCACAGCCAAGATGACTCAGGCAATTACAACAGGTAATATTTTTGCTCTTGGTATGGTAGCTTTTCTCGCTGTCTACCGTGAAGGATTTGAAACGGTTCTATTTTACAAAGCCCTATATTTGTACGCAGGAAATGTAAACAACGGTATTATTCCAGGATTTGTTGCAGGCTGCATCTTTCTCGTTTTCATATTCTACCTAATCAATAAAGTTGGTATACAAATACCGATCAAATGGTTTTTTGGAGTCACTAGTCTTTTACTTTATTTCATGGCCTTTACCTTTATGGGCAAAGGACTCCATGAACTGCAAATGGGTGAGGCTCTTTCTTTAACACCCGCATATTTCTCCCCTGAAATTTCTTGGCTAGGAATGTACCCTACATGGGAAACATTCATTGGACAAAGTCTTCTCTTAATAATATTTTTAGCCGGCCTTTTTTACACCTTCGTAATCAAACCGGAAGTTGATTCTAAAAACCTCATGGAAGAAACCAATCACATACAGAAGAATATAGGACTTGTTCATGACTTAGCAGAACATATCTCTGACCATGCGCAACGCTGCGAACTACTTCTTAAAGACACCAATGATAAGGATTTGGTTGAGATTACTGAACATTTAAAAGATATCGACTCAAAAGTTCATGAACTGTCTGGCCACGTTCGTTCATTGGAAGATAAATTGACCGACGAGTATGAACGGTTAGGAACAGTTAGGTTGCTAAGATATATAGGACTTTATAGGCGACCATAGCTTTATATACACCTCTTGTTCTGGAAGTAGCGGATAAAGTTGCTCCATTTATAACTTAGTTATACTTTTGCATTTTTCATTCTGCAAAAAAATAAACTCAATGGCCACCCAAAATTTACTAGCTATAACAGGAAATCAGTTTCCGCATAAGTATTTTGTAAACCAATTAGGTTCCCACTTTAAAAGGTGACTATCATCAGCACCGAATTCTTTCCTACAATATTCCCACCGATTATTTCCACATCCGACACAAGCTAAAGAGTAAACACCCTGCAGAACATCAGCTTTATTGAGAAATAAATGTTTGCACTGCGTTGCTGGTTGTCGCAGTAAATATCTAGTTTTACCTGAAAATTTTAAGATCCGACCCCACTTATTTCCATTTAAAAACAAACACCTTGAATTACTCGTTATATACTGATATATATAACGAGTTAATAGATTTATTGTAATTCGCCATTGTTTCACCGATTTTTTATCGAATAGAACCCCAATGTTTAAAAAATTCAACCCTATATTTTACATTATTTTATTTTTCTGTAATTTTATTAACCTAGTCTCCTACCCCATAGCCTGGGCCGATGAAATTCAGGCCGCTGTAGCAACAAACTTTTACAACCCCTTCAAGACAGTTGTAAAACAATTTGAAAATAAAACCGGTCATAAAGTAATAATTATTACTGGATCGACTGGAAAACTTTATGCCCAAATAGTTAATGGTGCACCTTTTGATGTTTTTCTTTCAGCAGACAGCCTCAGACCTAAGTTACTGATGCAGAATGGCAGAGCTGTTTCTGGAACTCAATATAGCTACGCATTTGGAAAAATCACACTATGGAGTCCGAACCCGAATGTAATTTTAGAAAGTGTAAAATCCACATTGCTTAAAAGTAAATTTTCTCACATAGCAATAGCTAACCCGACCACTGCTCCTTATGGCAAAGCAACCCTCCAGACACTAGAAAGGATTGGCCTGTGGGATCGACTCAAACCACTCCTAGTACAGGGAGAAAACATTGGACAAACATTCCAATTTGTATTTTCTGAAAATGCAGAATTAGGGTTTGTCGCTTTATCACAGGTTCTGGATCCAAAAAATAATCAAAAGGGCAAACGAGTGGAAATCCCTAGTGACTATTACAAACCTATCAAACAAGACATTGTGATTTTAACAAGAGGAAAACACAATACTGGGGCCATGGCGCTGTGGCAGTTTTTGAGAGGAGACCAAGCCAAACGAGTCATTAAAGAATATGGCTACGAATTACCGTAGCAACTTACCCACCAGCCACCTTGATTCTTAAAGTAATGGATATTTCAAGTTTAGACTATCAGCCGATTATAATAACATTACAGCTTGCCACTGTTACAGTTCTGGTGTTATTAATAATTGGTATTCCAATTTCCTGGTGGCTTGCCCACACTCGCACGAGGTTTCGTCCAGTTTTTGAAGCTATTGTTGCATTACCCCTCGTTTTACCTCCTACGGTGCTTGGGTTTTATTTACTAATCATCCTTGGTCCCCATGGATGGATAGGAAAACCTGTTGAAGAAATATTTGGGTCCCCTCTTTCGTTCACTTTCACAGGCCTTGTGATAGCCTCTACCTTTTACTCCTTACCCTTTGTAGTCCAACCGCTTTACAACGCATTCGAAGCAATTGGGAAAGACCCCCTTGAAGCAGCCTGGACTCTGGGTGCTTCGAAATGGGATGCCTTCTGGACCGTCGCAAGTCCGATGGCTTTACGCGGGTACGTTACTGCTATCGTATTAGGGTTCGCCCACACTCTAGGTGAATTTGGAGTTGTCCTGATGGTTGGTGGCAGCATTCCGGGAAAAACAAAAGTACTATCTATTGAAATCTATGACAGGGTGGAAACTCTTGACTACAGCCATGCCCACCTATTATCTGCAGGCTTACTATCGTTTACCTTTCTAATTTTACTCATCGTTTATTATATCAACCGAAAATTACCTGTTCGCGTGTCATGAACCTCTTATCTGCCAAGTTCAACCTAGCGTTGGATGCGTTTACACTTAAAGTTGAAACCGAGATTCCACTTCAAGGATTTACTGTCCTGTTTGGGCCGTCGGGTAGCGGGAAAACTTCATTCTTGCGTTGCATATCTGGTTTGGAGCGTGCGCCAGAAGGATTTTTAAAAATTGGCGATGAAACGTGGCAGGATGAAAAGAAGGGGATTTTCATTCCGACCAATGAAAGAAAAATTGGTTATGTTTTTCAGGAAATGCGCCTGTTCCCTCATTTAACTGTTGAAGGAAATCTCCGTTATGGGCTTAAGCGCCGCAATCTTCACAACGTTAATGTTCTTTTTAGCCAAATAGTTGAGATTATGGGTTTGGAGACCTTTCTAAGTCGACACCCCCGCAACCTTTCTGGTGGCGAAAAACAACGCGTAGCATTGGCCCGAGCACTTCTGACTCGCCCACGCCTACTACTAATGGACGAACCATTGGCAGCATTGGACACAAAACGTAAACAGGAAATTCTTCCTTACTTTCAACGAATGCAATCCGATCTTAACATTCCAATTTTTTACGTCACGCACTCCCTAAATGAAGTACTACAACTCGTAGATACTATGCTACTGATGGACCAGGGAAAAATAGTTGCTGCAGGGACAGTAGAAGACGTACTCTCCCATCCCGACCTCGGAAGGCATCTTGGACATACATTGGTTGGCACTGTTTTGGACACCACTGTGGTCCGGCAAGATAAAGAGTTCCAGCTAACCGTACTTAAGTTTAATGCTCATACCTTCTATGTACCTCGACGTGATGTTTCACCCGGAGATCGATTGCGTATTCATATCCGAGCAGAAGACGTGACCTTAGCAGTCGAACAAATCGAAAATAAAACTAGCGTGCTCAACGTTTTACCTGCAAAAATAATTGAAACACGGCCCAGCGTCAAAGATGACTGCAAGGTTGATGTCAAACTTGATATCGGTTGTCCTCTTTTGGCATCAATTACTAAAAAATCATTATTTCACCTCAACCTTCAACCAGGACAAAACATATATGCACATATTAAAGCCATTCGAATGGCTCACGAGTTTGATTAGCCAAGGGTTTTAATTAAAAAATACTATTGAAAGGCTTTCACCATATCACTTGAAACACTCCTTCTAACCGGATATGCCCGTTAATGTCAAAGGATTCGTTTAACGAGCAAAATCCGTCCAGTTTCAACATAGAAACACATGAAGAAGGGGCGTAAAACAAACCAAAGTTTCAAATTAATTGGGTAAGAGGAGACCAATACGGCGAAGTGGATAGAGCTTAACCTTTCACGGACGAAATTATCTAATCTAGATCGGTTGGACCTTTTTTTTTCTCCCTTTGGTTTGCTTACTAAAAAGAGTGGGGTTAAGACATATTTCATCGGACCTTCTTTTTAGAATCTTCTGGGAAATAACTTTTTTTAATTTTCCAGATGGGTCGTAAACTTTAACTGGGTGAAGCATCTCTATTTAAACCTCATTTTAATATATTAAACAATGGTCGAGACCTAAGAAAAAACGTTCAAACATAAATAAATCAAATAGATACCATGATAAACGTGCTAATCTCAACCTCTAGTGAACTATAAGGTTAACCACTATAACCTTTAAAAATTAAAAACCCGTTAATCTTATGTTAAGATTTATTAATTTACTGCAAACCTGAGCTAAGTCGATGCTGTCGCAGATAAGTCATATTATTTTCAATGGATTATAATCAACCCATCCTTTATTATTTAATTTTGAACACTGTCATCCAATCTAGTTTGACCCCAATTTTTTAAGACAAATTGTTAAAAATACTCTCCCAGATCCCCCTCTAAAGCGAAGTTAAATAGCAATTTTCTCCTATCAAACTAAGCTTATTTAAATGTATTTAATTCGCACGAAATATTGATTTTGCTTCCAGAATATATTTTAATCTACATCAGACTCAGTTCTACCCTGATTACATTGTGAGGAAGAGGCGACCCCATGGCAAAACCACTTCAATTATTTGTCATTTTTATATTATTTCAATTTTTATTTTTTTCAAACATTATCATTTTAGGAGAAGCAAATGACGATTCCGGTCTAATGGAATTGGGAAATCATGCTTTAGCCGCCGGCAAATATGAGTCCGCTGAAGACTTTTTTAAAAAAGTACTAGAAGCAGAACCAGGCAATTATTTTGCGACCCGCGAGTTGGCGAAGGTGAAAATAAAATTAAACAAGTTGAACGAAGCATTGTCTCTCCTGAATGACCTTCTCAATCTACCTATTGCAAAAGGTCGTGATATTCTCGTCTATATGAATGGAGATCCTAACCCCCTTAGTGCAGAATTAGTTGACGAAGCAGTAATGGTCGTAGATAAATTTGCACAAGAGGACAACGATGACTTTGGTAATTTTCTGAAAGAGGAATCAGCTAAGCTCGTTCCTCATTACCGTGTGTATTTCAAGAAGACAGGCAAAATGAAACTTCTGTCAAAAAGTAAAAACCGGATCAAATACCTTGGAATTCCTACGGCTACAAGGGAAAAAATTATGGTCTTAAAATCCCAGGTTAAGAAAAAACTTATTTCTTCAATAAATTTCAAACCGAAAGAAGAAATGGTTTTAATAAAAGCTGGATGTTTTCAAATGGGGAGCAAGCTGGGAGACCCAGACGAACTTCCAGTGCACGAGGTCTGTATATCTTCATTCAAGTTAAGTAAATACGAGGTGAAGCAAAAAAATTACCAAGCTGTCATGAATGTCAACCCTTCTGAAAATGTAGGTGCTGACCACCCAGTAGACAGTGTAAGTTGGTTAGATGCACGAAGATATTGCAAAAAATCAGGACTTCGATTGCCTAGTGAAGCCGAGTGGGAATATGCAGCCCGCGGAGGGAAGCAAACAGAGTTTCATTGGGGTAACAGAGTAACCGGAATAGAGGGGAATTTCTGTGATAGCACATGTGAAATGAATATTCGGGAGCCGCGTGTATCGGATGGGTTCAAGCACACCGCTCCAGTCGGATCATTTCCGCCTAATCCGTTCGGTCTACACGATATGTCTGGTAATGTGAGCGAGTGGGTTCAAGATTGGTTGGATATCGAAAAAAACTACTACATGGTCAGCCCCAAGAAAGATCCACCAGGACCTCGACATGAATTAGACACCTGCGATGGTACCTGCGCCGGGGCAGCATCCATCACTCACAAAATATATCGGGGTGGAGCCTGGAACCAAAAATTTTCAGAAATGAGGTCAGCCAATCGCAGGGAATCGCATTTTCAACTACAAGCAGCGGGCAATGGATTTCGTTGCGCTTCAAATTAACAAATACTCACATGTATTTACTGAATAATAAATTCTGTAAAGTAGGCTCCTTTTACCTGCCCTACTGTTAGAAATTGATTTACTCGCGTTGTTATTTCGCCTTTAAGTGTAAATTTTCCTTGAACGGAATAAACATCTTTAAATATTTTTGTACTCAATAACAAAAGAATGGAATCAGTAATTTTTTGAATATTTTTTTTTAGTCCAACGCGAACTTTAGGATTACTCATCTCCAAAGAAACCGTAACCTTCAAAAAGCGATTCCCTCCACTCTTAGCTAGGTTAACAATGAACGGGTCTAGGTGAAACATAAGATCTTTTTTCACCTTCTTTACAGATTTCGGCTCTTCACTTGATGATTTTTCCTCGACTTTTTCTTCCTCTGCAACCTCTTCTTGGGCTTCCAGGTTTCCTTGATTCAATAAAAATATCAATCCTGCAGCAGTGGCAAATGCTAGCAAACTCATACGATATTTTTTCATGGGTATTTTCCTTAACAG
>Ga0257122_1002836_pt1 | contig 10539 bp, 6 predicted proteins | sample SI106_120metaG_FD_190146 | JGI IMG/M metagenome (GOLD analysis project Ga0257122, IMG submission 190146) | Marine microbial communities from Saanich Inlet, British Columbia, Canada - SI106_120 | ecosystem: Environmental > Aquatic > Marine > Inlet | place: Canada: British Columbia | collected... | reverse complement strand
CATAAATAAGACCCACCCCGCATAACACGTTTGGGCATATGGGGTTCATTCGGATCCAATGATCTGTCAGGACCCGTGGGGTTGATACATATCTCCTTAACGGCATCCATGGTGTAGGATTCATAATGGTATAAATCGTTACACCATTCCCACACGTTTCCTGCCATATCATAGAGACCGTAACCATTGGACTTATAAGACATTACAGGTGCGGTACCATAAAATCCATCCTGAACCGTGTTTTTGTAAGGAAACATTCCCTGCCAGAAATTGGCTTTGGCTGAGGATTGTTCAGCAGAAACATTGCCCCATGGATAGATTGGATTATCCAACGCCCCCCGGGCAGCCCACTCCCACTCTGCTTCTGTCGGCAACCGTTTCCCCACCCACTGGGCATAGGCCACAGCATCATCCCAGGCTACATGGACTACTGGGTGGTCCATTAAATTCTCAATACTGCTCCCAGGACCTGCAGGATGCTTCCAATTGGCGCTAATCGTCCATGCCCACCATTGCGTTTCATCATTAAGTGAAACCGGACCATTGGTGGCTCTAAATACTACAGACCCTGCCTGCAAAATATTTTCAGCCGGTTTTGGCGTACCTGCCGGTAGATTAATTTTCATTTCTTCCCAGTTGATATTTTTTTCAGCGATGGTTACATAGTTTGTGCTTGCTACAAATTTAAGGAACTGGCCATTTGTCACTTCATGTATATCCATGTAAAAACTGTCTACCGTTACCATATGGCGTGGAAATTCATCGGCACTAGCCTGTGGATCATTGCCTCCCATTTCAAATGTGCTCCCTGGAATAAGTTTCATTTCTCCATAATGAATAGTTTGGGATCCTTGGGAAGAATGTTTTGTGCAGCCATGGATGATCATTACCAAAACTACACAAATGATAATTGAATCTTTTATTGAGGTTCTCATCACTTTTTATTTCGAGTATTCCGGGTTGAGGCGAGGCATAGAGGCATCCACTTGTTGACGCCACTCGGTTAATAAGTGTAAAAGCTCTTTCGCTTTTTCAGGATTCGCTTTTTTCATGTTATTCTTTTCTCCTACATCCTCTTTGAGATTGTATAACTCTACATGATTATCCTCTAAAAATTCCAGTAATTTCCAATCACCCTGGCGGATAGCGCTCACGGGCTTGGTGGTATGATAATAATGCGGATAGTGCCAATAAAGCGCTCGTTGCTTCAATTCAGCCTGGGGATCTTTCAAAACGGGTATTAAGCTTATTCCATCGAATGCTGCAACCTGACTGGAATCCCATTTCAGATTTACCATTTCCAATAGTGTTGGGTAAAAATCCTGAGTAGTAATCGGGTAATCAGATGTTGTGTTTGGAATTGTTATATCCGGCCAACGGATGATAGTCGGAACGCGAATTCCCCCTTCATATAAAGCACCTTTGCCCGAACGGAGAGGAGCGTTGTCAGTTACCCTCTGCCCATCCCATTCATTAATAAATCCACCATTATCCGAGGTGAAAACCACAACTGTGTGATCAGTAAGCTTGAGTTCATCCAATTTGGCCATCAATCTCCCGATATTTTCATCCAGACTATGCACCATCGCCGCATAAATAGCATTCTGGTGAGACATACCGGATGCCAACTTCTTTTGGTAGTATTCCACTAATTCTTTTTTACCTTCAATAGGGGTATGAACCGTATAATAGGAAAGGTTGATAAAAAATGGTTCCTCCTTAAATCGCTCCATAATGGAAATAGCTTCATCAGTTAGTCTATCGGTAAGATATTCGCCCTCCCGGTTTAGGTCATACTTCCCATTTACATTTCTTTCTAACCCAGGTACAAAACGGTAGGAGCGGTAAATCTCCCCACGATAAGGATAGAAGAAAGTAGGAGGAGCACCCCAGACGGTTGCTCCTACATTGATGTCAAAGCCCTGCGTTTCTGGGAAGTGTTCTCCATCCCCTACGTGCCATTTCCCCAGGTGAGCGGTCACATAACCTTCTGCCTTCAATGCATCTGCAATTGTTACTTCATTCACTGGCAGATTAGCAGATACATCAGGAGGAATCAATTTTCGAGTAAATTGGTTATTAATGGCTGCCTCTCGCCAGATGGTCATGTTGAGTTTTGCAGGAGATTTTCCTGTAAGAAGAGCTGCCCGTGTCGGTGTGCAGATAGCTGCGGCGGCATAAGCATTAGTGAATTTTTGAGCGGTAGCAGCGAAAGCATCAATATTTGGGGTTTCATGCAAGTCGGCACCATAACACCCCAGGTCAGCCCAACCCAAATCGTCAACGGTTATCACGAGAATATTGGGAGAGCGTTCATTTAGCGTTTGTGCGCTAGCAGAAAAAATACCAATCAGTCCAATAATCAAATAGTAAAATGGTTGTTTCATACTGATATGATTGTTGAGATTTATCAAATTCAAGAAAGCATTACTTAAAGGTTAATGATTCCAAAACCAGAGAGCCTTTATACGCTTCCTGCGGATTGACACAAAAAACAAATTGAGTGATATATTCCATCGTCTCGTACTCTTTTTGATATTGCTCCATTGCTTCAGATAAGTCAACAGACAGCTCTTTTATTTCTCCATTTGTAGCAGGTAATTCTATTTGTAACCATTCCGACCAATTATCATTTGAAATAGCTATATAACCAAATGATATCGGGGTACTATCCATTGTCATATAATTCAATATCAGTTGTGAATTCTTATGCGCTCTAACATTTAATCCGTTGATGTTAACTTTTTGCCAATAATGAGCGAGGTGTTCTATATCAATGTAAAGCAATTCGTTCTTTACGGATAATTGATAACCCACTGCTTGTTTCCAATTATCATTCAAACCTCCAGTGGTAAACGTTAAGGTTTCCTCTTCACTCGGTTTTGTCCGATTCTTCTCATTTACATAACTAACATGAGGTGGTGCAACAAGATTGTTTGAATTATTTTCTACACCTTCAGGTAATGCCGCTTTCCAGCCCACATTTAATCTTTGGGATAATTCCTTAATAAGGGATTCATTCTCCTTTTTGTAAGCAATATTTATACGCTCAATGGCATCTTTCCTATGATCGTATAGTTCAATAGAATCGATCTTCCCATCTGATAATCTCCATTCTGTATAACGATAATCAGCAGTTCGTAAACTATAGCCTTCCATTTTTCTTCCCCTTGGGAACTGGCTAAACGCAGCAGTTTTCCATTCTCTATCCGGATTCTCTAACAAAGGTTTGATACTGGTGCCTTCTGTGTATTTAGGGATTTCTATATCTGCAAGGTCGCAAAGCGTAGCATATAGATCGACATATTCTACTAATTGGGTTGAACGTTTCCCTTTCCTATGATTCGGAGATGAAACAATAAGAGGAGCACGTGTTGCATTCTCGAAATTAGTCGTTTTTCCCCACTTTTGCTGATGTCCCAGATGATAACCATGATCAGAAATAAATACGATAATGGTATTGTCATATTTACCTGTCTCTTTAAGGCTTTCAATTAATTTACCTACCTGAGCATCAATGAAAGAAATACAGGCGGCATAAGCATGAATTAATTTGCGCTGGTAATCGTCCGGCAATACATTATTAGGAGAATTATAATAATTCAACCCAGCATACCTCCCAAGATCATCATGAGTAGTCGAATAAGACGGAGAGTTCTCAGGATGATATTGGTTTGGAGCCAATGGCATTTCACTCTCCTCGTACAAATCCCAGTATTTCTTAGGAGCAACAAATGGTAAATGCGGTTTTTTGAATCCAACAGCTAAGAAAAAAGGCTTATCGTTATCCTTCTGTTGTGATATAATTTTAACAGCCTCTCTGGCTGTCAATCCATCAACGTAAGCTTCATCCGGCACATCAGCACTTTCATAGGGAGGTGTTTCTTTTCCACGTCCGCTCTTTCCTCCTTTCTCAATATTTTCAGCAAGCGCATAATGACTTCCTGTATTCAAGCCTGTCTTAGGTTCATAATGGTCTGTTTTGAGTTTGTCAGATGGTCCATGGTGTATTTTCCCAAAGGTTTGGGCATAGTATCCATTTTGTTCAAAATATTCAGCTAACATTGGATGAGCAGGCCAAAATTCATTCATAAAATACTTGCTGTAGGGATAATCCACACCTGTAGTATTGGGGCGAACTCCACTTAGGATACTTGCTCTGGAAGCAGAACAAACAGCTTGTTGTACATAGGCATTATTGAATAACACCCCATTCCTTGCCAAATTATCAATATTGGGAGAATGAATATAATCAGCACCATAACAATTGAGTTCTGTGCGCAGATCATCTGCGATAATGAGCAATACATTGGGTTTAACCTCCTTTTTTATTGGTTTACAAGCCCCAAAAAGAAGCATTGCCACAAGGAACAATGTGAGGTTTTTCATGCTAAATTCATTTAATGATTTATATAGTTACTTTGCACTTTTCATCAAGTCTTGTTCTTCGGGACTCAACTTAGAAAACTCTTTCCTTGAAGGTAATTTTGGATTATACATCTTAGCTACCTCATATGGCAACACCCAGGGTCCATTCCAAGCAACAATTTCTTTTTGCACACTTACAACCCTATCTTCGATAAGCAGTGTCATCTCTTGTAATTTATCAGTATTGGCCTGAGATAAATCCTCCGTTTCGTTAGGATCCTTTTTGAGGTTGTACAATTCATAAGATGCTAGTTTTCTGTGGACTAGATAATCATTGAATGAAGTACCCGGTATGTAGTCTTCAAATTTTGCTATTATCTTCCAGTCCTTCTTTCTAACCGTCGTCTTCCATCTTCCCATCCAGATAGGAAGTGTTTTGCGTTCTATCGTTTTTTCATCGAAGGCAGGTAACATACTTACACCATCAAGCGGTTCATTATTCATTGGTTTCATTCCAAATATATCATAGAGTGTAGGCACAAAATCGAAGAATGTCAGTATCTCATCTACTACTTTTGCGCCTTCAATTTTTCCTTTCCAATACATGACTGTTGGCACTCTGATTCCTCCCTCATAGAATCTTGCTTTATGCCCCCGCAATCCATTAGTAGAACGTCCTTCCCATCCAGCTTCTAGGTTTTTAGGACCATTGTCTGATGTAAAAGTAATCCATGAGTTATTCTCCAGATCCTCTTTTTTCACGTAATTCATAAATCGTCCTATCTGGTGATCCATATGATCGATATTAGCATAATACTCGCCTGCAATTTTACCATACTCAGCGTACTTTTGAGTAAACTCTACAGGTTGTGCTAATTTTAGATGAGGTTCGTGAAACCACAAAACCATCAAGAATGGCTTTGTTTTATCTTCACGACTATCTAACCACCGCATTGCGTGATCGACTACTATCTGTGAACTATATCCTATCATTTCGCCCATAGCTTTTCCGTTGAGATAAAAGTTGGTAGGGTTTTTATGTGTAGGCTCTGCATTGTTTTGTGTTCCTAACCAATAGTCAAAACCATGATCACCGGGGTTTGGCGTTGATTTATCTTCCATGTTACCCATCAATCCCCATTTGCCAAAAAAACCAGTATCATATCCCTGTGTCTTGCAAATATCGGCAAGGGTCACCTCCTTATCTTTAAGGTGAACTATAGAGTTGTTAGGAATATATGTATAAATTCCATTTCGATAAGGTGTGCGTCCAACCATTATGCCTGCTCTACTTGGCGAACAGGTATAATGACCTGAATAGAATTGAGTAAATTTAGCTCCAATGGATGCCAATTGGTCAATGTTTGGAGTTTCGATTATTTCATTACCAAAACTGCCTAGTTCTCCATACCCTAAATCATCAGCCATCATAATAATGATGTTAGGCAAATCAGAAGAACTTTGGCTATCGTTTATACACGATAGAAAAGCTGTCGCAATCATTAAAAATGATAACAATTTCAGTCTAATTATATTTTCAAATTTCATATTCACTTTTATCTATTTAATTATTAATACCGGTTAGCATTAAAGATCAAACTTCCCGGGGAGATCATCGATGTAATGCTGCAGTTCCATCTTCATTTCGGCCAACTTCGCTGCGTAATTTGGATCCTTCGCAAGATTGCTCATCTCATTGGGATCTTCTGCCAGGTTGTAAAGCTGGTCCAGATCAAAGTAACCAGGCCTCTTTCCATAGTTATGCAATCCCGCCGTACTCCCTCCTGGAATCAGATCCATGTGACTGAAGGGCATTGTAGGATCATCTTCATTGGCCATCATCATATTTCTGAAGCGACGCGTTTCATTGTAAGCTTCTAGGGCAGACTTGCGCTCATCAAGCGTCCAGTTGCGTGCATATTCCGGATAGCGCAAGGCATAGTACTTGAAATCACCTTTGATGACAGCCCGCGCATAGCCAATTTCAAAATATAGCGACTCCCGGGACGCATTACTCGTGTTGTCCAAAACGGCCTTAAAGCTCTTGCCATCGAAATGGTCGTCCACATCCCGCATACCTGCTAACTCGAGAATCGTAGGAGCAAAGTCGATATTAGAGATACGTGACTCAGATATGTTACCCACTTTGAAGCCACCGCTCCTCCAGACTATACTCGGGTTGAGGACTCCACCCTGATAAAGCGTCGCCTTGCCATGCTGACCGTGGTCGTTGAAGAAGAAGATGATGGTATTATCAAGAACGCCTTTCTCCTCCAGCTTGTTGAGCAACGCTCCGACCGCGTCATCCAGCCACAGCACCAGCTCCTTAAAGTTTCCCTCTAGGCCAGCCTCCTCGATGCGCATGTTCAGACTTTCGCGACTTGGTAACACGTTGGGCACTTCGTCAAGATAGCCGGCAGCCGTCACGAGTGGGTTCGCCTTCCATGACCGCTCAGGCGTATTTGGTCCGTGTGGAATTGTGGTAGCGTAATATAGAAAGAATGGTTGCTTATGATGTTGCTCGATGAACTGCTCGCCGGCCTGCGCAATCCAGTCCATGTTCTGCACTGCCAGATCGGCCAGTCCGAGAATTTTGGGATTATTGTGGTAGATTCCACCAGCGTAGTCAAAGTCACTATCCAGAACTGCCTGTTCAGCTTTACGGTAGTTCTCATTCACCAACCTTGCGATTTCTGGATCCCGTGCATCTGCCTGGTAATCCGGGAACGTATACATCTTTTCTCCCTCGATCACGTGATTCTTGCCCACAAACCCCGTGACATAACCCAACTCTTTCAAGTAGGATGTGAGGATCTTGTCTTCGGAGGTTATGAAAGGATTCCAGTCGATCACGGTTTGCCCCTCCTCACTTATCGTGCGCTTCAGGAATTCAGTATTCCTGGCTCTACTAGCATAGTTGCCTGTCAGGACATTGTAGCGGCTTGGCGTACACACTGGAGAGGCTACGTATTGGTTCATCATGATTGTCCCCTCGCGCGCCAACCGGTCGATGTTCGGTGACAGGTTCTTGCCTTCGCCCTCGGGCAGAAAGTTGAACATCTCCGGATACATGTCATCCGCGATGAAGAAGACGATGTTAGGCCGTTTTGTGTTTGCATCCGTGACGACAGAGTTGCAACCAATGCCCAAAAACAAGACCGTCACCAACGCACCCAGCAAGGGTAGTAAAAGTGTTGGCCCTTTCAGATTATTTTTTTTTGTATACTTCATATTCATTATATCCATTTTTAATTAATTTTAATTCGTTACCTCTAGGATTATTATTCATTACTCCTAACTTTAATCCAATGATAGATGCCAGCACAAACATTTAATTGTGCCCATATTTTTTCTCATCTCGATATACCTGAACTTCTTCGTGATCATATTTCGGGAGGAATTTTTTCAAATCGTCTTTAACTTGATCAAATGCAGGATCACTGGCTAGGTTTGTCCATTCCATGGGATCTTTTTCTCTGTCATATAGTTCTTCAGCACCATTCACATAATGGATATATCGCCATTTTTTGGTACGTAAAGCATGCTTTTTGTAATTATTGGTTGTTAAAGCCGGAATGTCTCTTTCAATTGATGGATCTTTTAGCATATCTAAAAGACTGTGTCCTTCCACTTTTTCGTTTACCGGGAGGTTGCAGATATCACTTAAGGTTGGGTAAATATCAAGTAGGCTCACTGGTTCGTCACATATACCACCCACCTTTGCAACATTTGGAGCTACAAATAGCAAGTTACTACGTGTTGATTCCTCCCACAAGGTGGCCTTTCTCCAATGAAGTTTTTCTCCTAAATGCCAGCCGTGATCAGAAAATAGTACGATTACTGTATTGTCCCGAAATTTGCTATTGTCAAGCGCATCTACAACCCTTCCCACGCATTCATCGGCAAAGCTGATGCTTGCAAGATAGGATTGCACTGCTATTTTCCATTTATCATTTTTCAGGATACGTTTGTGGTCACTATCTGGTCTCGTAACCCAGTTTGTCATTATATGTGGAATATCATTATGATCATCATTATTTACTTCGGGTAAAATGATACTGTCAAGTGGAAATTTGTCGTAATATTTTTTAGGGACATTCCATGGTAGATGTGGTCTATAAATTCCAAATGCTAAAAACAATGGTTTGTCATGATTTGACTGCAATTGATTAATCACCCAATCGGCAGAACGCCAATCACCCATTTCCTCTGAACCAATATCAATTAAAGGACTTCCAAAGTGAGAATATTCTTTTATCAATGGCGAATTTTTATTCGGTTTTGGATCATTAGGTTCGTTTTTTTCCTGCGAAGGCCAGTAGTCGTCCCATGACGCTGGATCTGGATCTGATCCGTGATAGATTTTGCCAGCACCAATTGCTTTATAGCCATTATTCATAAAATGCTGGGGCAGAGTAATAGCATCTTTCAGAACAGGACTTCCCCTAAATAATTGGTTATTTTTATATATACCAGAAGATGCTGGACTAATGCCAGTCATTAATGCTGCCCTTGAAGGTCCACAAAGTGGAGCTGCGCAATGTGCGTTTGTAAACAGTACACCTCTTTTTGCTAAAGCATCGATGTTCGGCGTGATTGCCTTTGGGTATCCACCTAAAACACCAACCCAATCATTAAGATCATCAACGGATATGAAAAGGACGTTAGGTTTATCTGGAACCTTAGTTGATTCGGTACATCCACCTATCAATACAATTGAGAGGTAAATAAATAGGAATTTAATTTTAATCATTGGTGAAAAATCAATGGTTCTCAATAAAATATTCTTTTTCATTTTGTCCCTTCTGGTTTGTTACTACTCAGCACTCTTTAATAAATCTTGTTCTTCAGGAGATAATGTATTAAAAACACGCTTAGGTGCTAAATCTTTGTTAAACCAAGTACCCACAGTATATGGCAATACTCTTGAACCTTTCCAAGGTATCATATCTTCTTGAACAGCCATCCTCCGTTTATTAACAAGCTGCTTCATCATTTCATAGATTTCTGCATTTTGCTCAACCAAGTCTTTTGTTTCATTAGGATCATCACTAAGATTATAAAGTTCATATTTCGCTATTTGACGCGTTTTTAAGTAAGCTTGAAATGATGTTCCGATCTTATAATCTTCGAAATAGGCATACACTTTCCAGTTTTCATGACGAATAGCCATATGCTTAACAGCCATCCAAACAGGAGGTTCTTCACGGTTCAGTTTTTCTCCTTTCATTGCAGGAAGCATACTTACACCATCAAGTGGGTCTTGGCTCATAGGGTCCGCCCCAAAAAGGTCGTAGAAAGTCGATACAAAATCAAAAAAGACAATTGGTTCTTTTATGGTTTTAGCACCTTCAAGTTTTCCTTTCCAATACATTACGGCAGGAACCCTGTAGCCACCTTCGTATAATGATCCTTTTGTTCCTCTAAGCCCATTGGTAGAACGACCGTCTAATTTTTTTGGACCATTGTCAGAAGTGAAGGTTATCCATGAATTATCAACTAGATTGTTTTCATTTAGATAATTCATCATTCTACCTATCTGGAAATCCATATGATTTATGTTCGCATAGTAAGCACCTGCTATTTCCCCATGTTCTTCATATTTCTTTGTAAAAGATTCAGGTTGAGCCAGTTTACGGTGCGGTTCATGAAACCATAGTACTAATAAAAAAGGTTTTGATTTATCCTGCCTGTTATTTAACCATTCCATGGCATTATCAATAACAATCTGTGAACTGTAACCTTTTATTTCTCCTTCGGACTTACCATTTCGATAAAAATTTGTCGGATTTTTATGGGAAGGTTTTGCATTATTGTGAGTTGCCAACCAATAATCAAAGCCTTGATCGTCAGGAAAAGGCTGCGACTGATCCTCCATATCACCTATTAGCCCCCATTTACCAAAAAAAGCAGTTTCATAACCTTGTTCTTTGCTAATCTCAGCCAGTGTTACCTGCTCATCTCTCAAGTGAACACATGAATTACCTGGAATATACGTGACGATGTTATTACGAAATGGAGTACGCCCTGTCATCATTCCTGCTCTACTTGGGGAACAGGTGGGATGCCCGGCATAAAACTGTGTGAATCGCACGCCATCACTTGCTAATTTATCAATATTAGGAGTTTCAATAAATTGATGTCCCATATAACCTACATCTCCATATCCTA
>Ga0257122_1002832_pt1 | contig 10547 bp, 14 predicted proteins | sample SI106_120metaG_FD_190146 | JGI IMG/M metagenome (GOLD analysis project Ga0257122, IMG submission 190146) | Marine microbial communities from Saanich Inlet, British Columbia, Canada - SI106_120 | ecosystem: Environmental > Aquatic > Marine > Inlet | place: Canada: British Columbia | collected... | reverse complement strand
GCTTATGTGGCTGAACAGTCATATTGCTGAGCCAGACGCCAGGGTCTCAGATCGTGCCTTATCGTGCCAGGTAATGGCCATGTCGCGGTATTTTTTAAGCACGCCAGCATGATCGTCATCATCTGCTCTGGCTGTTTGGAGAATATAGTCGCCGTCATAATCCGTTTCGGCAAGCAATCTGAAAACGTCTTCGAAACAGGCATCCCCCTCACCGGGCGGAACTGTGCTCCCACCTTTGATCCTGTCCTTGATGTGAACGTGAATAATACGCTCGCCATAGGCGTCGAATTCGTCCGATGGCCGAAACCCGGAAGCGGCACTGTTGCCGATGTCATAAGTTAAACCAAAGATGTCCTCAGGATAATTTGAGAGAAAATCTGCAAGTTTGTCCGGTGCGAAGTCACTTTCAAATGCGATTCGCATCTGGTTGCGGGTGAGAACGGGGAGAACGATATCGAGACCTTTTTTAAGTTCGGCTTCGTCCTGTTGGCTGTCCAGTGACCCGTCGTCGACCAGAGGGAATACCAGCGTTTTGATTTTTGCTGCAGCACAGGCTTCTACAACAGCGGTGAAATCTTCGAGCAAGCCGTGCTGAAGAGCACCTTTTGTTTTATGAAACGGAGCCTGCATGACGCAGTCCATGGTTACCGAGGTTACCTTGATACCACTGCGTCGCGAATGACGGCGAATGTCCGACCGTCCTTCGCGAGAGAGGAGGGGGTTGTTCATCAGCCCGATGTGATCGAGCGTCCATTCCATTTGATCAAATCCCAGGTCGACAGCTGTTCCAAATTCTTCCTGCCAGCAAGTTGATGGGAAAGCCTGTATCTTGCCATCTACCAAAGGGCTGAGACGGCCTTGCATGAAACCGGGATTGATCGCGTTCATGGTGCATCCAGATCTTCGGTCCGCCAAAGTTTGTCCCTTATCGGGCGCTCGCTTGCTTCAATGGACTTTTCCCTTGTGCCCATCATTTCCGATGTCGCATGAACGACCTGAACAAAGTTTGGCAGCGCAGAGACTTCAACCGAGGCGGCTTGATCCGATCCATACATGGTTCTGTCCAGGGTGATATGGCGTTCGATTGAAGTTGCGCCAAGTGCTGTTGCGGCAACGCACACTTTGATCAAACTGACTTCATGTCCCGAATACCCGACATCGCATTGATATCTTTCCTGTAACATTGTGATCCGTGACAGATTGGCGTCGTGATCCTTCATGGGATAGGTCGAATTGCAGTGCATTAGCTCGAACGGACAGTTTGCCTTTTGAAAGAGTAGAACGACCGCGTCGATTTCCTCAACTGATGTCATGCCTGTTGAAATGAAGGTTTTTTTACCTTCGCTGGCGATAGCAGCTAGTAGCGGAAAATGGCCCAGGCGGGCAGAAGCGATCTTATGAAAGGGAAGCTCAAAATTTTTCAGGAAAGCCAGAGCTTCGAGATCCCAGGCTGACGCAGACCAGGCAATTCCGAGATCACGACAGAAATTGTCAATCTCTCGATATTCCACAAGGCCAAACTCAAGGCCTTGTTTTTGATCGCGTGTCGTTGTGCCCCAGGGACTTTCGCGTGGTTTGTTCAATTCGTCTTGTGGATAAACCAGATCGAGCGTGCGTTTTTGAAACTTTACCGCGTCAAATCCTGCGCCATGTGCAGCGCTGATTAACTGTTTGGTGATATCCAGATCACCATTGTGATTGATACCAACTTCGGCAATCAGATAAGGAACCATTATACTACGCTTTTTTTGAAGAAGTTGAAAATTCAAGATCGTAAATCACATTTGCACCGGAGAATTCTGTCGGTGCCGTGTAGTCCAAAGTACGCTCAAGCCATTTTAGCAGGCGGTCGACATCACCTACCATTCCCTTGTCACGCAGGGCGTTACGAAGTCGTTTGTCAAAATCCTCAATCGTTCTGGCGCCGTGGCCCCAGTCCTGATCGACTGATTTGTAGGTCACTTTGGCCCTAAGGGTTTTGGCAAAATCTTCATAGTCAAAAGGACAAAGAAAGTGCAGGTCGGACAGAGACATTGGAATGTCAAACAACATCTGCAACGTCATCCAGATGTAACCCCGCGGATTGAGAAATGACGGTGAGCTGGAAAGAATATGTCCTGGCCGGTTCAGTTGATTTTCTGCCATGTACGTTAGTGCTGCCAGCGGGTCATCCATGTGTTCGAGCACACCTTCCATGACAATGACGTCGAACTTCTCTTTGACGTCACGATAGTCACAATTTCTGAACTCGAGATTGTCCTGATTATTATTACTCTTTGCTACGTCAATTGCGACGTCAGTGAAGTCGACGCCCAAAACACGCGCAGCGCCAGCGCTTGCGATCATGCCGGCCAACAAACCTTCTCCGCAGCCCACTTCCAATACCGTCAGACCGGTCCAGTCTGCACCGTTTGCCAGTCCCAGGGTTTCACCTTCCTTGACGAACGAATAAAAGTCCGCAATGCCATTGCGATACTTATCTGCATAGAAGTCCTGCAGACCTGCATTATCCGTATCAACGGCAGTATTTTGATTGGCGTTTACCATACTTGTCCTGTCAGGGCGCAACAAAGAGCCGCAAAATTGGCGGTGTTAAGCGATTATTCATCCGGGGAGGTAAAGATATTGTTTCAATATTTCAAAATATTTGACTGTTTTTACAGGTAACTAGTTTTATGACAGGCATATGTGCCGTTATTCCCGCGCGCTCCGGTTCCAGGGGAGTGCCGGGCAAGAATATTCGCCTTCTTGCAGGACAACCGCTTTTGGCTTGGTCAGTACGTGCTGCCTTGATGGCTTCAACTATTCAACGGGTTATTGTTTCTACTGATTCAGTTGAATATGCCGAAATCGCTCGTCAATTTGGTGCGGAGGCACCTTTCTTGCGACCAGAGCAATCGTCTAACGATACCGCAGGAGACGAAGCAGTCGTCAGCCATTTTATCGAATGGTTGAAGCAGGAGCAGCAATCAATACCGAACTACATCGTGTACCTGCGCCCAACTACACCTCTGAGGCTACCAAATGTGATCGATGATGCCGTCAACGCATTGGAAAAGAACAATGCGGCGACTTCGTTGCGTTCTGTTCACGAGATGTCAGAAAGTGCCTACAAAACATTCGAGCGACGCGACGGCGTTTTGATTCCCGTAGGAACGGATGACAGTGCCCTGGATCGCACCAGCGGCCCTCGACAAGGTTTTCCAACGACCTGGATCGGCAACGGATATGTCGATGTATTTCGAAGTCAGCGGATATTGGATGCGAAGCCATTATATGGTGACAACGTTGCGGCCTTTGAGACCGCAAATGCGCCGGAAATAGATACTGAAGAAGATTTTGACTATCTGGAATATCAGGTAAGTCAGCAGGGAAATGTTTATAATGCGTTGTTTCGTAACGATAAATTAAATTTAAAGGTTGTCCAATGAGCGCCGGAATATTTGACCGCACTCCGCAAACTGTTGAACATATCGAAACGGCCTATCGGCGAATCTCGACACAGATTCCGGCCCCGGGTACGGACGATCTGCTGACGATACTGGATGCGAACGAATCCCGGTCCATGCACGGTCAAATGCCCATTGTCTGGGACCGGGCACATGATTTTTCGATCTACGACCGGGCTGGTAATCGCTGGATAGATTTCACTTCGACCATATTTGTCGCCAATACCGGCCACGGAAATCGGGCCGTCCGGAATGCCGTCCGCGAGGTTCTCGACAAGGGCATGATGCATTCCTACGCTTATGCCTCTGAGATTCGGGCCAGCTATCTGGAACGTCTGATCGAGTTCGCACCGGCGCCAGTGGAAAAAGCCATGTTGTTTTCTTCCGGTACCGAAGCCGTGGAGGCAGCATTCAAGCTCATGCGCATGCAGGGTCAAAAAACGGGCAAGGAACGTTTGGGTGTAGTTTGCCTGGAGGGCAACTACCATGGCCGAACTATGGCGGCTCAAATGTTGGGTGGTGGAGACGATCAGCGCATCTGGATGGGGAAACAAGACCCCGATATTCATCGGATAGGCTTTCCCTTTGCCTGGGAATTAGGGGACAAATCCGGTGCGAATTTCTTCCGGGACAGCATATCATCGCTGGAAAAGGGTGGAATCCATGCGAAAAAGGATATTTGCGGACTGCTCCTGGAAGGATATCAGGGATGGAATGCAGCCTTTTATCCGACCGATTATGTACAAGCCGCCGCGGAATGGTGCCAGGAAAACAACATTCTCCTCGCATTTGACGAAATTCAGTCCGGCTTTGGGCGAACCGGCAAGAAATTCTGCTTTGAACATTATAATGTGAAGCCGGATTTGTTCTGCTGCGGTAAGGGCATGGGATCGGGCATTGCCTTGTCCGGCGTATTGGGCCGGGCGGACATCATGGATTTGCCGGACGTTGGCAATATGTCGAGTACCAATTCTGCAAACCCAATGGCTTGTGCAGCTGGTTTGGCCACAATCAAGGAAATTGAACGTCTGAACCTGGTCGCCGAATCGGTGCGTAAAGGACGGATTTTACGTCGCGAATTGATGAAATTGCAATCTGAATCAGGCGGACGAATATCCCGTTTTTCAGCCCGGGGTCTGGTCGCGGCACTCATCTTTGACGACGTCAAATGCGGCGGTTCTGCCGCTGATTTCGCCGACAAAGTCTGTCTCAAGGCCCTTGAAAGTGGATTGTTGGTTGTTCGAACAGGTCGTGAATCGATCAAAATTGGCCCACCACTCACGATCGCTGACGAAGCTCTCGAAGAGGGACTAAGTGTCCTTGGCAGCGCAATTGCAGATGTATCCTGGGGCACCGGTTTCTGATCAAGATCCGGTGAAAACAAGGCAGAGTTGGCTGCTATAATCGCTACTTTACCTGCGTGGAAGTGGCGTGATTTGAGGGAATTTTGCAAGACTCCACCGCCCGGCAAGAAGTTCCCGCAAAACCGGCAACAATTGCCGGGTAGGTAATAATTGCCCCGGCATTATCTGCCAAACACCGACTCTCTCCAAAAATATCTCTTTAAAAACAAAGGCTTGAAATAGGCAAAATTGGCATGCCTGTTGCAAAGGTATGTGCGGGAAGGTATTCCCCCCGAGCAAAATGCTTGGTGAAATCTAGAATGGAGAAGGCAAATGTCGACCAAGAATGTCGTCGGCGACAACATAGTGAGCCCCAAGACCACCTCCTGGTATTATGTCAGTGGAAGTGCGGTCGATAATTCGGGCAATGTCACTGGAACCCTGAATGCTGCGAAAGCATGGATGGCGTTTCAACTGTCGCGACTAGCCACTTCATTATTTATCAATCAACAACCAGCGACTGCTTTTGTTCCTGTACCCGTTCGTAATATTCCGGGGAGGAACAGATCATGGCGCTGAAACTAACACTGAAACCAGGTGAGAAATTCGTCATCAATGGTGCCGTTGTTGTCAACGGTGACCGTCGCTCGAACCTGATCATTCAGAACCAGGTCTCCATCCTGCGCGAAAAAGACGTGATGTTGCCGGAAGATGCCAGCACACCCGTCAAGCGGATCTACTTCGCCGTCATGATGATGTACCTGGAACCAGAAAGCCAAAGCAATTGGCACACTGAATTCACCAAACGCATTACCGAATTCATGAATGTCATTCGTGGTGAAGAAGCACTGCAGAACTGCATTGCTGTCATTGAGGCCGTGAACAAAGGCGAGCATTACGCTGCTCTCGTTCACTGCCGGAAGTTACTGCCCTTTGAGAAGGAAAGGTTAGATTATGTCTCTTCAGAGCTATCAGACAGCCCAGAGAACGACTGAGAGTCCGCGGGATACCGAATACCGGTTATTTGCACTTGTTACCCGCGATCTTATGGCCGCCGGGGCGAAAGAGACGATAGATCCGGACTTTTACAAGTCCGTGGACTGGAACAGGCGGCTTTGGCTGACCTTGCAGTCAGATCTTTCTGCAGATGATAACCAGTTGCCGGATGATCTTAAGGCGAAATTGATTTCGTTGGCTATCTGGGTTGACCGTCATTCAAGCAAGGTCCTGCGCAGCGAAGCTGAAGTTGGTCCGCTTATCAAGGTCAACAGAACGATTATGGAAGGCCTCGCTGGCACCTCCTGATAAATATTCCAGCGCGCTCTGACAGGCGCGTAAGTGCGAGACGTTTGGTAATTTTAGTATTTGTGCCCCCGTTACCACTGCTTTGTATCCGATTGCTGGATAACGGGTTTTACCCACCTCAAGAAGAGGAAATGGCCGGATTTTCCGTGCCGAACTTTAGAAAAAGAGGATGCGACTATGATTGAGAATATCAGCGGACCTGCGAGTGTCCCGAATTTCTCGTCCAAGGGCCCAACAGCCAACGCCCAGCCTGCAAACCAGGTTGCTGCAGAGGTAGCGGGTTCTGACGCCCAAAAACGTGTGCAGGAGCCAAATGCAACACGTGTCAGCGCACAGGAACGCGTTGACATTGCTGCAAATGACAATCCGGCTCCCAAAGCTGATTCAGTCAGCTTGAGCATCATGCGTAATGACGAGGTTAATCGCTACGTATACCGTGGCCTCAACCGTTCGTCTCAGGAAGTTGTTCGCCAATGGCCAACGGAAGAAGCACTGCGTCAAATGACAGTGTTCCGTGATATGGCTGGCAAAGTATTTGATAAATCCAGCTAGTTTTCTGGTGGTATCTCTACCAGTAAGACTGTTGGGTCTGGACGGAGAATTCGGGCCTGGATTGAGTTGATCAATCCGGCCTGACCTCCAGACATCGAGAACGACGACTTGACGTATTGTCAGATTACCTGATTGAGGGCTATGGAAGCTGTACCCTGAGTTGCCGGTGTTATCATCGGCGCATATTGGGCATTTGCGCCATAGTGTTTGACAGGCTGACGAAGGGCTGCAACTTCTTCACCGATCGCTTTAACCAACCTCTCGGTAACGGTTTTCGCGGCGGTCAGGCTTGTCCGGTATTCGTCGAGAATTCCATGCAACAAAAATGTCGCATCTTTCAATCGCTCAATCTCAGCCGGTGGGGCTGCGCGAACCATGTCCGGGTTTTCACGCATCGCTGACATCTCTTCCTGATATTTTTCCGTCAACCGGTTTTTTGTTTCCAGCAGGGGCTTCAGTTCGCTGGGACGTCGCTTGGCAAGAATCTCAATCTCTTGACTAATGACAGACCCGAGATGTCCACACAAAGTAATAACTTCATCTATTCTGGCAACAGCATAGGCTTGAGCTTCCGGGCTGGCAGCTACGGTGACTTCTGTTTGTGTCTCCATGCTCACATCTCCTGCAGGCGAATAATTTCAGAATAAACAGCGTCGGCTAATCCGATACCGCCATTTTTTGCCATCGACTGTGCTGTTTTTTCGTTGATCATTGAACGGAAAAGCTTCTCGGCATTTCCACCGCCAAACATGGGGTTGGGATCAATGCCGGCATACATGGTTTCGAGGATCTGGGTCAAAAAGACCGCTTCAAATTCCTGTGCAGCCTTGCGTGCTTTTTCGTCTGACATAGCGTTGGCGGCCATGTCTGTGGCTTTTTTCAGTCCATCGATACCAGACTGTGTCATTGCGATTGACGGGTCGAAGGGGAGCATTTCCATTGTTCTGATCCTTATCCCGGCCTACATCGTCACGATTTCAGCTTGCAGGGCACCGGCCGTCTTAATCGACTGCAAGATCGAGATCATGTCGCGAGGACCAATGCCCAGGGCATTCAGACCGTTCACCAACTGCTGCAGGCTGACGCCAGCATTCAGCACGGTGAGTTTGTCGTTACCTTCAACTTCGGCACCGATGTCCGTACGGGCAACTTTTTCTGTATTGCCTGCCTGAGCAAATGCACCTGGCTGAGAGACTTGTTCTGATTCTGTGACACTGATTGTCAGGTTGCCCTGCGCGATAGCAACTGTACTAACACGGACCTTGTCACCCATAACGATAATCCCGGTTTGCTCGTCAACAACGACTTTGGCTGATTGATCGGGCTCTACGTTCAATTGTTCAATTTTAGTCAACAGGGCAACCAAATTTTTATAATGTGCGGGTGGAACGACAAGTTCAATCGTTGACGGGTTTTGAGCTTTTGTTGCCCGGTGACCGAGAAATGCATTGATAACTTCGGAAACGCGAAGGGCAGTGGTCAGATCAGGGTTGCGCAAGGAAATATTCATCCGTGTCATGCCGGCAAAATCGAAAGGAACTTCGCGTTCGATGATGGCGCCGGCTGGAATACGACCGGATGTTGGAACACCCTTGGTAACGGATCCACCTTCGCCTTGAGCGGTAAAACCACCAACGGCCAGGGCACCTTGTGCGACCGCATAAACTTCGCCGTCTGCACCAAGAAGCGGGGTTGCTAACAAAGTGCCACCTAGCAGACTGGAGGAATCACCGAGGGTACTGGCCGTAATATCGATCCTGGTACCTTGTTTGGTGAAAGCTGGAAGGCTGGCAGAAATCATCACAGCTGCAACGTTCTTGGTGTTCAGGGTTGTACCGCGGGTATTAACGCCCAGACGTTCCAGCATGGCTTCGAGGCTTTGCTTGGTGAACGGCGCGTTCCGTAAACCATCACCCGTGCCATTCAGGCCAACAACAAGCCCGTAGCCCACCAGAAGGTTGTCCCGGATGCCTTCAAAATCGGCAATATCTTTTATTCTTGAGGTTGCGGAAGCAGGGGAGACAGCAAGCCCGGCAATAATTGACACGCTCATGATTGCAGCCACTGTCCGGCGCAAAATGCTGGTCGAATTGTTTGTTTGTGCTGTGTTCATGTCTGATTTGCTGTATTTCATGGTCTGGTGTTCCGCGGTATAGCGCTTTTCTTGCGCTGGATGTGTGGTTTCACACAACAAATAATGCGAAAGTCATGCCAGTTTTGATTTCTAGTTAATGAATTGATATTAAACGATAAAATTGTAACAACAGTAGGATTGATTAGTGTAATTGACCTTTCAGGGCAGGCATTGCCGGGGTGCCGGGGCAATTTTTGCCGTAATTCAGGGTTGAGCCGCAAAAAAGCCTGATTTACAAAAACTTAAGGAAAAACGATGATGATGCATTGGCTGAACCCAAGAATGGGAAAGGGCGGAACTGCTCGATGAAAATTTCCGGAAGTGGTCCGGTTCGCCCGGGAACATCTCGACCCGGCAAGAAGACCGGAAGCTCGGACGAAAAATTTTCTGTTGAAAAGACAGAGGAGAGCACGCCTGCGTCTTCGGCCGTAAGCGCTGGGCCCGTTACATCGGTTGATTCACTATTGGCACTGCAAGAAGTGCCAGATGCCATGACGGGTCGTTCCAAGGGTATAATGCGAGCGGAAGATATGCTCGATCACCTTGACGACATCCGCCTCGGTCTCTTGATGGGGGCAATCCCTAAGCACAAACTAACGTCACTCGTACAGGTCGTCAGGGATCAAAGGGATCAGGTTGATGACTCAAGATTGGCCACAGTTCTTGACGAAATTGAGGTCAGGGCGGCTGTCGAGCTCGCTAAACTGGGTCATTACGACTAAATTTCCGATTTTATTTCAATGAATTAGTAATGGATTCGCAAATTCCTCGTTCAGGTCTTGCGAAGCTTTGACTGCATTCATATACTCCGCGCCGATTACTGGATCGATTGTGTTCCTGTAGGAACCGTTCTGGTACGTAAATCGTGTGAAAACCTGTTGGTGATCGCACACAAGTGTTTCCGTCAAAATTGGAAACACCCAATTGGCAGTTTTATAATTCGGGGGTTAGGAATGGCTACACGTCTTCCAAAAGGTTATCGTCCCACGGAAGACGAACCGTTCATGAATGCAAAAATGCAGGAGTATTTCCGTCGCAAGCTGAAAGCATGGCGGGAAGAACTGGTTCGCGAGAGTACACAAACACTTCAACATCTTCAGGAAGACAGTATCCAGGAGCCGGATATTGCTGACCGCGCGTCAGCAGAATCCGAACGAGCCCTTGAACTGAGGACGCGTGATCGGGAGCGCAAGCTTTTGTCCAAGATCGACGCGGCATTGTCCCGAATTGAAGATGGGACATATGGTTATTGTGATGAATTGGGTGAGCCGATTAACATTCAGCGTCTTGAGGCCCGGCCTATTGCAACACTGAGTATTGAAGCTCAGGAGCGTCACGAAAAAAGAGAACGCGTTTATCGCGACGAGTAGTCACCTGCTTAAACACTTTGTTGGCCTGATTAGATCAGGGCGGCGACAAAAAAGAGGCCGGTCCATTGGACCGGCCTAAGTGTTTTTTGGGCCTTAAGATGCGGTCAGAAGGGCAGGATGATATCCAGCACTTGTTGACCATAACGTGGTTGCTGCACATCAGTGAGCTGTCCACGCCCGCCGTAGGCGATGCGAGCCTCGGCGATCTGGGTGTGGGCGACAGTGTTGCTGGAGGAAATATCCTCCGGACGTACAACACCAGCGACCATCAATTCTCGAACTTCAAAATTTACCCTGACTTCCTGGTGACCCCAGATAACAAGGTTACCATTCGGCAGAATTTGAGTGACGACGGCTGCAATCGTCATATTAATGCTTTCTGACCGTTCAACTT
>Ga0257122_1002828_pt1 | contig 10556 bp, 8 predicted proteins | sample SI106_120metaG_FD_190146 | JGI IMG/M metagenome (GOLD analysis project Ga0257122, IMG submission 190146) | Marine microbial communities from Saanich Inlet, British Columbia, Canada - SI106_120 | ecosystem: Environmental > Aquatic > Marine > Inlet | place: Canada: British Columbia | collected... | reverse complement strand
CATCAGAGGCAACTCCAACGCAATACGTCCGGCCAACTCGCGGGTGAGTCGTCGCTGAGCTTGAATGAACGCGAACGCACCCACTGCCGCCCCGCTGGCGTTGGTCAGCAGATCAGGCGGGCTAAAGAATCGGCCACGAATCGCAAATTGCCCAACTTCGATCATTCCGCTGAAGCCGAGTCCAAAGATAGCGGCGCGCATCACTATGCGCTTCTTAGACTGGTCGCGAACGGAACTCGAGGCGTAAAAGAAGCCGGGAGCGAAGAAGAGTAGAACATTGATGACGGCATCAGTCGCCGACGTCACAAACATCGGCGTGAAATCGGGTGGCCAGATCAGTCGGAAGGGTGCCCAAGTGATCAACAAGATGATCACCATGCTGTAAACTAGGAGCCCTCGGCTGAGGGCGCGGGTTTCTTGGGGCATCGGACCAATTTGATCCTCTGCAGGGCATGCAGTCAAGTTGTCGCATCCTGAGGCACCGTTTGAATGCAGATTCATCCCGGGACTGGGGCGCGATTGCCCGACGCGGTGGGGGATGGTATAGCTCGGGTATCTTCTGGTAGGGCATCGACATGGCCTCAGGAAAAATCTACACACGACACGATTGGCCCCTTGGGGTTGGCGCTAGCCGACGAAAGCGTCGTTTCGCCGCCGACGAATATCATTTGGATGCGGATGTGGTGGTGGTGGGATCGGGTGCGGGGGGCGCGGTTGTAGCCGCCGAGCTGGCGGAAGGTGGCCTCGACGTCGCGGTGATGGAAGAAGGGGGATACCATCCCTCGTCGGAATTCAACGCCAACGCCGCATCCATGGTTCGCAAACTATATCGCGATGGCGGCTTGACGGTTGCGTTGGGGCGCCCGCCGGTCATCTACGCCGAAGGGCGATGTGTCGGCGGTTCCACGGTCTTAAATGGGGGCATGAGCTGGCGAACGCCAGAGCGTATCTTGCGTAGTTGGAATGATGATCATCATCTGGCAGATTCGCTGCCCCATCTGATGGAACCCTATTTCGACCGTGTCGAAGGCTTCATCAGCGCCAAGCTTCAAGCGCCGGATACCGCCAGCCACGATAACGAACTATTGCGACGTGGCGCAGAGAAAGTCGGTTGGCGTTACGTTGAGAATATTCGTAACCAACTTCATTGTGCTGGCACGAATAATTGTGCCTTTGGTTGTCCCACCGATGCCAAACGTTCCTCCCTGGTTAGTTATATTCCGCGGGCGGTACATTTTGGCGCACGGATCTACGCCGATGCGAAGGTCGATCGCGTTTTGATCGAACGCGGTAGGGCGGTTGGGGTTCAAGGACGCGTTGTCAATTTCGACGGGGGTGGCGGGTATCGTTTCGTTGTACGCGCGCGCTGGGTCGTTGTTGCCGCGGGGGCCGTGCATACGCCGGCGTTGTTGCTTCGGTCGGGTGTTCGCACACCTTCAAAGAACGTGGGGCGCAATCTCACGCTTCATCCCAACGTCAAAGTGGTTGGCGTCTTCGACGAAAAGGTCGACGGCCATAAGGGCGTGCAGCAGAGCTATCAGGTGCGCCAGTTCGAAGAGCAAGGAATCGGCGTCATGGCGGCGGTCAATTTACCGCCAGCGATACTCGCCATGTCTTTTCCAATGTGGGGTGATCAGCTGCGACAGGCGCTGCAGCAGTACAACCATATGGTCACGGCTGGGGTGTTGGTGGAGGACTCGGTAACGGGGCGCGTTCGTCTAGCGCCGGGTGGTCGCCCGGTGGTTAGCTATCAATTGACGGATCCGGATATCCATCGCTTTCAGCGGGGCATGGCTCTGCTCAGCGAACTCCTCTTTGAAGCTGGCGCCAAGCAAGTCTATCTGCCGATCGAGGGGATGGATCCGATCACATCGCTCGCGCAAGCCCGGGCTGTGCCGGATCTCACGATTAAGCCGAACGCGTTGGAAGTGGCGACAGTTCACGTGATGGGAACGGCTGCCATGGGTGGCGATCCGAGCCGTCACGTTTGTGATTCCTATGGCGGCGTGAGGACGGTCTCGGGGCTCGTCGTGGCTGATGCCAGCGTATTTCCCTCGCCTATCGGGGTGAATCCAATGGAGACGATCATGGCGTTGGCAACGCGAAACGCCGAACAGATCTTGCGAATTGATCGTTCGCGCCGCGCGTCTTGAGGGATCCAATCAGGGAATAGTTGGACCGCAACTATTGGGGTTAGATCGTTGCCTCTCAGCTATTGGAAGTATTGGACGTACCTAAGGCGATAGTTCGGGGATCCGAGCTTTAGGGGAGTATCAGGGAAAAGGGCGAGTGGAGCGTTAGGGCGTGCGTTGCTCAGCGCGGCGCTTTGCACGGCGTCTTCTACGCTCGGCATCACGCTGCTTTTGACGCTTGCGAATACTCGGCTTTTCGTAATGCCGACGACGCTTTAGCTCACGACTCACGCCTTCGGTGGCGATCTTTCGCTTCAACTGACGGATGGCGCGTTCCACACCCCGCTCGTCGACGGTGACCTCAAGGGGTCTTCCTTCAACGGTACGGCCGGGGCGAACGGTTTCCTGTTTCGTTTCGCTGCTCATTCAGACCTGCTCCTTGGTGAAGGCTAATATACGGGTTAGCCGGGTAATGCAATGAAAATCCACAGTTCGGTAGGTTGCCACATACGTCATCTTCTATCCACCTGAAATAAAAGCCATTTATTGACGGTGGCAACATTTATTCAGGCAACAGCAAATCCGAGTTGGGTCTTGTCAGACGGCCGATACTGAACTAGTTTCCTGACACGATGCGGCATTGAATCGGGTGTGGGTGGGGAAGCATTCGTGGAGATTCCGTGCCTTTTTTGCTCGGTTGCCCATAGGTCTCGGCCATCGCGTCTAGCGAGCGGTCATTTTGCAATTTGGAGGACGCGCCATGCCCAAACATCCTAATGATATCCTGTTTTCCGGTGAAAAAACGATTCCCGTCATTCCAGCGTGCGAGCACTTCGCCGGCTCGGAAAAGATGATCGGCAAGGCTCTTGAGATCCAAAACAAGATGGAGGGGCGTTTCGACATCACCGCCGACTGTGAGGATGGGGCCAAAACCGGACATGAAAAAGAGCATATGGCTATGGTCATTCGCCTGCTCAACGGTGAATTGAACCAACATAATATGATGGGGGTTCGTATTCACGATTATCAAAACCCTCATTGGCGACCCGACGTAGACGCACTCGTTCCCGCCGGTGGTGAACGCGTCGCCTATATCACCATTCCCAAGCCCACCGAGCACGAGCAGGTGGCGGAAATGATCGCCTATATTCAGGCAGCCTGTAAAAAGGCCGGTATCAAGCGAGAGATTCCCATTCACGTGCTCATCGAAACCCAAGGTGCGCTGAGGGATGTTTGGAAGATTGCCGCGCTACCGTGGCTGCAAGTACTCGATTTTGGTCTCATGGATTTCGTAAGCGGTCACCAGGGCGCTGTTCCTGATAGCGCCATGCGCTCTCCGGGGCAATTCGACCACAAGCTAATCGCCCGCGCGAAAACCGAAACGGTAGCCGCCGCGCTGGCGAACGGCGTGGTGCCCGCGCATAACGTCACGTTGGATCTGAAGAACCGCTATCAAACGTACGACGATGCACGACGTGCGAATATGGAATTTGGTTTCCAACGTATGTGGAGCATCTATCCCACGCAAATCGAATCGATCCTGGATGCCATGCAACCCGACTTTTCCAAACTCACCGTTGCCACTGAAATTCTACTCAAAGCGCAAGATGCCAACTGGGGCCCCATTCAGCATGAAGGTGAATTGCACGACCGCGCCACGTATCGTTCTTGTTGGCACCTTCTACAGGAAGCCCACGTATTCGGCGCTAAGATAGACGAGCGGGCGGTCACTCGCTTTTTCGCGGAGGCATAGCGATATGGGTATTTCAGCTGCGAGATCAGCCCTGGAAATGGGGCAGAGCGCTATTGCTCTGGCATTTTCACAACTCAAAAAAGAAACCCTCGTCGAAGGGCGGGTGTCCTCGCGTAAGTTAGACGAGCACCAGTTGGTCTGTTTCGAGTTGGCCGCGATGGCTTCCGAACTAACGGGGGCGCGCTTCGCGTTGGATTATGCGGACCGCGCCGAAGCCGAACTGAAAACAGAAGGCAGCGAATTGGAACGTCGGTATGCGCTTCTCTTTAGCGCAGAGGCTCTGCATAACGTTCGGGGGCGACTCTCACTTCGACTCGCCGACCTCGGACTCGCCGACAATGCACTCGCCGAAACATTGGAAAGTGCTGAGGTCCGTAGTTTCTGCGCAACGCAATTGCAGGCCAGCCAATATACCGACACCGGTAAGCTGTTGTTGGAGAACCGAGGTTCTTCGGGAGCTGGCCTCATCGACGAACGTCACGAAATGATGCGCACCACGTTTCGACAATTTGCGAACGAAGTGGTCATGCCCCTGGCAGAGCACATCCACCGCGAAGATTTGCTCATTCCCGACGAAATCCTGGGCGCCCTAACGGAAATGGGCTGTTTCGGCCTTTCCATCCCCGAGGAATACGACGGTCTGCACGAAGACAATATGGGCATGATCATCGTCACCGAGGAACTATCACGCGGCTCGCTCTGCGCGGCTGGAAGCCTGATCACGCGGCCTGAAATCCTCGCGCGTGCATTGCTCAAAGGCGGCACCGAAGAACAAAAGCAGGAATGGCTGCCCAAATTGGCCGCTGGCGATCCCCTCTGCGCTGTTGCGGTGACCGAGCCCAACTACGGCTCCGACGTAGCGGGTATGCAGTTCAAGGCAACAAAGACTGAAGGTGGTTGGCTATTGGACGGCGCGAAGTCTTGGTGCACGTTTGCCGGCAAAGCGGGTGTGTTGATGGTACTCGCGCGCACGAATCCAGACCCAGCCGCAGGACATAAAGGCCTTTCACTCTTTTTAGCAGAAAAGCCCCCCTTCGATGGTCACGATTTTGAGCATAAACAAGAGGGTGGTGGGGCGCTCAGTGGTCGCGCAATTCCGACCATCGGTTATCGCGGTATGCATTCCTATGATTGCTTCTTCGATAATTATTTTGTGCCCGACTCAGCGTTGCTCGGCGGTCCCGAAGGGGACGGTAAGGGTTTCTATTTCACCATGGCCGGCTTTGCCGGTGGACGTATCCAAACCGCCGCGCGCGCTCTGGGTGTGATGCAGGCAGCCTTCGAAGAAGCGGTCAAGTATGCGGGTGAACGCAAAGTCTTCGGCCGTCCTATTGGTGAATATCAGCTGACATTGACGAAGTTGGCCCGTATGGGCATGGCGCTTTGTGCGTGTCGCCAGTTCGCATACGGCGTGGGCCGCAGCATGGACGAAGGCGGTGGTGATGTAGAGGCCAGCATGGTGAAACTATTCGCCAGCCGTACCGCGGAATGGGTAACCCGTGAGGCACAGCAGATACATGGTGGCATGGGCTATGCTGAGGAAACCGCGGTCAGTCGCTATTTCCTCGACGCGCGTGTGCTTTCGATCTTTGAAGGTGCCGAGGAGATCCTTGCTCTCAAAGTTATCGCCAAAGCACTCGTAGACCGGGCCGAATAATTTCCGGGCTAGCGTTTCATCCTTACGCTCTGTAGGAGGTGTGGAAGATGACCCTTCAACTCAAACTCTCAAAACAAGAAGAACTGGGTCCTGAGACCCCCGTCGATCTCGGCGCCATAGCATCGCCTCAATATGGCCGCTATCTCGACGACTTCGTACCTGACCAGGTTTTCGCGCATCCGCGGGGCTACACGTTTCAGGCGTCTGAAATCCGCGCCTTTGCCACCACATTCATGCAGGCCAATCCCATTTTCCTCAACAGCCAATATGCGAAAGCGTATGGCTTTGCGGATATCCCGGCCAGCCCGCAAATGGTGTTCAATGTGGTGTTGTCTCTTGGTGTGCACAACGATTCCGAAAAGGCCATGGCCAATCTCGGCTATTATGACGCTCAATTTTTGAGACCCGTATATGCCGGGGATACCATTCGTAGTTTGACCAAGGTTCTGTCGCGGAAGGATAGGGGGGCGGACAAGCCCGGTATCGCTCATATCCAAACGTTGGGTGTAAACCAGAACGACGAAGTCGTCCTGCAATATGAGCGGAAGATCATGGTGATCTGGCGGGGAGACCGCGCGCCTACATCACCGGCCGCGGCCGACAGTCCCGCATTTCCTTGGCAAGACGATGCTAGCTACGATATTCCCTTCGATTCAAACGGCAAGGCACATGTCCTGACGGGCGGTGGAAACTACTTTGAAGATTTTCAGCCTGGCCAAGTGATCGCGCATACGAACGGGCGGACCATTACCGAAGAACATGTTCCGTGGACATATCGCGTGGGCAATACGCATCCGCTTCACTACGATCGGGTCTATAGCAAAGGCCTTTCCGGCCCAATGAGCGGTGAACCCATCGTCTATGGCGGGTTGGTTTTCGCGTGGCTTGAAGGTTTGGCAAGTCGCGATGTAACTGAAAACGCGGTGTGGGAACTCGGATTCACCGAGGGGTACCATACGCAGCCGGCTTTCGCTGGCGATACGGTCTTCGCCATATCACGGGTTTTGGCTGTGGATTCACTAAAGGATAGTGCAACCGGCGTGGGTCTGGTTAGCTTCCAACTGATCGGTGTGAAGGATATCAAACCACTGGAGGCTCTCGACCAATTCGGTGCAGACCTCTTCCTCAAAGAAAACCAGAAAAGAAAATTGGGCAAGGATAAGATCAGCGCCAAGATCTTCGAGATCGAAAGACGCCTCCTGATCAAAAAGCGTCCTTAGTACCGTAGGAGTTGTAAATGGGGAGCGAACGCTCACGACCCTGGCTGATGCGGACCTATTCCGGCCATTCTTCCGCTCAGGCTTCAAATACGCTTTATCGTGAAAATCTAGCCAAAGGTCAGACCGGGCTCTCGGTGGCTTTCGATCTGCCCACGCAAACCGGCTACGACGCGGACCATGTTTTGGCCGCCGGCGAAGTTGGCAAAGTGGGGGTGCCCATCTCTTCTATCGAGGATATGGATGCGCTTTTCCGGGATCTTCCCCTCGACGAGATGAATACGTCGATGACGATCAATGCCACGGCGCCTTGGCTTTTGGCTCTTTACGTTGCCCTTGCCGAACGGCGAGGCATTTCTGCAGAAAAACTGCGCGGCACCACGCAGAACGATATCATCAAGGAATATCTGGCGCGTGGCACGTATATCTTTCCGCCCACACCATCTCTTCGGCTTACGACGGATACCATCGCGTACGCCGTGGAAAATATCCCCAAATGGAATCCGATCAATGTCTGCAGTTACCACCTGCAGGAAGCGGGGGCTCTGCCGGTTCAAGAGCTCGCGTACGCATTGAGCACGGCCATGACGATTCTAGACGACCTGAGATCATCGGGAAAGATCGCGGCGAGTGAACTACCCAAGGTCGTCGGTCGGGTTTCGTTCTTTGTCAACGCGGGGATTCGTTTTGTTGAAGAATGCTGCAAAATGCGTGCGTTTGTACAGATGTGGGATCAGATCGCGAAAGAACGCTATGGCGTAGACGACGCCAAGCTACGCCGCTTTCGCTACGGTGTTCAGGTTAACTCCCTGGGGCTCACCGAGCAGCAACCGGAAAATAACATTCAGCGCATCGTCTTGGAGATGCTGGCGGTGGTGCTATCGAAAGATGCACGGGCCCGCGCGGTTCAACTTCCGGCTTGGAACGAAGCTTTGGGGCTACCGCGTCCTTGGGATCAGCAATGGGCCTTGCGTATTCAGCAGGTCATGGCATTTGAAACCGACCTCCTCGAATACGGGGATATCCTGGCGGGGTCACCTGTTATTGCCGCTAAAGTAGAAGAATTGAGCAGCGGTGCTCAGCTGGAAATCGATCGCATCGTGGAACAAGGTGGCATGCTTGCCGCATTGGATAGTGGCTACGTAAAAAGAGAGTTGGTTGCCAGTCATGCTCGTCGGTTGAGGGCCATTGAGAGTGGCGACCTAAAGATCGTGGGCGTTAACGCGTTTGAGGAAAGCGCGGCATCGCCCCTTTCGGGTGCGGATAAGACGCTAAAGGTTGATGCTTCGGCGCAGCGTGAACAAATCGAACGCCTTCGCGCCCATCGCCAAAATCGCGATAGCGCAGCTGCAACATCAGCCCTCACCGAGCTGAAACAAGTCGCACAAAGCGATCAAAATATCATGCCGGTGTCGATTCGCTGCGCGCATGCGGGGGTGACCACGGGCGAATGGGCGGGGGCTCTACGTGAGGTCTACGGAGAGTTTCGACCCCATACGGGAATCGATATTGGTGCGATACATGCCGGTGACAAAGATGCCCTAGAAAAAATCCGTGAGCGGGTCGTTGAAGTCAATACCGCGATTGGGCGCCCCTTGAGGATGCTGGTAGGCAAGCCCGGGTTGGATGGCCACAGTAATGGCGCCGAGCAAATCGCGGTGAAGGCCAGGGATGCCGGGTTGGAAGTGATCTACCAGGGAATTCGTTGCACCCCGGAAGAATTGGCGATTTCGGCGGAAGAGGAGGGGGTGCATGTCATCGGCCTTTCCGTTCTTTCCGGAAGCCATTTGGAATTAGTCGAAGCTGTTCTCAAGGCGTTGGCGAACCGCAATCTCAAATTGCCGCTGGTGGTTGGGGGAATCATTCCGCCTGCCGACGAGCGGTCGCTTCTAGACTCAGGCGTTGCGGCGGTCTATACGCCCAAGGATTCGGACCTGAATAAGAATATCTCTGAGGTCGTTGAAATCGCTTTTAGCGCCCACACCCCATAGCCCCTCGCAACCTCCCACGAAATTCCGTAGCGCTTCAACGAAGAAAGCCGTGCTAGAATTCCGCCCATGGAAATAGAACGACGTTCGTGTTTTGGCCTACTGGTTGGTGCATTGCTGGTCGCAGGCTGTGTCACCGATGATTTTGACCTCGACTTCGGTACCTCCGACTTCCGCGATCATAACGATACCGCGCCAGGCCAGCCTGGGATTGAGGCCGGTTCGGGAACGCCGGATATACTTCAGTCGTCGGAGAATATGCTCGCGCCAGATACGGGAATTGATTTGGCGGTTGTATTGGACGGCGGTTCTTGCAGCGAGAAGGGACAGTCTTGCGTCGGCGCGCCGAAATCTTGCTGTGAGGGCTTGATGTGCTGTGGTGGAATTCCGGTTCCTCCTGGGGAAGAATACTGTGGCGTTACGTGTCCCATTAGCGATCGCAATGTGAAGTTCAATCGCAGCAGCATCGACGCTCGTTCGGTATTGAAACGGCTCTCAACATTGCCGATCAGCGAATGGACTTACGCAAATGAGTCTAGCGATGTTCGCCACGTTGGCCCGATGGCCCAGGACTTTCGAGCGGCCTTTGGTTTGGGGGCCGACGAACGTTTCATCGCGACGGTCGATGCCGATGGGATTGCGCTGCTCGCCATTCAAGCGCTGGCCAAAGAAGTTGCCGAACTTCGGGCTGAACTGAAGTCACTCAAGAAATCACCCTGCAAAAAGCCTTAGAAATCACCACCACGAAAACGATGGTTTGTTGGCATAGGGGTTGCAGAATTCTTCCCAGGTGGTGAAGAATTGAAGAATTCCAGAAGACTCCATCGTCGAAACAAGACGATATTTGCGTTTTTTGCGGTGTTTGTGGCCGCATTGACAGCCGGCCCGAGCTGGTCCGCGCCTTCGATACGGCAGTATATGCCGTTGAAGGAATTCCACCGGGCACATCCCCAGCCGGTAGGGACGATTTATCACGATGCGCGTCATAGCAAGACCGTCTCGGGAATCGCCTATCAGTCGGCTCTGCGTCGTGGCCTCAACTCGTCGCAGGCGAAGCTGATCAGCCAGGTCGCGTTGCTTCATGATTGGGATCCGCGTCGTGAAGCTGGCGCCCAGGCCAGGGTTCCTTCCACGATCGCGGCACTGCGTGCCGACTTTGCGGGACACAAACCCATGTTCGCCCGTTTCCGAGGTACGTCTGTACTGCGGCAGCGCTTCGGTTGGGGGGAGCGCGAATTGCGAATTGCTGAAGCAATGATCCAACGCACGGAGTTCCCCTTTTCCGACGCACATAAGAATCCGTTCTACAAAGAGCAGTCTCCGGATAGTCGCTATGAGTCGATGCTCAAAGCCATGGGGCCCGCTGATCGTGCCCTCGTGATGCGCGAGGCTGCGATTCTCTCCGAATATGTGGATAAGAGTAGTCTGTACTACACCCGCCCTTTTGAAACCGTGGCTCAGACCGTCACGGGACTGGCCAATGAGCTACGTCACGATATTGGTCCCAAGGCACCCACGCACCCCCAGCTCTTGGGCGGAACAGGAAGTTTCATCGAGACCATTGGCCAAGCGGTAAATTTTGCGAAGGATAGGGAAATTGCACAACGCCTCGGTGTTTCTCTACGCATTCCCAACCGAGCCGAATTCTTCGCTACGTTGCCCGCTCAATATGCGAAACGCTTCGCCTCCACTCTGACGGGCTTCCGAGTTCTAGGGCGCAATCTGAAGCGGGGAAAATCGCTGGGTCGCTCCACGAAAAAGGCAACCCGCGCCGCGCGGCGGGCCATGCTCCGCCGGCGCTAGCAGGTA
>Ga0257122_1002824_pt1 | contig 10561 bp, 11 predicted proteins | sample SI106_120metaG_FD_190146 | JGI IMG/M metagenome (GOLD analysis project Ga0257122, IMG submission 190146) | Marine microbial communities from Saanich Inlet, British Columbia, Canada - SI106_120 | ecosystem: Environmental > Aquatic > Marine > Inlet | place: Canada: British Columbia | collected... | reverse complement strand
CCACTACACGTAATTTCAATCGGTGCGCCACCGTTCGGTCCCAATGACCTCTATTTTCAGTTAGGTACATCCGGTCAAATACGAACCGCGTTTACCGCCCTGACTAGCGATTCACATACCTATTGCTACGACCAGTTGCGGTCGATGACCAGCACAACCAATGGCATGGCCATTCCAGGGCATGTATTCCTAACCATGCCCAATGCGACGACCATGAATGTTCAATACGTCGGCACGGGCACCTGCCCCGCGAATCCTGACTCCTTCACCTTCACGAACCCCGTAGCGTATTCGCGCTAGTAGAAATCGGTTTTTGGTTATCGGTCATTCGAAAGGTCGGCTATCGGCAGATCGGCTGTCGGCTGTGGGCAAATAGGTTATCGGTCAATCGGCTATTCGGCCCACGTGCAGACCCCACCTCGAGACTGAGAATCTCCGGCGCCCATGAAGGATTCGATCTGCTGATTGAAATGCGCGACGACCTTGCCGGTATTCGTGATGATCGCCAATTTGGCTGCGACGGACTGTCCATTCTTGATGCAGCCCAGCGTCGTCAACAGGTGGTCGTTGTCACCACAGTATTCGGTATGACCGTACGAAACGCTGTCGCAGTCAGAAAAATAGTCCGGCTTTTCGGCATCGCTCAACGGAAAGGGTTTATATGCGGACCAACTAGAACCATCAAAGGTTCTCCCTTTCGGGTCTGACGTGACGTCACAGAAAAACGTCAGGCCATCGTAGCTGACCGTACCGTGGGAACAGCCGTTGGTTGGGCTGAATTCGAAAAGCGCCTTCGTCGTCCGATCAAAGAGCAGGGTTTGCCCTGTAAGCGGCTCGGCGCCCTGCCGGTAGTATGCCACGGTGTTGTTTCCTGGAAAGATGATCGGCTCCTTGCTCTCTTGGTCGGACGAGATGAACTCTTCGTCTCCCAGGACGATCGTGCCATTGAGAAAAGATATCGGTCTGATGACAACGTTGAATTTGCTACCACCAAGGTCCTCGGTATAGCCAACAAGGCTACCGTCGGAACTGATGTAGACCTGTTTGGCGTTGGGAAGCAGTTTTGTCGGCGTTCCGTCGATCGCCGTGCTGTAGATATTGTGGGTATTTCCCTTTCTCTGATCGTAGAGGAAAAAGCGCCCTTTTGGGTCCTGTGCTGGGAAGCTCTCTTCCAGCCCTTCTTTCCCCGCCAACTTGGTCACAGACACGACCCGCTGATGTGCCAGGTCATATTCGGCGACGAATAGGTCACAACCCGTCATGTCGAATTTGTAGCAATTCGCGGTTGTTCCAAATGTCCCGGAAAATACGATTCGGCTGATTTTACCCGGTGCCCCACCGTCACCCGTGTGGCCCCTATCCCCCAAATCCGCCACATCAGATGACAAAAGACCCCGGTCGCTGACCGGCATCGAATCCGCCGGTGAAAGCCCTTTTTCGCTGCAACCACCGCTCCCGGCGACGAGGGTGCAAAGAAGCGGCACGACGAAGACGCTGTTATTCCGTAGCATTATTCATCGTAACTCTTTTTCTCCCCCCCGCTCATCTTTATCGGGGATGCATCCGCAGAATCCTACGTATATAGCCCACGAGAGAGAGACAGCCACGGGATCCCATATGTATATCGCTAAATCACTGACCATCTTCTTCGCCGCATCGTTCCTTGTCGGTGCCTGTACCCCAGCAAACCGAATCGAGGATCTCGGGCACCTCGCACCCAGCGGCAAACAGGACCTCGCCTCGTTTGAATTCGACCTGCCCTGCCTCAACGCCCGTGACGAGGGTGGCGATAAACAGACCTTTTCCCTGCGAGCGAGCGGGCCAATGGAAATTGCGATAACACAGCCGTCGGTTGCCGGCAGCAAGCGCGCCTGGGCCAAGATCCACCTCGAAAGCGCCTTGGAAACAGTGGCCAGCCGATCGAGTCAAAAGGCAAAATTGACGTACTACCCCACAACCCAAGAGAACGTCGACTACACCCTGACGTTGGCCAATCGCAGCACGACGCGAGAGCTATGCGCTCATCTCCGATTGCAGGCGCTACCGCAATACGAGGCGCCAACGCTGCGTAGAACATTTTCCAGCCAGCTCATATTTTCAAGCAAGACCGAATCGGTCCCCGTCGCTTTCTTTGATGCCGATGCCACCTTGCGCCTGGCCAAAGGCGGTACACCGTCGCCGAACGGCGCCGACGATGTATTGGTCCTTCCCGGCAACGCAACTGGGATCCGCGAGGCTATGGACAACGGAATGCTAATCGCTGTGGTGTCCAATCAGGGTGGCGTGAGCCATGGTTTTGTCTCGCACGAGAATGCCGAAGCAGCGCTGGCCAAGACCGCCGAACTCCTCGCTTTGCGGGGCGCCCACGTGAGCTATTTCGATATGGCCACGGCCTATGACGACGACCGCAAACCCGAGATGGGGATGGCGACACGACTAGAACAGAAACTCAACGAGACTTTTGGAATCAGCATCGATTGGGAAAACTCGTTCATGGTGGGTGACGCGGGCTGGAAGAAGAACGTGGACCTAGAGCCCGACGGCACTCCGGGCATCGACTTTTCCAATTCGGACCGCGGGTTTGCCGAGGCGCTCGAAATTCCCTATTTCCACCCTCGAGACTATTTCAACTGGGTTGACCATGGCATTCGCCGGTTCTACACAGAGACCGAAGTCCGTGACTTTGAATCGGAATACCCGGAATTTCCACGGTAGCCTTCGTCTAGCTTTTCAGGTGATTTGCGGCATTTTGACAAAGCGTGGGGCTGTGTTAAAGGCTGCGGATGACTGAGACGCCCAAACGAGCCGGCTTTGTAACCATTATCGGTCGTCCGAATGTGGGCAAATCGACGCTGCTCAACGCAATTCTCGGCGAAAAGCTGGCCATCGTCAGCAATCGCCCCCAGACCACCCGCAATCGTATCCTCGGTGTTAAGACCCGGGGGTCCGATCAGTTGGTCCTCGTCGACACCCCCGGAATCCATCGGCATAAGAGCAATCTCAATAAATTCATGGTGCAAGAGGCCTTGGCCGGCGCTGCTGGGGTCAATGCCATCGTATTCGTCACCGAGGTCAATTCCAAGGTCCTCAAAAAAGCCGCGGAAGCTGACACACCAGCCGATACATTGCGACTGGTGGACGAAGACCGGTACGTCCTGGAACAGATCAAAGCCATCGACGACCAGCGCCCGGTCATCCTAGTGATCAACAAGATTGACCGCGTGAAGGAAAGACAGCACCTGCTGCCGCTCATGGAAATGTGGCATCGCCAAGGTTTCGAAACCATCATTCCAATTTCTGCCCTGCAAAACGACGGCGTAGATGGACTTTTGGAAGCGTTGTGCACGTTTCTGCCCGAAGGCGAACATATCTATCCTGAAGATATGCTCACCGACAAGGCTGAGCGTTTTTTGGCCTCCGAATACGTGCGGGAACAGGTGTTCCTTCGTTGTCACGAAGAAATCCCCTACGCCACGGCCGTAGAAATCGAGCGCTACGAAACCCGTCCCAGTGGCGACATCATGGTTGAGGGCGCCATTATCGTAGAACGCTCAGGACAGAAGGCCATCATCATCGGCAAACGCGGTCAAATGATCAAAGAGATCGGCACCGCCGCCAGGCAGCAACTCGGCGATCTGCTCGGCCAAACTGTCCATATGAAGCTGACCGTACGCGTGGATCCAGACTGGAGTCACCGCCCCACGGGACGCCGCCGATTCGGATATGAATAATGCTCCCCCTCGTCGCCATTGTAGGCCGCCCCAACGTTGGAAAATCGACGCTCTTCAACCGCTTGATCGGCAAACGCCAAGCCTTGGTCGCCGATGAACCGGGAATGACGCGCGACCGCCACTATGGCACCGCCATTTATGAGGAACGCCCGTTTCATCTGGTAGATACCGGCGGATTTGACCCAGAAGCCGTGGGTATGGACGCCCTCATCCGGCACCAAACAGAATTGGCCATAGATGAAGCGGACGTCGTGCTCTTTCTCATGGATGCGCGCGCAGGCCTGACGGGCGCCGACGAAACCATGCTTCAGTTATTGCGCAAGGGCAACCGCCCACTCGTTTGCGCGACGAACAAAATGGACGGCCCCAAGCAGCAAGCGCTGATCGGCGAATTCTACAGCCTCGGCGTGAAGGAAATCTTCGGCATCTCGGCCGAGCATGCCTTGGGCATGGAAGGTCTGATCGACGCGATATTGGACGCGCTACCCAAATCAGATGACGAGAAGCCCGACGAAGACGAGCGAATTAAGCTCGCCCTGATCGGACGACCCAATGCGGGAAAGTCGGCGCTACTCAATCATTTGATCGGTTCCGAGCGGTCTATCGTTTCGGATATTCCAGGCACCACCCGCGATCCGGTCGATGTTGAACTCGACGTCGAATGTGGAAAGTTCCAGGTCATCGATACCGCGGGGATTCGCCGAAAGAAACGCTCCGGAGCCTCGCTGGAAAAGCTGGCGGTGTTGCGCGCCTTGCGGGCGGTTGGCGAAGCGGACGTCGCGTGTCTCGTCATCGATAGCCACGCAGGCATTTCGGCGCAAGACTCACGCATTGCGAATCTAACGCTCGAGGCCGGCTGCGGTTTGGTTCTGGTCTACAACAAGAGCGATCTTTTCGACACGCAAGCCGACGCGCGAAAACAGATAACCCAACTCGCCGACGACCATCTTTCTTTTGTTACATTCGCCCCCGGTGTCACGATATCTGCTATTTCCGGCAAAGGGGTCCATCGCGTGCTTCCCACGGCCGCGCGCGTGCATCGCAGCTGCTCCCAAAGGATTTCGACCTCCGAGGTGAATCGCTGGCTCGGCCCAATCGAAGAGGTCCAACCGCCGCCCGCACACAACGGTCGCCAGGTTCGTTTGTACTACGCGACGCAGGTTAAGACTCGACCACCCAGCTTTCTCTTCAGCACGAACGACCCGGACGGTATTCCATCGAGCTATCGCCGCTTCCTGCACAATCGCCTGCGCGAGGCCTTCAAATTCGAGGGCGCCCCACTTCGGCTCTTTTTCCGCAAGCGTGGCAAAGACAAGAGCGATTCACCGAGCGGCTAAATTCATATGGCCCAGGTTTCCCAAGATCACGCGTTTGCGCTTCGCATAGTGCGGGAAGCATGGGACCTCGGAGCAGCTGTCAGCCGCGTAGAAGCCGTTGCTCAAGGCCACATCAATCAAACCTATTTCGTCGACGCGGGAGACACGCGTTGGGTGCTTCAACGCTTGAGCCCGATCTTTTCCCCCGAGGTCAATCTCGACATTCAGGCCGTTACGGCAGTACTGGCATCGGCCGGAATGTGCACGCCGCGCCTCATCCCGACCCGTTCGGGCAAGCTCTGGACGCATGACGATGACGGCCATTGCTGGCGCCTGCAGACCTTCATTGCCGGTGAAACCGTAGAACAGGTCGACTCAACGGAGCGCGCATATCAAGCCGGGCGTCTTCTGGGGCAGTTTCACGATGCTCTCAAAGACCTCGACTACGTCTTCGTACAACAAAGGCTGGGCGTTCACGACACTGCGAAACACATCGCGACACTAAGAGAGGCTCTGACGTTTCACGACCAGCATCGTCTGATCCGTGAGATACGCCCGCTGGCTGAGACGTTGATCGAGAGAACGACGGGACTCAGCCTGCCAACCGCGCTGCCCGACCGCATCGTCCACGGCGATCCCAAAATAACGAATATCATCTTTTCCAGCGAAGGCGAGGCCGTAGCGCTCGTGGATTTGGATACGGTCGCGCGGATGGCCTTGCCCCTGGAATTGGGCGATGCTCTCAGATCTTGGTGTAACTCTGCCGCTGAGGACGAAGCCGGATATTTCCAAATCGACTTCTTCAAGCAGGCCATGAGCGGCTACTTCAGCGAGACCCGTTCTTGGCTAGCGCAGGCTGAACTGGATGCCGTCGGCGATAGCGTGGAATTGATAGCGAGCGAACTCGCCACGCGTTTCTGCGCCGATGCGCTCAATGAGAGTTATTTTGGCTGGGATTCATCACGCTATGGTTCGGCTGCCGAACACAACCTGGCAAGGGCGCGGGGACAGCTCGCTCTGGCGAAATCCATCGCCAGCCAGCGACCGCAAATATCGGCAGCGTTGGCGCGCTAGCTCCAGTCGTGGTCTCGACGCCGCCACAAGAAGCCTAGCAAGAGGGCAAATAGAGGCAGCGAAGCGAGTCCGGCTGAATCGCCGGCGAGCGAACATCCGGGAGCTTCATCACAGGGAACATCGCCACACATGGGCGTAACAGCTGCAACGCCCGCATCCACACCATAAGGTCCCGCTTCCGATACGCCAGGCCCCGCGTCATAGGTGACCGCTGGAGGCCCCATATCAACTTTTTTATAACTATCCGGGCCGACATCCTCTACCAAGCAATCCCAAGCCCCCGCTTCCGGCGGCCAAGGCGAAAGTCCTGGCCCGTCTTTGATACCGCCATCCGTGGCAGGTGGCTGGCATTTTTTCCCAGGACCGTAGTAGCTGCAATAGCCCGAACTACAAAACGACAAGCCATGGGGCTTGCAATCCTTGTTGCACGAACACGGGATCCAAGCTCCTCCGTCGATCATGGCGCCCGTCTCAGCGGCGCCTGGTGTGGAAATGACCAAAGAAGCGGCCAAGACGAACAACCCTACAAAATATCCTCGTTTCATCATCGAATCTCCTCACGCGGCGACACTGTCATCACATCCAATCATACGACAGTATTGCAAACCATGGGCCACTCTCCGGCGAAGCCCGCACGCCAAACACATCCAATGTTCCCGCTACTTATCAATGACAACTAGTGATCGGCGATCTGTTGCGGTGTCAAATATCGGTAGACCTGGCACACCTGGCACAGTGCATGGCTAGTCAGATGTCCAACTAGAAGAGACGTTGAAAGGCTTGGGGCGCTACGCGGCGGGTGATTCGTCCGAGCTCTCGCCGGATTCGTCATCGGTTATAACGTGCGGATCGGGCCGCTTCGCTTTGGGCTGTTCCAGGGTTTTGGGCTTAGCCGCGAGGCTACGCACCTTGCGGTCTTTGATCGAAGCGAGCGCAGCGATTTGTTTTTGCACGGCGGCTTGGTCATTACGGGCTTCCGGATCGTTGAGCAGATTGATGGTCGCCGTCAGCGTCCGCGCTTCTTCGGATGCGCGTTCACGCAACGCCTCGTGCATCGCTTTGAAGAGTTTCCAGAACTCCTGCAAATGGTCTTTTTTGCGCACATCCCAAACGGGATAAAGCCTGCCCTCTTCCACGTCAGCCATATGACAGCCGATTTTGTAGAGCGGACCGGCTACTTTGTGGGTCAACACGATGCCATAACCCGTGAGAATGGCGGTAAACAAACACCAGAACCCGATCAATAGGCCCAAACGTATGTTGTCACGTTGGGCCAGGTCTTTTTTGAGTTGGGCCACTTCGGCCTCGGGCAACGTCGCCACCGCCTCCACCTCGACAACCCGCGAGGCTTTCCGCATCTCATCGTACCAAAAATATCCCAGGGCCGCGGTGAGCACGGCCCCCAAGAGCACCATCACCACGGTGAAATGTAGCTGGTACCGTCGGTCCAACAAGTAGTTGCGAATGTATCGCTTACGCTTAGCCATCAATTATCATCCAATCAGTGTACGCTTAAGAAGCGCTGAACGATTTGTTTCTTTGCTTCCAGGGCCGATGCCTCGATCAGCTCCCGATGGATCTTGTCTTTCTGCGCCATTTCTTTCAGCGGCACGTCGATACTCGCCTCTCCCGAATAGAATCCCTTTAGACTGTTTTCCGGAAAGGTCGCGAGGGCAACTTTTACGGAGATCGTTATGCTCACGTCACTGCCCTTTTTGCGGTGAACCAATTTATTGATCGCCCCGTCCAAGACAAATGCCTTGAGCTTGCCTTTCAGGCTTTTGCCTAGCGCGACCGCATTGGCGTGCGTGGTCGTTGCCACCCCCGCCGCCTTATCAAATTGCTTTAGCAATTCGGAGCCAAAGTACTGAGATAGCGCCGATCCTCCGTACTTGCTCTTGTTGGCCATCTTACCCAGAGTGATCAAATATCGCTTATCGGCCGTGACGCGAATCCGTGATTTGCTTCCGAGTTTTCGCAGGGCTCGCTTCGCTTGGCTCCGCACATAATGGTGCGGATCCTTGGTTGAGGCCTTCACAAGATGGGGCCGTGCTTCCACAGCCCCCAAATTGCCAAGCGCGCTGGCAGCGAGTCCGCGTACCGTATGAACCGAGTCGTTCAATGCCGCGATGAGGCCCTGCGTCGCCTTGGGATCCTTAATTTTAGCGAGGTAGAGCACGACCTGCAGCCGAACCTTGTAGCTCGGATCCGTCTTCAGAATCGCCACCAGCCGGTCGACGCGGCCCGCATGGGCAACGCCACCAACCGCCAGCACGGCAACAATGAAAATGATGGGCAGTGCAATACGCCAGCGCATCGTTTCCCTGTAGGTCAAAGGATGAACGCCGAGTTTACCGCTTTTGGAGGGGACGGTGTGAGGTTTCTTCCGTTTTCGGGATATCGGTTAGGACTGTAGCGCGGCGTGTTTGGCAGCAAGTACAACGTAGTGGTCGGCCGATTTTTTGATCCACGCCAACTCGTCTTCGCTAAGGGGGCGTTTCACCTTCGCCGGCGAACCCACAATGAGCGAACCTCCGGGATACGTTTTTCCCGGCGGCAGTAACGATCCTGCCCCAATAACCGAGCCCTGCCCGACCGTCGTATTGTCGAGCACAATGGCGCCGATGCCCACGAGGACTTGGTCCGCAATGGTGCAGCCATGCAGAACGGCGCCGTGTCCAACGGTAACCTGAGAGCCAATATGGGTGGCATACCGGCCGTTGGTCACGTGAATGACGCAACGATCCTGAATGTTGGTCGCTTCCCCAATGCTAATCTCATGCACATCCCCGCGCAGAATGCTGCCGTACCAGATACTGCTGCGGTCGGCGAGAGCGACCCGCCCCAACACCAAGGCAGAATCGGCGATGAAAACGTCTTTTCCTATTTGGGGCTGATGATCTTCGAAATCCGTAATCATTATTTTCCGAGTGCTCCTCGATTTGCAGCCGACCGCCGCCTTTTCAAGAGCCACCATAGGCCACACGCCAAAAGCGCACCAGTGCCATCGGCCAGGACATCCCAAGGGTCAGCGCTACGCCGGGGAACAAACCACTGATGGATCTCATCTGAAACGCCATACAGCGTCGTCCCCGCCACGGTCATCACGCAATGCAGGAGGAAACTTCCGGAAACGCTGCGCTCGATAGCGCGCAGGAGCGACAGGGCCAAAGGTGTGTAGAGAATCAGATGCAGAACCTTATCCTGGTGGGGAAATAGTGCGAGTGGCGGAATCACCTTACCGGGCATCGACGAGAGCACGAAGATCCCGCCTGCGCAGACGAGGACAGGTCCCCAGGTATTGATCTTACTATAACGCACGGGATTCACTGACATCTAATAGCCTAAAATGTTAATTTATAAAAGCAAATTGCCCTTCATCCCTTTTTCTTCCGGATGTGTCCTACATGTAGGTGTACGTGGTTCTATGTAGACAATTTGACTTCATTCCCCTACTGAGCGAGCATAGGTCTTCATCACCTTAGGATCTCTACATATGTCGCCCGAACGCCGTCGTTTTCTCCGCTTCGAAATCCTGGCCCCCGTCAAAGTCGATTCACCAGCCCATGGCGAGGTGCGGTGTGTCGCCCGCAACATTTCGGAGGGCGGGATTTGCCTGGAAACCCGCGATCCATTGCCCTTGGGTAGTGAAGTCAGCGTCTATTTCGGTGCTGAGGAAGAAACCGTCATGATGGCCATCGGCCGCGTGCGTAATCATTATTTTCTCAATTATGGGCCTGAAAATGCGCCCCGCTCTTTCGTTGGTATGGGTGTCCGATTTAGCGCCTTTCACGACGCCGAAGGTCGTGCCGCCACCCATTGATTCCCCGTGTTGGCCCAGCAGGCTATTGTGCGGTAAAGAGCAGAAATGCTGCACCGAGTTCTCTGCGTGGCCCTATTTCTTGGCAGCGGCCCCCGTACGCTCGGTTGGGCAGCCCCCCTGCTACCCACCGCCGCTAGTCTGAGCGACGCGACTTGGCAGCGAACCGTGCAACAGATACGGTCGATGAAACCCGCGCAACTCCACAAAGCCATGACCACGTTGCAGCAAGCCAACGATGCGGATGTGCCCCGGATTTCCAACTCGCTTCATCGCCGAACTTCGATCGGGCCCGACGATTACAAGCGCTTGCTCCAACGGTTCGGAGCGAGCGTTCCGAACCGCAAGGGGAGATTCAGTAAAGCGAAATCGGATGACCTCGATTGGCTGCAGGCGCTCAGCAAGGCGCCCTCGGCCAAAGCCGAAGCCTTTGAGATTCACCGAGAAGCCCTGTTGAGCGTGGCCTTAATGCGAGGACTGGGCATGCGAAAGCAAGATCCTGCTGCCGCCGAGTCATTGTTGCGCTTTGCCTATCGCCATCGGGGCGCGTTTCGCGATGAATGCGGACGTATTATTCGCACCATGGGCAATGCCGGCGTGGTCGCGCTGGTTCGCAGCAA
>Ga0257122_1002821_pt1 | contig 10568 bp, 8 predicted proteins | sample SI106_120metaG_FD_190146 | JGI IMG/M metagenome (GOLD analysis project Ga0257122, IMG submission 190146) | Marine microbial communities from Saanich Inlet, British Columbia, Canada - SI106_120 | ecosystem: Environmental > Aquatic > Marine > Inlet | place: Canada: British Columbia | collected... | reverse complement strand
GCGCAACTCAAAGAGTGCATTCCGCGGCCGCGTTGTCTGACGGGAGAATCGTGCCCCCTCGATTATACGTGCCGGGCCGAATGGTGCTGGCGAAGCTGCGCTGGCGATGCCGATTGTGGACCGGGGGAAACCTGCGCCACGGAAAGCGGCGGATCGTATTGCAAGGCAATGGACCCTTGTGGCGGCGAAGCAGATCCCCCCTGTGCTACGGGGTTGGTTTGCGATCCCCTGATCAAGCTCTGCCGGTTTCAGGGAGCGGCGCTATGTGCCCCCTGCAACGAGGACCAGTTCTGTGGCGGACCCTCGGATTTCTGCATGGTGATCGGCAAGACGCAGGCCTGTGGACAGGATTGTTCCGTCGAGGATTGCCCCACTGACTATACGTGTAGCCAGGATACGTCCCCCCCTCAATGTCAGCCAAGTAGCGGCAGTTGCCCGGCATTCCCTTAACGCATCGCGGCGAATCTTGGCCCCAGACCGATTTCCCATCGCCAGAATCTCAATTGCCAAAGGCCGCTTTAGCATCTTGACAGGGATGGTTTGCCAACCTACGTTAAGCCGCGAATCTTAAGGAGCTTTTCATGACCAAGGAAGAGGGCGCACCTGCGACCGAGGCGCCCGTAGAAGTTCCCGAGCACCTATCCATTTTGCCGCTACGGAATTCCGTTCTGTTTCCGGGCAGCATTATTCCCATTGATGTGGGGCGAAAGAAGTCCGTTCGTCTGATCGAGGAAGCGATCAGCAAAGAACGCCCCGTCATCGGAATCACTACCCAGCGCGATGGGGCAACGGAAGACCCCACCGACGCCGACCTTTATACGGTTGGTTGTGCGGCGCGTATTTTGAAAGTGATCAAGCTGGCGAAAGATAACTTCAGCGTGATCCTTCAAGGGGTGTCGAGAGTACGGGTTCTGGAATACACCCAGCAGGAGCCGTTTATTATCTCTCGGGTACATGCGTTGCCCGATCTGTTGCGACCCGATGTTGAACTCGACGCGCTGGTCTTGAACCTCAAGGACATGGCAAAGCGCGTTGTGAAGCTGATGCATGAGCTGCCCAAAGAGGCCGCCGCATTGGTCGACAATGTCAGCGAACCCGGACAACTTGCAGATCTGATCACGGCAAACCTCGATATCTCGCTGGAAGAAAAACAAGAGGTGCTCGAGCAAATCGAACTCAAAGAACGGCTGCGCAAAGTTCTTTCGTTCCTGTCACGCCAGTTGGAAATTCTCAAAGTCCGCGAAAAGATCAATACGCAAGTTCAAGAGGAAATGGGTCGCAACCAGCGTGAATACGTTTTGCGTCAGCAGCTCAAGGCCATCAAAGAAGAACTTGGCGAATTGGACGACTCCGGGGGAGACCTCGAGGAGTTCAGAGAAAAAATCGCTGAGGCACAGATGCCGGCCGATGTAGAGAAGGTTGCGCTGAAGCAATACGACCGTCTCAAAGTCATGCAGCCATCTTCGGCGGAATACACCGTCACGCGAACCTACCTCGAATGGTTGGTCGAGCTTCCGTGGGTAACAACCACCGACGACAATCTCGACATCGTCAATGTGCGTAAAGTTCTCGATGCCGATCATTACGATCTCGATAAAGTTAAGAAGCGTATCGTTGAATACATCGCGGTCCGCAAACTTAAGCCCGACAAGAAGGGGCCAATCCTCTGCTTGGTCGGCCCTCCGGGCGTCGGTAAAACCAGTCTTGGCAAGAGTGTCGCGAAAGCTATTGGGCGAAAATTCGTACGCGTATCCCTCGGTGGTGTGCGAGACGAAGCTGAAATTCGTGGGCATAGAAGAACGTACGTGGGCTCATTGCCGGGCCGCGTGATTCAGGGCATGAAAAAGTCGGGTACGATTAATCCGGTCTTCATGCTCGACGAAATCGATAAGCTCGGTCACGATTTCCGGGGTGACCCGGCGGCTGCATTGCTTGAGGTTCTCGATCCGGAACAGAATAACGAGTTTTCTGATCACTACCTTGAGGTGCCCTACGATCTCTCAGGCGTTATGTTCATCGCCACGGCGAATATACTAGACCCGGTTCCACCGGCGTTGCGCGATCGTCTCGAAATTCTCGAGCTACCCGGCTATACCCAGGTAGAAAAGAAAGCCATCGCCAAGCAGTTTCTGATTCGCAAGCAGCTAGAAGAACATGGCATCAGCGACGAGCAACTCCAGTTCTCCGACGAAGCAATTGATGCGATCATCGAATCGTATACGCGCGAGGCTGGCGTACGTAACCTCGAACGCGAAGTCGCCAATGTCATCCGTGGTTGTGCGGTGAAGGTGGCGCGTGGCGGCGAAGAAACGGTTATCGGAAAAATCGGTAAAGACGAGCTCACCGAATATCTGGGGCCGCTCAAATATATCAGTGAAGTTGCGGAACGGAAATCTGAAGCCGGTGTGGCTACGGGGCTGGCCTGGACGCCCGTCGGTGGAGATATCATTTTCGTCGAAGCGACCATGATGCGGGGCAAGGGCAATCTCGTCCTTACCGGCCAGCTGGGCGATGTAATGAAAGAGTCGGCGCAAGCGGCTCTAAGTTATGTGCGCTCCCGCGCGACCGATCTGAATATCGACGAAAACTTCCTCGAGAATAACGACCTGCACGTGCATATTCCCGCGGGCGGTATTCCCAAAGATGGCCCCTCGGCGGGCATTACGCTCTTCGTTGCTTTGGTCTCTCTGTTGACCGACAAGCCTGTACGACCCGACGTAGCCCTCAGCGGGGAAATTACGCTTCGGGGGACGGTATTGCCCGTAGGCGGTGTGAAAGAAAAAGTACTCGCTGCGCACCGAGCCGGAATCAAGACGGTGGTGCTTCCGGAGCGCAACCGCAAGGATATGGACGACATTCCCGACCAGGCCAAAGAGGAAATGGCATTTCACTTTGCCAGTCGAATCGACGAAGCTCTATGGTTGGTCCAGGGCGGTACGCCGCCGCCAGCCTACGTTCAACCCCCGGCTGAATAACGGTCAGTGACGGCATTCCGCTCGGATTCGGTCTATCCATCCAAAATCCATAGTCGATCTGGGCAATTTTCTGCCCCTTAAGGGCAATTCGATCGAATCCATGCGTTGACAGACCCGATTTGCGGTTTACCTTGGCTTTGTTTGAGAGACCCGCGAATCGCTGAACTTCGCTAGACTCTAGGAAATTTGAAACGTTAACGCTTGTGGCCTGCGAGGCCCCGCGGAGGATATAAATGGGCAAGATTATTGGAATCGACTTGGGGACGACCAACTCGGCCGTCGCCATTATGGAGGGCAAAGAGCCCAAAATCATCACCAACGAAGAGGGCGGCCGTTTGACCCCGTCCGTCGTAGCCTTTGACGATAAGGGCGAGGTTTTGGTGGGCCAGATCGCACGACGCCAGGCGATCACCAATCCGGAAAATACGATTTTTTCCATGAAGCGCTTCGTTGGCATGAAGTTCAACGAGATGACCGAGGAAATCGGTCGCGTGCCTTATACTTGTATTCGCACCGATAATGGCGATGTCACCGTTGAGGTTCGGGGCCGCAAATACTCTCCTCAGGAGATTTCAGCTAAGGTCCTGCAAAAGCTGAAGCGCGCCGCCGAAGACTATCTCGGCACCGAAGTCACCGAAGCGGTCATCACCGTTCCAGCCTACTTCAACGATTCGCAGCGCCAAGCGACCAAAGATGCGGGCCGTATCGCTGGTCTTGAAGTGAAGCGAATCGTCAATGAGCCAACCGCGGCGGCATTGGCCTATGGTTTGGATAAGCAAAACGACCATCTCGTCGCCGTATACGACTTTGGTGGTGGTACCTTCGATATCTCGATTCTTGAAGTTGGGGAAAACGTCGTTCAGGTTATTAGCACCAACGGTGATACCCACCTGGGTGGTGATGATCTCGATGCGCGCATCATGACGTGGCTGATCGAAGAGTTCAAAAAAGACCAAGGTCTCGACGTTGGCGACGACAAAATGGTCCTTCAGCGCCTCAAAGAGGCGGCGGAAAAGGCCAAAATCGAGCTGAGCACCGCTTCCGAGACGGAAATCAACTTGCCGTTCCTCACCGCGGATGCCAGTGGCCCCAAACACCTGTTGGTCAAGATTTCCCGCAGCCAGCTGGAACGAATGATCTCCGATATCGTCGAGCGTACCATTGAGCCATGCCGCAAGGCGCTATCCGATGCCGGCAAGAACCCCTCGGATATTCATGAGGTCGTTTTGGTTGGTGGTTCTACGCGAATTCCGCTGGTTCAAGAGAAGGTCAAGGCGCTGTTCGGCCGCGATCCCCATAAAGGTGTGAACCCCGACGAGGTTGTGGCCTTGGGCGCAGCCGTTCAGGCTGGCGTACTTTCCGGTGACGTCAAAGACATCCTACTTCTCGACGTTACGCCTTTGAGCTTGGGCATCGAGACATTGGGTGGCGTGATGACGTCCTTGATTCCTCGTAATACGACCATCCCCACCAAGAAAAGCGAGATCTTCTCCACGGCGGCTGATAGCCAGCCTTCCGTCGAAGTTCATGTTCTTCAGGGTGAACGCCCGATGGCTAAAGACAACCGGACCCTGGGCCGCTTCCACCTCGACGGAATTCCACCCGCGCCCCGCGGTGTGCCTCAGGTTGAAGTCGCTTTCGATATCGACGCCAATGGTATCGTTCACGTTTCGGCACAGGACAAAGCCACCAATAAGAAGAACGAGATTCGCATCGAATCCTCCAGTGGTCTGTCGGAAAACGAAATCGACAACTTGGTCAAAGAAGCCGAGGATCATGAGGCCGACGATAAGGCGAAGCGCGACCAGGTGGAGACGAAGAACAAACTCGACTCCATGGTCTACAACACCGAGAAACTTCTCAGCGAAAACAAAGAGAAGATCAGTGAAGAAGACCGCAAGCCCGTCGAAGAAGCCTTGGCCGAAGGCCGCAAGGCTCTAGAAGATGAAGACTTCGATAAGATGACCGCGGCTTTGGAAGCGATCACCCAGGCTTCTCATAAGATGGCCGAAGCCATGTACCAAGCAGCGGCGCCAGCTGAGGGCGCTGAGGGCGCTGCGGGTCCCGAGGGCGAAGCACCACAAGGTGAGGCCGACGGCGAAGCTGCTCCCGCTGACGACAAGAAGGAAGGCGTCATCGACGCCGAATTCGAAGAGACCGAGTAGCTCCCCCAGGTACCTGCTTTCCCCCCCCTAGGCCGACTTTCCAGAAATCATTGACGAAAATCACCTGCTCGGCTATGCCTGCGCTGCTGGCATACCAGAGGAGCGGTGATGAGTAGCACGCAGAAAGAGGGTTTCATCAAGGGCTATTTCAAGGGCTTTGCGGTTCTGAAGGAAACCAAGCGGGAATATTGGGGCCTGCAGATCGTCAACTTCCTCGATATGACGGCCTACTTTGCGCTCTATGGCATCGTCGTCATCTTCCTCTCCGAGGACTTTGGATTCAGCGATGTGGATGCGCGGGCTATATCTACACGGCCTTCACGTTGACCACGACCGTTTGCCTTTGGTTCTCGGGACTGGTCACCGATTGGATCGGCATTCGCAAGACGATCTACCTCTCCATGTTCTTACTCTTAGGCGCCCGCCTCATGACCACGTGGGCGGGGCTCAGTCCCGATCTGCCTTTCCGTAATACGATGGTTACTTGGGGCATCATCTTAATGGCGCCCGGCCAAGCGATGATCCAGACCATGCTCCAGGCGGGCAACCGCCGGTTCACGACGAAGAACTCAAGGGGCGCGGGGTTCAATCTCTGGTACCTCTTTATGAATGTTGGGGCAGCAGCCGGTGGCTTTATCATCGACTTTGTACGAAAAGTATTGGGTGTGCCCAACGCGCATATCATTAGCTTCTCGGTCTTCACGTCGATTCTCTGCATTATCGTCGCCTCGGTAATGATCCGAGACGAATCTCAGCTCTACGGGCCGGACGAAACGCCTCCGGTCGAGGATAAGAATGCGGCGGGTCAAAAACCCTGGGAAATCGCCTGGGCGGTTATTTCCAATTCCGTGTTCTGGCGCTTCGTCGTGCTCTTCGTTCTGATTCTTGCGGTGCGCGCCGTCTTTCTTTATCTACATTTGATCTGCCCCAAATTCTGGGTTCGTGTCATCGGGCCGGATGCAGCCATCGGATCGCTACAGGCGCTCAATCCGATATTTGTGATCATCGGGCTCGTCCTATTGATTCCAATCTTGGGCCGCTTTTCTGTCTACGGAATGCTGACCAAAGGCGCAATCGTCTCGGCTCTTTCGCTTTTCGTCATCGCAATTCCCGCATGGGGCAACACGGCCTATTGGACCACAGCTGGTTTTCTGCTGCTGCTTACGATAGGTGAGATCGTTTGGTCTCCGAGGCTTCAGGAATATGTCGCAGCCATTGCGCCAAAGGGGCAGGAGGGGACGTACTTCGGTATTTCCATGGTGCCTTGGTTTGTGGCCAAAGGGATCGTTAGTTCCGTATCAGGCCACCTGCTAGGGCGCTACGTACCTGAATATCCCAAAGGCGAACCGATTTTGCGCGACCGTTTGGCCGCCGGACAAATTCCGTTTTCTCGGTCACCGTCGATGATGTTTATCATTCTCGGATCGGCCGCTTTGATCGGGCCGGTCATTGCGATTCTGATGAAGGGCTGGTTTACCAAGGGGGCACGCTGGGAAGGTGAGGACGAAACGGTCACCCCAGCCGCTTCCACAATGGGCGATTCTCCCGACGAGGCCGAACCGAAATAGCGCGCCTTCCTAGTCTGAATCGAGGGCAGAGAAAATCCAACCCACGATAGACGATTCCTTCTTTTCTTCTTCCTTATTCTTTTCCTGCAGCAAAACCTTGCGTAATTCACCGTGGTCGAACCAGACGCCGTGGTTCCTGCAGAAGTCGAGTACGATACCCAATTCCTCGGTTATTTTCTACCGCTGGGGTTGCTCATCCAAGGTGATGTTGTGGTCGAGGGGAAGGAGCATTCTGAGCGTGAGTGCGAGGCGTTGCCGGGTGAGTTCCGTGGGGCATTCGAAGCTAATCCCCGCACCACGGTCATTTTCCGACCAGGCCACCTGCCCGAGGATGGGGACGCCATAGGACGATCCAGGTCGACAAAGGGAAAGCACCACGTGGGCACCATTTTGCGGGGTCGCCCTGGTTCTTAGAAAAAGGCCACCCGCGCCAATATTTTCGACGACGCCCGCGTGCCATTGGTGTCCACCGGACGGTTGCCAGGATACGGCGAGCTCTCTTTTGAACCGCTGGCGGTTTCGCGCACGCCCCTGGCTCCTGTTCTCCGTCGCCGCAGCCAAGAGTTGTTGTCGTTCGTTTTCGTAGAGGGACGATATTTGAATCTCCGTCGACCAATGCCCGTTCTTGACGCGTCCGAGTCGTCCGATGACGCTACCGCCTAAGATGACAGCATCTTGCTGATCGCGAAATCGAATTCGCAACTTGACGCTGGTGCCTACGTCGATCGCGCGTGGAAGAGGAAGCATGATGCCGCCGCCGGCAATATAGTCCCGGTAGGAAGCGGTAAATGCCTGTCCATCACGAAACGTTGCGCTGAGTGTGATCATCTTTTCTCCTCCAGAACTGAGGAGCAACCTTCATGCCATCGGCCCGATCATGGCTAACCTGGCGAAGATTCGGCCAAAGGGTTCGGTGGATGTTGGATGGCTATCCGTCTCTCTGCAGCATTGTGCAACAGCTTGCTCTGTCCGAACCGAATGCGTCTCTGTTGATCGACGTCGTGGCCCGACAAAAAGCTTCGTTTATTCACGGGCATCGTGACGTTTCGCTGAAGGTCATCCTCTTGGCACATGCTGTGCACTTGCAAGAACATAGTCGTGTCACCTGGTTGTTGACCTCTTGATGCAATGTGCGGCTGGCCTTTGTTGCTGAATCCGTCGTGGTGATGGACATCCGGCAGGGTGGGAGGACAACTCGACTAATGCCCGGGTTAATCAGGTGACGCGGCTTTTTTTCAGCACTATCAAGTTGACAGCCAACGATATTCTTCAGCGTGACCTGCGCGGATTTCTACCCGACGCTAGCCACTTCTCGCCATTGCTGATGCTCATGACCTGAGCTTACCAGCGCGGTAACTTACCCGACAATACCCCTCGGGTGTTGAGTTTCGTCATCTGCTGGCAAAGTTGACAGTATCGACGAGCGAGCTAAATCTCGATAATTCCAAAGTCGGAAAAGAGCGCCAAACAGCTGTCACAAGCGGGCTTGTAATTGCCGAAACTGAGACGGTGGGCGAACGTATCCGTGCTCGCGTTGAAGCTGCCGCCGGTGAGGTCAATGCGAATAGCCGTGCATAGGCCCCCCCGAAGAGCCCCTTTATCCCCTCCCGAATGCCGAAGGGCCTTAGAGAGGCTTACCGGCTCGGCGCAACAGCCATGGTGCGGCGTTAGCTTCCCCATCCCATTGAGGGAGTCCATTACCGCCGCATCCAGGTGCCTAGCGAACCACTGGCTAACACCGACAAAGGGTGCATCGCGCAACCCTGGCACATACAACGCCGATGCGGCCAATGGTTGTCGCCCATGCCCCTTTACCACGTGACTGTATCGCCTCAGGTATCTTTCAGCCACCGCTGACGCCGCACGCTGCAACACTCCACGATCCATTAGCCATGCTCCTCGTTGCTTATCCCCTAGTATAGCACATCGTCCCTTTATCCTTGGTAACAGCCGATTAGAGTCGATGTGGCGATGAGCGCGCTGATTAGCAATGAATTGTAGGTCTTCATGCTTTTTCCTCGGCTTTCGATTGACGGTTTACATCGTGGATGGCGTAGTTCAATGGTGACTGCAGGCGAGGGAGATTCCGTCGATCAACGGTAATGGGTAGGTAACCGTTTGTAAGCGAGAAGGTGGGGGCACGTATGACTCACCTCCTCGCGTTGACTTTCACGACGTGAGGGGAGCGCCGGCGAGCATCTGTGTCTTCCTTTCGGACCGTTTAGATGGCGACCGTTACGATCTCTTACAAAAGGGCTACCTTTGGCTGACGGTCATTTAGGGCTCGGGGGCTATCCTCTTAGAACTTCTTGTCACACCCTCACCGTAACGCGGAGCCCCATAATGAGAATCCCGAAACTCTTTCGTCTTTGTAGCATCATTACCCTCACGGTTACTGCCGTGGGTTGTGAGTCGAAGGCGGACAAAGAAATTTATGTCGACAGTATGACGCCTGCGGCCGAGCTGGCCGAACTAGATGTGACGAACTGTCGCAACTTCAATCTAGGTATCAATGACGACGGTCGGTCTGGAAACTGGTCCCCCCCCTATGATGGCGCATATTTTCAGGCCGTCTTGGGGCCTGATAAATATGCGTCCTATTGGCTGACCCCTATTCCCGTCTTGAACCCACAAGATTTCCCTGGAGCCCACTTCGAAATTCGCGGACAATTTCCAAAATCACGCTACTTTTCATTTCATAACAACAACGATGCGGGTCAGGTTATCGATGTACGGGCCGATACCGAGGTTCTCGGCTACCAAAGTGCGAACAACCCCTTCGTTACCGATGACGAAGTGTCCGGTGGAGAATATCGTCTCCGCATCATAGACGCGTTGCCTGCAGACCAGACCAATCCCGCCGGCGACATGATTTATGGTGGTGCACGTGGAGACGATGACCAACTCGGAGAGATGAACCAGCTTGTCTACCGCATTTACGATTCAGCGCCCGATCCCAAGGCGTGTACAGAAACTGACCCTTCTCTGGATTGCCGCGATTTACATCAAGGTCTCGTCGGACTTCCTCGGATCTACTACGTGTACCCAGCCCCAGATTCGCCGCAAGACGGCCCAACGTTGTCCGATATCTGCGGCCTTTTTCCGGACGCGCTGGGTATGGATGTGGAGGCATTGGAACAGGCTGAAGCAGCGGCAGATAAGGCAGCGCCTGTAGTCGCAGCCGATACGAACCACCGCGTGCCTGGATATGACCCGGTCGAGCCCAATAGTTGGTTCGTCGGGAAGAATTTTCAGCAAATCCTAAACCAAGGATTCCCAACTTTTGTCGACGACGAAGAGATGCCAGAAGATGTTGAAGGCGGGTTCTATATGAATACGCATTCCAACTATATCGCCGCATATCTGACACCCATGGCGCTGAAAGAAGGCTATGCGGTTGTTAGACTGAAGCGGCCCGCGAAAGAAGATGTTCGCTACTTCTCATTCATGCTGCATCAGACCCTGAACTTTTGCTATTTGCATGACGGTAGACGAGACAACGACCTACAGAATGACCCCAGCAACAGCGACTATCTCACCCTGGTAATCGGTCCGTTGGGAAAGCGCCCCTATTCCGTGCCGGAAGAAAACTACATGGACTACGGCAGCGGGTCGCCAGTACTTCTGATGCGCTGGTTGATGCCCTCAGATGGGTTCAACCACGCGCCCAACAAATTCGAAGGAAAAGCAGAGGACTATCAAGGGCTCGAAGAGCATTTGGGCGAATACTATCCCGCGATCTCTTATTGTGGCCGACAGCAGATCGACCTGGGAAAATGTACCCCCCTCGCAGGCTATATTCAGCACTAGGTCTCCGATTGGCGGTCGGGAGTGATTCGGATTTTGTCGGTGCGCAATTC
>Ga0257122_1002817_pt1 | contig 10576 bp, 7 predicted proteins | sample SI106_120metaG_FD_190146 | JGI IMG/M metagenome (GOLD analysis project Ga0257122, IMG submission 190146) | Marine microbial communities from Saanich Inlet, British Columbia, Canada - SI106_120 | ecosystem: Environmental > Aquatic > Marine > Inlet | place: Canada: British Columbia | collected... | reverse complement strand
TGATGTTGGTACTTCCCCTGCTTATGGTCTCGGTATCAACGAATACACTCGCGTCCCCAACGGGAACGTCCATTCCACGAATCAACTCAAGCCTGGACTTCTTTTCGTTGACATATCTCCCGCCCCGCTCTTCAGCGATACGGCGCCATAGCTCGATCCTCCTCTTTTCTGGTCGCAGGGCGACGACAAAGAGTGCACCAAATCCACCGAAGACGGCTAATAGCGAGAAAAAGACGAGGGCCTCCACGATCACTCCTTTTAGGACAACGGGGTATTCAGTGTTCGGCACGCTCGGGCATCCGCGGCCGATTCGCCCCACACCCACTAACCATGATACTCTGGCAAACTCTAACCAAGGGCGCAGAAGATGTCGATGCTGGTAAATTGCAGGACGCTAGCCCCGCGACCTGGGCCGGATTGCCCCTCGGTCTGAGAGACCACTGTTGCCAATTCACCCAGCATGGAAGGCAGCGAATGGCGTATACACCTCGTTCCAATCGGAGCAACAATGCGACTACATAGTGTCACCCTTTTGTTCACAATGTCGTATTTACTCTTCGCATGCACCAAGGCGCCAGCCCCCTCCGTCAAAACCCAGCGCGTCGCAGAAAAGGGGACTGCGCGTCAGGTTGCCAGCTTGGACACCGCCGTTGTAGCCACGAACTCGGGCTTGATGCGTGTCGGGCTAAAGGGCAATGACGCGAAACTACTAGTCCCCGGCCAAGTCAGCTGGTGCGCAGTCGACAACCGGTCTCAGGTTATTTGGGCCCTTATCGACGACAGCCTCAAATACCTCGATCTTCTTTCTCAAGAAACCGTAACGATAGTCAGCGGTACTCCAGCCGTAGACACAGTGATCATCAGTCATGGGAAGTATGGCAGTTTGAAAGGAAGAAACTCACGCACCTACACGACAGCGATAGAAATCGACATACCGACCGGCAGCCTAAATCACCGGATCTCCTGCGATGGCGACAAAAGTTATGCGTGCTTTGAGGAAGGAGCAAAACCTTCGGGCCGTGTGACAACGCCCCGAGGCGATGTCTATACAAAACAGCTGGGAAACACAATCCTCGCGCTGCGGCAGCTCAAGCTGAAGAATTTGGGGCAAATCAGTTCTATCAATAAGCGGGCGGCACAAAGAATATTGTGGTCAAAAAATTTAGGTAAAGTCTCTAAGCGTATTGTTCAAGGCGTCGACCAAGGCGCTTGCGAAATAATCCCAGAAGCCTGCGGAGAAGGCCGTCAGCTAGACGGCACACCCTATTGGCTGGTCACGACCGCCAATTCTCGAGGTGACTATTTTCATGAAGACAAGCAGCTTTATGATCCGAAAACAAAGCGGTTCTTTAACCCTCGGACGAAAAACTCCACCTCAAAAAGTCCCATAGAAGAGGGCGCCAATCTAGAAGACGTTTACGTGTCCCCGTCGGGAAAGGGTATTGTCGCGGGAGGAAAAGTCATTCGCTTTGGTCACGGCGTTGTCTACGACAAAGGTGAACATGCGTGTGGCTGGATCGGTGGTGGCTGGTTTATTCCCTAGCCGGAGACGGAGCTTTCCTGAGGATAAATATAGGTGGATTCGTGCAGACGAGGGCATCAGGACGACGAAGCCACCACTGCCCAATAGACAGTGTGAGCATTGGCGGAAAGCCCGGAGAAGGCTTCCGAGCTGCGGCAATAGGTGACGAAATTGTGGGCTATTCGGTTGCGGCGGGTAGGGTTTGGGGAAGCTTCGCTTTGATCTCTTTGGCGAGGTTTTCCAGCGCGGCCTTCAGCTTGCGCTGTTCCTCGCCGTATCCAGCCCAGTCCTGCTTCGCCAAACGCTTTTGACCCTCGCGATAGTATCCCAGAGCCCGACGGGCCTGGACGAGAGATGACCCGGTTACATCCGGCTGCGCACCCAGAGGAACGGCTGGATCGACTTTGGGTTTATCCTTGTCGGATAGGCCGAATACCTCGAATAGAGACTCTTCCAACGAGGTCTTCATCGCCAGCTTCTGACCGAATGATACGATGACCGTACGTAGTTCTGGCAGCTTCGTTTGCGTGGATTGGAGATAAACCGGTTCGACATAGAGGATGGCATCCTCCATGGGAATAACGAGAAGATCGCCACGAATAACGGTTGAACCCTGTTGGTTGCGCAGGGTGATCCATTTTGAGATTTCCGCGTCTTGATCGATACGTGCTTCGATCTGCATGGGACCGAAAATCAGTTTCTGCTTGGGGAAAGCATAGACGAGCAGCTTGCCGTAGTTGTCGCCATCGCAACGCGCCGTCATCCACGCGACCATATTATCCTTGTTGGTCGGGGTGTAGGGCACCATCAGAAGGAACTCTTCCTTCGGCTCTCCGGGCAATCGCATGATCATATAGTAGGGCGCCATGCGTGCCGTATCGGTAACCTTGTTGGCCGTGACGCCAACCTTTCGCCGCGAAGCACCCTGACGACGGGTACTGGCCTTCTCACTTAGTTCGCGGGAAACGGTCCATTTATCTTCTTGGTTATAGAAAACGCGCGGGTCGGTCATATGAAATGATTCATAGATGGCCGACTGAACGGTGAAGAGATCTCTCGGGTAGCGAACATGAGGCAGAAGGTTTTTCGGCATCTCCTTCTTGTCTTTGAAGAGTTCGGGGAAGATCTTGCGATAGGTCGCGATGAGCGGATCCTTTTCGTCGAAGACAAAGAAATCCATCTTGCCGTGATAGGCATCAACAACGATTTTCACTGAGTTGCGGATATAGTTGATGCGTTTGCGACGCCCCAACGCCGTGGGCTGCGAATAGGGATAGCGATAAGAAATCGTATAGGCATCCTGGATCCAAACGAGTCGGCCGTCGGCAACAACCATATAGGGCTCTTGATCGAGCATCAGGAAGGGAGCGACGGTATGAATCCGGTTCTGGATATTACGATTGAAAAGGATGCGGCTTTCTTCCTTTAGCGATTTGGTGAAAAGGAGATCCTTGTCGCCAAATCGAATAGCGAAGAGCAAGCGCCTGAAGAAGCCGCCTACACCAACACCGCCCTGTCCTTCATAGGTCGTGTATTTATTGCCTTTGCCCTGAGGGTAGTCGAATTCCTGTTCATGGGTCTTGACCAAGACGTAGTCGTCGGTTCGCCTGCCGTAGTAAATTTCCGGCCGAGTAATTTTGAGGTTTTCGTGTTCCGTCTGTGGCGGAATGTCTTTGACCCAAAGGTTGGGCAAACCCTCACGAACGGACTCGTTAACAGGACTCATACAAAGCCCATAGCCGTGGGTGAACTGAAGGTGCTTGTTGACCCAGGTCTGCGATTGCTTGGGCAACTGGTCGTGCATGAGTTCGCGCGCGGACAGCATGACCTGACGATAGTGTCCGTCTACCCAATAGCGATCGATATCGATTTCTGGAAAATCATAATAGAGACGAATAACCTGCAACTGCTGATACGTGGCGCGCAACGGGCGATGGTCCCAAATCTTGATGTTCTCAACCGTTGGTTGGTTCTTTTCGAGATCATTAGCCGTCAAATCGGAATTTGCGGGAAATTCGCGTACCTCGATTTTATCCAAGCCGTAGGCACTGCGCGTACCCGCGATGGCGTATTCGAGGTATTGGCGTTCCTTGTCCAATTCGTTTGGCTTGACCACGATTTGTTGAACGATGGTGGGCCAGGCAAACGTTGTGAGCAGATAGAGTGCCCCCAGGCCTGCCAGTGCATAGGCTGGATGTTTGATGGCTTTGGGGCCGGAGACCTTCTGGCGGCTCGCAATGACGAGATAGAGCGCGACTACCGAACTGGCGCCGATCATAATGCGGTAGGCGATTAGGTTCGCGTTCACGTCCGTATAGGTAGCACCGTACGCGACCCCTCTTTTCGAAAAGAGGGTTTCGAACATTTCAATGTAGTAGCCCAAGCCAACAACAAGCGCGACGCAAGCCAACGCGATCAATAGATGGGCTCGAACCGCCGAAGACATTTTCGGCAGGCGGCCATCCATCTCGATGGCACCGCGAGAAAAATAGAGCATGGCGGACAACACAGCGCACAGCCCCAGAAGATAGACGAGCCATTCATGCGTCATTTGTAGGGTTGGCAGCACGAATAAATAGAAGCCGACATCCTTGTTGAGGATGACTTCGTTGATACCGAAATCTGTGCGATTGAGATATTTGAGTACATCCTCCCAGTGGCGTGATGCGAGGAAGCCCAACGCGCCAGCCACGATGAGGGCCCCGATGATCACCACGGGGGTGCTGAAGCGTTTGACGATATCTTTGATGTCGATATCACCTTCAGGGGTGGGAATGGACCAGTCTTCCCGAGGCTTACTATTGCGCCGGATGAAGATGATGTGAATTCCCAATACGAAGAAGGCAAACAAACCAAAGACAACACCGATACCGATTTGAGCGAGAAGCACTCGAACAAAGACAGCTGAGAATCCCAAATGTTCAAACCAGGCGTATTCGGTCCAGAAGTTGCCAAAGAGCCCGAAGAGCGCGGCGGCAACGACCAACAAGATAGCGAGGATGATTAGTTTTTTGCGCATTACTGACTCACGCCCAGTTAAAAGGCGCGCCATATCAGCACGTCCGGCAACAAGTGGCAAGGGCTCCAAGCCCCAAGTTCGCCCCGAGTACGCCCGAGGTACAATCTCCGCTTGGGTGGTCCCCCGAATACGTGGGGCGTTGGATGGCGGGGCTAGAGCACGAGCTTGTAGCCGAAACCGTAAACCGTGAGAATATGTTGAGGATTCTTACTGTCTGCCTCAATTTTGCGGCGTAATTTGACGATAAAATTGTCGATGGTGCGGTTGGTGGGCAGGGCCTCGAGCCCCCAGATTTTTTGCAGGATTTCGTCTCGAGATACGGGCTCGTCAACACGCTCCCAAAGCAGTTTGAGTAGTTCGACTTCGTAGAACGAAAGAAGCTCCGTGCGACGGTTTACCGTCAACGCATGTTTGCGAAAATCGACCTCGGCCGCGCCAATCTGGAGGGTGGAAGTGGCGTTCCCCGCCCGATCCAGCCGTCGAAACATGGCGGCGATTCGGGCGAGCAATTCGCCCACGCTGAACGGCTTCGTAACGTAGTCGTCGGCTCCGGCCTCGAGCCCGCGAATCTTGTCGGCCTCTTGGCTACGGGCGGTGAGCATGATGATCGGTGTAAAGGGGTCTTCTTGCCTGATCTTCCTACAAATATCGTAGCCGTTGAGATCGGGCAACATCAGGTCGAGGAGCACTAGGCCAGGATGCTCCTGCTTCATCAGCGCAAGCCCTTGCTCCCCTGTACCGGCCGACACAACCTCAAAGCCCTCAAAGACCATCGCATCCCGAAGGCCGCGCACCATATCGGGCTCATCTTCGATGATCAGGATTTTTTGGGTCTTCGTCAATTGAGCCACGACCGTGCAACGCTAATCGAAAGGTATACATACCTCAAAAATGCTGCCCTTGCCCAGGTCTCCCCGCACGCTCACGCGGCCGCCATGGGCCTCGGCGATATGTTTTACCAGGCTTAAACCGATCCCCGACCCACGCGTTCCCGAGTCTTGGGCCGACTTGCTCCGGTAGAATCGATCGAATATTCGACGACGCTCGTCCTTGGCGATGCCCGGCCCGTTGTCACTCACGGTGAGAAGCACTTTCGAATCGCTTCGCCGCAAATGCAGACCGATTTCTGCTCCTTCAGACCGAACGCCGTATTTGATGGCATTCTCGACGAGGTTGAGTAGCAGCAGAATCATGGCGCTTTCGTCCATCATCAGGCGAGGAAGATCGGAGGGCAGATCAACGTTGAGTTTCACGCCGGCTTGCTCACATCGATAGGCCACCAGGGTCGCCACACGTTGAACCACCCCCGTCATATCCGATTCCGCGAAATGATACGCGGCCTTGCCCCCCTCGATCCTTGAGAAATCCAGCACATTGTCGATCAGCCCGCTCAGACGATCACTTTCACGGGTGATGATCTCCGCATATTCCCGTAGTGCTGCGGCATCCTTCGCGCCTCTCAATGCTAACAGTTCTGAGAACATACGAATGATGGATAGAGGCGTCTTGAGTTCATGTGTCACGTTGGCGATGAACACACTCTTCAAGGCGTTGGCACGCTGCTCTTGTCGAAGCGCGAAAAAGATGACGGCGAGCCCCATAATAATGATGCCCACCGCGCTCGCAACCAGCGCGAGATCACCGTACTGTCGCTGCCGACCTTGGTCCGACATTTCAGCCAACGCTTTGGGGGCGACCTGAAGCCGCCATTTATAAAGTGTCGTAGGAAAATTCTCGTCGAAGACGAGGGAACCGATCTCCTCAATGGCCTGACCAAAAAGAGGTTCCCCATTGTCGTCGAGAACGGAAATCCGGGCAGAAGACGCGACTGAACCGAATTCGGCCTCGAAAACTTCTTCAATAAAATAAGGTACATTCAGCTGAAGCAGGACGAAATAGTCGGGTGCCCCCGTGGGGTGCCTGCGGATATAGGAAAAGAGAAACCGCTTCCCTTGGTAGCTGCGGTGAAGATGACGGTGTTCCTCCGGAGGCAGTTTGTCGAGCGCCAAATCCGGCACGATGACGTCGTTGACAAAGGTACGAAAACGCCGTCTTTCCTTTTTCTCTGCGATTTGCGCCACGAGATGGATAACCCGGCCACGTTCATCAAGCACCAGGACCCCGTTCACAGCGGGGCTCAAACGAACGATTCGACGCCACAAAGCTTTGAATTCACGGGGATCATCTAGACTGACGAGACGAAAGAAGTTGCGATCGCCATCGATGATGACCCTTTCAATACGGTCCAAGAGTTTCTGGCCGAGCGCCCTATTGCTGGCCGCCACCGATTCTTCACTGCGTTCGGCTATGCGACCGGCAACGCCATAGCCATAAAAGCCTAGGACGAGCGCACCCCCGCCGACGGCAAAAAACACGAATAATATCAGGATTAAGCGGCGAATTTGCCCCATAGATTCAGCGGGGTTAACACGAGGCCGGACCGATGAGCAACCTCAGGCCGAGCGCTTTGGAGCGAAACTAAGTTAGGGAGGATACTTGTCCCCTAGTAGAACCTATGATACTGACAACTTAGGACTCAACCGCAACAATCTGGTGGAATAATCAACGCATTGGAGAGTTTAGGGCCCGATGTCATCAAAGGGTCCTAACCAAGCAAGATGGATTACATATTTCAGGACGAAACACCGACAGTAGGGCGCGAAGCAGACGCCTACTGCACGACGTGCAAGACGGATACTTCTCATACCATCGTGACTGTTTTCGAAGGTGAGATCCGCAGCGTTCAATGTTCGATTTGTAATCAGAGCCATTCGTACCGGCCCCCGCGCGGGGAATCGGACGAGGAAGAAGAACTCCTCGAACCGATGACGGTAACGCGGCGGCGAATTGCAGCGGACCTTTCTTGGGCCGAGGCCGTTGATGGCGTCGATCCGGCCGAGCTGCCCTACTATTCCGTGCGCGAAACCTATGAAGATCGAGAGCTCTTCGATCATCCTCGGTTCGGCGTCGGCTATGTCAGCGCATTGGTGGGCGATACCAAACTCGAAGCGGTTTTCGAGGACGGCAAGCGTATGCTGGTTTTCAATCGTGCAGACCTTCCAGACTCCACGCCCCCCAAGACCCTAAAAGATCCGAATGCACCCACGGGACCCACACCCGAAGAATTGGAAGAAGCCGCTAGGCTTGCCGCTGCAGAAAAAGAGGAAGCAGCCCGGCAGAAAGCTGCGGAAAAAGCAGAGGTTGCTCGACTGAAGGCCGAGGAAAAGGAAAAGGCGGCCAAGAAGAAGGCAGCCGAGAGAGAAAAGGCGGCCAAGAAGAAGGCGGCCGAAAAAGAAAAGGCGGCCAAGAAGAAGGCGGCTGAAAAAGAAAGAGCAGCCAAGAAGAAAGCCGCTGAGAAGGAAAAAGCAGCCAAGAAGAAGGCGGCTGAGCAGGCAAAGCTCGCTAAGCAGAAAGAAGCGAAGAAGAAAGCTCTCGAGAAAGAACGCGCTGCGAAGCGAAAGACCGCAGAAAAGCTCAAGTCTGACCGATTGAAAGCCGCACAGAAAAAGGCGGTCGAAAAAGAAAAAGCAGCCAAGAAGAAGGCAGCTGAACAAGCGAAGGCGGCCAAGCTCAGAGAAGCCAAGAAGAAGGCGGCTGAACGCATCCGAGCGGCAAAACAAAAAGCGGCCGAGAAGGCAAAAGCGGCCAAACTGAAAGCTGCGAAGAAAAAGGCTGCTCTAAAAAAGAAGGCCACCAAGAAGAAGGCCACCAAGAAGAAGGCCACCAAGAAGAAGGCTACCAAGAAGAAGGTCGCCAAGAAGAAGGCTACCAAGAAGAAGGTCGCCAAGAAGAAGGCTACCAAGAAGAAGGCTACCAAGAAGAAGGTCGCCAAGAAGAAGGTCGCCAAGAAGAAGGTCGCTAAGAAGAAGGCTACCAAGAAGAAGGTCGCCAAGAAGAAGGTCGCCAAGAAGAAGGCTACCAAAAAGAAGGTCGCTAAGAAGAAGGCCACCAAGAAGAAGGTCGCTAAGAAGAAAGCTAGACGCAAGCGCTAGCACTAAGCCTCAAGCGTGCCCGCCCCCGAAAAGAAGAAAGGGACCAACCTACTTACCAGTCTGTTTCTGGTGTTGCCCCTATTGGTCTTCTATGAATTGGGGATCCTCACCAGTGAAACCCGCAACGGTGCCGATCTCATCACCCAGACCCTATTGCAGCTGATCGGGCTGAAGGGGTTCTTGGCGGTTCAAGGCGCCCTGCTGGTCGCCATCGTGGGCCTCGCTTTCTACCTCCGTAAAACCGAACAGTTCGAATTCAAGCAGATCCTTCCCGTATTACTCGAAAGCGCCATCTATGCCCTGACCATGGGAACGCTGATCCTCTTCGTCATGGAAGACCTCATGGGAATCGACCCTAGGCTTGCTGCCGCTCCGGGTACCCAGTCCATGGGGATCTTCGATCGCCTCGTAATGTCAGCAGGCGCCGGTGTCCATGAGGAATTGGTCTTCCGACTGCTCATCATGGGGGGACTCATTCTCTTCTTTGACAAAGTTCTGAAGCTAAGAAGCTGGCTCGCCATCGGGTTGGCGATGCTGATCAGTTCGATCGCATTTTCCGCCGCTCACCATATTGGACAACTCGGCGACCCGGTGCAGCTGGGCGTCTTCGTCTATCGTGTCATCGCCGGACTCTTCTTCGCCGCCCTATACCGTTTTCGTAGTTTCGCCATCGCGGTGTACTCGCACACGCTTTACGATGTTTACGTTCTCGTTGGTCAGTACTTCGGTCTTTAGCGAAAGAGCTCAAAATCCTTCACGGCGGTAGCCCCCGGGGTGAGAGAAAAGAGGGTGGTACCTGTGCCCCCCACCAGGTCTTGAGCTTGGGTCTCGTGGTTAAGAACCTGTGACTCGGATTTTAGGTCTACGGAATCTGCCTGATAGGCATAAACGGACACGGAACTATTATTGGGTGAGATGCCCCAGATCGTGTAGCTATAGCTCTTTCCTGCACTCAAGTCGCCATCCAGTTTCACATTGATATTGCCGACCGGACTGCATTGCTGCGTCTGAACGTTGCAGGGGAAAGCAAAGACGGCGATACCACCTCGGCAATCATCTGTCATGAAAATCGACGTCGGATTTGCGGTGCAACTCGCCGAAGTGGTGACCGTTCCCGTGATTTGCGGCACCCAAATCGAATCCGGTGAAATGGAATCGACGGTCAAATCTGGCGGGGGTACGGTATCAACCGTGACATCGAGCGTAGGCAGAGTATCAAACGTTGAGTCGATTAAGGTGTCGGCAGGGGCCAAGTCGACACCGGTGTCGATGTCAGCTTTGGGCCCGGGAAGATCCAACGAAACATCCGGTTTGGTGAGCGTATCCACCGTCGTGTCCACCGTCGTGTCTGGCCCTTGGTCGACGTCCACGATGCCCTCGCCTTGGATTGAGTCAATTGGAGGACCATCGTGAAGTCCTCCATCCGCAGGACCGCATTGTCCGTCGTAGCACGTCAACGGTTCCGAACATGAAGGCTGACAGCGTTTTTGATCGTGCAGAGAATCTCGTTCGAGCGGGCAGGCCAACAGCGAGACGCAGGCCCCGAACATCAGCCAAGTGAATTTGCGCCACATCGAGACACTCCAATTGAAGTCGAACTATTGTAGCGTTTTCGTGACCGAACGCAAAGTCCGTCGGAGGGGGAGATGACTAGGCCGGCCGTACCGTAGCGAGGATTTGCCTATCTTGGCGGAGGAATCCGCGGGCCACACGTCGCAAATCATCTGCCGTGACAGCGAGGATCTGCTCGCCGTATTGAGCGTAGGAATCGTGACCTAGGCCATACGCTTCGCCGAATGCAATATACGAAGCAAGTGTGGAGCGGCGCTGCATTCCCACTTCGTAGTTTCCAACAAGATAACGTTTCACCCGGGCGAGTTCCGACTGACTCACGCGTTTTTCTTTCACGCGGTCTAGTTCGGCTGTAATGCCCTTGATGGCCACGTCAACCTTTTCAGGGGCGGTCGCCATATAGACGGCGATATGTCCCGCCTCTACGCCTTCCAGTGAATAGGCGCTGATGCGATACGCCAGCCCTTGACG
>Ga0257122_1002814_pt1 | contig 10581 bp, 5 predicted proteins | sample SI106_120metaG_FD_190146 | JGI IMG/M metagenome (GOLD analysis project Ga0257122, IMG submission 190146) | Marine microbial communities from Saanich Inlet, British Columbia, Canada - SI106_120 | ecosystem: Environmental > Aquatic > Marine > Inlet | place: Canada: British Columbia | collected... | reverse complement strand
TCTCAATGAAGGACTCGCCGACTATTTTGCGGCCTCGTTTACGGGCAATTCCACGGTAGGTGGCTACGCTCTCGGTGGCGTGAACGGTCAACGTGACCTGGAGCGAGATTTCAGCTGCCCGAATCATGTCGTTGGAGAAGTTCACCAAGATGGGGAAATCGCCGGCGGCGTGCTCTGGGACTATCGTGCAATGGTTGGTACGGACATAGCGGATAAGACTGTGGCCAATGCTGTCTTGACGTTCACAGCTACGACGAATTTCGAACTAGCCGCCGAGGCCATTCTGGACGAACTCAAACAACTCGCACCGGAAAAAGAGGCCGCTGCACGCAAATTATTCGAAGACCGCGGCATGATTGGCTGTGTCCCAGTGATCGACGTCACAACGTCTGTACCTACCGGAGCTATCCCGCAACAATACCCGGGTACTGCAACGCTCACGACTCAGTTCAAAGATGGTGCGCCCGGTTACGCGCAGTACCGCTTGAAGCTCGCTGCCACGACCAAAGAATTGACCATCGAATTTACGCCAGCGGAAGCTGGTGGTGGGCTCATTCCCGGCATGCCCTCAGCCAAGGGCAACGTGTGGGTCGCCCTCAAGAAGGGGAGCGAAGCGATCAGTTACGACTATTCTAGCGGTACCGGAATTGGCGATTATCAGGCGGTCCTTCAGGGCGCAGACGATGGCGCCGGTACGAAGCTAACCGTCAGCGGCAACTGCGTAACTGAAGGAGATCTGATCTTTCAATTCGTCAGCAAGAGCCTCTACGACGGGAGCCTGGGTGCGATCAAGATCACCCAAAGCGACACCGTAACGAACGCTGCGCCCAATTTCGACCTCTGTGGCGAATAGCACGCCTCTAAACGGCAGCGGGGTTCGCTAGCCTCTAGACAACTTCCCTCGTCGGAATGCCCTCTCCCCTTGGCTTTCGCCACAACTTCGCGGTATCATTGCCGACGTCGTCAAACTAAGGCATGTCCAAGTTCATTAGATGGATAACAACCGACCAGCCCCCACCGATATCCTACTTACCCACCGTCTGATCGATGGGAAGTATCAGCTCGGACGCCTTCTCGGTGAAGGCGGTATGGGCGCCGTCTATGAGGCAGAGCATACCGGCCTGGGTGTTAGTGTCGCCCTAAAACTCCTGAACGACGCTTTCATCACCGAACCCACGGCTCTTTCGCGTTTTCGACGAGAGGCCCGCGCTACCGCATCGATTCGTCACGAAAATGTGGTCACGGTTACCGACACCGGAACAGATCAGGACGGCACGCCCTTCATCGTGATGGAACTCTTGGAAGGCGAAAGTCTCAGCGCACTTTTGCGGCGCGAAAAAGTGCTCCCCATTTCCATCGCCGTGCAAATCACAACTCAGTTGTTAGCGGGTCTGTCCGCAGCCCACGAAAAAGCCGTCATTCATCGCGATCTCAAACCCGGAAATATCCTATTGGTCGATCGCCCCGGCGGCGGCAAATTGCTCAAGATTCTCGATTTCGGTATTTCCAAAATGGTCTATGGCGACGCCATGACCGCGGCGGGTGCCGTCATAGGTACGCCGCGTTTTATGGCCCCCGAACAAGCGAGGGGGCAAAGCGATCTGGATGCCCGGGTAGATATCTATGCCATCGGCGTGCTCTTGTATCGGATGGTGACGGGAAAGCTACCGTTCACCGCCGCGAGTAGCGATCAGATTCTCCGACAAATCCTGCAGGGTAAAATTATCCCGCCACGGTCCATCCGAAAGTCCGTCCCAGAAAGTTTGCAACAGATCATTTTGACGGCCATGGCCACCGATCGCGACAACCGCTATCCCGATACCTTCAGCATGATGCAAGCACTCGCTGAAGCGGTTCCCGAAGCGAATGTATCAACCCTACATATTAGTTCTCTACCCTCTCGTCCCACGGGGACAACCGCAGGCGTCTCCGGCCTACCCATTTTGGATCCCATGGCTGCGGTTGCCGCTACGGCGCCCGCGCGCCCTGCCTCACGCCCTGACTCACTACGCACCAGCCCTGCAGCAAAAATGGGGGCGGGCCGTCGCCTGGTTTTGCTGCTAATTCTGCTTGTGTTTGCAGCGGGTGGAGCAGCGGGTGGATGGTTCCTGTGGGGTAAAAGCGGAAAGACAGCCACCAATTCAGGCGATGCTGGCCTCGGAACAGGGCCCCAAAATGCTATGGGCAACGTCTTTCGCCTCGGCATCACACGCTACCTTCCTGAAAAGGTGCTACGCAAAGAACACCAACGACTGCTCAACTATCTGACCAACAAATTGGGACGCGTCGTGCAGGTTAGTATTTTCGAAGACTACGTGGACCTCGCCGACCAGTTGGCGTCGGGAAAATTACAATTTGTCGCCCTCAGCGCCTATGATTATGTTCTGGCCAAAAAACGGCACCCATCCTTGCAGCTTCTCGCGACACACGTAACAGCCGGGGGGCCCTCCTACGCGGGCTTGATCATCAGCCGAGCCGATAGTGGCATCAATGAGCTCAAACAACTGCGCGACAAGAAGTTTTGCTACGTCGGCGTCAATTCTACGTCGGGCTACCTCTACCCTCGCGCAATATTCCGGCGCGCTGGTATGGATCCCGACAAATCATTCAGCTCCATTCGGTATACGGGCGACCATCTCAGTTCACTTCGCGCCGTATACAGCAAGGCTTGCGACGGAGCCTCGGTTTTCGCCGGCATCCTCTATGAAGGAAAGAAACACCAGATGCCGCCCCAACTATTCAATATTGTCGCGAGCACCGACCGCATTCCCTACGACGCATATTGCGCTTCAGATTCGCTGAACCCGATGGTCCGCAATCAACTCCGCGACGCGCTCCTCTCCCTTGTGCCGCGCTCTGACTTGGCCCAGCAAACTCTGGGAACCGACAGTCGCGTCATTGGCTTCGTGGGCACTAAAGATGCCGATTATGATTCGGTACGACGTATCCATAAATATCTGGATAAATCGAAACCGAAAAAGACGGGACGGCGCCGGAAAATAAAGAAATGAGTGGCCTTCACGATCTCCTCGCACGTGCAACCGAGCAGAATCCAGACCAGGCGCTGATCATCTATCGTGATGAAGCTTCCAGCTACGGTGAAGTCAATCGGGACGCAGGAAGATTGGCCAGCTACCTCAGAGAATCGGGTGTGAAAGTGGGCGACCGTGTCGCCTTGGTTCTAGATAATCTACCGCAATACCCCGTCGCATACTATGGCATCTTAAAAGCCGGCGCTGCCGTAGTGCCGCTGTGCGCGGACACTCGCGTCGATACGTTGACGCATGCCCTAGCTCATAGCGAAGCAGCCGCGGTTATCATCGGCGGCAAGAATTCTAAACTCCTCGATGAAAGCGAAGAAACGCTGCCACATCTTCGCTGTATCGTAAGCGTAGGGGCACCGAAAATAGATGGCCGCAAAGGCCTTAGCATAGTCGAACTTGACGACGCACTCGAAGCCGCACCAAACGAGATTCACCATCATAGTTCGGAAAACGACCTCGCCTCGCTCATGTACACGTCGGGAACGACGGCTCAGCCCAAGGGGGTCATGCTCTCGCATCTCAACCTCATGGCAAATACCGAGTCTATTGTCGACTATCTGAAACTCGATGCCAGCGAACGCATCGGCTTGGTTCTCCCCTTCTTCTACTCTTACGGAAATTCGATCCTTCATACGCATATCAGCGCCGGGGCGACGGTGGTGGTGCTGGGCAGCCTCGCTTTCCCTGCATCCGTATTGCAGGGGATACAAAACCACAAGGTCACGGGGTTTTCCGGCGTACCTTCAACCTTTGCCCGCTTGATACATTTCAAATCCTTCAACAAATACGATACCAGCAGCCTGCGCTATGTAACCCAAGCCGGTGGACCAATGACCCCCGCGCTCACAGAAAAACTCAAGCGAGCCATGCCACAGGTGAAGGTCTTCGTCATGTACGGACAAACGGAAGCCGCGCCGCGTCTTTCCTATTTGCCCCCAGAAGACCTGGATCGAAAGATGGGTTCTGTAGGCATCGCATTAACCGGGGTCGAACTAAACGTTCTCGACGAAGACGGCGCTCCAGTAGCCCCCGGTGAAGTAGGCGAACTCGTAGCCAAGGGCGACAACATCATGTGCGGCTATTGGAAAGCCCCCGAAGAAACGGCCCGCGTGTTGCGCCCCGAAGGGTTGCGCACCGGAGACCTCGCACGTGTAGACGACGACGGTTTTTTCTATATCGTGGGCCGCAATAGCGACATGATCAAGGCAGGCGCCCATCGCATCAGCCCGAAAGAAATTGAAGCGGTCGTGGAAATGCTGCCGGAGGTTGCTCAATGCGCGGCGGTAGGTGTCCCCCACCCCATGCTCGGCGAGGCCATCGCGGCGTTCATCGTCCTCGGCCACGACAAGTCCTTGGATAACAAGGCGGTCCTACGCGCTTGCCTCGACAAACTGCCTCGTTTCAAGATTCCTACCCATGTCCTCTTCGTCGAATCTCTCCCCCGAACCAAGACGGGGAAGTTACGACGAAAGGAACTCAAGGCATGGGTCGAAGACGGAACAGTAATCCTATAAGACGGGGCTGGTCCCCTAGGAACTAGCCGAAGGTGCTCATTAGTGAGCGGACGCCGTGGACGTGGTCGCCTATGCGGCGTAGACGTTTTGATTCGTCCTCTGATAGCGGTGAGGTGTCGAGAATGGATAGCGCGTCGTCCATCTCTTTTTCGTTCTTGGGCCCCGTAATGGCGACCTGTACATGGTCGTTGGAGAGCGAAAAGCGGTAGCAGTCTGCGGCCGTGATGGGGCTTTCGCCATCGGGCATATTCTTGGCTTTGAGTAGGTCACCCCAGCGCGTATTGGTAAACGACACGATGCCTGGCGCATCTTCCGCTGGGAGGTACGGGAAGATCTCCCGTTCTGCTCCTCGATGGGCGGCGTTGTACCGCATATGAAAGACATCGAAGGTTCCGTCTTCGATAAAGCGCTGAAAGAGGGGGCGCTGATGACCGGAGATGCCCAGGTAGCGAAATTTGCCCTCTTCTTTGAGGCGCAAAGCGGTTTCAATAATCGCTTCGTTCGGCGCGTGATCGTGCCAGCCCAGCAGTAAGATGTCGGCGGTGTCCATGCGCGCCTTCTTTAATCCGCGCTCGATGCTCCGGCGAATCCACTTGGGTTTTCTCGCGTAGCATTGCAGCACGAATACGAGATCGTCTCGGTCGCGGCGTGCGATTTGTCGGAGGGCTGCTCCCATCCCCCGCGTTCGTACGGACCCCCAGAAGAAATAGTTAACCCCCTTTTCGAAGGCCTTTAGGCAGGCGCGTTCGGGCACACCATATGAAGAGCCAATTCCTAGCCGAGACACCATTAAGCCCGTTCGGCCCAATGGTACTTTTTCGGAGAAGTTGTCGCTCATTTTCTTTTCCTCGCCGAATCATCGGATACTTTTCGGTCCTTGAGCCGAGGAATATCGGCGATTTCTAGGAACGCATATAGAGAGCGGCTGATCGCCTGAACCATCTTCTTGAACCAACGCATCGTCGTATCCTTCGGTTTCCAGGAAGAAACCTAACATACTCCAACTAGAACCGGGGGCCGAACCCGGATGCACATGCACCATGTATCATCGCGAAAAGAGATCCCGTCGGTCAGCGAAGGTTTGACCCCCGCCTACTGCAATTGCTGAGCATTCCTCGCTAAAACTGCAGTCCTATTTCGTGGCATAATTTCTGCATCGCCCCACCCCATAGGCATAAGGCGGTATCCGCCGGCCAGCTCAATTGAACGCCATTCAACGAAAAGGGGAGAATGATGAATCTGCCAACCGCACGAACGCCACTGAGAAAACTCGTATCGACATCTGCAATGGCTATCCTGCTGGGTGCCACCATGCTTTCCTGCGGCGAGCCACCGGCCAGCAAGTCCCCCCTAACGTCGACTTGCAACGAAGTGACATGTCCAAGTGGATGTTGCCAGGGAAATTTCTGCAGTTCGGGATTGTCAACCCAAGCCTGCGGTAGCGGAGGGCTTGTGTGCAACGATTGTAGCGCGCTAGGCGGAACCTGCGATGCTGACACCCAACAATGTGGCGCTGCCACATCGCCCCCCGAACAGAGTCCTCAAGACGGCCCACCCGAGACAACGGTTCCCGAAGTCACCCCGCCGGTTACTTGCGCCCCCGACTGCTCTGGTAAATGCAGGGGCACTTCGGATGGCTGTGGCGGGATATGCAAAACGAGCGACTGCTCTGGCTGTTGCCAGGGGACTCTATGTCAACCGGGAACATCCGACACAGCCTGCGGCAAGAATGGAACGACTGCGATGCCCGACGGTAGTTGTTACACCTGCCCCAATGAATTCAAGGGATGCCAATGGCGGTGCAACGCCGGCAACGCTACCTGCGAGACCATTCCTGATACGTGTGAATAGGCCTATCCCTCACTCAGTAGCGACGATGAAGCACTAGCCGGGACGCGTCCTTTTCAAATCCGAACGCCAACATCGCTTTCACGAAATCGCATTCTAGAACCGGCATGCCATTGACCTGCTCGACTTCCACCCTGGACATCGCGCGGAATTGACGGCCTAGAAGATCTTTGAACAGTCCAAAGGCCCTCGGCAGACGCGAATCGTCGGGAGGTAATCGTAGGTCAAGACTCTTACCGTTACGACGAGAAACCACAGCTAAAGTCGTCCCACAATAGACGAGGTGGTTCGATGGAATTCGCGACGGCAAACTTCCCCTGGTCGACTCCAAACCCAGTCCACAAAATGAAACGGGGTCCATGGCGTTGATCCAAAAAACAGCATCATCAACGCGGAACTTTCTCAACTCCCGCAAACTCCGTTGGTCGACGAACTGTGGCCCGGGTATATCGGCAAAGAAATGTCCAGCAATCGCCTCACCCGAGAACTCCATCAACCGCAACGACTTCCACAATGCTCGCCACTGCATGCCCGGAAGTTCATGCACAAGCCGTTGGCGAAAGAGAATCCCGTAGCGATCAAAGAGCATCCTAATACGATCTCTATTGGCCTCTTCCACCTCCAACAGATCCCGTTCGGCCGTTTCGGGCAGAAGTCCCCAACTACCTGCGACGCTTCTATTCCAAACAGGCCTTCGACGACGGCCCTGCCCACGTTGCCCCGACTTCGTCTCTGCAAACTTGCTCAGCACTCCGTTGCGTAGCGGAACGAAGCTGTCGCAACTCATTCTGCTCCCCCAGACATCGTTCCAAAGCAATTCGCCAAACTTACCGCTATCCTTTTCACACCGGACTGAGAGCTCTAACTTACCGTACCGCGCCAATGGATCGCTGAAGAACCCAGCTAGCACGCCCTCAGGGCGATCCGCATCGAGAAGGAGGTCGATCCAGTCACGAAAGGAAAAGGCCACCCGCTCTGGTCCCACACCCATCCACATCAATTCGGATTGCTGAAGTAGGGAATCCAGCCAAGACGTATAATAGGGTCGCATTCTCGCGGCGAGGATGTCGCTTTCCCAGAGTCCCGCCGGCAGGGGAAAACCCAAGAGCGGTTCTAACCTCTCCTGCAAGCCTTCCAAACCTTCGGTCCCGCTCGTCAGGCCATGCCGCGAGGCAAGGAAGGGCATCAACTCGGCCAAGGGGCGAATGGGAAGCGTTTGCCGGCTTGCGGCTCGCTTCATACGCAGCAGCCGTTCGAGATTCTGCATGTCGCAGATCTGCAGGCCATCGTCGTTTTCGAGCAATGCATCGAAGATGATCAAACCATCGTCGCTCAGTTCCTGCAGAACTTCAGATTGCGCTCCTTCGTCTAGGCCAAAGACCCTGCCCGCGAAATCAGCCGGTAGGGGTCCGTAGAACTGGAGAAACTGGCCGAAGCGAGCAGCCAGATCTTCGCCTGTGCCTTTGTCTTCTTCTTTGCGTTCCGCAGAAATTGCCTTCGTCAAATGTTCCCGCTGGGTGCGAGTCAGAGGTTCGCCGTTGAGCTGCATCAGTTCGGATAGCGCATCGACCGACATCTGCCGTTCGACATTTGTCAGGTCGATGATCAACGCCTCGCCCTGCCCTTTTCGCGTCCACCGAAAAAGCCGTTCCAAAAGCGTAGGCGAACTGAGGTTAAGCTCCGCACCATCGCGGTGCATCGCGTCGAGTAGCGTTTGCCATTCAGGTTCGGGAATCAACAGGCGGTCGGCTACGAGATCGACTAGATCGTCTTCGTCGTTCGGCGCATACCCGTCAGCTGTTCTCTGGAGCTTTTGCACCAACTCCTGAACCAAGCCAACCGAAATGCGGGGGCGTATATTCGAATGCTGAATCAATTGGTCGATCAGGCGCCCTTCCACCTTCGAAGGGCCACGGCCTCGATTGGAGTCGTCTTCATACATGTATTGGTCGGTAGCGCGCCACAGCAGTTCGCCTGAGAAAGGCGATGGCCGGCTTGTCCTAATCTCCGTCGTGCGAATGATCCCCGACTCAACTTCCTGCAAGCGGTCTTTCAACCCCACGATGTCGAACGAATCCTGCAAACACCCCCGCCACGTTTCCACCATGATGGGGAACTCGGGAAAGCGCGTCACCGACTCCATCAATTTTCGCGCCCGCAACCGGTTCAGCCAAAGCGGCATTCGCTTGCCTAGTTTCTGACGGGGCAAGAGCAAGGCACGCGCCGCATTCTCGCGAAACCGCGCGCCGAAGAACCCCGTAGCCTCTAGCCGGCGGCGAAGCAAATCTTCTATTGCTTCGGGACTCACCAGCGCGAGAAATTGCGAAACAGTAAATTCCGCCGGGAGGTTCACGGCGATGCCATCGTCGTTGGCCATCACCTCGAGGCTACTGCCGTAGACTTCTTCCCAAGCCGCGGACAGGCAAATCGACAACGGCCGCAGTATTCTGGCCCCCCATTGCGCATGCAAGAAGACCCGCTTGGCGTCGGCGAGATTGGCCGGATCGTCAAAATGTTCGATCAGCAGATGGTAGCGATGTGGCAACTCCGCCTTGGTGATTTCCTTCTGACGACTGAGATGCTGTTCGAGTTGCTCTGCTGCCGGTCTGTCGAGGCAATAGTCGTTCTCCAACGTTTCTATGAACCCCTCGGTTCCGACGGCTTTGTCAGCCCATTGCAGTAGCTCACCGATCTTCTCACAAAGCGTGAAATCGCGATCGATTGCCTCTCCCCGCCAAAATGGAAGCATCTGGGCCCGGCCGCTAGGTGACACGAAGATATCGTTGTGCGTAATCTTCTGAACACGCCATGTTTGGCTACCAAAGGCGAAGGTATCTCCGTTGCGACGTTCCCAAACGAATTCCTCATCCAACTGGCCGATCAACGCATTACTGTCCGCATGCCGAATATTGTAGTACCCCCGGTCAGGAATGACCCCACCAGCGCGGTAGATCAGCAGCCGTGCGCCCTTTCCGGCAGACAAAGTACTTCTAATCGGGTCCCGACGAACGCGGGCGGATAGTTCACGAATACGGGTTTCTGCGTAACGGCCCTCGAGCATAGCCAATACGCGATCGAAATCGTCTCTCCTCAAATGACGATAGGCCCAAATGCAGCGCAGAAAGTCATAGAGGGCATCAACTTGCCAGTCCTCGACGGCGACCATTGCGGTAAGCAACTGAGCAAGCACATCGAGTGGATTTTCAATGGGTCGAAGTTCTTCAACCGATAGCCGCGCCATTTCAGGAGCCATGGCCGCCGCAGCCACAAATCGATGGGGCGTCGTGGGAAAAATAACCCCACGCGCGACGCCACCTACCCCGTGCCCCGCCCTTCCGATTCTCTGGATGCCGGAAGCCAAGCTCGGTGAAGGGTCGATCAACACTACCTGGTCGAGGTCGCCGATATCAATGCCGAGCTCCAACGAACTGGTTGCAACAATCGCCGAAAGCTCGCCTTCCTTGAAACGATTTTCTACCAACTGTCTGACTTCGCGAGAAAGGGAGCCATGGTGGGCGTAGGCCTGAGGCTCTCCACCTTCGTTCAGCATTCTGGCGATCTTCTCGGTCATCTTGCGGTTGTTTGCAAAGATCAACGTCGAACGATTCTTGCGCGTCAATTCCGCCACATCGGAGACGATGGCAGGGTAGCGCTGCCCTTCCACGAGTCGTTCCTCGATTTGTTCCGGGCAACGAACGCTCACTTCGAAACGTTTGCTATCCGCGGAACTGATGGCCCTCACAGTTCGGGGTGTGTATCTGCCGCGCAATTCCTCGTAGCCGCCAACGAAAGCGCAAACACGGTCGAGGGGTCTGACCGTGGCCGACAAGGCGATACGTTGAAATTCGCCACTGAGAAGCACCAAGCGCTCAACCGCTGACATCAGATAACTACCGCGTTTGTTGGACGCCACCGCGTGAATCTCGTCCAGGATTACGCTTTCCAACCCACGCAACATCGCCCGCCCTCGATCGGAGGTCAGGAGAAGGCTGAGGCTTTCCGGCGTAGTGATCAAAATCTCCGGTGGTTGCCGCGCCATGGCACGTCGCTCGCGCTCCGGAGTGTCGCCGCTCCTTGTAAAAACTTGAACCTCAGGGAGCGATATCCCCATACCGCGCGCCACCTCGCGGATTTCCGCCAAGGGCTTGATGAGATTCCGAGCGATATCCGAATTC
>Ga0257122_1002813_pt1 | contig 10582 bp, 4 predicted proteins | sample SI106_120metaG_FD_190146 | JGI IMG/M metagenome (GOLD analysis project Ga0257122, IMG submission 190146) | Marine microbial communities from Saanich Inlet, British Columbia, Canada - SI106_120 | ecosystem: Environmental > Aquatic > Marine > Inlet | place: Canada: British Columbia | collected... | reverse complement strand
GGCCATTGCCGCGCGTTCGATGCCGCATCGCAGGGTACGTTGTTTGGTAGTGCCGTGGGCGTGGTCGCGTTGCGCCGCTACGCCGATGCGGTCGAAGACCGCGACATCATCCACGCTGTCATCCGTGGCTCGGCGGTCAACAACGACGGAGCCAATAAGGTCGGCTACTTCGCTCCCAGCGTAGAGGGCCAAGCTGCTTGCATGAGCGAGGCGCTGGCAGTCTCCGAGGTCGACCCGGCTACGGTCACCTACGTCGAATGCCACGGCACGGGTACGCCTGTCGGCGATCCGATCGAGGTAACCGCCCTCAGCCAGGCGTTCCGTGAAGAAACCGACAGTATCGGGTACTGCGCTATTGGCTCCGTCAAGACGAACATCGGTCACACCGATACGGCCGCCGGGATCTGTAGTCTGATCAAGGCGACGCAGGCACTCAAGCACAAGCAACTGCCGCCCAATCTGCACTTCAAATCGCCCAACCCCTCCATCGATTTAGCCTCGAGCCCGTTTTACGTCAACGCCGCGCTGAAGCCGTGGGTAACCAACGGCATTCCCCGGCGCGCGGGCGTGAACTCGCTCGGCGTCGGCGGCACGAACGCGTTCGCGGTGCTCGAAGAGGCGCCGGAGCGGGGGCCGTCGGGTGAGTCTCGCGAATGGCACCTCGTCGCGTTTAGCGCGCGTAGCGCTGACGCGGTCGATCGCGCAGGGGAGCGCCTCACCGCCCATCTCGAGGCCCATCCCGATGTGTCGCTAGCCGACATCGCCTACACCCACGCGGTCGCTAGACGCGACTTCGCGCATCGCCGCATGGTGGTCGCACGCGACGTCGCGGACGCAGCAGAGGCGCTAGAGACACGCGATCCAAAACGGGTGTTCACGCAGCAGGCGGCCGACAGCCGCAGCATCGCGTTTACGTTTCCGGGCGGCGGTGCCCAATATCCCAACATGGGGCGCAAACTCTACGAGACCGAGCTGGTCTACAAACAAGAGATTGACCACTGTCTGGAGCTGCTCGGCAGGCATGTCGATTGGGACCTCAAGTCGTTGCTCTTTCCCGAGCCCGGCCAGGAACAGGAGGCCGCTGCCGCGTTGCAGCATGGTTCGCGCACGCTACCCTCGCTGTTCATCACCGAATACGCATTAGCGAAGCAGTTCATGGCCTGGGGCATCAAGCCGACGGCGCTACTCGGGCACAGTATGGGCGAGTACGTGGCAGCCTGCCTATCGGGTGTGTTTTCAGTCGAAGACGGACTGCGCTTGGTGCTGAAGCGTGGGCAGCTCTTCGAGCAGGTCGACAAGGGCGCAATGCTTAGCGTGCCGATGCCGAGTGACGAGCTGGCAGTGATGATTGGCGATGATCTCGATATCGCTGCCGTCAACGGACCGGCCCTCACGGTTGTCTCCGGCCCGGCCGCCGCGATCGACGACCTGCGCGCCCAGCTTGAGGCCAAGGAGATCGACACGCGGCAGATCAAGATCCACGTTGCGGCACACTCGCGAATGCTCGATCCGATCCTGCCGGCCTTCGCTGCGCTAACGAAGACAATCGATTTCAAGCCGCCCAAGATTCGGTTCCTTTCGAACACCACCGGATCGTGGATCACGGAGGCGGAAGCCACCGATCCCGACTATTGGGTGCGCCACCTAAGGAGCACCGTACAGTTCTCCGACAACTTGCAGGAGCTGCTCTCCGACGAATCGCGCGTTGTGCTCGAGGTTGCGCCTGGTAGGACGCTGAGCAATTTGGCCAAAGCGCATCCCAGCGCCGGTATTGGCCGGCCAGTGTTCAACTCGCTGCGCCACCCACGCGAGGAGATCTCCGACATTGCGTTTCTGCTGAACGTACTTGGCCGGCTTTGGCTCTGCGGTGTCAACATCGACTGGCACGCATTCTACAGCGCCGAGGACCGCCAACGCCTGTCGTTGCCAACCTACCCGTTCGAGCACAAGCCATACTGGATCGAGCCGGGCCAGACCCAGGTCGCACCAATCACGCGTAGCCTCAAGAAAAAGCCCGACATTAGCGACTGGTTCTATCAACCATCGTGGCGACGGCAGCTGTTACCGACCGCGCCGTCAGTCGCGGTAGCGGTGGCGAGCGAGGAACAGGCGTCGCCCTGGCTCGTTTTCGTCGAAGAGTACGGCCTGGGCGACAAGCTGGTCGACAGGTTGCGCGCCGCCGGTCAGGCTGTCATCACCGTTGTGGTTGGCGATGCGTTCGAGGCCCGCGGCTCTCTCAGCTACGCCTTGCGCCCCGACAGCGCCGATGACTACGACGAGCTGTGGAGCGTGCTCGTAGAAAGCGACCTATCGCCGCGCCGGGTGCTACACCTGTGGACAACTGCGGGCGAAGATGCGCCGAAGGGGCTCGACGGACTCGAAGTTGAACAGAACCGAGGCTTTTACAGCATGCTGTTTTTGGCCCAAGCGCTGGGCCGGGCGGGCTCGAGCGATCCGATCAACATCGCCGTGATCTCCAACGACATGCAGCAGGTCGCCGCTGAGCCGTTGCTCCGTCCAGAGCGCGCAATGGTGCTCGGTCCGTGCAAAGTTATGATGCAGGAGTTTCCCAACATCACTTGTCGCAGTATCGACATCGTATTGCCGAAGCCGGGCTCGTGGCAGGAGGAGCTCTTGCTCGAACGCATTCCGCAGGAGGTCATGGGGCTCAGCGCGGACCACGTCATCGCTTACCGCGGCCACGATCGATTTGTGCAGGAGTTCCAGAACTCGCGGATGCCAGAGCCGATTGCAGGGCAGAGCCGCCTGCGACAGCGCGGTGTTTATCTGATCACCGGTGGTCTCGGTGGACTGGGTCTGTTGCTGGCTGAGTATTTGGCGAAGGCTCACAGCGCCAGACTGGTGCTTGTCGGCCGGACGCCGCTGCCGAAGCGCGATTGCTGGGATGACTACATTCTAGAGCATGGTGCCGACGACGGCATCAGTCGTCGCATCCAACAGATGCGATTGGTTGAGGCGGCCGGCGCCGAGGTCCTCATGGAGGCGGCCGACGTCACCAGCCTCGAAGACATGAACCGCGTCGTGAGCAACGCGGTTGAGCGGTTCGGGTCACTCAATGGTGTGTTTCACACCGCCGGTGTACTCGACGATGGCATCATTCAGATGAAGACCCGCGAGCAGGCGGCGGCCGTACTCGCGCCGAAAGTGCGCGGCACCCTCGTGATAGACGCAGCGGTGAAAAACGTCGACCTCGACTTCCTCGTGCTCTACTCGTCAGTCAGCGCTTTTACCGGTCTCACTGGCCAGGTTGACTACGCCGCCGCCAACGCCTTCCTCGACGCCTTCGCTCACACCAAGACGGAGCGCGACGGCGTGTTCACCGTCGCACTCGACTGGAACGCCTGGCAGCAGGTTGGTATGGCGGCCGAGCTTGCCCGCGAACTTGGCCTCGGCGTCGGGGGTGTCGCCGAGCGGCCGGCTAGCCACCCGCTGCTCGATCGCTGCCTACGTGAGACAACGACCCATCGCAACTATGTCAGCGAGATCCGCACGGATAGCCACTGGCTGGTCGACGATCACCGTATAAAAGGTGGCGAGGCGTTGATCCCGGGTACTGGCTATCTCGAGCTGGCCCGCGCCGCGCTTGCCGAGAATTCATTGCCCGGCAAGGCCATCGAGATTCGCAACCTCACGTTCATGGCACCGTTCGTGGTGCGGGCTGAGGCTTCGCGGGAGCTGCGCGTCTCACTCGAACGTGAAGGTGATGCCGCCTGGAAACTGGAGATTACGGGGGGCCCGACGGCCGCCATGCACGCCAGTGGCGAAGTATTGTTCATCGATGCGCCGCCACCCGTAGAGTTGTCGATCTCCGATATTATGGAGCGTTGCCAAAAACGAAAGCAAATGATTGACTCCACGGCTGACGCCCACCTCGACTTCGGCCCACGCTGGAACAATCGCAAGAGTGTGAACTACGGCGACAGCGAGGCGCTGGTCTCTCTCGAGCTACCAGCGAAGTTTGCTGGTGACTGCCCGGACTACGGACTCCACCCTGCGTTGATGGACTTTGCCACCGCCGGTGCTCAGGCGCTCATCCCGGGCTTCGCTCCCGACACGCACTTTTACGTGCCACTGTCCTATGGCAAGGTCGTGGTAACCGCGCCCCTTCAGCCTAAGGTCTACAGCCATGTACGCCTAAAGGAAAGCTCCGACGACGTCGCGGTCTACGATGTTACCATCTACGATGATCAAGGTATGAAGCTGGTAGAAATCTCCGACTTCGTCATGCGTCGCGTCAAGGACCGTGTGGTCTTGGGCGAGCTTGCGTCTGTCGGATCAATCGAGGCGCGTCCCGATCGCGGGCCGGTGAAGAACGAGCGTGGAACCTCCACCGCCAACCGGATCCTCATGCTCGGCCTCGAACAAGGCATCGCGCCGGCCGAGGGCATGCAAGTGATCGAGCGCGTGCTCGCTGGACCGCTCACCGCGCAGTTAATCGTGTCGTCTCAGGATCTCCAAGCGCTGATTGAATCGACGCGCCCCGCAGAGCCGTGGGAATCCACCGTTGAAGAAGGGGCCGACGTAATAGCCGCGACCAAACGCCCGAACCTCGCGACGCAATACGTCGCACCGGAGTCCAAGCTGGCCACGACAATCGTGGGGGTCTGGGAGGAAATTCTTGGTGTTTCTGGGATTGGCATCCACGACGACTTCTTCGATCTTGGCGGCCATTCGCTGCTTCTCATGCAGGTGCTGTCCCGGGTTCGCAAACAGGTGGATACCGGTATCTCTCTTCGCGCTATGTTCGAGAAGCGTACCGTTTCAGGAATCGCTGAAGAGATTGACAAGGCCGACACCGGCCCCCAAGCGCCAACCTTGAAGCGCGTCTCCCGCGACGCCTACCGCATCAAACGCACCAAGAACTAGGTCGTTATGGCGAGTCCATAACGGATCGAGCTGACGTACTTTCCATCAATTCTAGGACTTTCCCCAATCCCTGATCCCGGGGGTCAAATGATGGCATCCAGCCAGTTCGTTCATCAAATCTCCTTTCCGATCTGGAAAGATGTTGTTATCGTCAACGCTCCTTCGTTCTACATGAAGGTCAAAACTCAGCCCAATAACGCAGCCTGTCTCGTCAGAGACAAAGAATGGAAGGATTTCAATGAAGACTACCAATGTGACCCCCACTGGCATTGACTCGCAAAGGTCTTGGTGAGACGGGATGGATACGGTAGACAAAGACCTTGAGAAGGTCTCGAAAACACTAAAAGAACTTCCTTTCCCCACCCGATTTGCGGTTGAGCTTTGCGCTGACTGCAATCTGCAATGTTCGATGTGCCACCACGACAAGATGGTTAGGCCCAAAGGGGTGATGCCATTCGAGCTCTGGACGCGCTGCGCTGACGAAATCGCCAAGGTATCGCCCCGCTGCGAGGTGTGGTTCTCGTTTTGCGGCGAACCAATGCTGGAGCCCGAACTGTTGCTAAAGATGATCAAGTACGGCCGCGATGCGGGCCTCCAGTCCATCAGCATCAACACAAACGGCATGTACCTGACCGAAGACCTAGACGAACGGCTGCTCGATTCGGGTGTTGTGCGCATCGTGTTCGGAGTCGATGGGTTCACCAAGGATACCTACGAGAAGATTCGCGTCGGTGGCGAACGCGAGCAGATCTACAGCACCATCCAACGCTTGCTGAAAAAAAAGGCCGCGCGTGGAGGTGAGGGACCCGAGATCATCGTGCAGTTCATCGAGATGAACGAAAACAAACACGAGATGGAAGAGTTTCAAGCGTTTTGGCTGGAGGCAGGTGCCACCGTGAAAACGCGCAGGATGCTCAGCTGGGGTGGGCAGTTCGACACGTCACTGGACGTGCCGGATGACAAACGCATCGCGTGTCCCTGGGCACTGACGATGATGCACGTCATGTGGGATGGGCGCGTAGCGCGGTGTCCCGGAGACACCGAGGCGGAGGAAGGGTCGGGCAACGCCTGGCACGACACACTTGCAAATCTCTGGGCTGGGCTGGGTCATTACCGGCGACACCACTTGGCTCACGAGTTTGACAAGCTACCGGAACGCTGCCAAAGTTGCACCGACTGGATGGTGGGGGTGGCCAAGCGGGAGCGTCCCGACGGCGAAGTGTGGACTCAGTTGGATCACGAATTGTAAGCAGCCCAGTGGGGAGGAGCGGCAACTAGTGGGAGTCCTTTATTTGTGTGGAGCTGGCAACGCCGAAGGCGTGCGCCTCGCCATAACGGTCAACCGTGCCGAGTCCCGTTGGGATCGGATCATTCTGCTTGATGATGACCCCAACAAGCTCGGCCAGTCGTTGGTGGGCGTCGAGGTCGCCGGCCCTTTCGCCTTGCTCGCCAAGGCCGACTCCGGCAGCGATCAGGTCGTCAACCTGGTTACGGCAAAGACGAAGAGCCGCGCCGCGGTACGCGAGAAGCTCGCCGCCTACGGCATTCCCTTCACTTCACTGATACACCCTGAGGTAGACACCTTCAGCGTGGAGCTCGCCGAGGACGTGACCGTCTATCAATACGCCGTGCTGGGAGCGGGCTCCTCGGTCGGTGGTGGATCGGTGATCCTGGTGCGGGCTATTGTGGGGCACCGAGCGAAGGTGGGACGCGACTGCGTAGTGGCGCCGGGGGCGGTCATCAATGCCCGCGTGGTTCTCTCGGACCGCGCCTACTTCGGAACCAACGCCACCATTCTGCCAGATCTCACCGTGGGCGAGGACGCAACAGTCGCGTCGCTCAGCTCGGTGATTCAGGATGTTCCCGCCAACGCGACGGCCATCGGTGTACCCGCAGAAATCATACATCGCGTGGACACCGAGCAGGTTGTGGCGCACGATGACAGTGTCGAGGTGGATCCGGAGCTCGTGGTAGCATTGACGGGAATTTGGACGAGCCTGCTCGGAATCAAGAAAGTTGGTGCGCACGATAACTTCTTCGAAGTTGGGGGTACGTCATTGTTGGCGTTGAAGCTCCGAGAGCGCGTTCAGGCCACCACCGGCACCGTACTCAACCCGGTGGATATGTTCCGGCTACCGACCATTCAGGCGATCGCCGAGCATATTAGCAGAACGGAAAGCGGCAACACGAAACTGTCGCCAGGCCGAAAGCGCGGCGCGCTTCGCCGACAGGGACGACAGCGCCGCCCTCGTTGATAGCTGTGACCACCTGATGATGAAGTCTTTGTGAAGATACGAGGAAAGCTGCACTACCTTTGGCGAGCGGTAGATCAAGATGGCGATGTCATCGACATCCTTGTACAGAAGCGGCGGAGTGGCCGCGCTGCCGCCCGTTTCTTTCGGAAACTGTTGAAGGTTCCTCACGGCACACGATCAAGTGAGATGCTCATGTTCTGGGCCTTTCCCATGGGGTTGGGCGCTTCTCCCGTCGCACCCACATTCGCCCACTTATGCCCCCTTCAACCATACCGATAATACGCGGTTCTTCGCGCTCAACGGGGGAGGAAAACCGTCGATGAGACTCATTGGAACCAACGAGAAGGTATGCCAGGGGTATGCCAAAGGAGTGACAGAATGGCGAAATCGACCAAAAGATATTGGAAGTCGGCTCTGTTCGCCGGTGCCTTACTGCTGTTGGCCCTTGTCATTCCCGGTCGAATAACCGGCAACGCAAGTGGCACGATGGGCTGTGGCGGTGAAGAACACGTCGCCCAAGAAGAGTCGAATCTCAATGTCCCCTCCCGTCCGGCGCTACCCTCATCGGACGATACACAATCCCTCAATAAGTCGACCGGTAATGACGGCTGTCAGTCGGGTGCTTTCCCAAAACTCATGTCCTATCGTTCGATGAGCAACAAGGGCGACCAGCTCGATGTGAATACATCCTTCTATACGGTAGGCAGTTTGGGCCCCTACTACGAATACCTGCACGACATCGACATCGACAAACTCAACACGGTTGAAAGCAGTTCACGTAAAGATTGCTATACGTCGATTTATCACGGCTGGTTCGGGCAGTTCAACGCGAAGTCTGCGGATGCGCGCTGGGTGTTTCCGGGGCATTGGATGTTCGCCAAAGGAACGACGCTAACCGCAGACCTCGACGCGTCCAGCGGGACGATTTCAGTTGCGAACACCAAGGTATTTACCGAAGGGACCTACGCCATGCTGCACCGCAAATACGGCAGCAGCGCCAAAACCTATTTATCCTACAGTAGATGGCAAGGCCACAACTGGAAGAATGTCGAATACGTCAAGGTGACTGGCGTTGCCAAGGACGGAACCTCTATAAAGGTAGAGCGAAACGTAACACCACGCGATACGAGCACGACCTACATGTACGCCGCGGCGCAACAGTGGACGGTGGCCAATACCGCTGGCGATGTCTATATCGCTCCTCTCGCATTTCGCACGAAGGAAGTTGACCTGTATCATGACGCATGGCGCATCAACATGGCTCTAGACAGCCCACGGGCGGAAATCCCTAACACCCACGACGTGTCGTTGGATATGGGCGCCACGTCGTCTACGGTCAACGGGCTGAAGGGCTGGCGCTTCTATGCCTACTATAGTTATCTGCGGACCTTCAAGGATCAGGGGCAAGGACTGATCGAAGGTATCCAATTTGACGAAGCCCAGTATATGGCCGGCGATGTAACGGATACCCTCCCCTATCATGCAGCCGACGTCGACAACGATCTGAATACGGACTTTGGCTACGATAGTACGGGGCTCAATTCCTATGGTGTCGGCACCGTGAAGTCGATGAAGCTGTTGAGAAAAATCCTCACAGACAACGGCCACACCGACTTTATTCTGCAGGCAGATTCTTCAACGGTTGAACTTGGGTATCGCGGTTTCGACTTCCTCAATGGTATTGAGATCGAAAACTTCCCCGACTTTGGGGCCCCCAAGAAGTGGAACAAAGCCTGGTATGAAAGCTTCAATCGATTTAGTTCGGCCATACAGCATCTTCTGACTTACGTTGAGGAAACAGGAAAAACCCAATACCCGGCCTTCAGCTATCCCCATACGAAAGAGGCAACCTTTTTCTATCAGGCGGAAACCCTCGAGACCGACGGGTCCATCAGCTCGGCGTATGTGTCGGATAACTACTATTTTCGAATCGGCATGATGTCGGCCTTGCTCGCCGGAATGCCTCATTCCTATAAGAACGAGGTCAGTGCCTACCAAGATAGCGCCGATCCTGAAAATCAAACAACGATCAAATCCTATGTCGACTATCAGACCGCGACCCTCGCCTACCCATTTTATCAATGGGATGAATACCTGGGCGGAAAAAAGCAAGATGCCGATTGGCTAGGCCAACCCGCCTCGAATTGGAAACGGGTCACGAACAACCTGGAGCGGAATGACTATCTGAGCTCGAGCAGCTTGGTTTTCAAAGTCTTTAGAACCGGGGAGAATAAATACAGATACTACGACTCAAGCCATGCAACAGCGACAGGGGGTGAATACCAAGTCTCGTACACCTCGTCAGGTATAGGAGGAACAACCTCCATCGATATCACGCAAGTGCCGCCCCCGGACTACTATGAATTTTCCGGATACGACGACGTCTTCCTGCCCGGAATGCGTGGCCTGCTCCTCGAGATGAAACCGGTTTTGGACAAGTCGAAGTCCTACTCGGCCCTCACCCTGCGCTTTACCGCGAAAGCGAAGGGCGACGGCTATCACCAGAGCCTGAAGATTCCGAATATGTTGCGTGCGCAGATCAAGATGACCACGTTTAACGAGGCGACGAATAGTTCGACGACGAAGGCGTTGGATCAATACATCCATATTCCGTCCACGTCCCAGGACAAGAATGTGTACTTCACTTTCTTACCCAACAGTCAGGGAAAGATAACAGATGTGGAGTGGATCAAAATCTATGTCGGCGAAGAAGTCGCGGAATGGACACTCAGCGAGTTTAGTTTGGTTGAAGGCTCAGCCGACCGTTTCTACCGACATTTCGACAATGGCATCGCGTTGTTAAATATGGCCTTTACGCAGAATAGCAGCGACCAAGAGATCACGCGCAAGACAAGCGGCGTCGCTAGCGGCGCAGGCGTGTGGGAACTATGTATTCCCTACGATAGTTCCGCCCATAAGGGATACTGTAAAATCGATGGCTCGGGTTCGGTTACGGAATCGAACGGCGCAAACGTGAACGACGGTTCGAAAGCCAATTCGGTGCCGCGTATGACGGCCGTTCAGAGAGCAATCATGTCGTCAGCCGGGCTACCGAGTATATCAAGCAAGACACAAGCCTATTCGTGCTTTTCGGTTCCCGAAATGGATGGCCTTTTACTTAGGCATTGCGATTAAGCGTCTACCGTCTCCAGCAGGCTTTCAAGTTTAATCTGAGGACCACCCAAACCTTGGCGCAACGCTTCGTATTCCTGCGACGCCTGGGCTTGTCCCCCTGTCTCGCGTACGGCGCGAAGCAGGGTATTTTTGGGGGTATGTTGGGAAGCGACGAATTCCATGGGCGTTACGCGATAACCGGCTGCACGAATCAGAAGTGTGCGTAGAAGATCGGTCATCGTTGCAGCAGCCTCCCGACGTAGATGGGGAATTTTCCAGAGAGGACTCAGAGCGTTTTCAACATTGGCTTCAGCTAGAGCCGCCCA
>Ga0257122_1002806_pt1 | contig 10604 bp, 9 predicted proteins | sample SI106_120metaG_FD_190146 | JGI IMG/M metagenome (GOLD analysis project Ga0257122, IMG submission 190146) | Marine microbial communities from Saanich Inlet, British Columbia, Canada - SI106_120 | ecosystem: Environmental > Aquatic > Marine > Inlet | place: Canada: British Columbia | collected... | reverse complement strand
TTATATAGCCCCTTCGTTATACTATTAGTCAAAGGTTATAAATTTTAAGCTTATATAGCCCCTTCGTTATACTATTAGTCAAAGGTTATAAATTTTAAGCTTATATAGCCCCTTCGTTATACTATTAGTCAAAGGTTATAAATTTTAAGCTTATATAGCCCCTTCGTTATATTATTAGTCAAAGGTTATAAATTTTAAGCTTATATAGCCCCTTCGTTATACTATTAGTCAAAGGTTATAAATTTTAAGCTTATATAGCCCCTTCGTTATATTATTAGTCAAAGGTTATAAATTTTAAGCTTATATAGCCCTTTTATTATATTATACCTCTTATGTAACCTTTAAGATATATCAGGTATATATACCCTTATGGAAAAAAATAACTATTTAATAAAAGGTAGAAACTATACAGATAAACAATTAGCTTTCTTAGATAAGTATCAAGAGACTTTTGATATTAGCTTATCTGCCACCTATGCCGCCTATGCCAATAAAGCACAAGTAACTGCTACATTACATAGGGAGATACTAACCATCACTGAGAATGCTTTAGCATTACAAGCAGGTAAAGCTGTAGATACTATTGTACAAGCATTAGATGCCAATGGTACACCTCAATTACGTGAGAGATTAGATGCAGCCAAAACTATCCTTGATCGTATAGGTATTGTTAAGAAAGAGAAAATAGAAGTGGAAGCCAATGTAGAAGGTGGTATTTTTATTCTCCCTAGAAAAGATACATAATAGAAAAGATACATAATAGAAAAGATACATAATAGAAAAGATACATAATAGAAAAGATACATAATACATAATAAAAAATAAAATAAAATAAAAAAAAGAAATGGGTAAAAGATATATAAAACCTTTACAAGTAGCTAATATACTAAGAGGTGTAGATTTTTCTCATTTTAGTTATGAGTCTTTCAACAAAGCTTTAAGGGAAGGTAAAGATATACCTTATAAACTTTCTTCCCTAACACATTATTTTAGGCTAAATAAGTCTTCTCATTTACTATCTACTCAAGTAGTTTTAGATACTCTTAAAGTAAATACCAAACCTCTTGATAGTAGTGTCTTAAATGTCTTTAGTTGGTTTAAAACTTTGGAGGAAGTACCTTTAAACTTACATCAATTATTATATCTTTTTAACAAGTATTGTGAATATAGAATTAAAACTATAAGGCACTTAGAGACAAGTCTTTATAAACATAATGTTCTAAGTTATGCAATAAAATATAATAAAACTGACAAGACTGTTTTAAAGAAACACTCCTATACTTGTAACCTTTACTTAGATAATATAATAGAAAATAAAAAAGGTGAATATAAGAAGTGGGTTCCAATAGATGATAGATGTAAAATAAATAAAGAGAAAATAAAGGAAGCATGGTATCTCAAAGAGCAGGTAAAAACTAAACGTAAAGAATTTAAAAAACCTATAGAAGTCTTTAAGAAAAGCTTAACTACCCCTACTTTACAAAATGATAGGATTGTTTTTAAACCTAACTTAGGTCCTCAAACAGAGTTCTTAGCAGCCAATGAACAAGATGTGTTATATGGGGGTGCTGCTGGTGGAGGTAAGTCTTATGCCATGCTTGTTGATCCTTTAAGGTATGCTCATAGACCTACACATAGAGCTTTAATATTAAGAAGATCTATGCCTGAGTTAAGAGAGCTAATAGATAAATCAAGAGAATTATATCCACAAGCTTTTAAAGGAGCTAAGTTTAGAGAAGTAGATAAGATATGGAAGTTTCCTTCCAAAGCTACTATTCAATTTAGTTTCTTAGAAAAAGATAGTGATGTATATAGATTCCAAGGACAGGCATATACTTGGATTGGGTTTGATGAGATTACTCACTTACCCACAGAGTTTCCTTGGAATTACTTAGCATCTAGATTAAGAACTACAGATCCTAAAATACAAACATATATGCGAGCTACAGCAAACCCTGGTGGTGTTGGAGCTCATTGGGTTAAGAAGAGATACATAGAACCTGAAGAACCTAATAAGTCTTTCACAGGTACAGATGGTATACAAAGAAAGTTTATACCTGCTTCCTTACATGATAACCCTTACTTAGCACATGATGGTTTATATGAGAAGATGCTTAATAGTCTTCCACCTACTCTTAGGTTACAACTCTTAGAAGGTAATTGGGATGTTAATGAAGGAGCAGCTTTTACTGAGTTTGATATAACTAAACATGTCATACCTCCTTTTGAAATACCTGCTCATTGGGCAAGATATAAAGGAGCTGATTATGGTTATGCAGCACCTTCTGCCGTTGTTTGGGCAGCCATAGATCCTTCCGATAATACTCTAATAATTTATAAAGAGCTATATCAAAAAGGTTTAACAGGTAAAGCTTTGGCTCAAAAGATTACTGAAATGGAAGTAGATGAACCTACTCAACCAACAGGTGTTTTAGATTGGGCTGCTTGGAACTCTACAGGGACTATAGGACCTACTGTAGGACAAGAGTTAGTAATGGCTGGTCATAAGTTTAGAAGAGCAGATAAAAATAGAATACAAGGTAAACTACAAATACATGAATGGTTAAAGATTAATTCTCTCACCAATCGCCCAAAGATGCAATTCTTCAATACTTGTATAAACACTATTAAAGAATTACAAGGTTTACCTTTAGATAAGAATAAGCCTGAAGATGTAGATACTCATGCACCTGACCACGCCTACGATGCTTTAAGATACTTACTTATGTCACGACCTAGAATAAGAGATACTTTTGCAGATATGAATAACTTAAAACAGAATATATATAATACACCAACAGATCATGTCTTTGGTTATTAAATCTTTAAAGGAATAAATAATGGCGATAATAGTAGTAGATGAAGAAATGGAAGGAATGAATATTGATTCTCAAAAAGAGAGAATGATGAATGATGGTCTTTTCCAATCTAGTTTAATGTCTACCATTAAAGGAAAGTTTCAAGAAGCAGAAGATGCTCGTAAAAGTGATGAGAAGAGATGGTTAACAGCCTATGAGAATTATAGAGGCTTATATCCCAAGAATGTTAAATTTAGAGAGAATGAGAAATCTAGAGTCTTTATAGGTATTACTAAAACTAAAGTAACAGCTTCTTATGGACAACTAACAGATGTTATATTCTCACAAGGTAAGTTCCCCATATCATGTATGGAAACTAAAGTACCTGAGGGAGTAAGTGATAAAGTCTTTTTAAAAGAAGAGGAAGTTACTCCTTTAGAAGGCGTAGGTTATACAGGTGATGGTTATGAATTAACCAATGGTAAGTTAGAACTCTCTTCTTTACAAGATAAGTTCACCAATAAAGAAGGTGATGTTATAGTTGAAGGAGAAGGAAACCCTACTCAACCTACATTTAACCCAGCAAAAATAGCTGCTAAAAATATGGAAAAACTAATCCATGACCAGATTGAAGAAAGTGATGGTGTGGGAGAATTAAGAAGTGCCATATTTGAACAATGTTTATTAGGTACAGGTATAATTAAAGGACCTTTTAACTATACTAAAATAAAACACTCTTGGGATAAAGATGATAGTGGTAAGAGAACTTATAAACCTACCTATACTAAAGTACCTAAATTAGAGTTTGTCTCTATATGGGATTTCTATCCCGATCCCAATGCAACTAGTATGTCTGATACAGAATGGGTAATTCAAAGACATAAACTTAATAGACAGCAATTAAGAAACTTAAAGAACATGCCTTACTTCAACGAAGAGGCTTTGGATAAATGTTTAACTCAAGGTTCAAACTATCAATCTAAAGATTATGAATCCTCTTTAAAGGTTGCCAATAACGATACTAACTTTAGTACTTTAGAAGATCGTTATGAAGTCTTGGAGTATTGGGGTGTCATTGATTCTAAGTTTGTCAAAGAGGCTGGTTTAGATGATAGTATACTTTCTACTTTAGATGAAGTACAAGTTAATTGTTGGGTATGTGATAATGAAATACTAAGAGTAGTCTTAAACCCTTTCACACCAGAGAGACTACCTTATCAAGTATTCCCTTATGAGCGTAATCCTTATTCTATCTTTGGTGTAGGTGTAGCTGAAAACATGGTTGATAGCCAAATGATTATGAATGGTCATGCAAGAATGGCTATTGATAACTTAGCCTTGGCAGGTAACTTAGTCTTTGATATAGATGAAAGTGCTTTAGTAGGTGGTCAATCAATGGAGATCTATAGTGGTAAGATCTTTAAAAGACAAGCAGGAATGCCTGGTCAGTCTATCTATGGTATTAAATTCCCCAACACAGCACAAGAAAATATGATGATGTTTGATAAGTTTAGACAACTATCAGATGAGGAAACAGGCATACCTTCCTACTCACATGGTCAAACTGGTGTCTCAAGTATGACTAGAACTGCATCAGGTATGTCTATGCTTATGGGTGCTGCATCTTTAAATGTAAAAACTGTTGTAAAGAACTTAGATGACTTCCTTCTTAAACCTTTAGGCAATGCTTTCTTCCAATGGAATATGAGTAACTATGAAGGTCCTTTAAATGTGGAAGGAGACTTGGAAATTAAAGCTATGGGTGTTGCTTCTTTAATGCAGCAAGAAGTACGTAGCCAAAGATTAACTCAATTCTTACAAGTAGCTGCCAACCCTGCAATAGCTCCTTTACTTAAGATGCCTACTTTGATTAAAGAGTTAGCCATCTCTATGGATTTAGATCCTGAAGAGCTTTTAAACAACCAAGAAGAAGCTTTGCTTTATGCAAAAGTAATGGGTGAGATGGGAGCTAGTGGACAACAACCACCACAAGAAGAGGCACAACAAACACTTTTACCTGCTATGCCAAACGAAGAAGGATTCTCAGGGACTATAGATGCGCCTACTAACACACAATAAAGATGCTTATAACACACTTCTCGATTACTTACAAGAGCAAAAAAACATGTATAGTAACTACCTTCAATCAAGTGATAAGTTAGAAGATATATATAGACATCAAGGTAGGTTATCTTTCATTACACAACTAATGAATCTTAAGGAGAATAATAATGGCTAAAGGACAACAAAGATATGAAATAATGGAAAGTAAAGAAGACCTTAGTAATTTTGGAGATAAAGACGCATCTTTAATTACAGAATGTTCTTTATTACATTCTAATAAAATAGACATTAGTAAATGTATTAGAGATAAAGCAAATAAAACTAGACCTAAATTTAAGGAAGGTGGGAAAATAATGGAAGAAGAAAATAGTAGTTTATTAAGTGAAGAAAACGTAAGTGAAGAAAATGTAAATGAAGAAAATAAATATGATATGACATCTTTAGATGATATAGAAGTTAAAGAAGAAGAAGTTAAAGAAGAAGAAGTTAAAGAAGAAGAAGAAGTTAAAAGTGATACCGATTATTTAATCAATGCTTTAACACAAGACCCTAAACTATTTAATATCTTAGAAGATGTAATTGGTACTGATAAATTAGAAACTATTATGGAACAAGATATGGAAGAGGGAGGAGATGTCTCAGGTATGGGAGGTCCCACCGATGATAAAGTACCAGCTCTTTTAAGTGATGGTGAATATGTCATCAATGCTGAATCAACCGCAGCTATTGGTGAAGAAAACTTAGATGATTTAAATAGTGTTAAGGAAGAAGATAAACCTAAATTTGCTTTAGGGGGTTTCTTCTCTAAACTTTTAAATCAACTTAAACAAAACAAAGGTATTGAAGAGATTGAAGTTGAAGGTGAAGAAGATGAGGAATCTTTACTAGCACTTAAATAAATACCTTAAATAGATTTGTCTTATAATAATTCTGTTATAAGACTTTTACCGATGTATAACAAGCCTAAGCCACCTCAAGTTTGAGCCCTTAGAGATTAAAACCTAATTTCAAATTGCCACCCTTATATTATGTTTTAGGCACAAGGAGAAATAAAAATGACTGATAAACCTAACTTATATAATGCTGATAAGGCTTTCTTAGATGAAGACCCTTCATTGGAAGATGAAGCTACTCAAAAAATCGAAGAGACTAAATCAGTAAATGAAGTTAATTACAAAAAGCGTTATGATGATTTAAAACGCCATTACGATAAGAAACTTAATGAGTTTAAAAAGAAAGAAAAAGCCAGTGAGGTTAAATATGAACCTCCCAAAACTTTAGAAGATCTTGATAGATTTAAAGAAGATTATCCCGATGTATATGGTGTTGTAGAAACTGTGGCGCATATGCAAACAGAGAAGCAGACTCAAGATATTCAAAACAGATTTAAGGTTATTGAAGAGAAGGAGAAAGCTATGGCTCAAAAGGAAGCAGGTAAAACTTTACTTGATCTTCACCCAGATTTGGATGAGATTAAAAGTTCCACTAATTTCCACACTTGGGCTAAAGAACAACCTATAGAAATTCAAGACTGGATCTATAAGAACCCTGATAATGTTACTCTAGCATCTAAAGCAATTAATCTTTATAAAACTGAAGTAGGTATGTCAGTTAATAAAACCAATACAGATATGAGAGGTGATGCGGCTGATATGATATCTATTCAAAATAGAGTAGAGGTCTCAGAACCTAATGGACGTATTTGGTCTCGTAGTGAAATAGCTAACTTAACTTCTTCTGAGTTTGAACAATATGAAAATGATATTGACCAAGCAATTAGAGAAGGTAGGATAGCTGCATAATTAATATTTTATAAAGGAAATACAACAATGGCACATTTTTCAGGTGGTAGTACCACAAACTTTGGGACTGGTGTAACTGGTCAAGCAAACTCTTTCTGGGTTCCAGAAGTCTTCTCTAAGAAAATTCTTAATTTTTTTCGTAAGTCTTCCATTGCAGAAGCAGTAACCAATACAGATTATTATGGAGAGATTAGTAACTTTGGTGATACAGTAAATATAATTAGAGAACCTAACATTAGTGTAGAGGCTTATACACGTGGTCTTGATTTGACCGCACAAACCTTGACTGATGCTGAGGTATCTCTTCTAATTGATAAAGCCAATGCTTATGAGTTTAGAGTTGATGAGTTGGAGAAATCTCTTTCACATATGAACTGGGCTCAACTAGCTACATCAAGTGCAGCATATAATTTGAAGGATGCTTTTGACGCAGATGTACTTCAGTATATGTCAGGCGAAGATGGCACAACTACAGGCGCAGGAACATTTACAGCTGCTGATCACGGTATTGGTGGTGGTGGTGTGGGAGGTTCTTCAGAGATTATGTCTGCTATTGGAGCTAGAGGCGTTGGTAATGGTCTAGATGTAGGCTTTACTTCAACTCCTGATTACTCTCCAGCAGATCTCTTAGGTGCTCTCTCACTACAATTAGATGAGCAGAATATTCCCGAAGAGAATCGTTGGGTAGTTGCAGCACCTAAGTTCTATGAGATGCTTAATAAAGAAGACTCTAAACTTATGTCTGTTGATTATAATGGTGGTACAGGTAACTTACGTAATGGCTTAGTCGCTGAAGGTAAGGTACGTGGTTTCCAAATGTATAAGACTAACAACGCACCTTCTTATCGTAGCGTAGTTTCTGGCAGTAATAATGATATTGCTGGAAGTGCTCTAGTTATGGCAGGTCATATGTCTAGTACAGCTTCAGCAACTGCTTTGACTAAGAATGAGACTTTACGTGATACCAATACTTTCCAAGACATTGTACGTGGTCTTCATGTTTATGGTCGTCAAGTAGTCCAACCTAAAGGCTTGGCTATAGCTTATGTGGAAGAGTATAATGGAGTAGCAACAGGCTCCGCTTCTACTGGTGATAGCTAGTTAGTTAAAAATGACCCCCTTTTAATTAAGGGGGTTTTATTATTTTAAAATAAGATAGGCAATAAATATGAGTAAGACTTACTTAGAAATGGCTAATGATATTCTTAGAGAGGTTAATGAGGTTAGTTTAACTACTTTAACCAATGCTAAAAATATACAAGGTTTTGTAAAGGAAGCAATCAATAGATCTTATTTAGATATAGTTAATGAAGAGGCTAATTGGTCCTTCCTTAGCGTTAATGAAACTACTTCCCAATATGGAGGTATTTCTACAGATATTAGTGAAGGTGTTCAATGGTACTATTTAAATAGCGAAGCATCTTCCACCAATGGGGCAACGACAGATTATATAGCAGTGGAGTGGGAAGACTTCCTATTAACTACTGAAGGAGTATCTACCCCTATTATTTATGAGAATTTAGAATTCTTACCTATAGAAGAATGGAAAGATATTAATAAACTTAAAGATACTAGAGCATTAAATGATAGCTCTTATAGAGGAAAACCTCAGTTTGTTATTAGATCTCCCAATAATAGAAAGTTTGGTTTAAGTCCAATACCTGATAAAGATTATAAGGTATACTTCCAAGCTTATAAACAACCCACAACATTGAGTGATGATACCGATACTCTTGTATTCCCTAATCAATATTATAGTGTTTTATATGCTCGTGTCAGGTATTATGCTTGGCAGTTTAAAGAACATAGTACACAAGCACAAATGGCTTTAAGTGATTATAATAAAGGCATTAGAAGAATGAAGGAACAACTCATAGATTCAAAACCAACTAAAATGACAGATGATAGAGTACTCTATGCCTAGTAGAGAACAGTCATTTGAAGTTTCATGTCAAGGAGGTCTTGATTTAGTATCTAACACATTAGAGCTTCTTAAGACTCCAGGTGCTGCCACTACATTACAAAACTTTGAACCAGCTGTTAATGGTGGTTATAGACGTATTAATGGTTATTCTAAGTTCAGTGCTTTACAACCTGACACTACTGCCAATACAATCTTAGGTGTACATACATACGCCGATGGTCTTATAGCTGTACAACAAGGTAATCTTTATTGGTCTACCGATGGTACTTCTTGGTTACAAATAAATAAAGAGACAGGAGTAGGTGGGCAACTAGAAGCTGATTTAGAAGCCAATACCAATACTTTGGTAAAAAATACCACATCCAGAGTTGGTTTTGAGCTTTATGAAGGACTTCAAGACTATGGTGAAGTTATTATATATAATGGTATTAATGATGTATCTCACTTTTATATAACAGGTATAGGTGGTAGTCGTAAATATTTCTACACTGATTTAGATGAAGCAACTACAAGTGCTTATAGCAGTGCCATAGATAGTGAAGTATATAATGAAAGGATCATTCTTGCTCAAGGACATAAAGTAGAATGGTCTACCAGATATACCAGTAATGATTTCTTAGGAGCAAGTGCTGGTGAAGTAGATGTGGGGGAGAAGGTAATAGGTATTAAAAGGTTTAGAGATAAACTTATCATCTTTTGTAAGAGAAGTATACATCAACTACAAGGCTTAGATGATGGACCTTCTTTACAACCTATAGCTAGAAACATTGGTTGTTTAGATAAGAATACCATTCAAGAGATTGGTGGTGATCTAATCTTCCTAGCAGCAGACGGTTTAAGAACATTGGCAGGTACAGCTAGAATTGATGATGTAGAGTTATCTACCATCTCTCATAAGATTCTACCTATTATTCGAGATCTATTAGCTAATGTAAATAGTTATGAACTCTCTTCCATAGTTTTAAGAACTAAGAATCAATATAGATTATATTACCCCAGCCCTTCTATCAGTGCTCAAGATGCCAAAGGTATTATTGGTACTTTAAAATATACTGCGGAAGGTATGCAATGGGAATGGTCTGAAACTAAAGGTATTGCACCAGTAAGTTTAACAGCAGAATATCGTAATGAAGATATAGATGAAGATACTTATTTTGGTGGTTATGATGGTTACATATATAAACATGATTATAATACTTCTTTCAATGGTAGTAATATCAATGCTAAGTTTAAAACACCTGACACAGATTTTGGTGATATAGGTATACAAAAGAATCTACATTGGCTTAGAGTATCTATTAAACCTGAGGGAGAAATAGATCTTACAGTAAAACTTAAGTTTGATTATGAAGATTCAGAAACACACCAACCTACTGCCTACCCTATTTTAGATATTACAACACCAGCTCTATTTGGAGTGGCTATTTTTAACACACATAGGTTTGGAGCTACTCTAATACCTAATAAGAAAGTAAACTTGGAAGGTAGTGGCTATTCCAGTTCCTTTAATTTCTTTACCAATGATACAAACCCCTCTTATAATATACAAAGTTTTTATATAGACTTTATACCAACTCAAAGGCGATAAATAATGGCTACAGGTTATACAAGACAAAGTTCATTCTCCAATGGAGATACCATTACAGCAGATCTATTTAACGATGAATATGATCAACTTGTATCAGCGTTCCATGTAATTAATGGACATACGCATGAAGGTACAACTGGTGGTGGAGCACCCATAGCTATCTTACAAGACATAGATAATGATACTAAAATCACTTGTGAAAATATAGCAGATGAAGATATTATTAGATTTTGGATAGCCAGTGTTGAACAATTTAGATTGGAAGATGGTAAAATTATACCTACTACCAACAATGATATAGATCTAGGTGATGCTACCAATCAGTTTAAAGACCTTTTCTTAAATGGTATAGCTACCATAGATGGTCTTATAATTGGTACATCTACAACCATTACTGATATAGATACTGACTTAACAAGTGTCAGTGC
>Ga0257122_1002805_pt1 | contig 10607 bp, 9 predicted proteins | sample SI106_120metaG_FD_190146 | JGI IMG/M metagenome (GOLD analysis project Ga0257122, IMG submission 190146) | Marine microbial communities from Saanich Inlet, British Columbia, Canada - SI106_120 | ecosystem: Environmental > Aquatic > Marine > Inlet | place: Canada: British Columbia | collected... | reverse complement strand
GGCGATCAAGGCAAAGAAAAATATCGATTCAATGATGGATCAACAAGAGGCGGTCGGATAATAATGGTTTACGAGGCTCTCACAAAATCCGCCTCGGTGACTCCAGTCGCTACCCGTGGCAATGCATCTTCAACATGAACGGCCCTTCCAAAAAGCCCGTTCATTTGCCCTATCCATTGATTTGATTACGCCGCGAGAGCAGATGATCCAAGAGTTTATCCACGCCGAAAAGCGGCTGATGACCGCCATCCGGCAAGGCGTAATCCAACACGAATTTCCAATTCTCTCAATTCCCGATGTGTTCGGCCTCAAGCTGATTACCGAACCACATCAATTAAATACGTTGCTCAAGGCTATCCAAGATTCCCCCGATTGCCGACTCATTGAGCAAGAGCATCACACCGGAAGATATAACGCGATCAATCTGCGGATTTCGTACACATTGCCGAAGGAACTGCTGCTCAATTCACCGCCCTCCGGTCCGCAACTGGATGTATTTGAACAGCGGGGAATCTCGCGGGACACGATTCTTCGGGATTACGTGGATTTCATCGAAAGCGCTGATGATCACGTCTTCTTGGAGGTCATCTGCTCAGGCTACGAGGAGTTTCTGGAATCGGAAGTCGGTCGCTCCATGCATGAAGACCGCATCATTCGACAACGCCGAGACCTAGAATACGATTCGGGCCTGGCGAACAATGTTACTTACCTCATGGAATATATTCTTTCGCTCTGTCTCGCGCCAAGTCAGGACGAAGTGACCGACGTCCCAATCAAGCTTTGGGTAAAATACATGCCCGATACCTTTGAACGACTTTTGCGCCGCCTGTTCAGGATTCCGGTCGACTCGTCCTTCGACGCGATGCCGGCCACTGTATTCGGCTCGCCCCCCATCCCGTCAGTATTGACCGGTGATGGCGCGGATGCAGCCGGCAGCCAAAACTAGCCCTTCCCTTCAGCGAATCGCCCGCCGATAACAATGAATCCTATTTAGTGCGCGTCGAGATCCGTCTATCGCTACCCGCATATCGTTGCTGTCCACTCACCGGTCCGGCGGGAGACGAATCTCGGTCGAATAGGCCGGGCCGACTCGGGTAAAAACGAGCAATGCTCGGTCTTCTCCGCTGGTACGAACGTTGCACTGCGAATCGTCCTAGTTTGCGGAGACCCAAACCATCATGGCCGAAAAACAAAAGCGCACTCTGAGCTACGAAAGGGGCACGCTCGTTCTATCTGGTGTTCCGCGCACAGCCAACGACTTTGGAGTCAAAGGGCTGGTCTGGGATTATCGCATTGGGGCCTACCGCGCGGCGGCCAATCGCTATGCGGCGCTGCGCCGGATATTAGCAAGAATGGATCCTCCCATCGACGATCTCGTCGCCCAACAATTCATTCATCTTCGTTCGTTCGAAACAATCGAACTCCGCCCCTATCAAGAGCAAGCGTTAGAGAGTTGGTGGCAGAAAAGATGTCGGGGCATCGTGGTCCTCCCCACGGGCGCGGGAAAAAGCTGGGTGGCCTTGGCGGCAATGGCGCGTTTGAAATTGGCCACCCTGATCTTGGTACCGACTTTGGTCCTGGTCGCCCAATGGGTCGACTTACTCCGCCGCGTCTACGCAGGCGAAATCGGAGTCTTTGGCGAAGGTCAACGAACGTTGGCTCCAGTGACGGTCGCCACTTTCGAAAGCGCCTATCGGAAGATGGAACAATTCGGAAGCCAATTTCAGCTTTTGGTCGTCGATGAGGTCCACCACTTCGCCTCTGGATTGAGATGCGAAGCTCTGGAAGAATGCTGCGCCCCAGCTCGCCTGGGCCTCACCGCGACCATGCCCACAGATATCGATGCCTGCCGACGATTGGAAACACTCGTCGGTAGACTGACCTTTCGCCAATCGGTCGTGTCATTGGCGGGGCGCTACCTCGCGCCTTTTGAGATCGTTCGGCACCGGTTGCCATTGACCATAGAAGAGTGGCGCAGCTACGATCAGGCCAATGGCGTTTTCCTCACCGCCTTCGAAGAATTTCGCGGCAACACCCGATCAACAAACTACCAGCTCTTCGTTAAAGACGCGTCACAAACAGCCGCCGGCAGACGGGCGTTGGCCGCGTTCCGGAAGTCTCGGCGAATTGTCAGTTGCGCTCGAAATAAGATGGACTTCGTGGCCCAACTACTCAATCGCCACCGCGAGGACCAACTTCTGATCTTCACCAGCGACAACCATGCGGCCTATGGGCTCTCCCGCCGGCTCTTGGTCCCCGCCCTAACCTGCGATATCGGTCGCAATGAGCGGCAAGAAGTTCTCGACCGCTTTGGCCGCGGCGAGTTGAGAGCAATCATTTCTGCCCGAGTGCTCAACGAAGGGGTAGACGTCCCCCAGGCCAACGTCGGCATCATCGTGGGCGGTGCCCGCGGCGGCCGGGAACATGTGCAACGGGTGGGCCGTCTGCTTCGCCCCATGCCGGGCAAACGAGCCGTTGTCTACGAACTCGTCGCAAAAGACACCCATGAAGAAAGATTGTCGGCAAATCGGGAGCGAAGTCTTGCTTCCTGAACGGCTACTGGATCTGTCCATCGTCGAAGGTGCAGCGATACCCAACTATCTGACGCCAGCAGACCACTTGTGGATCGAGTTATTGTTGGAGGAGCTTCAAGCTTGCGCCGGATTGACTCGCAATGAGACCGAAATTAGGCTCACGCTGCCCCAGAGGGCCACTCGCAGTTTCCAGGCATTCAAAGCCATGCGCCATATTCTGCTGCAGCATTGTCAGTTTGAGGTCGTATCGCAAGTGTCCCCGCGCCAGTTGCGGCGACTGGTGTTCACGGAAGCCGCCGCCAGTCGTTCTCAGTCGCCTGAAAGAGCAATCGAACGTGCCTCCGCCGAAGCTGGCATTTCCTGCGCCGAGCTCAAACAGGCACTCTATGCAGACATCCCCAGCGAGCGCCGACTGCGTTTACCCGACAACCTTTTGAGCCCAACAGAGATGATCGAACGTTACAACCTGCGGCTAGCTCAAGGCATCTTGAAGCGGACCCACCATCTGGAAGTGTGCGTGCGAGACTCGGTGAAGGCCGTTTTACGTGCCGCTCGTCTCAATGGTCTGCTTTGCCACGCAGAATCGGAGGCGACACACGACGGTACGTCGCTCGAGCTTTCGGGGCCCCTTTCCATACTGCGACATACCACAAAATACGGTCATCAAATGGCAAAGTGGTTACCGGTATTGATGGGAACATCTGGTTGGTCGCTCACTGCACGCTGCACCATTCGCGGACAGAGCGTGATTTGGCACGCGAGTCATAACGATCGCCTCGGCAGCTCCCATGCGCCGCCGCGCCGCTTCGATAGCAAACTCGAGCAACGCTTCTTTCGCGATCTGAGGCGGCTAGCTCCTTCTTGGCAAGTCTTGCGCGAAGCGGAACCCCTGCAATTGGGGCGACGGATCGTCTGCGCCGATTTCACGCTTTTGCCCCCGGAACACAATACCCGCATCCCTGTGGAAATCGTCGGCTTTTGGACCCCGGAATATCTAAGACAGAAAATTGAGACCATTGAGCAGATGCCAACGAATATGCATTGGGTCTTTTGTGTCGAAGAAAGCTTGGACCCCTCCGCGCTTCAGGCGCTGCGCGAGGCATTGGCAAAAACGGCAAGCGCCTCACTGGTTTTTCCCTTTCGTCGGCACATCGACGTCCCAGCTTTCCTTAACTTTCTCCCGTCTAAGTGGCTGCAAACAAAACATCTTTTTATCCGACCGCCCAAGCGCTGAGACATACCGATACAAGTATATGTGCAAGTATACTTGCCTACTCACCATCCCGCTGTCATCATAAAAGGAGCGGGAGAAAGCCAGTGGCCCAATTAACAGTATATATCGATGAAACGACTCGAAAGAAAATAGAACAGGCGGCCCGAGCGGCCAAGTCGTCGGTATCCCAATGGGTAAAGAACAAACTGACCCAGGCTATTGAATGCGATTGGCCCGCTGACTATTTTTCGGTCTTCGGCTCGTTGAGCGCCGACGATCTCGAAAGCCCCGAATCATTGACCTTCGAGGGCGATCACCCCCGGGAATCCTTGTGAAGCCAATGAAGGGGGCGTATTTTTTGGATACGAATATTTGTATCTATTCGCTAAAGGGAACGCATCATTCTATCTACGAACGAATGCAAACCGTATCGCCGAAAATGATCAAGGTACCGTCGATTGTCTGCGCCGAATTGTTCTTCGGTGCCGAAAAGAGCAAACGAAAAAAGAAGACGCTAGCGGCCATCGAGAAATTCCTGTCACCCTTCGAGATTGTGCCCTTTTGTGGAGCTGCCGCACGCCAATACGCAATCTTCAGAAACACGTTGGAGAAAAAAGGACGTCCGGTCGGGCCCAACGATTTGGTCGTCGCCGCGACGGTAGCGGCAAACGGAGGCGTATTGATCACCCACAATACGAAGGAATTCAGCCGAATCAAATCGCTGCGGCTGGAGGACTGGACCTCAGCCTAATTGATCGATTCACCATTCCGACAACGGGGACAGCAAACCGAAGTTGGCAGCGTGCTTAAAATATGGCATCAATTACCATCCATGGATCGAGGCAAAAAACAGTGAGGACTCTGCGCTTTCTGCTTATCTTCTCCTCCGGTCTCGTGCTGCTCTCCTGCCTTTATTCACGCGACAACGCCTTTGACCCATCACGTTGTGAGCCGAGCTGCACAGATGGGCGAGTGTGTTATGTCGGCAAGTGCATAGACGTGGATGCAAGTATTGCGGACGGCGCACCAGAAGATGGACTGAAGTCTGATTCGCCGCAGGATGGCATCATCGACCTTGGAAAAATCGATTCCGGCCGTGAATGTGAGCACCCACCCGTCGTTGCGAGTTGCTCAAGCGGGTTGTGTACGATTCCGGCCGGGTGTTTCACCATGGGATCGTCGGTCGGCGATGATTCGTGTCGTGATCCGGATGAACCCTCCCACCTGGTGACCTTGACTCACGACTTTGTCATCATGATCACCGAGGTTACGCAAAGCGACTTTCAGTCCTTGATGGGATACCAACCGGCGGCGTTCTCCGATTGCGGGCCGGATTGCCCCGTAGAGACGGTTAGCTGGCACGAGGCAGTGGCCTATTGTAACGCACTGTCTGCCCAAAACGGAGATGCCTCATGCTACACGTGCACTGATAGCGGAGCCGCAGTTGACTGCGTGGAGGCGTCGGCCTATGCGGGCGCCAACGTCTACAATTGCCCCGGTTTTCGGCTGCCCACGGAGGCTGAGTGGGAATACGCCTACCGAGCGGGAACCAGTACGCCGCTTTACAATGGCAACATCACATCCTGTACTGGATCCGACACCAACGCAGATAAGATCGCCTGGTATGCCAACAATTCGTCGGGCACGCCCCACTCGGTGAATCAACGGGATGCCAATGCTTGGGGTCTTCATGACATGGCGGGTGGGGTCTACGAATGGTGCCATGATTGGTATCATAGCGACTTGGGAGCGTCGGCCGTTATCGACCCTTGGGGGTCTACCCCTGCGTCATTTCGAGTGCTGCGCGGCGGTTCGTGGTTTCGAAACGCTGAGCAACTGCGAGCGTCTGCCCGCCACGAGTTATCACCGGCCGCGCGCAGCGATCATGCAGGATTCCGCTGCATCAAGACGCTGCTTCCCTAGTATTTTGCTGTTTGGGCCGTTCGGACTCTCTCAAGATGGGACAGATGCGCCAGTCCGGTACACCTTGAAAACCCCGATACGCAAATAAACTCCATGCGTACGCGATGTTCTGGCCCGAGGCCCTTGGCACCCTCCCTGCAGATACCTTAGGTCACTATGACAAGATACAATGATAGCGTTATCCAATCGGCCCTTCTTATATGTGCCCTGATCCAGCCCGGCTGCCTCAACGGCCCGGGGGGAAATGTCGATTCGACAAGGTCACATCTCACGACCATAAAGTGCAGCAGACCCTCGGGCTATGACAGGGTGAGATACCTAGCCCCCGAGGGATCCGACACCGTTGAGACCAGCGGCGCGCGCTCCGCACCATGGGCCAGCCTGGGGTACGCTTTCAGCCGATTGAAAAATGGCGATGTTCTCTGCGTGCAACCGGGCACCTACCATGCGTTGAATGATCACAGGCGATGGAGTGAGCTGGAAAATGTGCTCCCTCGCCGACCAGAGACAGTACTTAGCTCGTTACGCCTCTTTGATCATCCAGCTCTGACTGAACGCATCCTCATCCGCGCGGCCGACTCCCAACGACGACCAATATTCACCTGGATTGATCCCGCTTTATCCAATCGTCATTGGCAAAAAGTGCCGGAGAATCTTCTGCCCCAACCATCCTTCGGTCGCGATGTGAGACGACGGGTCTACGTCACGCCTTACCGCTTGCCGGGGGTTGTTTGCGAACAAAGCGCAGAGACTTGCGCACAGCAACCCATGGCCGGATTCTTACCGGCCGACAGGGCGGGGCGGCGTTTTGGGCCGGCGCTGATTCCCTACACGGATCGGCCGAGTTTCATGGCGACGACCCAAAGATATCGAGGCAGAACGTTCACCGTTGACACTTCCAGCGCGCCCAGGAACGTCATCCATCAAGAACCCGTTTACGTCGGTCCTGGTACTTATTATGACGTTGAAACAGAAAAGCTTTACGTTCGACTGGACCCCACCGATGCCGCAACTAACTCTGGGTACGACCATCCAGCTGATCCCAACGACGTTGATTTGGTTTTCTTTCGCGCTCGCGACACATTCTACCTCGCCGGCGTCAGGAACTTGACGATAGATGGAATCGTCTTTGTTGGTAACACGTCCATCTTCGGCCGCAGCAACGGCCCCACCATCGAGGACATCACATTGAAAAATGTGGCATTTGATGGCATCTCAAAAACGTCAGGGATCCTCTCCGTTAAGGTGCGGCAATCATCGTTGCAGAATGTTGAGATCGATGGGCATTTTCCTCCTTGGTTATATCGTTCCGACGTCAAGAATCATGTCATTGGTTCCCGTTCGGAGGTTGGGCCGGCCCACATGTTTCACGGTCCAAACCTTCTGATTAGCGCTAGCAGCGACCTGATCGTGCGAAAAAGCCGATTCGAGGACAGCTTCATGGGCGTTACGTTGTCCAGTGCAGTGTCGCGTGTTTCACTTCAAGATAATATCATTCAAAGAATCACCAACGACGCCGTCATTCTCTCGAACGATGCACACGACATCGACATCTCGAACAACCTGCTCATCAATACCTTTGCTGGCGTTAGCCCCAGCGGTGATCTCGTCCGGCCTCCGCTTGGCGGAGCGGTAGACATTCACCACAACATCATTCGCACAATGTCGATCTTGTGCGGACGAGACCCCGCTCCGGCGTATAGCCGACTCTATACTATTCCACCGTACACCGACCAGGACGACGACGGTCGATGTACCAACCGAGCTTTTGGCAGCCATGGCGGTGAAGGCGAAGCGCTCAATATTTACAACAACACAATCATCGCCAACACGACTCAGCAGGCCGGCGCGCTCGGTGTTCATCTCCGTTCCACTTCCCCAAGCCCCCATTACATGTACAATAATATCATCATTCAAAACGCAAGCACGGGCCGGTTCAATCGGCGCTTGCGGGCAAACGACGCCCACCCCCTGCCCACCGGCGCCTCGGGCGCAATCGCCGGTACCACCATCTCAGACGGCAATCTTTATTGGCGGGCTCCGTTGAGCTGCAGCGGAATACAATCTACGCAGCCAATGTTCGCAGACACCTACCGCAACTACTACCACGCAAAGGATCATCAAAATCCCGGCCCCTCCATCGACTATGCCATCGAGAGTCATTCGAGCCTCAACCGCTTGCAAAACAGCGAATTTGCCGATGCGTCAAGGAGCTATTACCCGGCCGGTATCGAAGCCCATAGCCGTTTCACGAGGCCGCGGCTCAGCGCGAACCTGCGCCCCCGATTGACTCCTATCCTGAGCCCTGCCGCTACCAATCCAGCGCTCGACGAACGATTTTTTCCTACCGCACCGGATCCCTTCATTGGGGCGTGCAATCCTCATGCACCGGCAACTCCCGACGCCTGTAATATGTTTGCCGCCGAAGGACATCGGGCACTGTCGCCCGGGCTGCGGCTGAGTTTGGCGGCGCACATCTGTACCAAATCAGACGAGCTTTCACCGCAGCTGCACGACCCTGGTAGCCAAGGTTTTCAAACGCTTCGGCGTCGGTTTCGACAGGAAAAAATGGCACGGCAATCGAAGAGTGATGGTCAGTGCCCCCCGGGGTTCAAATTCTGGAACGACAACACCGGACGATCTTATTGTCTCATTCGTTACGGCGCAAAGAGCGCCAATCTTTCAACTCACCTGCTGGGATCGAGCGCTTTCCCAAAAAGAGATCACCCGCTCTTTTCGCCCATGCGCGCCGGAGGCATACTTGGCGTTATTGTCGCAAGCGAAACTAAATCAAACCCCTGCGCTGCCTCGGCAAAAACCGTCTTTGACCAGGAGTCTGGTGAAATGGTCTGTGCCTATCCCGGCTTGACCTTCCCCAAGAGTGCCCGGGCAATCCGGCCGGAGTTCGTTCCGGAGCAGGGGCTAGTCGGGTTTAGCTGGAGATAAAAGTCACTGGGGAAATAGATCGAGCGCGTATTTCTGATTGCCCATCTATAAGCGACAGTTTGCATAGTGGTGCGCAAAATGTTGTACGAAATCCGATCCGGTCGGACCGAGAACCGTGCTCGTCACTCTTTTGTCGCAAGGATCCATATAGAACAGTCAGGGTATCGGTCAGTTAGACGCACAACACATTGGCACATCCGTTGCTCTGCTGTTTGGCGATGGTGCCTATTAGCAGCAAATGTCTCAAAGATGAGTCGCAAAGTGATTTTGCGCCCCCTCATTGCCCCCACAAGGATTGTAAACACCACACGCTGACAAATGCGCGTGACTATCGATGGCGTCGCTACGGTGCGTACAAACGAAAATGCGACAAGAAGACCGTCCTGCGTTTTTGGTGTGCGAGCTGCCAACGAACGTTTTCGGAGCAGTCCTTTGAGTGTACGTACTATATGAAGCGTCCCGAGCTCTTGCTCCCCGTGGCGGCGGGACTCAACGCTGGCTCGGCAAATAGGCAATTGGCCCGTACCTTGGGATGTGCTCCTTCGACCGTCACCCGTCTATCGGCCAGAGTTTCACGGCAAGCGATTTGTCTGCATGCCTGGATGATGCAATCCATCGATGCCATTGAGGAAACGATCGTCTTTGACCATTTCGAATCCTTCGTCGGCTCCCAGGAAGATCCGGTGGGCTTGGCGACGCCCGTGGGGGCGCAGTCTTGGTTCATTTACGGTGCCATACCTGCGCCACACCGCCGCGCCGGTCGACGAAGCCCTGCCCAAGAAGCAAAACTGGCCAAGCGCAAAGTCCCCCTCGCGCCCCGGGGAGGGGTGGCCAATTCTTGCCGGCTCACCCTCGACTTTCTTACAGAAAAGATACCAAAAGGAGCGACGCTGCGGCTCACGACCGACGATCATCCGACGTACCGTGGACAAATCGCCAAGCATCCGAAGCGCGACCAAATATCTCACCGTGTTTATCCGAATCCTAAACGCGGCCCGAAGGGCTCTGCCCGGACCTTATACGCAAGAAAACGAGACCGGGCGATGTTTGCGGTGGACATGACCCACGGACTGATGCGTCACAGCATGGCGAACCACAAACGCGAGACCCTCGCCTTTGGCCGCCGCGCCAATGCCATCGCTGAGCGAGCCTATCTCCTTATCGTCTGGCGAAACCTCGTCAAGAAGCGCTCCGAGCGAAAGCCCGATGCCTCCACCCCCGCCATGCATCTCGGTCTGACCGATTCGAGGTGGACCTGGAAGATGGTTTTCGCAACCAGACTTTTTCCTGGAAGGCTGAATCTCCCTGATTACCTGATGGAAATCTACCGACGCGATTGGGTGACGCCCGCTGTCGGTAACAATACGCGTCACCAGCTCAAGAACGCCTTTTGACCCCTTAGCACGCCCCACAAGTCTCGGATCTATTTGGTCGCGAATGTGCGCTGACTAGCAGTGCGTCGATTGCCAGCCCCTTCATTCAACATTCTGCGCACCACTATGCATCGCGTGGGCTGAACTGGAAGAATCCAGCATCGAACCCCTCCATTTCATCGAGCGGCCCGCCTACCTTGATGTAGTTCGGCAACTCGAACCGGGCGGGATCCTCGCCGGCCTCGAGCAGTTCCTCGTCTGTGAAGGTCGTCAGGCATTCGACCCCGTCCCGAATGTTGCGCCAGAACGCCTCGACGTTGGTGGCCTGGGGAAAACGCCCCGCCATACCGACGATGGCGATAGCGTTGGTTTCGTCGAAATCGATTTGAGGGGTCATGGTTGCTTCCGTATCGATTGGTGCTGTGGATACCAGCGTTGAATCGCATTAAGCGCCGTGGCATCCATGCCTCGCACTTTTATCCGGACCTGCTCTGCTCTATGGTATTTGACGCGCCGCCTCCGGGCGGGACGCCGTCAGAGTATCTGGCTATCGGCCGGATGTCCATCGTCAAACCTCGGATCCGGCGTTCTAGGTGTGGCCACCCCATACCCACACAC
>Ga0257122_1002801_pt1 | contig 10624 bp, 4 predicted proteins | sample SI106_120metaG_FD_190146 | JGI IMG/M metagenome (GOLD analysis project Ga0257122, IMG submission 190146) | Marine microbial communities from Saanich Inlet, British Columbia, Canada - SI106_120 | ecosystem: Environmental > Aquatic > Marine > Inlet | place: Canada: British Columbia | collected... | reverse complement strand
TCACGTTATCAAGAAGGGTGACAGATATTGGATTCTTACTGAACCCCCACCGGATGCTGCATTCTCATACGATGATGAAGAATCCATGGATCTTGACCTCTCCCTCATATCAATCGGAAAAGGAGGATAGGGGAAAGAGGGCGTAATGTCAGGAAGCGAAGACCTTCCATTAACTGGGCGTGCATCGTATGTCGTCCTGGCACGGGAGCTCTGCTACAGGGTCAATGAGATGGCATTCAACACTGATGCAACATACGAACAGTACATGAGCGCACTGGACAAGGCATTTCAGATCATACAGGGTGTTGCCGCGGTTGAGGCGGTCAATATCCAACATTCTGCCCAGGTCCACATAAATACAGGAGTGACCTCCGCACTGAGTCTGCAGGAATCTGCAACAGATGCAGAAGCAGAAACTATGTCCAGTACAAAGTCATCTACAGAAACTGAAGAGAAAACTGACGCAATCAAGGAAACTCTATCAGGAAACAAAGATGAAACTCAATAGCAGTCTCATCAGATAAATAATCAATTGCATATACCAGGTTTAGGTATATGCAATTGATGACTTGGTACACATAACCAAACTTATTAGGTGAAAATCACCTTCCCAACAAATTAACTATATAGGCTATATACAATTTATGTACACATGCCATTTAATAACTTTGCTAATTAAAAAATAAAACAGTGGAAACTCTTTTACAAAATGAAAGGAAACTGAAAATGCCAAATAAAATGAACCGTATATTATTTGTCCTGGCTGTAATATTTATAACTGTACAAACGGTGAATGTTGTAGCAGAAGAGTCGCCTACTGAGAAGGTTCGACAAATAGCCGAAAGCCTTCGACTGAATCGTTTTTATGATAAAGTAGAAAATGAGAAACGAATAAGTGAGGATCTTTATACGGCAGATTTTGATGGGCTTCACATACTAGCCATTTTAAACGGATCTGGGAAAGTAATTTTTTATCATACTAAAAAGGGTAACTGGATTGCCATATCTAAATGCTCTGTCAAAGCACCTGATGTATTTTTCACTGAAGTATCTGCCGATTTAGGATATATGTTCTTCTCAGAAGAGAGAACACATTTTAAATATGATGACAGCCTGCCTGAAGAGGTCAAGAACGCTGTAAAAAATTATTTTAATCCTGGATACACTGTTAACCTTGAGCAAGGTACAAACATATTTTTCATTTGGGACCTGCTTAACAAGACAGAAGGACCTGTTAAAGATGCTTTATCAGATATAGGCCTAATGGGATCAGGCTTTATTGATAAGGTAAATAGCAGACAAAAGATTCTCCATCCTGCAGCAGCTGACGGCGGATGGGTTGTCACTGGTACATACAACCATATTCTGATGGGCGATACCATACTGAATCTGAGGGTTGATCTGGGGGCCTTGCCTGAGATAGAAAATAGACCGCCGTGGCTGAATCTTCCAAAGAGTGAGGAGGTTGCACTTAGAATACGCCTTAATCTTGATTTCGGATTGAAAAAACCTGTAGATGTTATTGACGAGGATTTTTCCATAGAATTTGATAATACTATAGAGATTGAGGGCAAAACGTACGATTTTGCATGTATGCTTGGAGTCAGAAGACAAGTAATCAAACAAGAAATGACAAACGTAGATCTAGGCTTGCTTATGGATGAGGATGCTGTAATCTTGTTTTCTGCATACATTGAAGGTGAACTAAAGGATGGTGTCTGGGAAGATGCCTTTGGTCTCAAGGGAGTGAATCTGGAAGAGGTTCTCTTGAAGGGTTCATTTTACGAGGATGGGTCTATTACTATTGGCCTGGCCGGACAGATTAACTATGGTAAGGATTCACAGCTACGTATCGGTTGTACGTTTCCTATAAACGAACCGTCAATTGAGAAGGTTAACGGGATGGCTTCTGTCTCAAGGATTGATTTCAATCAACTCGATCAATTAACACATCATCTTGCCGGCACAGAATATAATCCATCTGACCACGAAAGAAAACTCAAAGAAGGGACATATCTGCGTGATGCAGAATTCTCTTTTGCATCTATGGTTAGTGATGCAGATGTTGGAGTACAGCAGCAGGGTATCTACTTGAGAGGTGCAGGCTCACTGCTTGGCCATGAAGTAGGCAGGGTCGAACTCCGTATTTCACCTCAAGGATTCTGGACGCGTGACGAACTTTATTCAATCAGCTTTGGCAATCTAGATGTTAAAAAGGCATATCTTTCTATCTTTGTTCCTACAGGTGCAGAAGAAACATGGAAATTAGTCAAGAATGCAGTCCTTAAAAATGCGACACAATTATTTGATCTTGACCTTGAAACTGAACTGTTTGGGCAGAAAGAAAACCTGATCCTGAAGTATGGTCTTACTGGAATGGGAGGTCAGTTTGATGCCAACGTTACAGAAGGCATAGGCATCGGATGTAAACTCTTTATAAATACACCTGGAATATTCGGTATGGGTAAATTATTCGACGTTGGCTTTTATCTGCATACCGGAGATCTGGTAAAACTGGAAAATATGATACTTGGCAGTATAGGTGATTCTATAAAGGAGCTGACGGCGAAGGGAGACAAGACACTGTCAGATGCCATAGCGGGTGTCGAATCCAAGAAAGCTGAGTTGACATCAGCACTGAATGATTATGATGATGCGCGAAAGCAGGCATTGCAGGACTCTAAGAACGCTACCAATGCACTAGACAGAGCACAAAATTACCTGAGAAAAGAGGAAGATGTATTAAGCAGCAAAAAGAATGCTTATCATAAATGGAAACGGAAAAGAAAGAATGCCAACGCATTCTGGCATCCTAAAGCTTATGCTGAGGCAGTCAGCAAAGAAGATCTATATAACGCAGAGTACAATACCGCAAGGGGGATTGTCAAAGCAGCTAGAGGGGCCGTCTCTGCTATAAAACAATCAACTGAATTTATCCCGGTAGATGCTTATCCTGGTGTCGTTGAGAAGTTTGCTGTTTACAACGGTGCAAAGTTTGCGCTTGCAGTTGCTGAAGGTACCCTCAAGGCTACAAAAGAGGTAAATGGATATGTCGCTAACCTGACAGATGAGATCAGCAAAGGAACTAATCCAGACTTAACAATCGAGTCTATATCGTTTTCATCTCACGATCATATGACAACTGGCATAATGCAGGGTGTGTCTATGAACATCTCAGGTAAATATAAGGAGCAGGAATGGACTATTTCTCCGGAGGTCTTTATAACCAGTGCGAAGCACATCGCAGAGGTGGCAGCGGATAATTTGACTAAAATCAAGGATGAACTTGTTCAGGTTGCTAAAGCTGTCGTAAGCACCGCTAATGACCAATTCAGTCCAGCTGACTACACCGAGTATCCGAAGGACACAGTCCTTTCATACAGCTGGGAAAGACTGCCCGGTAAAGCCTATGATATCGCGATAGCCGGGGAAAAAGGCAATGAACTGGTTTTTGTCACATCAGGTGATGGGACAGTAAACGGTCAAATGTATAAGTGGAATCACGAACGTAACGACTGGGACCAGTTTGAAGGCTTGGCCGTCAATGTTTCTGTTAATGCTAAAGGGGATCTGTGGGTTGTAAACAGCGGAGGTGCTATTTATTATTGTGATGTCATCAAGGCACCAGGGCAGTGGATACGTATTGCTGGTGCAGCCAAGGACATTGCTGTTGGACCGAACGGGAAAGTATGGATTACAAATATTAATAACAATATATTCAAGTTTAAAGAAGGGCAGGATCCGGCAAAATCAGGGGGTATTCCAGGGGACCAGCTCTGGGATCTTATTGCTGGAAAGGCCGCACGTCTTGCTGTAGATCCTGAAGGTAAGTCTTGGGTTATTAATGATGCCGGTGGTATCTACTACCGCAAAGGTAACCATTGGATAGGCATAAATGGTGTTGGACGTGATGTTGGAGTAGGTGCTGATAACAGCGTCTGGATGACAAGCAGCGATGATTCCATCTGGGGCAGGCATCCAAAGACTGAGAAATGGGTTAAGATATCAGGCAAGGCCCAGAAAATATCAGTGGATGGTGAAGGCAATCCATGGGTTGTAAATGGAGTAGGCGCAATCTATCGCAACACGGGACCTGTCAACTAGAGAAATTCACTCATTAATGGAAAAGGCAGGGTCGCGTTAAAAGACAAGCGCGTCTCTGCCTTTCTTCTTAGAATCAACGAATCACCTATTACTCTAGAAAAATATTTACAACCATTGAACGCTATAGGAGGAAGTTAAAGTGAAAATATATCTATACTGTTTCAGCCTCTTTCTTATTATCACGATTTTTGTGACGGGATGTTCTAATGAACCTCGGAAGATAGGGATGCCAAATCCTGCATCTGTGTTTTGCTTAGAAAACGGCGGTAAGCTTGAGATAAGAACAGACGAGAACGGTGGGCAGGTTGGCTACTGCATATTTGAGGATGGTAGCGAGTGTGAAGAGTGGGCATTCTTTCGTGGTGAATGCAAACCGGGTGTCAGCAATGAAGACCGCAAATAGGTTTTAAGGCTTGAGAAGAATGTGAACAACGGAACAAAAGAAAGCACCCATTAATTTTTCGGTTTTCTGGAGACAGCAAATTAATGGATGCTATTTTTCACACTGAATCCACAACCACTAATGCAACCCGACGCATTCGTATTCATACTCATCTCTTCCTTTGTCACTTGAGCTCTTCAGGATTTACTCCTGCAATCCCTATTAGTGATGAGTCTATAATATCAACAGTGCTACCATGCTTGACACCTCCCATCAACTCCTCGTATTGTGCAGGGGTTAATCTGCTTGCAAGAGACTTCTGGAATTGATCGGAAAGATCATTAACTTTCTTGGCAAGTGCATCCTGCTTGATACCACTATTTACATGACCCATGTGCTCTCTATGATATGCAATATGTTCTGACTTGATTAACTTAGTATCAACATCCGGCATATGTATGTTGATGGAAGCTGACATCTCTGACGCTATCATTTCTGACAGGTCTACAAATCCATCTGCATCAGCCTTTGCAAATGCGGACTGATGAGCTCTATGAGTAGCGACAGACTCTTCATCTGCACCGTCCAGATTATCATCTATGTCACCATCAGTATCAGTTGCATGCACGTAACGAATAAAACCCTGTTCGTCTTCCAGTTCAGAATATCTTTTTTTGTTATTCTTCCAGCACCGCTTCCAGACGGTCCCGTACCAGCCATCGTCTACCCCTTTTGTACCTGTAGGAATTCCCCATTTGTTTTTCTTCAACACATATCTATAACTATGGAAGCCGAGACCATATGCACCGTATGCGGCTTTTGTCGCAAAGTACCCTCTGACACTCCTATTTATCTGTTGTCTGCCGTTAGCAGTAAATAAGAAGCAATTTGTACTCTGGTGACAGCCGCCATGTAGACCATAAACACCAATTTTTGCGCCGTCTTCCTTCCCGCGATAGCAATTAGCAACTAGATATCTCCCACGTACACTCTTGATCCAACGTCCACCACTACTACCACCCCAACATCTAAACTTATTCCACTCGTTATCATAATAGAATTGCACATATGTATGCTCTGCTTTTTTACCTGCAACAGCGTCAATACCATCCATAGAAAGACCGTAAGCACGGACTTGCAGTCTCTCTTTGCTGAGCTTGGCATCTGAAATATTTGGAAATCCAAGGACTCCGGTTGCCGCCGCTGCCGTGGTATATCCAAAAAGTTTGAGACATTCTCTTCTTGTCAGCATTATCTACCCCTTTCTTATTTAAAAAAAGATGTGACTATAATGTAGCGTAACTTCAACTGAAAAGTGCAACTCTAAATAAGCTGATAAAAGGGCCAGCAGTGTTAAATGGCTACTCAAAAACTTGTTAAGATGAAGACAGGAGTACATAAATATCTATATACAGCTAGTCCTCGAAGAAACATATCATCTTTCAGTACTATGTAAAGACTCTTCTTTTTAAGAAGAAGATCTGCCTACTTTTCTGTTTTCTTCTTCTGTCAGCTTTGTGGCATCATCTGCCTCTCCTTTCTTACTGAAAGTTCAATTAATTATGAAGATGCTATTGAGAGGATACAGTAGGCTAAAAAGAAGTAGAGACCGACTAATGTATTTGCCTCTGTATCGATTCCGGTATTCATATTGGAAAATGATAGGTGTGAGAGAAGAAGTTGTCACCGGTAATGTGATAGTTCTTCTCCATTCATCATATTATTAAGATGGTGTGTCTTCTATTGATCTACCAAATACCATTCCTCCCTCCCCACTATCGTAGACTAATACCTGATAAATATTAACCCCTGATATCAATCAGTTCTAAGTGCTTATTACTTTTTCCCATTACCGCCGCCTTTTCCTTCATCATGAGGAACAGTTACTGTACTGGATGACGTATCCTGATTTCCGCTACTATCTGAAACATTTACAGATATTGAATATACACGTCCCTCGCTTTTCCCACTTCGCTCAGCACGAACCCATATATTCCAAACAACACCATTCTGGATTACTTCCCAGTCGTAGTCGTCTGTATTTCCATCACCTTTACCATTTGTAGTTTGATTGCTGGTAACGGTAACGCTAACAACCGGTGAACTATCCACGAGGTCCGTTACATTAGACACCGTAGCCACTAACACCATCTTATGGTTTGGCGGACTAAGTTCACTGGATAACTGTGTGAATGTGAAATCAGGTGCTGTTGTGTCTACTACTGTTATCGTCTGTTTTGCAGTACCTGTATTTCCCGCTGCGTCTTTTGCTGTCCACGTTACTGTTGTAATGCCCACTGGATATGTAGCCGGAGCATCACTCGTTATAGACACCACACCAACTGCATCAGTTGCCGTTGCAGAGCCGATAGTGACCGTTGTTTGTGTTCCACTTGCTTCTGCTTTTACTCCGGCAGGTGCTGTTACTACCGGTTCAGTGGTATCTACAACTGTCACCGTCCTTGTAGCCTGAACAGCTGGATTTCCAGCAGCATCACTCACATTGTATGTCACGGTGAATATACCAGGTGCTGATGTATCAACACTGCTTACAATAACAATACTCGATGTCAGATTACCATCTACTATGTCAGCAGCCGTGGCACCGGCATCACTATATATTGACCCAGCCTCAACTGTAATCGGACTGCTGCCTGACATTACTATCACAGGCACTGTCGTATCTCGTACTGTTATAACAACTGTATCGTTTGAAATACCACCATTGCCATCATCGACAGTCAGTTTAATTGTATGTTCATCAATACCTAATTGTACAGTTGGTGACTTGCCACTAACTGTGCCAAACGAACCAGTCCACGTGTATATCAATGTATCACCATCAGGATCATTGGAACCGGAACCATCAAGTGTTACATCAGTAAGGACTCCAGTTGCCTCTACAGTCAGATCATCTCCAGCATCAGCAACTGGTGGCTGGTTGCTTTCAAAAATTGCAAACGGTGAGAATGATGTAACCGTACCGCATATTCTATTATTTTCTGTATCCAATGATGTCGTAACATCAACCCATACGGGGTCTACAAAGTGAAATAGTTTATAATTACTCTCTACCTGCTCATTAGGAGCATTTGGGTAGTCAAAACAGACTGTTACATTACCTTCGAAAACTACAGTCGAATTGAGTTCATAATATACCGGTGGATTTGTTGAGGCCTTAAATCCTGATGGTGCAGGCGCCCCCTGTGTTGAGCTGGTTACCGTTGTAGTACCACTTTCTGTAACCTCAGTAAATGTAAATTCAACCGGTGCTGGTTCTCCTGTAGTAGAATCAATCGGCTGAATTTCAATATTTTCTCCTACTGGCGTACCGTTAGGAACATCAATTACCGTAATTTGCATGGTCTTACTTGCTACATTACCAGCTTCATCGCTAACATCAAATGTAACAGGAAATACAGTGTTAGATGTTAAACTCGACACTTCATATCCCGGTGTGTATGTGAATGATCCAGTAGTACTATCAAGGCTGGCCCCTGTTGGCAGTCCATTAACAGAATATACCAATGCTGTACTAACAAGGTCACTCGCATTTACCGTGAATTGAAGCACAGTTTCTTCATCAACTACCTTGTCTACTATTATCTCAATCACAGGCTCTGTCGTATCTTCTACTGTCACCGTCCTTGTAGCCTGAACAGCTGGGTTTGTAGCTGCATCACTCACATTGTAGGTCACAGTATGTGCACCCAGTATGGATGTATCAACATTGTTTACCGTTGCTATACTTCCTGTCAGATCTCCATCTACATTATCAGATGCCGTCGCCCCTTGATCAACATACGTGGAGGCAAACTCAACCTCTATCGGACTGTTGCCAAGCATTGCTATCACAGGTGCTGTCTGATCTGCTATGGTCACTGTCGATGTTGCAGTCCCTGTATTACCTTCTGCATCAGTAGCCGAAAAGGTCACCGTTGTTGCATTAAGAGCAAAGTTTATTGCCGGTGCATCATTAGTAATAGTTAAAGTTACATCTACATTGTCTGTAGCTGTAGCGTCGGCAAGGAAGGCCGCGATTGCAGCATTCGTAGCAGGTGTGCCCGCTGCGTCAACTGCCGCTACCGTTATTGTTTCAGGTGCCGTTACCACAGGCTCTGTCGTATCCACAACAATCACAGTTCTTGTAACCTGAGTGGCAGGGTTTGTAGCAGCATCACTCACATTGTATGTCACAGTATGTGCGCCCAGTATGGATGTATCAACATTGTTTACCGTTGCTATACTTCCTGTCAGATCTCCATCTACATTATCAGATGCCGTCGCCCCTGCATCTGCGTATGCAGAGCCAAACTCAACATCTATCTGATTGCTTCCAAGTAACGTTATCACAGGCTCTATCGTGTCCAGATCCAAACCGTTACAATCTTCGTCTATACCGTTATTTGCGATCTCGATAGCACCCGGATTTATAGCTGCGTCAGTATCATCACAATCAGTCCCTCCTACCACTGTGGAAATGAAACCATCTCCATCTATATCGGTAAGGTCGGCTCCACTGCAATCCTGATCTATAGTGTCATAAGGTATATCTTGCGCTCCAGGATTTATTGAAGGCATGGCATCATCACAATCATCACTGTTGGTTACATATCCCGTAGGTTGTGAGCATGCAAGCAGGCTTACGGCCGGGTTACCATACGTGTCACTATCAAGGTCCTGGTAGTATGTAGTCTGTAGGCCTTCATCTATAGTTCCATCACAGTCATTATCGACGCCATCACATACTTCAGATGCCGCAGGATTGATTGCAGGGTTTGTATCATCACAATCAGTCCCTCCTACCACTGTGGAAATGAAACCATCTCCATCTACATCGGTAAGGTCGGTTCCACTGCAATCCTGATCTATAGTGTCATAAGGTATATCTTGCGCTCCAGGATTTATTGAAGGCATGGCATCATCACAATCATCACTGTTGGTTACATATCCCGCAGGTTGTGAGCATGCCTGCAGGCTTACGGCCGGGTTACCATACGTGTCACCATCAAAGTCCTTGTAGTATGTAGTAGTCTGTAGGCCTTCATCTATAGTGCCATCACAGTCATTATCGACGCCATCACATACCTCCGGGTTGCCGGGAAATCTATTAGAATCATTATCGTCACAGTCTGTATTGTTATATATATACCCTGCCGGCGCTGTGCAGGCCTGAGTAACATCATTAGGATTACCAAAAGTATCGTTATCTGCATCTTTGTAATATGTGCCTGGAGACCCTATATTTGGATCAGTATGATCACAGTCACTTCCACATGGAGGGTCTATAACTAAGTCACCATCATTATCTAAATTGGCACAATCAGGGTCGTCACAGTCAGCAAGGTTGTCACCATCATCATCTATCCCGTTAGAACAATTCTCTACTGCCTGGCCGGTACCATAAATCTCTGCATTGCCTAGTGGCGGTATTGCCCCGTCGTCCCCACCTACCACAATTACACGACCATCAGACAAAAGAGTTCCTGTGTGTGATCCACGTGCCTGGTTCAGTGGGCTCACAGCAGTCCATATACCTGTTGCAGGATTGTACAACTGTGCAAGATCCAATGGGATATAACCTTGTAGGTATCCTCCAGCTGCGAGAACTGTACCATCAGATAAACGGTTGAGCGCAAAGTCATTTATTTCTGCCAGGAGATTACCAGTTGGCGTCCATTGACCGGTAGCCGGGTCGTACAACTCTGAGGTATTCAGTTTAGCAGTAATACATCCTATGTGCCCACCTGCCACAAGTACTCTTCCATCGAGAAGCAGAGTTGCCTTATGAGAGGCACGCGATCCTATAAGGTTGCCAGTCGATGTCCAGGTTCCAATGACGGGGTCAAAGATTTCAGTAGAAAAGTAGCTACAAGTAGGAATTCCGTATTTTTCTCCACCAGTAATCAGTACCCTACCGTCGCTTAACAATGTAGCAGTGTGCTGCCAACGCCCACCCCCGGGTATGTTTCCGGTATAACTCCAAGTTCCATTAACAGGATCATAGAGTTCAGTGCTATCCAGGAAACCACCGCTACTTGAATATCCACCGGTAACAAGTACTCTACCATCGTTAAGGAGTGTTGCAGTATGCAAAACACGAGATGAGCTCATACTTCCAGTAAGCGTCCACTGTCC
>Ga0257122_1002794_pt1 | contig 10633 bp, 9 predicted proteins | sample SI106_120metaG_FD_190146 | JGI IMG/M metagenome (GOLD analysis project Ga0257122, IMG submission 190146) | Marine microbial communities from Saanich Inlet, British Columbia, Canada - SI106_120 | ecosystem: Environmental > Aquatic > Marine > Inlet | place: Canada: British Columbia | collected... | reverse complement strand
AAAAAATTTATATTTTAATAGTTACCTCTTTAGCATAAGCTAACAATCTGACAAATCCTGTCCATCCATCACAACCCTTAGACTTGGCAAGTGCAATAAGCTTCTTTTTTTCAGCCTCGGTCACTCTTGCAACAATCTGATTTTCATTTGTTTTTCCATCATCTCTTTTCATACTTACATTGTACAACACATGGCTATACAGTGTCAATGGTTGAAATAATATTTAATGAACGTTTTTATGGTGATTTTTAGGAAGTTTACAGAATAAAGAAGCGTGGTATTAAGGTTCTTGCTATCTGTGAGGTTTAATATCAGGATTCACAGGAAAACAAAATTATGATGTGATGGTCAGATATTTAAAAGAGTTTGCGAAGTGTGCTTTCTAAAAGGAATACTTCAAGCTTGTAGATCAAACATGTAATCGTCTCCCATTAACCTTCAACCATTCTTTGCACTCCAGATAATCAGGGAATACGGCTTTCAACTTTTTCCAATATTCCTTACTGTGGTCGTGATGGATTAAATGAACTAGTTCGTGAATCACAACATAGTCAACAACTCGATTGGGAGCCATAATAATGTTCCAGTTGAAGAAAACTTCATGGCTTTTTGAGCAACCTGCCCATCTCCCTTTATAAGATTTGATTCCTATCGCTTTAGGTGCAACGCCAACCTTCCTTGATAACCGTCTGGCTTTCTCTTTTAATTTGAATAATGCCCGTTCTTGATACCACTCTTCCAGGAACTCTTTTATTATTTTCACTCTCCGGCTCTGAGTAAAGTTCTTTGGTATCTGAACAACTAATCTTCCGTCCTTAAACCAAACCCCACTTAATTTTCCAGATAGTATTTTCAGTCTATAATTTCTACCAAGATAAGGGAACCCTTCACCGCTTACATAATCTTTGCCTTTTGATGAACTTCGAGTTCCTTGGTAATAGTTTAATTTATCTTTTATCCATCTGCTTTTCTTGGAGAGAATCGCCTGTACTTTTTCATCAGGAATGTTCTCTGGCACTAAAATAGACACAACTTCATCTTTAACTGAAATTGATGCAGTCTTTCTCCTGTTAGTTCTTATAACCTTATATTCAAATCCTAAATCATTCATAAGCTTATTGGCTGAATTTGACTCTTGCCAAATCCATGAACGCATTGATAACGGCAGCCCTTAACTTGCTATCATCAAAGCTACAGTCCATCAGTTCCCTCTTGATACCTAACTGCACCTTTTTGACCTCGTCATGCTTGTCAAAGAAGTCTACAATTTGAGATGCTTCGTCAATCATTTCAACAAGTCTGGTAGTTACCTGCAGAACCTCCTTATGCACGCTTTCATCAATTTCGTCATTGCCTGCTATTCTTTCCAGTTCAGATACAAGGATATTGTAGAAGGCTGATTCTGTTACCGTTAAGCCCAAATCAGCAGCATTCTTCTGGCGATCATTTTCTATATTTTCTCTGAAATCAAATAGCTGCTGGACTAATTCATCCCAATGCTCTCCATGGCTATTTATGATGCTCTCTAGTTTCTCACTAAGCTTCTTATAATAAGCAGGGTCATTTTCAAGGTTAATTGTTATATGGCTCTTGATTGCATGTTCTATTTCACTTGCCTTTGCCTTACTGGATTTAACGGCTGATACATGTTCTTTGAAATTAGTTGCCAGCAAATCAATAGGAGGGATTTTTGGGTCTACTCCGGTTGCATATATATGATCGTTTATTAGTTTACGAACCTTTTCACCAACTCCGGATATATCCAACTGAGGGTCACGATACATATTCTTTGCAGACTGGTTGATCTTGCCGAGGAACATAAGGTCAGGAATATAAGGCGTAGCGACAGTATCTGGGAAGATGATGTCCATTTGTTTAGCAAATTTCCTGAAGTCAATCTCAAACTGTTGCCTCACATCTTCATCCTTTAGAACGAGAACACAGACATCAATATCATCTCTATCAACATTCTTGAAATGTTTCATTGCTCTGGTATGGCATGCCTGCAGTTTAGGAAGTTCTTCTTTAAGGTTCTTTAATGCACCCTTCACATCTGCGCTAGTGAACATTTCCAATGCTTCTGTCAGGTAATCAGATAGTCCATAATAATCAACGATGAAACCGCATTGTTTGCCCTCATGTGTTCTGTTGACTCTTGCAATTGCCTGTAATAGATTGTGATCTGTTATCTTTCTGTCTAAATACATGACTTGGCAAACCGGAGCATCAAAACCTGTTAGCAACATGTCCTTTACTATCAGAATGGATATTGGTGACTCTTTAAGAGATTTAGTAAATCCCCTGATATATTCCTTCTGCTTTGTTGCATCTGTATATTTTTTCAGATATTCTGGGTCGTTATGATCTCCTGAAATAATGACTCTGGACTCAGGTGCATCTAGTTCATCAAGCATCTGCTTATAGACGGTTGCAGCATGACGACTGGATGTAACAATCATTGCCTTGAATCCATTGGGCTGAATGTGTTCACGATAGTGCTTGAGAATATCAATACAAATCCATCTTATTCGTTGAGGTGCTTCAAGGACTGCCTTTTCAGTTCCATATTTCTTTTTTATAGCCTGCTTTTCTTCATCTGGTTTGTCACCAAAATATTCATCAAATAGCTTATCCAATGAATCTCCTGTAACTTTTGTTTGTGCTTCTCTTCCTTCATATAGTATTTGAACAGTAGAACCATCCTCTACTGCCTGCTCAATGGTGTAGGTATCAATGTAAGTACCAAATTCGTTGGTAGTCTGCTCGGTCTTGATTAATGGAGTTCCGGTAAATGCAATCTTGGGAGCATTTGGCAGTGCTGTGTTTAATGCTACTCCAAGTATTCCATATTGTGATCTGTGTGCTTCATCTGCAAGGACTACAATCTTCTCGCTGGCGTTTAGCTCTGGAAAGTCAAAGTTTTCACTGGATTCCTGAAACTTCTGCATCGTTGCAGTTACCAAATCGCTACTGTCTTTCTGCAGGAGTTCTTTTAACTCTGATACGCTCTTAGCATGGTAGACAGTTTCGCCCTGCGTTCTTTCAAAAGTAGAGGTAAGTTGGCTATCCAATTGGATTCTGTCAGTGATGAATACTAGTTTGTACTCCTTCATAATTGGGTCTCTACGCATCTTGACGGCAAGAAATACCATTGTAAGTGATTTCCCCGAACCTTGTGTATGCCAGATGACACCTCCCTTGTCGTCCTTAGTTGTTCCTGTTTTAAGCCTTTGGATGGTTTTATGAACTGCACGAAATTGTTGGTACCTGGCAAGTTTCTTAATGACCTTGCCATCCATAGGCTCAAATACTATAAAGTTCTGTATCAGATCAAGAAAGTTAGCCTTTGTGAATATTCCCGCAATCATAACTTCCTGTGAATTAGGCTCTGGCTTAATGTCTGAATGCTTTAATGGATAAGGGTCTTTCCACTCCAGATAGTGTTCCATACGACTGCTGATTGTTGCTACCCTTGCTCTGTCCCTATGCGTGGATACCATCATCTGATTATACCAGAACAGCTTCTCTGCTCCCTCATTCTCCTCTGGGTGCCTTCTGTTGGCATATCTCAAGAGTTGGTTGATGCCTGCTTCCATTGGATTTGTGATGTAAGGAGATTTACATTCAATCACTGCTAAAGGCAATCCATTTACATAGAGAATAATATCTGGAATTATATTTTGAAGGACTCCTGAAACTTTAAATTGGTTAGTAACAATGAACTCATTATTATCAATATTGTCAAAATCAACTATCCTTACTGTCTGACCTTTGTTGCCTTTGCCTAAATCCTGAATGACAGATAGGTGATGAAGCAGTGTCTCATGGATAGATTGATTTGCTTCCTGCAGAGTAGTTGTCTGTATTCTTATTAACTCATTGACGACTTTATTCAGGTTCTCCACGTTTATCCATGGATTGATCTTTTTAACTGCAGAACGAAGTCTTTTTTCAAGAACTACATCTTTGTATGAATTACGTTCTTTGGAATGATGTTCTGGAGAAAGTTCATCTCCTTCAATATAAGTCCAACCGAGTTGTTTTAGTTGTTCTATTGCAGGAAGTTCTACTTTGTTGTATTCGTCTTGTGCCATAGGCTATACTTTCACTCTGACTCTTCCAGTTAATAGGTCTTGCATGAGTGCTTTTTTGAGAGACTTTGTCTTTGAGTGTTTTAATTGATGTGATTCTAATGTTCTTTCTATTGAATTAAGTAAATTGAATATTTGTTTCTGCTCATCTGTAGGTATTAAAGGAATCAACAATTCTTTTTGTGCGGTAATGGGAACCTGATTTCTTGTGGTTTGTCCCATAATAGTTTTTAATTGTTCCTGATATACAGGAGACTGAAAGTAAAACTTCAAAAAACCTGAGGAAATTATTTTTGGATTAACTCTATAATATGTTGTCGATGTGCTTACTATAATTTTTTTTATATGGTTAGGAATCAAACCAACCCTTCCAACAGTTGCATTGTGCGTTAGTATTACATCTCCACCCTTTGCGGGTTTAATCCTTAACTTGGCAGCCTTGTCATCTGGCAAGCACGGACAACTATTAAAATCAATTTCTCCAACTTCCGTAATACTAGATGCCGCTAGAAAATAAGTTCCTTGTTTAGTAAAGTCATTTACTCTTGGATATTGTGAACCATGATTCCCATCCTTTAATGCCAAAAGCACCTTAGAATCTAATAGTTCTTGCGCTGATAAATATTCCCAACTCTTTGGAATCCTTCCAACAGGACTATCCTTGAACTCTGTATGACCGATGCCTTTGGTCAAGAGTTCTTGCATCATTGCCTTCTTCAGGTCTTTTAGTTTGTTGATTTGGGCTTGGGTCTTTTCAAGCACTTCATCCATTGAGGTAAGGATGGATGCTATTTTTTGTTGTTCTGGGAGAGGAGGATAAATGAAACTCATATCATATAGATGGAAGTTATTTATCTGAGGAATTGATGTCGTATCTGCTATTGATTCCAAATTAACAAACTCAAGGAGATTCTTAAAAAAAATCTCACTAAATCCACTTCCAATATTTATAGTCATCAAATTTGTATCTACTGATGATCTTTTTGCAAGAAGTTGTACACGGTTCTTGAAAATTGCCGCACCTCTTTTTGCAATAACTATAGTTCCCTTATCATACAAAGGAACATTTGCATTCTCCACTTCCATAAACGATAGATTGGTTGCTGTTATTCCATTAGAATTATCTGGATGATTAAAGTCATTTACCTTCATAAACATAATTTCACCATCGTTGGTAAATACAACTTCAGAAGGACTGACTCCACTGCCTAATCTAAGGATCTTACTGCCCAACACAACTCCCCATCCCTTCGGTATCCTTCCAACATGGCTATCCTTGAATTTGACAGACTCACTCATACCCCAACTCCTGTAAGTACTCCTTCATCACCATCTCTGCCGACTCTACTTCTACATCTAGTTCTCGCAATGAAACCTTGTATTTGTCCCACCACTTTTCAAACTGTGCAATAATACCTGCATTATCTGTTCCAAGATGCTCCCGTATTTCTCCCTTGCCCTTGATGGCGGTCTTGAATTCATAATACCCATCACCGCTATCTTCAAAGACCACACTCACGTCAAATCCATCCAGTGCTTCTTGTACATAATCATTTTCCACTTCAGATACTGGAATACCTCCATGCAGAATTGCCCTTACATCATAAGGTTCTGATGGAGGTGAAGTATCTGCATACCTTCTTATATTCAGGTTGTAATCGTTCTCTTTTACTTCTTCCAGTTCAACCACTCTTGAATATCGTTTGAGTTCTTCATAGTCCTCAAATGTAGCAGAAATCTTATCTATATCTTCCTGCCTTAATTTGTTCTGGTTCTTTCCTTCCTCAAATTCCAACTCACTATTGATAAAGATAACCTTTCCTTTGCGATCAGCAGGCTTCTTTTTGTTGATAATCAATAAACATGCAGGAATACCAGTCCCATAAAACAAGCTTGAAGGCAGACCAATTACAGCTTCTAGTAAGTCATCTTCAAGAATACCCTTCCTGATTTCCTTTTCTGAGCTACCACGAAACAGAACACCATGTGGCATGACCACCCCCATCATACCGTCTGCATTCAAACTTGAAATCATATGTTGGACAAATGCTAAGTCACCTGCATCTTTTGGTGGTGTACCATATGGGAATCTGCCATAAGGGTCATTGTCTGCAGCATCCTTGCCCCATTTCTTGAGACTGAATGGTGGATTAGCAATGACCCTATCAAAGGTCATTAATTCGCCACCTTTAATATGTTGTGGGTCACCTAGAGTATCACCTTTTTCTATTTTTGCATTATAGACATTATGCAGGAACATATTCATTTTACATATTGCCCATGTGTTCAGATTCATCTCCTGACCGAACAGGGAAAGATTGCTTGAGTTCTGATTGTGTTCAGCAACATAGGTTTTGGTCTGTATGAGCATACCACCTGAACCAATTGTGGGGTCATAGACTCGCATACCTTCCTGTGGCTTCAGAAGAGTTACCAGTAACCTCACCACTTCACTTGGTGTATAGAACTCACCACCTTTTTTACCTGCACTGTCAGCAAACATCTTGATTAGATATTCATATGCAGTCCCTAACATGTCTGGTCGTTCAAAGTCCTCATTACGAAGTCTGTGCTTGCTGAAATGAGAAATCAGGTCTCGCAGTTTCTTATCATTGAGTTTATTCTTGATATTAAAGTCAATGGTTCCAAGCACACCATCAAGGGAAGAATTGTGTTCCTCAATTGCTTCGGTTGCCTTATTTAACTCTGCTCCAATATCATGTTTAAGGTCTTTGAGGAAAGCCCATCTTGCATTCTCTGGAACAAAGAAGGTATCGGTATATTCATCATCGTGCTGTGCCAATTCTGTTGCTTGCTTGTCAGTCTTACCCTTTTTGAGGTAGTGGGCAGTAATCTTCTCCTGCTCTGCCTCAAATGCGTCACTAAGACGCTTCAGAAACATCATTCCAAAGATATAGTCCTTGAACTCGGAAGCGTCCATATTCCCACGAAGAATATCTGCCGTTTCCCAAAGAAAAGATTCCAGCTGTTGTAATGTTAATTTAGTCATAATATTCTCAATTTATTCTAGTCGAATCCATAATTATTTTATAGCAGTCATTATTAATACTTCTAATATGTGGCTATAATAGATAGGCTGTTATGTTAAAGCAATGGGAAAAAAGGCTGATTACGCTTAATATAAATAATTATTGTGGACTGTAGACTTGAAATAACATCTGTTAGGTCATTAGAAAATCCGATGAGAAATTCTAAACGAGAGGATAATCGATATGTATAATACCGATATTGCTAAAATAAGGGACTTGGCTACTCAGGGCAATGCTGATGCTCAGTATAAGCTTGGGGAGCACTACTCCCTAAAAAATGATGAAGAACTGGCTATTGAATGGCATCGAAAAGCAGCAGAACAGGGACATGTTAATGCTCAATATGCCTTGTCATGGAACATACTAAACGAGAGAGATTATACGAAAGCAGAGATGGAAGAATCAGAAAAGTGGGAGCGTCTAGCTGCAGATGGCGGACACCCTGAAGCTCAATACTCTGTTGGTTGTCGTTTTTTTTCAGGTCCTTTTCTGGATAACCTTTATCGTAGTCAGGCTCTTGCAGATAAAGATAATGCCGAAGCAGGCGTAGATAATACTGAAGCAGTAAAGTGGTTTATTAAATCGGCTAAGCAAGGAGATATATGTGCCCAGAATGCTTTAGGAAATGCATATTATTATGGAACCGGAGTTCCGCAAGATTATTCTTTGGCATTTGAATGGTTTCGGAAGTCAAATAGCTTGTTTTGTCTGGGGGAGATGTATTATTATGGACATGGTGTGGAAAAAGATGAAGCAGAGGCAGTTAGGTATTATCGGAATGATTGTAATTATACTTGTCTTGAATCTAAAAGACGACTTAAGGAACTAGGCTGGAATCGTAACCTCTGGAAAAAAGCTTTAGGAATATCAAAAGGCGATGAGAAGAAGGCAGAACTATTATACACCAAGCTTATTAGTGACTCTGAGGTGACGGATGACTAGTGAAAGGAAACATAATGTCAATTAAAACAGCATTTGATTTTGCATATCAAGCACACGATGGACAATTTCGTAAAGGAGGAGATATCCCTTACATAGTACATTTGCTTGATGTGGCTAAGTACCTTCTATATGAAGATGCACCTGAAGTAGTTGTTATTGCTGGAATATTGCATGATACTCTTGAAGACACAAAAACAAATAAACAAGATTTAGATCAATTTGGAAATGAAGTTGTTGAGCTTGTAAGTTTCTGCACTGAAGAGGGAAATACAAATGATGCAAAAGAGGAAGATCAAAAAAATACTTGGAAAACGAGAAAAGAACATTCTATAAAATCATTAAAAGAAGCAACAACAAACCAAGCCTTGGTATTTTTGGCAGATAAGTTATCAAACATTACCGCAATAAAGGAAGATCAAATATTTATTGGAACAGAAATATGGAAGAGGTTCAATGCTCCGAAAGAAGAGATTGAATGGTATTATACAAGTATTTTAGCAGGTTTAGGAATAGTCAATGATACTCGAATGTATAGATTGCTCAGTATCGCAATCAAGGACGTTTTTTGATTTCAGATGGTAACTTACGAAATATAGACTTTATAGTGTATACGGATGGTCAAAACAACTACTCTTGATTATCTAAGTATTTATCCACTGCTTCAATGTGTTTTACTGAAGTTCCTGCAACTAATTTTGATGCTAACTCAAGATTCTTAAGAATAAACTTAATTGCATTTTTTTGATTTAGGTTTACTTGTAGGATCACGTCCAGCATAGGCAATTCTAAGTCCTTTATATCATCAACGAGAATACAAATACTAAATGTTCTCATCACTTTACTCAGTTCACTCTCTGAGTCATCATTGACAGAATCTAGATATAGAGAGTACATTTCATTTTCAATAATGAGGCTCCTGTCGAGCACGACCGCAAAACATGGACATGCTATCAAATCTGGATCTTCAGGATTTCCCACCACCACATTAAGCTGGTGTGTATTTGCCCACTTCCTAATCTCTTTTTCTAGTCTAGAAACTCCAACCTGAACGAAGATTGTTTTCTCCCACATCGGTGTAATTCTAGTATTTACTGGTTTTTCACTCATTTCCTCATCCTACCTTTCTAATTTTTTCCTAGATGTCATAATACTAGTTTCCTAGATTCATCAACATCGATATAGTTTTAATAGACTAAATAGATGATCCGCCTGTTACTAGAGATGTATGGAGATCTTTAAGTATTTACAATTTACTTTGTAGTAAAAGAACAATGCAGTGAAGCAGGCAGTGAGTAGATACAATTATATTAAAGGTCTATACAAAAATATATCGTTATCACCAGCCCTACAGTCAGACTATAAGTGTCTAGTTTTTTCAGTATCTAGGAAGAACCTTACACTACACATATGTTATACTACCTACCTAGCATTCTAACCTACGAGCTTATTCTAGTCTTCTAAACCTACAAACTAATCTAGCCTTCTAGCCTACAAACTTATTCTAGTCCCTCTGAACCTACTAGGATTGATTGTATCATCTATACTCATTAAAGCTCTTTCTGAAGCATGGTAAGAAGATCACATCAATTCTAGGATACATGGAAACAAATAATAGATTATTTTTGTAGTACATTACAGCATTACTAATATTTATATCAATTTTCTAAGGAGAACACATGGCTATATTACTTGAGAATGTATTGAACCTAATGAATTATCAGCAGTCCGAACTGTATAATTCTGAGACCCCTGAGGAACATCCAGATTATAACAAATGGTTGGAAAAGCTGCCCTCAGAACTATCTAAAGGTATTTTAGTTAAAGTCGTGGAGAGAGATGATGGTGCGGTCAAAGCGGTTTCTGATGAAGTAGTTGATATCTCCGCAAAGACTGAGAAACTGACTATAACAATATATACTCCAGTAAACCTAGACTCTTTCGCTTTTCAGGTAGGTCATGCGCTATCCAATAAATTTAATTTAAAGAAACATCTAGCAAACCACCCTAGAGCTAAGAATCCGTTATTTAATGAGATTGTAGCTGATCTAGTTAAGAGTTTTATAACCAAGATAGGGTTCCTAGGTGAATCTAAAGCGGAACTGGAACAGGTGCTAGGTAAACAGGCCTATGGAAGTTTTAGGTGATATGGGTGTCTTAACATGAAGTATAATAAAACACCGTAAAATCGACTGTACCGTTGATTCTTGAAATTAAGCACTCTTACCATGCTAAAAGCCTTTTAAGTTGCACTGCATTGAAATATCAAAGGACCTGAATAGTCGTACTGTAACATACATCATGTAATCACCAACTATTGATCTTTCCACAACCCCTGAATACACTATTCTCTTCTTACTGTACAAATTAATGGCATAAACCTACGCAGCCTTTAGCAAACAGGTTCTAACCTCGTCCAAGAAGGGACCCCATATTTCATTTCCCAAATAAATCAATATCAGACTCTGACTGACAAAAATTTAGACCAAACCATACTTTCATCAACTCTCAACATAGTACATTGAAGAAATTTCGGTATTCATGGAAAGTATT
>Ga0257122_1002779_pt1 | contig 10664 bp, 11 predicted proteins | sample SI106_120metaG_FD_190146 | JGI IMG/M metagenome (GOLD analysis project Ga0257122, IMG submission 190146) | Marine microbial communities from Saanich Inlet, British Columbia, Canada - SI106_120 | ecosystem: Environmental > Aquatic > Marine > Inlet | place: Canada: British Columbia | collected... | reverse complement strand
GAATGTTCCATGGGTTTATTCCATGTGTAACAATGATTGACTAATGAATTGTCTAACCATTGTTGTTTTAAATTAATTACATCACTTTCTATTATAATAATAGTTACTGGGTGAATAAAATTATTTATAATATTTGTAAAAAATAATTCTAATACATTTGGATAACCAGTTAAACAAACCAATGAATTCTTTTTTTTATAATTATATGTATCTTTATTTATTGATTTTCGTGTAATTACCAAACCTTCATTATTTATTACAAAATTAGTAAAATAATCTTCACATATAAATTTATTTTTGTATGATTTTAATATTTCACTTTTATTCAATATTTTTTCATTTACTTCATTAGATAAATGTCGTTCTAAGTATTTAAATTTTCCTAGTTCAAATATATTATTAAAATATATTTTCTTATATGGGTTAAATAATTTATTTCTTCGCTGATAATTTTTATTGACCCAAAATTCATTACCACCCATTGCAATATCAAAATCAAAATTATTATCTCTCAATATTTTTCTACATTTTTCATCTTTATCTTTGTTAGAACTATCTAATTCTATAATAATTATATAAACTGGAATATTCCAATTCATTGTTTCTAATACAACTAATTCACCTCCTTCTACATCAATAGAAAATAAATCTATATATTCAATATCTTTTAATAATTTATGTATTGGACATCCTTTTACCATATAGGTTTGCTTTGTGTTTTTATGATGACTATTTTTAAAATTTTCATTCATTGTTGATGTTAATCCTGCTGTTGCATGTTCTCCTATAAACTCTACGTCTTCCTCTTTATAATAAATAGCATTTTTGTAACATTTACATTTACTTCTATTCTTTTTTAATTGGTCATATTGAGACGTAGGTTCTATAAGTATTCCTGTAAAATCTAAATTATCTTCGAAAAATTTAGTATTAGAATAACGTTCACCATCCATACCACCTAATTCTACAAATATTCCATTAGAACAAATATTATTTATATAATTTATATAAATATAACAATCTTCACCTTGTTGAGAATAAAATGTAGGTGTATTCATTAATATAATTATAATATTTACTTTATATAATATTATAATTAAAGTATATTATCACGTATTAACCTTTATAACCATATTTTGTTCACTCGTTTCTTTCGGTTCATCGCTCTGGTTCGCCTTACATTTGGCACCTCTTTTATGAGCTTTCAGCGCTCTCAAGTTCTTACAATTTAAGTCACACGCCTCACAATAAAACTCCAAGTTCTTTTCACTCGCATACTTTGTGCTCAAGAAACGTTTCAATGTTTTAAATTCCATCATATTAATCTGTGACTTTATCTTCGCATTAAAATCAGTGCATGTCAGCAACATGGCATCCTTTTGCTCTATAAAAAAACGACATTCAGTATTAATTTCTTCCATTTGTTCATCACTAATTAGATTACCTTCTTGTGTATCATCATCTAATTCTTCCAGTTTCGTTGATAAATGATCTATAATGTTAACTGCTGTCTTCACTTTGTCTTCATCATAATTGCCAAAGTGAATATATATCATAACAAAACCATTGTGAAAGTCTATCTGAAAATTATCTTTTCCGGTCACTGGACTGTCCTGAGATATAAAAATACCATGACATTTCATTACTTCTATGTCACGAATGAACTTTTTCACTTCATCTTTGTCTACACTCGTTGTATAATCCTTGTTTTCAAATAAAACCACCGGTTTATTCTTGCGCATTAACTGAATATCGCATGACTTTTTCTCGGTTGAGGTCTCATTAATATCTGCTCCTGGGTATATAAAACACAATAAACGCTTCAACTTCTGTTCCCCGAGGTTACCTCTCGTCTTTGAACCCTTATACATGTTCACAATACCATCTTGTTTTACATCAATCTTGTTCACAATTTCACAGTTACTTGCTATATTTGCGTTAATCGTATTCAACATTGGAGCAAGTGAATCCTGCATATTCTTGAAATACTTGGTCAGTTCACCTTGGTTACCCTTCTGAAAGACATTCTCTATCTTTTCTGATATAACACCATTACATTTGTCTATCGTTTCAGTCAACTTTTCTCTGCTAACATGATTCGTATTTTCTAATACATGCGTCATGTGGTCCAAATATTCTTTTTTAAGTGTAGCGAACTTGGAAACTACATGACTAGAAATGTCATCCTTCAAGATATTCAATGTTTTATTTACATTCAACATCTTTGTATCCATATTCTGAACAAACAATTGGTTCGTTTCTTCTTTTGACTTGAAATGATTACTCAATTCTTCCAATTTACTTGCTTGTTGCTGTAGATTAAACGATATTTCTTGAAACGTTTTATTATTATTCTCTGGCTGATTACCCATTTTCTCAAATAAATCAATCATCCAAAGATTCACACTTTCTATGTTCATACTCTTATGTTTGCTATAAAAATCAACTATACGTGGATTCGTTATTTCGATTCGTGAAGTCATTTATATATTAAGTAATCTATTTTTAAATACTTTATTAATTTAATTAACTATTTTTATTGATTAAATTATTAAAAGCATTGATTTCCCTATATTTAGTATTTCATTATTACTTTAAAATAAAATCCTATTACACTATATGTTTCAACCATCCAATTCTGGTAAGTTATACCCTATTAATACTAGTAATTTAGATAAGAGCACATCAACAAACAATAGCGAAGAAATAGAACTTGTTACCAGACCTCATTCTGGTTCAGAGGAATTATTTTTAGATAGTCATTATGATGATACCGAACGATTATTAAAAATGTATAAAAGGAAAACATCCTATACCGAATATTTTTTAAAATTTGGATTACATATTTGTATTCATGTTAGTTTCCTTTCTATATTAGAACCCTTACTCTTTTTTAATTACATCATAGTTATTGAAAAAGATATGTTTTTTCAACATTTTAAACATTTTGTAGACGTATTAGACCCTTTTTTTTCGTCATATAATGAAGAAGTTAGACAACAACAATTCTATAATTTAGCAACTGAATTTTTTAAAAGGGATGGAGCAAACGCCGATTCATATTTTGAAAACCTCAGATTAAACGCTGAACATGACAAATTATTGGCAGATGAAACAAATGGTTTCTTGGTACATAAAGCATTCATGTTTTTCTTTATAATGTTATCTGTTACAGTTTGTTACTACATCGCATTCCAGTATTATTATAGACGTAAATTATTTATTGTTAAAATTCTTTCAAAGCATTTAGGTCTAATGATTTTTATAGGGTTGTATGAACTTTGGTTTTTTCAAAATGTGATTTTGAAATATAAACCTTGGTCTGAAAGTGAAATTACTTATTTTTTAATGCAGTGTATCGCAAGTCATTTTTACAACTATTATCCTGAATATAAGTTTACATTACAAAATGAAACAGTTACTTGTTAATTACACAACCTATGAGTAAAACGATTTATTTTTATTATACAATAAAAATAAACCTTAAACAAACCATACTTAGATTTACTTACGATTTTTCATGGACTTCTTTTTGCTTCCCTTCTTCTTTCTTCTTTGTGTTTTCTTTCTTGATACTTTCATTTTTCTTGAAGGGCGCTTTTTCTTCTGTGTTTTTCTTTTCTTATTTGCGGCAACACGTGTTTTGCGTTTTCTTCCACCTCCCGGTCCTGGTCCATCTGTTCTTACTCTCTTTGAACCATCAGCATGATTAGTGATGTCATTCTTAAAATTTGTTATTTTATCTTTAACCTCGTCGCTTAAACCTTGTTTTTTCTCTATTTTTTTAATAGGACTATCGTCCTTTTCTATTAGGTCCGTAACAAATTTCTGTTGTTTTTCTTTTAATTGTTCAAGAATATCATCTGCTTTGGCATTAGCATTGCGTTTATCATCTTCAAAATTAGTAACATTATCAAAATCTTCAGATTTCGCACCATTAATAAATGCTTTTGTTTGGATTATTAATTGTTTGTAATTGTCATATAAATCCGTTACATTTTTAGCATATCGAACAAACGAATCTCCTGTGTCAATAGCACTATTAGCATAATAGTCTAGACGTGATTTTATACTATTTTTTGAAAGTTCGTAATCAATAAAATTAATATTCTCATTATCAAGTTTAAGGATACTTTCTACAAATTCTGGGAGAGTTTGCGAATAGCCAAAATATTTTGCATGATCAATATCATTTACTGTACTGTCCGACTTAAAATTTCTAATAAAATGAATTAAAAATTGTTTTAAGTTATCAGGGTTTTTAACTGTTCTGTCAATTGTTTCTTTAATTGCATCCTTATTATACTTAGCAATTAGGTCCTTATTAGAACGTTCAACAAACGTTGCCGAACCGTGGTAGTTTCCTTCAACGGTTGAATCAGACTTAACTATATTATGTGAGTTTACAGCAGAAATACCTAACTTTCTACTATAAAAAGTTTCAAATAATTTTATAACATGGATCATTAATTGTTCTTTGTGTTCATTATCAAGTATCACAGAAACCTTATCAGGAATATCTGCACTAGTTGCGTCTAATAAGTCTTCTTGTTCAATTTTAGAATAGCATAGTTGCAGAGCAATAAATAACATCTTTTCATGTTGAAACATAATATTATCTAGTTGCTCTTTAAGACCAATTTTTTCAAGACCGCCTTCTACCTTCCCTTCTATTTTTCTATATGCATCATTTATAGTGCTTTTAAATGTCTCATATTTCTCATTATACCCGGCAATTACTTCTGTAGCGTCACTTTTAGAACTAATTAGTAATTCTTTGGTTTTATTTCCAATACTGAATACTGTGTTTACCCATGAACTTAATTGTTTAAGTGACTGTTCTTCTACTTTTTTAGCAAGTTTTGCACTAGTCTGAATGGTACTTAATATATCCTTTATATTGACGTTACCTTCTGTAGCGACGGGTTCTGTAGCGACGGATTCTGTAGCGACGGGTTCTGTAGCGACGGATTCTGTAGCGACGGATTCTGTAGCATCGGTATCCATGTGAACACTAGAATCGGATGGGTAATTTCCCGACATTGCATTTAAAATGTCTCCTGCTGCTTGTATTTCTGGTTCTTGGGAATTTTGAAATGCACTCATATGTATAAATTATGCAAGGATTATATTTTATTTAAATCAAAATTAAATAAAATATATTCTAAATAACTATTTATTTTTGTTAAGTGTAACTTGTTTTGCGACTTTCTTGGAAATTTTGTTCACGTCTTTAATTTTATCTACACCTGCTGTATTTCCAACTATTTCCATATACTCATCATTGTGTTGATTATCTCCTCTTGCACAACCAGGATGTTTCTTTACCCAGTCGGGTATTACACCAAACGATTCTTTTTGAAGATATTTGACAGCTCGTGTCATTTTTTCTTTATTATCTGTTTCTTTTTCCCAGACATCATTATCCTTAATATAAAGTGTTTCTCGTTTTAAATCACTACAATGTATCGGTCTTTTTGTAATATCCAATCCTTTGAGACCTTCAATTAACAGATTCGTAGTGCTTTCAGCAAACCCCATTTTACCGGTTGCTTCCAAATCTTTCAACTGAATTTGCAGTGAACTAATAAAATCCATTATATTTAAAGCATCTTTACAGTCTTCATTCAAAAACACTTGTAGGTTAAAATTATTATTAGTGTTATTTGTGTTATTATTATTGTTACCAATCTTAGGTATCATTTCTTTCATTGTTTCATTTTGGTCTTTAATAACCTCCATAAGTTCAGTATTTTGTTTCATTAATTTAACAACCATATTGGTATCGTCTTCTTTTGTGATTATATGATCTTTCAAATCAATAACTTCATTAGTATGTTCTAGTTCTATATTTTCGTCATCCTTTTTATAATCACACGTCTTCTTATGGTTATGTAATGACCCACGGTATCTATATTCTTTTCCACAGTCACATATATATTTTCCGGCGAGTTTTGGTTGTATTTGTGTTGTATTGGTTGTATTGTGCTTAATGGTCTGAAGATGTTTATTATAGTCACTTTTCTTTGAGCATATATAGTCGCATTTTTTACAGTGAAAATTGTCGGCGAGTTTTGGCGAGTTTTGGCGAGTTTTTGTTGTATTTTGCATATATTAATACAACATAAAAATCGCCTAAATCCTTTTTATTAAAAATATAAAAAAAGTAGATGGTCACAAATGAAATTTTGCATTTTTGAAATCACTGCATTTTCCTGCAAACTCGAAAAACAAGGTTTTTGAAAGAATTCTAGGATAGAAAAAGTCGAAATGGACATTTATTTTTGTCCTTTTTCGAAAAAATTTTTCTAGAATTATTTTTTTAAAAAACCTCGCAGAGAGAAAAGAATTAAATAAAAGAAATAAACAATTTATTCAGGATTAATATTATTGTTTCTATCATTGGGTTGTAATATATTATTATTTGGTGAAAAAGAAGAGTACCATGTAACTTTTTTTTTGGTGAGAGGTGCAATTTTAGGTTTTTCCATATTTTTAATAAGTTCTTCTTGCATATTTGTATATTGAATTTTCTTTTTCTCAGATAATTCTTGTTTATATTTATGATAGTGCATCATCAAATAATATTGAGAATCGTTCATTTAACTATAATAATGTAATATAATAATTTCTTATATCTATTACTAAATAACATAAAATCAAATTAATAATATAAGTATGTATTGGATATACGTATTAGAATGTGAAAACAATTTAATTTATGTAGGTCAAACAAATAGATTATATAAAAGATTATCAGATCACTCAAATGGACGAGCTTCTTCAAATACCACAAATAATAAACCAAAAAAAATAATCGGATTATACAAGGTAAGCGTGAATTATAATTTTCGTGAGTATATAAAAAGTGTTCGATTCGAAAACTGGAATGAAATATTGGATGAGTTTGATTATAATGTGGAAGGAAGTAAAGACAAGGCAGAGGCAATAGAGAATTATGTAACAGAGGTGATAATGAGTAGTGTGGATGATAAAAAAATGGTGCGTGGTGGGAAATATATGAAAGGAGAGAAGGCAGAAAAGAAAGAAGAGGATGGTCGTCCAATGTGTGAATGTGGAATACCTTGTGAAATAGTAAAACGTCAGACGAAAAGAAAGATAAATTTTTATTATGTATGTCCTTTAAAGAATGTGTGGGATGAAATGCGGAAAGAATTTAAAATGATAGAAATAGAAAAACCATGTAAATACTTTGAGGAATATATGGATGATGTAGAGAAGAGGGTGATGTATAAACTCGGGAGGGAAATTTAGTATTTTATAAATGAAATATTATAATATAAGTATAATATATCATGTTAGGACAAAAAACTCCATTAGATTATAGAGGAGATCCAATAAAATCAAAAAGAGTATTAGGGTTAACTCTAATTGCTGGATTATTTATATTATTATTATCAGGAACTGCGTCATTTGGTTTTTACGTAGGTATATTTGGTTTAGCTTTGGCGTATACATTTTATAATTTGCTAGGATTTTTTCCAAGTATTTTTCCAAGTATTGGAAGTATGGTATTTATGTTATTTTTATTTGTTTTTCTGTATTTATATGTGATATATTATTTGTTCACGTCAATATTTGGTTCAAGTAAACAATCAAAAAGAGAAAAATATAATTCCAGAAATAAATAATGTAAGTATATAATATATGAAATTTAAAGGAAAACCTATAGAAAATAGTCTGAAATTACCTCCTTGTCAGTTTTCTGATGTATATAGTGATAAAAAGGGTGGAAAAAGGCGAACAATGAATAAGAAAAGGCGAACAATGAATAAGAAAAGACGAACAATGAATAAGAAAAGGCGAACATTGAATAAGAAAAGGCGAACAATGAATAAGAAAAGGCGACAAAAGATGTCGAATCGAACACGAAAAGGTGGTTCTGGTAAAAAATTAACGTGGATGGGTGATAATCAAGATCATTTTTTTTCTAATACCGTTCCACATTTAAGTATACCTTTTAATAAAAAGACTTCAACAAATAATGTTAGTGCCGATAACATATTATCTATATTAGAAGAAGGAAAGGGTTCAATACTAACACCGAAAGTTGTGTCTGGTATTTTAAAAGGAAAAAAGAATTAATAGATTTCTCTCTGTTACGAATCGATGGCAAATCAGAAGAAAAATAAAATAGTATAATATATTATAATGTCCGAAAAGAACGATGGATTAATTGACTACAAGGATGTATTAGATATGCTAAGTCTTACTTTTTTAATCTATGATTATGGAAAAACGGTTCCATATGTAGTTGGTGATACCATAGAACAGTTTGTTTCACGAATGAATATAACTGACGAGAGTAAAATAAATGATGAAAGTAAATTAAGTGATGAGAAACAAAATGCTGTAAAGCATATAACTGAAAATATAATAGACGGAAACATCAAAGAATTTATAAGTGACGAAGATACAGATTTACAAGCAGGTATTACAATAAGTGATATGAATAAAAGAATAACCATCATATTTAGAGGCAGCGAATCAGCGTATGATTGGTATTATGATATGAATTTTATAAAAAAACGCATAAATGAAAAAGAAGATGTATGTGTGCATCGTGGTTTTTATAACCAGTTAACTAGTAACAATAATCATGACAAATTAACAACAAAGGTAAAAGAATTACTAAAAGAACATCCGGATTATAATATATACGTATGTGGGCACAGTTTAGGTGGTGCGTTATGTACATTATATGGTTATATGTTATCAAATGAAATATCTCAACATGTTACAGTAGTATCATTTGCGAGTCCTCGTGTTGGTAATTATGGATGGAAACAAAGTTTTAAATCAAAATCAAATTTGACACATTATCGTATTACCAATAGTAATGATATAGTAACAGCATTTCCGTCTATATTATATTATCATGTAGGTAAAAATATTCGCTTAGAAAAAAACGTGTCACCAACATTTTTCTTAAATAAAAAATGTAGTTGGTGGGACTATTCACCATTTAAATGTCATAGTATAACTGATCATTATTGTGGTGAATATTATAAACATTTAACTGCTATTAAATGGTAATTATTTGATTTCTCTCTGTTACGAATCGAGGGCAAATTGAAAAGTAAATATGAAAATAAAAAGAATTGGAAAATAAAATTATAAAAATACAGAAGGTTATAATTTTATGTAAAAAGGTCGCAGAGAGAAAGAGAGAAAATCAATGAAATTCGTTATAATACATATATATACGTTCGATTAATTCCGTATTTTCTTCATTTTCAATCCGTTTTATTTGTTTTATTATTTCATCTTTTAATTTTTCAAGACGAGTAGCAATCATTGGGTTTTTACGCCCACCATTTCTAGAAATAAATTTATCCGGGTTGAACCGTATATAGATCCATTTGCCGGAATGAGCCATATATAAGTCATCGTATCGGGTCTGTTCGTCCATTAGGTTATAAGACTTATGTTGATTTTCGTCTGTCTCTACTGCCAACATTGTATTTCCAATTAATTTTCGATGATCAATGCGGCGTCTTATTGTACAATCACAATGACCTGTTGTTAATGTTCGATCATGTTGGAACCCATCAAAATTAGCATTTATAAAATCACGCACAGCATCTTCTTTTGTTCTACTTCGTATTTGAAAGGTAATTGGATCAAGAGGAAAGTTTTTACTGAAACATCTTGAACAATAGTTTTTATATTTTTTGTTTGCACATCTTAATAATGGACATGGATCGTCTGGATATTTTATTAAACCGGGACACATTTTTCTTACTATATTCACCATAGTCTCTGTTTTGCATGAAGCACAGCAGATAGCTCTGTGTTTATTTTTCTCATTAAAACTTGGGTGTGCTTTACCACATTTACATTTTTTACATTTTAGATTTTCCATAGTATTAGTCTTGCATTTAATACAACATATTCGCTTAGTTTCTCCTGGTTCGTTATATGATGGTATAGAAGCACCACATTTACATAATATACGTTTTTCGTAATTATCTGTCCATACCATTGAATTTGTTTTACATAAAGAGCAACAAATTGGTTTAGTTTCCCCTGGTTCGTAAAAACGTGGTATAGATTTACCACAAACGCATTTTTTTATCCATATCATTGTATCTGTTTTACATGAATAACAACATATTGGTTTAATATTGCCGGGTTCATTAAAAGTAGGTTTTTCTTTACCACAACAGCATAATCTTCTTTTATTTTTCACATTTATCATTGTATCCGTTTTACACGAATAACAGCATATGGCTTTAGTTTCGTGAGGTTCGTTATAACAAGGAGCACGATCACCACACCGGCATGACATATAATAATTATAAATATAAATTTTTAAGTGTTTTATGTTTTATATAAAAAAAAACATAAAATGAAAGAAAAATATAAAAAAAGAAAGTATGACGATAAATTTCATTATTTTTATGAAAAATCAAACATAACACACATATTTAATGAAAAAATGAAAGAAAAACGTAAATATATGAATTTTCAATGCAACCGTATGCAATCGGCGCTCTTCCTGCCTCGTTTTTATCATATTTATATAAAAATGTATACATAAATCATAAAAAAGATAAAAATTAGATAAAAAATCGGGCATTTATGGTGAGCCATTTTTGGAAAAATACATGCATCCTATTGATTTAGTAATCTAATTAGTA
>Ga0257122_1002778_pt1 | contig 10667 bp, 9 predicted proteins | sample SI106_120metaG_FD_190146 | JGI IMG/M metagenome (GOLD analysis project Ga0257122, IMG submission 190146) | Marine microbial communities from Saanich Inlet, British Columbia, Canada - SI106_120 | ecosystem: Environmental > Aquatic > Marine > Inlet | place: Canada: British Columbia | collected... | reverse complement strand
GCCTATTTTTCGACTGATTGAGCAAGGTAAGAAACTTGTATGTACTATTAGAGAAATTAATCCAGATGTTGAGGCTTGGCGGATGTGTAAGGTGAAAGTGGAATTAGTTGGATAGGATTTAAGCAAGAGCTCCACCAAGTAGAAACTAAATGAAACGCCTCTGGGTCATAATAACCGTTTTGCCCTGTTAAGTTACTCTGCTAAAACACAGGCAATGTTCTGACCCCAGTCTGGGCGGACAAGTGTTAAATATATACCAACCCAAATACTCTTTAAAAACCAGTCCTTAAGCCTAGGCCTATGCCTATAATGGCATTGTTAACCGGTTATTAATCTTCGCTTGCAAACCTACAATTTAGTCTAGTCTTATACAGTGTTGTACTCTATGCTGTAGTGTCATGTGATTTATTGTGCTGTGCTATGCTGTAGTGTAATATACTCTGGTATGATATAGTTTACTTTCCTTTGTGTAGTTTACGTGACGGAAACCCTAGTTTACGGAGCGAAAACGATTAGGACTGTACGTCCAGAGTAGGAAAAGTCAGTCTAGATTCATCACCAAATCCTGGCAAGGCGGGACCGGGACTTCAGTTTTTCTTTTATCATAGACAGTTTCAATTCTGTTTATTAGTTCCTCGGAGAATAAATAACCAGCTTCAAAACTACTCTGGTGCAAAATTTTAATTTCATACATAAACTTAAAAACTTCATCTAAGAAGTCAACCTCAACCCTCAATTCGTCCGCAACATAAAGCTTATCAATTGGACTATTATATTCAAGCGTATGGTCAGGAGTTCTACCCAACAACTCCATTAATTGATAATATAATCGATAACCATCACTGCCAAATTTCTTCTGGACTAAAGTAATTTCTCGGAATTTAATACAATCATGCGGAAAATAGTCTACTGTGTTTTTCTTTGGTCTAGCCATAACTCTCTACCCTTTTTCCCTTCCTAGATACTATATCACTGTTTTGCGTGTCGATGACCGTTTCATAAATCATCTTTTCACCAAAAGAGCAAGTTGCGATTTGATATCTGCCATTGCCATGGGTATCATTTTCACTTCTATATTTTGTAATTATAAATTTATAGTTACGTTTGTTATATGAGGGCATCTCAAGTTCAACATCCAATTTCAATAATTGCGCCATTGCCATAATGTGGTACGGCTTAGGTCTGCGTCTACCTGTCTTCCATGCATGAGTGGTCTGCCTTAAGATTCCTGTACGGCTTTCCAATTCAATATCCGACATGTTTAACTGTTCGTAAATCAGTCTAAAAACTTTATCTGTATTCATATTATTATCCTATTAATTGTAAATATAATTTACATAATTATATAATTAATGTCAATATAATTAACAATATATTATATATATTTTACCTATAGTTTTTTCTATTTTATTTATTAAGGCTTTTATTTTTTATTCTTTTCTAACCTATCGCATGTTATTGCCCAGGTTATGTATTTTTCATACTTTATTAGTATCTATTCAAGATTAGGATATGTCTGAAATGCTAACATTAAATGAACTCAAATCCCATCTTTGGGAATCTGCTAATCTGCTACGGGGCAAAATTGACAGCTCCGATTTCAAACACTACATTTTTGGTCTGCTGTTTTACAAGCGCTTAAGCGACACGTTTGATGAAGAAAAAGAAAAGCTGGTTGCCAAACTGGGCGAACAAATGGCAAAACAGCGCGATATGTATACTCACTTTTACCTGCCTGATGATTGCAGCTGGGGTGATGTGCATGCAACCAGTACCAATATCGGTGAAAAGATTAATGATGTCTTTGCCAAAATAACTCGCGAAAACACTCCCAAACTCGATGGAATCCTAGACAGAATTGATTTTAATGATAAGGAAGTGCTTCCAGATGAAACCTTGTCTGAGCTGATTCAACATTTCAATAAGATTCCCCTTGCCAACCAAGCCGTTTCAGGAGATGTACTTGGGCAAGCCTATGAATATCTCATTGAGCAGTTTGCTGATGATGCTGGGAAAAAAGGTGGTGAATTCTACACACCTGCTAAGGTAGTAGAATTATTGGTCATGATGTTAAAACCACAGGAGCTGGAGAGTGTTTATGACCCATGTTGTGGTTCCGGAGGTATGCTAGTCCATGCTGCAAATAATCTTAAACAGAATGGCCAAGACCCGGTAAAACTTTTCATGTACGGACAGGAAAGCAACCGTAACACCTTTGTAATTGCCAAGATGAATATGTTTCTACATGGTTATGAAAATGCCCACATTGAACGTGGCGATACCTTCCTTGAACCAAAACATACAGAGAATGGTCAGTTAAAGAGATTTGATATTGTATTAGCCAATCCACCATGGAATCAAAGTAACTGGCACCATGAGAAATGGAAGAGTGGTGACCCGTATAATCGGTTTGGTTTTGGTCTACCCAGTAAAAGCAGTGGTGATTGGGCGTGGCTGCAACTGATGTATACAAGCTTGAACAAAGGGGGTAGGATGGGCATTGTAATGGATAACGGTGTCCTTTTCCGTGGTAGTAGTGAAGGTAAAATAAGGAAGCAATTTCTTGAAAATGATTTAATTGAAGCTGTAATCGGTTTACCTGGTAATCTATTCTACAATACTGGTTCACCAGGATGTTTAGTTCTGTTTAATGATAATAAGCCTGAGAATCGTAAAGGGAAAATTTTAGTTATTGATGCAAGTAAAGATTATCTAGATGCTAAAAATCAGAATTTCTTAAGGCAGGAAGACATTGATAAAACTGCAGCTGCTTTTGATTCATTTGAAACAGTAGAACGATACTGTAATGTTGCAGATATGGCAGAAATTGAAGAGAATGACTATAACCTAAACATCAGTCGCTATGTAGATACAACTGAGCCGGAAGAGCCAGTGGATATTTCTGTAGTACGTGATAGCTTGAAAAAATTGGAAAGTGAACGGAAAGATATTCAAAGTAAACTGGATGATTATTTAAGAGATTTAAAAATATGACGTCAAACGGATACAAAGAGATAAAAATTGGTCCTAGAGATTTTACTATTCCTATCGATTGGGAAGTGCTTGATATTGAAAATACTTCTACATTAAAAGGAAGAATTGGTTGGCAGGGTTTGACTACTAAAGAATATCTAAATAAAGGAAACTTTTATTTAATCACAGGCACAGATTTTAAGAATGGAAGAATATATTGGGATAATTGTCATTATGTAGAAAAAGAGAGATATCAACAGGATAATAATATTCAAATAAAAGAGAAAGATGTTTTAATTACAAAAGATGGTACAATTGGAAAAGTAGCGCTAATTGACAAATTCCCATCTCATCCAGCAACATTAAATAGTGGAGTATTTGTTCTAAGACCAATTGAAAATTCTTATTTACCAGAATATATGTACCATTATTTGAAATCGTATTTTTTCAAATCTTTTATTAATGATATTAAAGCTGGTTCAACCATTGCCCATCTATATCAGAAAGATTTTAATAAATTTCAATTTATTTGTCCGCCTACAATTGAAGAACAAAACCAAATCGCAGAAATCCTATCCACAGTAGATGATGCAATAGAAAAAACTGCTGCCATCATAGAAGAAAGCCGCCAGCTTAAAAAAGGACTAATGCAGAAACTCTTTACAGAAGGCATTGGGCATACAAGGTTTAAAGAAACGAAGATTGGGAAGATACCGGAAACGTGGGAAACTGTGAAATTGAAGGAGTATACGAAAATAATTATGGGACAATCACCAAGTTCATCAGATTGTAATGATGAAATTCGTGGATTGCCATTTTTTCAAGGGAATGGTGAATTTGGTAGTAAATATCCCATTGCAAAGCACTGGACAACTAATCCTACTAAAATAGCTCAACCAGATGATATACTAATGTCAGTTAGAGCGCCAGTTGGAGAATTTAATATATCAAATTGTATCTGTTGTATAGGACGTGGTTTATGTGCAATAAGACCAAGCGTTCAAATAGACTTATATTTCACATATTATTGCCTAAAGAGTTCAATTAATAGATTAAAACGATTAGAACAAGGCAGCACATTTTCAGCTGTAAATAAAACCGATATAACAACATTCGAAATTCCATTTCCACCTATTGATGAACAACGCCAAATATCCAAAATCCTATCCGAAGTAGATGCCAAAATAGAAAAAGAAGAAGCCACCAAAGCAGAACTGGAGCAGCTGAAAAAAGGGCTGATGCAGGTTCTGTTAACTGGCAAGGTCAGAGTAATGGCCTAATGTATTCCGAACTAAAAAATGTAGAAATCCCTCTTGTAAAAACTCTTGAGAAACTTGGTTGGGAGTATGCTAAATCAGCTGAGTTAGATGGTAAAAGAGCTTCGTATGATAATCCATTCATTCTGTACCACCTAAAGGATGCAATTCTCAAATTAAACGCAGATAAAGGCATAGCACCTGACCAGGCAGATGCAATTATCAATAAATTGCAGCGTGAAGACTCCAATGAAGAATTCAGCAAATGGCTTAAAGGAGAAAAATCATTTAAGCTATCCCAGAGTGAAAAAGCGGTTACCATCAAACTGATTGATAGTGATAATCTTGCAAATAATACGTATACAGTCACCAATCAATTCCGGCAAACCATTACCAACGGAAAATGGGAAGATTATAAGCATATAAGACCAGATATTGTTTTACTCATCAACGGTATCCCTGTTGTAGTCATTGAGTGCAAGTTTTTAGGTACTGAAGGGAGTACCTGGCAGGAAGGCATTAAGCAGCTAGACCGTTACCAGCGCCATAGTCCCAAGTTATTTATCTCCAATTGTTTCAATGTGTCTACGGATGGTCATATGCTGAAGTATGGTGCTACCGGTTCACCATCAAAGTTTTTCTTTGAGTGGAAATACGATAACGGCTTACCTGCTGATTTTGATGAATCAACCAGTGAGTTTCAGGCGATAGAAGATTCAGAAGACTATAATCCTTATATCGATAAAGCAGTGTATGGTTTATTCAATCATAATACCGTTTTAGACCTGTTGAACAATTTCATCGTTTTTGAGACTGTTGATAATGAAACAATAAAGAAAATTTCTCGCTACCAGCAATATAGAGCCACCAATAAGGTTGTGGAGCGTGTAATAGAAGGGAAAATGCACTGGGGTTTGGTTTGGCATACGCAGGGTAGCGGTAAATCTCTTACCATGCTGTTTACTGCTTGGAAACTGCGGAAACTGCCGCAGCTCAATAATCCCACAGTGCTGATTGTGGTAGATAGGGTTGACCTGGACACACAAATTTCAGGGACATTTGCTGCTTCGAAACTGCCAAATACCACCCGGGCAAAATCTGTCCGTGATTTAAGGCAGAAACTATTAGATGACCGTAGGGAAGTCATTATATCCACCGTATTCAAATTCAACGATTTAAAAGATATACTTATAGAACGTGGAAATATTATTGTATTAATTGATGAAGCCCATCGTAGCCAAGAAGGGAAAAATGCCATTGAAATGCGTCACCTTTTAAAAAATGCATTCTTATTTGGGTATACTGGTACTCCAATTGATAGGGCTGACAGAAACACACACCGCAACTTTGGTATGCGGGATGATGGCGATGTAGAACGATATATAGACCTATATAATATTCGTCAAGCAATAGAAGATGGTGCTACAGTTCCGGTCCACTACCAGTTGCGTAATAGTAAATGGCACATGGATGGTGCTGATTTAGATAAAATCGCGGAAGATGCTTACGGAGATATACTGGAAGAGGACGAACTACATGCCCTAAAGAAAAAAGCTGGGAAATTTGGCACGTTTATGATGAAACCAGAACGACTCGAGTCTATCGCGCAGGATATTGCTGGTCATTTCAGAGACCATGTAGAGCCGAATGGTTATAAAGCTCAAGTTGTGTGTTTCAATCGTAAAGCATGTGTAATCATTAAAGAACATTTAGATGAATTGCTTGGTGATGGTGTATGTAACATTATTTACACAGGTGCACAGAATGATGAAGAAGCCTTACGGAGATACCATTATTCTGGTGAGAAACAAAAAGAGATTGTCCGAAGTTTTAAAAACCAAGATGACTCCTTAAAGATTTTATTAGTGCAAAGCATGCTGCTAACTGGTTTTGATGCACCAGTGGAGCAGGTCATGTACTTAGACAGACCTTTGAAAGACCATACTCTTTTGCAAGCAATTGCTAGAACGAACCGACCTTACCAAAATAAACAAAGTGGTATCATTATTGATTATTGTGGTGTACTGAAGAATCTTCGAGAGGCTCTTAATTTCAATGAAAATGATATAGAAGGCTGCCTTATTGATTTTGATGAATTAAAAAGGAATTTGCCTGATTTGATTGATGAGTTCATGAATTTCTTCCGCGGCATAAATATGGATAACCTAGCGGCATGTTTAAAACATATTGAAAAGAATAAGCTCGAGTCAGATATATTAGATACATACAAGCGGTTGCAGCTCACATATGAGACCATAGCGCCTGACCCATTCGTGCTTGAGTTCTATGATGATTATAAAATGGCAACCCAGATTGTATTGGCCTGGAAGCAAATGTCCAATGATGGAGAACCTGCAGTTGATGATGAATATTTAGCCAATACAAAAAAGCTTATTCAGGAGCATATAGATGTTTCCGCTATTAATCAGGCTGCACCCATTTTCGTAGTAGATGATAATTATCTTAGACGAATTGATGAATTGCCACCGGACCCGGAACATCAACAAATGCTTATTGAAAAACGTCTACGTTCTGTTCTTGTGATACGGTTAGGGAATCTGCCAGTATATAAAACTTTAATGGAACGGTTGGATTCAATAATTGAACAAAAGAATTTAGATATTCAGCAATCAATCGGTTTGCTTACTGAATTAACCGGTAATGTAAACGAAGCGATGAAAGAAGAATCTGATATGAAACTATCGAAGGGAGAATTGGCAATTAATCAGTTGGTTACCACCAAAACAAATTATGCTAAACCTGATGAACTAGCTAGCCGTCTTACCAATATTATCGCAGAACATACCTTTCCAGGTTGGCAAAATCAGCCAAGTGTCCAAGCGACAATTAAACGAGATATAATTATTGGCATGGCAGAATATGCTAAAGAAAATGATGATAGCAGTATGGACCCGGATGAATATTCAAAATTTGGGATGGAAGCTATGAAATATGTGGAGCAGCATTTCAGTGGCTGAATCCATGATAATAACTCTACCTGAAGTGGGCGATGTGTTATTGGAACGCAGCTACCGCGCTAAGCATATTAACATCTCCGTTAAGCCACCTTCAAAAGTAAGAGTGGCGGTACCTGTTGGTGTAGAATTTGAAAAAGCGCAACGTATTGCTGAGCAGAGGACAGATTGGATAAAAAAACAATTAAGAAAATTCTCACAATCAAAAGCTAAACAAATATTTAAAAAGCCGGATGGTGCTGAGTTAATTACTATTAAGAAATATTTACGAAATAGAGTTGAGCATCTAGCCAAGCGTCATGGATTTCAATTTAATAAGGTTTCTTTTAAAAATATGAAAACACGGTGGGGCAGCTGTAGTCCAAAAAATAATATAAGTTTCAATATATTGATGGCACATTTGCCAAAAAAGTTTCAAGATTACATCATACTTCATGAATTGCTCCACACAAGGATAAAAGACCATAAAAAGGGCTACTGGGCAGAACTGGATAGACTTACGGGTGATGCAAATGGGTTTCACAAAGAATTAAAAGAAAAATATACTTTTTATAACTAATACAAACAATGGAACACAGAGGTATATCTATAAAAACATTTTTAATGTATTTACTGCAGTTTCCCCTATTTAGTGGTTTTGCAAAATATCTTTATGGTTTTAAACCGCAACAGCATTATCTGCTGGGGTTAGATTAAAAGAATGAAGCCTAGTCCAAATTTAAAGTATACGATGGGTTTTGCATTACATATATGCCATGAGATAAATGCTAAAAAAATATTTTATCTAGGACTGCCTAAATACACAGATAGAGACCGTGCCATTGAACAGACAAAACATGCTTTTGGTCATTTTGTTGGTTTGTTTGAGAATATTGATTCTGTAGCTACAGAATCAAAAGATTTCCTCTCTTTTAAATTATCAAAAACTCAACAGGAAAGTTTTGATTTTGTTGTTGCTGATTTACCACTCAACTACAAAAGAATTTTATGGAAAAATAAATACAGAATCAATGGAGAGTGGGCTATTATGTTAGATTTGCTTTCCCTCTTGAATAAAAATGGATATGGGCTTTTCTGGGTACCTCCAGGTTTTTGGTTTGGTATAGGAAAAAAATTTCAGGAAATTTTATTAGAAAACAACTTTCACATTAATGCTGTTTTTAACACGCCAGAAAAAATATTACATCCATATACTAGTTTGCGACCTAACATACTTTTGCTTAGCCGAAAGAAAACAGATAATGTATTTATTGCTGAACTGCCTGATGCAAGTAATATCAGTAAAGTAACAAATAATCTTTTTAATCAAATTGATGGTGGTAGCCTAATTAATGGCTCATTAATACATATTAATGATTTCAGCGGATTCGATAAATACAAGTTTTCGAAAGAAATAAAAAAATTAAAAATACGTTATAACAATTATGATGAATATATACTTGAGGATATTGCAGTTGAAGTTATTGCGGGAAGAACTAATCAGAAATTATCTGAAAAAGATAATTCTATCTATGTCCCAAAGTTAGGCACCTCCCCCATTATTACTGATTTAATAAAAGGGAAATTAAAGCATCAAAATTATTTTCAAGTTGTACTTGATAAAAAAGTTATATTAAATGAATATGCAGCGTTGTTCTTTAATTCTGAATTGGGCAAAGCCATCTATAAGTCTATGCTCTCAGGAACAGTGATTCTTAATATCAATAAATCTGATTTAGTAGAAGCATTGATACCAATCCCATCATTATCCGAACAAAGGATAATCATTAAGACAAGTAATAAACTAAATAATCTATTAGAAAAAATAAACGATTTCAGTAAGGAATTATCTCTTAATCCATCAAGTGCTGATGGCATTCAAGATACTCTTGATTCATTACTTGAAGAGCTTGATGAATTAAGCATTTCAGATAAAGTGTTATCAATAATCAGGTCTGGAGAAACAAAAAAGGTTGAGTTTAAATCAACTTTTCGTTTCAATCTAAAAAAGCAAAAAGATGACGATGGATTAAAACGAGCAGTAGTTACAACTATTAATGCTTTTTTAAATACTCAAAGCGGTACTTTATTTATTGGAGTAAAAGATAATGGTGAAGTTTTAGGTATAGAGAATGACCACTTTAAAAATGAAGACAAATTTACATTGGCTATTATTCAGCAGATAAAAAATTATATGTCTGAGGCAATAGCTTCAAAAATAGACATTAATTTCATTGATATTGATAATAAAAAAATAATTCGCATTGATGTTCCAATGAATTGGCCAGAAAAAACTTTCATGCATTGGAAAGAGGAAGGTTTAAGAATAGAGAAAATTTATGTTAGAACTGGACCAGAATCAGCAGAATTACTTCCAAGTCAACATGATAAACATTTTACTGATGAAGAAGACCGCCAAATTATAAAATAAAATCCCCAACGTCCGTTGCCATTAACGGGGCGTAATGTTTTTCTGTGGTTACAACGGATGAATGCCCCAGTAATTTGCTGACTTCATAAATAGGTCTCCCCTGTTTAATTAGATTATAACCGAATGTCCTTCTCAAATCATGGAATCTAGCGTTAGCAATACCCAGTCTTTTTACATTTCTCCGCCATGTTAACGGGACATAATTAATAGTGTAATCCCATAGTGAATTGTTGTCCAATATTCCCCTGGCTTGACTGTTCAATTTGACAACTCTACGACCTGACTTGCCATCAACGAGCATATAGTCGAAGAATACATTTTGCGACGATATACGACGTATTTCGCCACTCCTGGCCCCCGTGTAGTAGGCGAATTGAACAAACTGATTGAAGTGTTCAGGGGTAACGCTATCAAACAAAGTCTTCAGTTCAGAAACCGTGAAAACCCGGTCCCTTACATTATAATTATTGCCTCCTGGAATTGGATTATACTTAGGAATTAATTCATTTTTAAAACCCCAGCGGTTGCAACTGTTTACAACCCTAACAGTCATTGCCCTTGTTGTTTTATTTTTTGGAAACCCAGTTTTTAAGTATCCATTAAACAACCGTTTATTGAGTTTATAGGTTGAATCTTTCCAGCCATGGTCAAACTCTAAATACCGGAGCATTAAATCTTTAAATATTAAACATTCTGGGTTCGCGCCATGAATTATTTGGGTCAATAATTCTTTCTCCAGGTCTGCTTTTATGGACCTTGCTGTTTTATAGTTTTTAGTGCCAAGGCTTTTGGTCAGCCTTTGCCCTTGGTAAGAAACTGATAAATAATACGTGCCGGATTTCTTGCGGTAAACAGATGACATTATAACCTCCTGACATCAGTTTACTGCTTCTATAATGCTACCTAGTGATAACTGGCTAAAATGATTAAAGAGTTTTATTGAAGAAAAAACCCGGGTAGCTCAGTTGGTAGAGCAGTGGCCTTTTAAGCCATTGGTCGTGAGTTCGAGTCTCACCCGGATCACTCTTCGGTAAGTGTTATCTATCGACAAGA
>Ga0257122_1002774_pt1 | contig 10673 bp, 9 predicted proteins | sample SI106_120metaG_FD_190146 | JGI IMG/M metagenome (GOLD analysis project Ga0257122, IMG submission 190146) | Marine microbial communities from Saanich Inlet, British Columbia, Canada - SI106_120 | ecosystem: Environmental > Aquatic > Marine > Inlet | place: Canada: British Columbia | collected... | reverse complement strand
AGCGCCACCCTTCAGACCCAAAGCTTTCGTAATCGCCGCGGTCAATGTTGTTTTGCCGTGGTCGATATGTCCAATCGTTCCCACGTTTACGTGCGGCTTATTTCTTACGAACTTTTCCTTCGCCATTTTCCTTGCTCCTCCCGTGCGACTTTCGCCGAATATGGAGACCAAATACTATGAATAAGCACTTGATGTATAGAACCCTGTGGGTTCGTTTTTAACCGAGTTGTGTTTGCTAGGTGGGGGTCAGTAAGGCTCTCGAGGAGGGAACCAAACATGTCACCACGGTTCAAGTGAATCGTCCGAAAACGTCTCACCCGCCTAAGGTGACCCCATTACCACCTATAGTGTGCAAACGCTTTGTTGGCCTCGGCCATCTTATGCGTATCCTCCCGTTTCTTAACCGCTGCACCACGATTCGCGGCAGCATCCATCAATTCGGATGCCAGACGCTCGCGCATGGTTTTCTCGCCGCGTCCACGGCTTTGGATGACCAACCAGCGCATCGCCAATGCAAGCGAGCGATCTTGGCTGACATCGATTGGAACCTGATAAGTGGAACCACCTACCCGGCGACTCTTTACTTCCAGACGAGGCTTTACGTTATATAGAGCCTTATCGAAAATCTTGATCGGATCATCCTTGAGTTTGTGAGCGATGATCTCAAACGCGCCGTATACAATAGCTTCGGCCGTGCACTTCTTGCCGTTCAACATGATGCCGTTGATGAACTTGGTGAGCCGACGACGTGTTTCCATCGGCACATCCGCGTACTTGGGATCCGGAAGCGGCTTTCTTTTGGGTACTTCACCTTTGCGTGGCATGGCTCTCTATTCCTTCAACCTACTTGGGGCGCTTGGCGCCGTATTTACTGCGCCCTTGCCGCCTGGCCTCCACACCGATGGAGTCCGTATTACGCGCGCCACGCACAACGTGGTAGCGAACACCTGGAAGGTCTTTTACTCGACCGCCTCGGATGAGCACAACCGAGTGCTCCTGAAGGTTGTGACCTTCACCGGGGATATAGGTCGTCACCTCTTGGCCGTTGCTCAAACGTACACGAGCAACCTTCCGCAAAGCGGAGTTCGGCTTCTTAGGCGTGGTCGTATAGACCCTGAGACAAACACCACGCTTTTGCGGACATGCGTCCAACGCGGGGGCGGTGCCCTTGTCTTTCATCTTCTTGCGGCCCTTTCGGACCAATTGGTTGATCGTCGGCATAATCTCTTCGTTTCGCGGCGAGCTAAAAGACCCTGTGGTTCTGCAAACTCGCGACGTTACTGCAAAAACGGGGAGAACAGAGCTCTGCCCCGAGAATCGCTGTATTATAGGGATGGCCGACTTACTGTCAAGCGCGATCTTGGCAGCGTGCGTTTTTTTTCAAACGACGAATATTACAGAGCAAAGTCGGCATACGATACATCATGAGGCCACTAATCGTGGGCACGCAGCCAGATTTCGAGAGCCGTCAGGGCCTCCCTCATCTCGTGTCGGGACGCGGCGACGAGCGCGTCGTGAACAGAATACCACGCGCGGCGCCGCTCATTCTGCTCGGGCCAAGAATCCAATACTTCGTCAACTTCCAACACAAAGACCTCGAGGGGCCACGACGTCTCGCCACGTGGCTGCATAAAAAGCCCCAAACAGTCAAGCACTTGCCCCCGAACGCCTGCCTCTTCCGCCGCTTCGCGGACAGCCGCTCGACGCGCCTTCTCGCCCTCCTCGATGGATCCCTTGGGCAGGATCCAATCGCCGCGATACCTACTGGTAATCAACAGGACCTCGTCACCTTTATTGGATCTACGTATGGGCAAACAACCCGCTTGGATCTTTTTCGCCATCATCTGACCCGTTGCGTGTGGGAGATCCGGCCGCCCTCAAGTTTCATTCCGCCCACCGGCTAACCGTCCAATTCGACGCCCTGGCCGTGTTTGCCCAAGGCTGAGAGCAATCGCTCTGGCTCGTTTAGCAAAGACTTGAGGAATTTCTTGCCCCCTAAAGCGTCGTAGGCCGACGTGACACGTGCGTCGGCGGCTCGGGCCCCCAATTCGCTCCACGTCACAAGCTGTCCGAGTACATAGTGATAGGCCGCTGGTTCACCATCTTCGGGCTGCGCGAGCAATTGCTGAGCCAACTCCCCCACCACAACCATATCCTGAAATTCCCCCAAGACATCCTGAAACTCAGCGAGACGACCGGCACGTTTTTTGAAATCGGCGCTATAAAGGAAACGGAAGAACTCACACGTATACCGCAGGCGCTTCCCCCGAATGCGCAATCGGTGCGTTGCCTCGGCGCCATGCTCACCGCGACAGGCAACCACGGCCTTATTCACCCGACGTACGCTGCGGCCGATTTTCTCCGTAGCCATCCGCGCCACGGGAAATTGGCCGCTATGACCTTGACGCCTACGCGGTGCAGCTTTCTTGAATATTTCGGGGGCTTTTTCACAGAAGCGCTTATAACGATCCGAATCTAGCGCCTCGAGCATTCGGCAGCGGGCCGCTAACCATCGTCGCTCTAGAGTTTTTTGCAGCTGCTCCCATCCCGACTCAACGGTGGGGCCTACAGCGCCCTTCCAATGGGTCATTTCCATCAACTGAACATCAAGGTCTCTTACCTCACCAAGGGTCGCGGCGATCCAGCGCAGATTGCTGTTGAGATATTCACTGGCGCGTGCGTCGAATGTACCTTCGAAGGTGCGCAACGCGGCTCGCATTCTTCGCGTGGCTACCCGCATCTTATGCAAATACTCAGGATCGAGCCCTACCCTGGTTCCGCCCTCGTAGCCCCGCATGGTCGCAAATAACGCGGAAAAGATGCCGCGAGCTACTTCGTCAGACACGACCAAAGGGTTGAAAGTCGGCAGCGCCGTTGCTGGCTTGAAGGGTTTTAGACCGACGGCCTCAAGCGCCCTCAGATGTTTGCTTTTAGCCGAAAGAGAAACGCCCGCCAAGCTCGCCAGTTTCTTCGCGACCAATGCCAATCCGTCGGCATTGCCATCCAGAAGCTCCAGCTCAACTTCTGAAAACCGAGCCGCACTTCGCTGCCCGGGCCGGCGAACACGCACCTGGTCGAGTGACAATTCAGCGCTAAAGCCTTCCCCTTTGAAGATGAATTTGCGCCGGCTATTGTTCAATATAACCTGCGGAACAGGCAACCCCCGTACTTTAACGGGGAGGTTCTCCTCAACCAGCCGCTTCAGTTCCTTGTCCGGTTTGGCACCACGAGCGAGGGTCAAATCAAACTCTCGGCGACCGAAAAGCAATTCAGGGATGAGGATAATCGGCTTGACCTGCAGCGATTTCTTTCCCGCTTTGCGCCTTAGGCGGCCGGACAAACCCAACTTCCCCATGGAACTGTCCCTGGTTTCCCAATAAGTGTCCTCCACTTGGACCAGAGTTTTTTCCTCTAGCGTCCCCATTTCCTTGAGCGTGCCGATCAGCACGGCTTCGTCATAATTTTCGGAACAGACGAGTTTGAGTTCAATTTCCTGAGCGTGGGTCGCCACAGCACACCTCTCCTTGAATGGGTTCTTGCCGCAGCGAGTTATCGCTCGCGGGGTTTACGCAGGGGGACGAACCGGGTTCTGGCCGGCGGCTCACCAGTGCCGAGGCGTCGCTCGCAAAGCGCGTGAATCTCTTGCTGGCTGTCCACAACCTTCTTTCCCTTGGGAACCCGGCTATAGGTATTCGACACGCCATTGAGCAATCGTGCCTTCACATTGTCCCGCAATTGTAAATTTAACATATCGCGGATGAACGCTTGATGTTCCGTATCCTCAACGGGAACCATGAGTTCCACTCGGTGGTCCAAGTTGCGGGTCATCCAGTCTGCGGACGAAAGATACATCTCGTCCCTTCCAGCATTGCGAAACCAGAAGATCCTCGCATGCTCTAGATACCGCCCAACGATGCTTCTCACTTTGATATTGTCTGATAGGCCGGCGATGCCTGGTCTCAAACAACAGATCCCACGAACGATGAGTTCTATACGCACGCCTTTTTGCGAAGCCGCATAGAGAGCCTCAATTACTTCGCGATCCACCAGAGAGTTCATCTTGGCGACGATACGGCCCCTGTTTCGCTTTGAGCCCCGCTCTGCCTCTCGAGCGATCATACGGAGAATCTTCCGCCTGATGCCCTTGGGGGAGGCTTCGACTTTGTACCAATCGGGTGGCTGCGTGGCCCCGGTGATTACGTTGAATAGAGCGGATGCATCTGCGCCGAGACGTCTGTCGGTACATAGTAGCCCCATATCGGTATAGAGCCGCGCTGTCTTGTCGTTGTAATTGCCGGTCCCGTAGTGGATATAGCGCCGTACGCCGTCAACCTCGCGACGCACTACCAACAACACTTTGCAGTGGGTTTTGTAGCCTACGAGGCCATACACGACGTGAACGCCCGCCTGTTCCAACCGACTCGACCAACGCAAATTCCGTTCTTCGTCAAAGCGGGCCCGCAATTCAAGTACCGCCGTAACCTGTTTACCGTTTTCTGCGGCGCGGGTTAGTGCCTTAACCATCGGTGAATCGCCGCTGGTGCGATAAAAGGTCTGTTTGATTGCCAAAACGCTTGGGTCGTCAGCCGCTGTCGACACCAATTCGACCAGTGGGTCGAACGAATGATACGGATGGTAGAAAAGCTGCGGCTTCTTGCGCACCCATTCGAAGATATTTCGCGGGCGCTGCAAGTCTGTAGGCAAAGGTTGCATGGGCCTAAATTTTAAATCGGGACGATCGATCATATCGGCGAGCTGAGCCAGGTCTCCCATTTGCATCAGATGCCCCTGAGAATACGCCTGCGATGAATCCAGCTCCAGATTTGCCAGGGTTTCTTTCAACACCGGTTTTTCGATCCGTGATCCATGTTCCAGTCGAACAGCCGCCCCGTGTCGACGGCCCAGAAGCTTCTTGGCCAGAGCACCACGAAAATCTTCCGCAGCTTCTTCATCTAGCGCAAAGTCGGCATCCCGCGTAACTCGCAGAGCATTGACGGCTTTGACCGTATAGCCCGAGAAAAGCGGCGCGAGCTGCCAGACCATGACCGATTCCAACGGAACGACATCTACACGGTGTGGATCGTTTCCTACGCGCAAGAACCGGGGGAGAACCCGCGGCACCGCCAGCAACCCCAAAGCCCTGCTGTTCTTCTTCCGCGACGCCAAACGAATGACCAGATGAAAGACACCGCTCTGAAGCTTTGGAAAAGGATGCTTGGGGTCGACGATCATGGGCGTCAACACCGGGTACAGCACTTCCTCATGGTAGCGGGCCGCATAGGCCTGGCCGGCTTCGCTTAATTCATCGACACGAATGAGATGAATGCCTTCGGCTGCGAGTTCCCCGACGAGCTGCCGCATCAGAGCGTCACGTCGGGGGCCCAAACGCTGCAACCGCTCGGCGATGCCTTCCGCCTGAACGATAGGCGAACGAGAATCTATGCCGCTCATTTCCAAGCCAATATCTATTTGACGATAGAGACCGGCTACCCGGATCATAAAGAACTCGTCGAGATTGGACGCGAAGATACTCAAAAACCGCACGCGTTCAAGCAGCGGATTCGCGGGATCTTCAGCTTCCTCCAGCACACGCTCGTTGAAGCGAACCCAACTCCATTCCCTATTGTCGAATAATTGCTGACGCCTTTCTTGTTTGTTCATCCGGCCAAGACCTCGCTTAGCTTCATTTCAACACCGAAGAGTTCCCGTAGGAGAGCTGTCTTCTTGGCGAAAACGTTCTGCACCTCAGCGAAACTCTCGTGGTCACCGCTTCTTGTCTGAGCGAATACATGCCAGGTATCGGTCGAAAGCTCGACGCGTAGACCTCGAACACGCTGCAAATGATCCGCGTCGAGAGCATCGGCAGCACGTAGGATGGCGATCAATTTGACAAGGTCTACACGCTCCGAGGAACGAAGGGGCGCCAGGTCGGGGCTTTCTACCCCAGGAAAGATATCGTGATGATACTGGCTGATCATGGCGACCCAATTGAGCTTTGCACGGGATAGGCCCATCAATTCTGCTTCTCGAATGAGGTATGCGGAATGCCTCCCATGCCGGCGTGCCGAAACGTGATAGCCAACGTCATGCAGGATCGCAGCAACGGATAAAAGCCGCCGCCGTTTGCGGTCGAGCCCTGCGACATTCGCGAGCGCATCAAATAGTTCGGTCGCGAGCATTCGCACGTTTCGTGCGTGCGCCTCTTCCAGTCGGTATTTTCGGCCAATGGCCCAAGCCGCCGAATCCAAGGCCGTCGCCGCGCTATTATCGTCGGATTGGAGTCGACTCAGTTGGACGCCCACATCCAAGAATAGCGATTCCAACATTGTAGTATCGGTGAAGATCACCCGTTTCGCGGCCGTAAGCGAGAAGAAACTACTGACCTGGTCTATGGCGAGCCGAGCCTGTTCGGCCGAACCCACATCCAAGCCGGAACGCTCAGCGAATTCTTCGAAACCAACCTGGCCTGTGGCGCGGCCTAGCCTTTGAAAAGCCTGGCGGGTTAGTTGGCGACCATGCTCGATCTCGCGCTTCTTGCCGGCGAAACCATCTACCACGCCCAGCAAGTCGACGTTCACGACGGCGATAGTCTTGACGGTTGAAAGGTCGTAGCGTCGACCCACGTTGCGCGCCAGCTTACGCAAACGACTTTGGGCCTTTATCCGAGAGGCCTTATCACCGCTTCCTGCCAGCTGCATCAACCCGATCCGGTAGGTTTCGGCGCTGATCATTTGGCCGCCCTCTTCAACAACCATTTGAATGCCGCCGGCACCGATCGAAAGAACCATGGTTTGATCTTCGCCGAGACGTTCGGCGAGCACCGTCATGACGTGCTGCTTGATCAACCGAGTTTCTTCGATGGCTTCGAGAATACGAACGGTGAGGCCCGTGGACTTTTTTACGCGGTCGAGAAAGACAGCCCGGTTGCGCGCGTCACGAACGGCCGTCGTGGCCACAGCCCGACATTCTTGTGGCTCGATACCATAGCCTTGCATGACCCTGACGAACTCGCTGAGCGTCTGCACAACCAACTGACTTGTGCGCGCCCGGATCATGCCACGCGTGAACGTGTCGGCCCCCAGGGAAACGGGAACGGTTAGGGTCTCGAGACGATCGATCATGGTGCCATCAATTGTCTGCCCAATAGCCATCCGAATAGCGCTTGAGCCAACGTCGACGACCGCAAGTATCTTGGGCCCGGAAGCCAGATAGTCCGAAGGAAACGACGGATCATCCACCTCGGGTACCGTCACCGAACCCCGGCGAGTCCTTCCTGCCGCCTTGGCCGGTCTACGGTTGGCCGGCGTCTTTTTGGATCTCGATGCTTTCGCCCTAGGCGCTTTCGGTCGGGTTGCCACAGCCGCATGCTAGCATAAGAGGCGCGACAAAAGTCGCCGATTTCTTCGACGCAAAGTCGCTAGGAGGCGAGAGGAGAAACCGTTGGGGTGTTTCTGCGGCGGGGGGCCAGATCGCTAAATAACGCGATTGTCGATCAAGCGCGTGCTGCCAAAGAAAACGGCTATCGCGACGACGCTCTGCCCCAGGCCGACCTGATCACTCGGCTGCAAATTACCGGAATGCCTGATCTCAAGATAGTCGATGCGTGCGTCGTTTTCGGCCTCAACGATCTCTTTCGCGATCTGAACGGCCCGGCTAGCGGGCAGCGGTGCCTTTCGAGCCGCATCGGCTATTGCCGTCAGCCCGCGATTTAGACATGTAGCCTGTCGCCGATGTTCTGGGGTCAGATAGGCGTTCCGGGAACTCATGGCCAATCCATCTGGCTCGCGGATAGTTGGCCCCGAAAGAACCTCTATAGGAAAGTCCAAATCACGGGTCATCTGCTTGATGATCTGTAGCTGTTGGTAGTCCTTTTCGCCGAAAAATGCGACGGCGGGCCCAACCATATTGAACAGTTTGCTCACGACAGTGCATACCCCGTCGAAATGTCCCGGACGCTTCGCTCCGCACAGGCCATCGCCCAAGTCCTGAACGCTCACCGAGGTACGATGCCCTTCCGGATAAATCGCAGACACTGGGGGCGCGAAGATCAAATCTGCACCCGCTTTCTGGCATTTGTCGCGATCACCCTCCGCATCCCGGGGATAGCTTTCAAGGTCCTCGTTGGGCCCGAATTGCGTTGGATTTACGAAAATGGATACGACGACAAAATCAGCGACATCTCGACAGCGTTCGATGAGTGATACGTGGCCGTGATGAAGAAATCCCATGGTGGGCACGAAGCCAACACGTTGGCCTTTTTTGCGTTCATCGTCACAGCGCCGCCGAAGCGCTGAGGGGTCCGTAGTTGTTTCGATCATTTTCGGAGCTATTTCCGGCGCACACCCGGATAGAGGGGGATGGTCTCAGCCAATTCGGTCTTGTCGTCTTCTTGTGAATCAACGTTGGCTTTGGGCGTGTCTTTCTTCTTGGCGCGGCTGAAGCTATGTTCTTCGGCTGGGAAGACGCCGCCGCGTACCTCCCTCACGTAGGTAGACACAGCCTGACCAATGCGCCGGCCGAGGTTGTCATAGCGTTTGACGAATTTGGGAGCAAAGTCTTCGTCCATGCCGAGAAGATCGGTGATAACCAAGACCTGTCCGTCGCAGTCGGGCCCCGCGCCGATACCGATGGTTGGTATCTCGATGCATTCGCTGATCTGGCGAGACACTTCCTGTGGAATCCCCTCTAGGACCAACGCGTACGCCCCTGCCTGTTGCAACGCCAGAGCATCCTCGACGAGCTTTTTGGCCTGGTCTCGCTTGCGCCCTTGTACCTTATAGCCGCCCATCGTGTGAATAGACTGAGGGGTTAGGCCGATATGCCCCATTACGGGTATGCCCACTTCCGTACAGCAAGATACCAGTTCCGCCTGGCGTGCGCCGCCCTCGAGCTTAACGGATTCGGCGCCGCCCTCTTTGATCAGGCGACCGGCGTTTCGGACGCCCTCTTCCACCGATGCCTGATAGGACATGAATGGCATGTCACCGACCACGTGGGCCCGGTCAGTGCCGCGAACCACCGCCCGAGTGTGATAGATCACGTCTTCCAGGGTTACGCCAAGCGTGTTTTCAGCCCCCTGAACGACCATCCCAAGGGAATCGCCGACAAGAAGCACATCAATGCCCGCCTGGTCCAACAGGCGCGCCATGATCGCATCGTACGCCGTCAACATGGTAATTCGCTCCCCGTCGCGTTTCATTCGCAATAGGGAAGGCACCGTTACTTTTCGCGCGCTGCTTTTGGCCATCGGCTAATCCTTCTTTCTCTAGCCTCGGACCGTTGACCGGTATGGTGGTTCTTGCTGTGCCGGCGAAAGAACCGCCGGCCCGGTCTGACGGGTCCGTCTCGGTCAGATTATTCTGATCCAAGCGGTTTATAATGGCGAATCCCTCCCCGGTGTTCTCGAATGACCGCTATCAGGTGATCCTGGTCCGCCGTGCTGCGGACATAGTCGATCTCCGAGGTATCAACCACCAGAAGGGGGGTATCGCTATAGTCAAAAAAATACTCGCTGTAGAGGTTTCTCACTTCCCGCAGGTACTTGCGATCCATGCCTTTTTCGAAGACACGACCGCGTTGCTTTATACGATTTAATAGCACATCCATGTCAGCCATCAAGAGGATCAGTAGATCCGGCTTGGGTGCCCGAGGATGTACGATATTCCAAACCCGGTCGTAGAGAGCCATTTCATCGTCAGCGAGGTTCAAGGCCGCGAAAAGTCGGTCTTTTACCATCAGGTAGTCGCTGACGACGCCGCCTTGAGCAAAAAGGTCTCCCTGAAGGATATTGCTCTGCTGTCGAAAGCGTGAAAGCAGAAAGAAAAGCTGCGTTTGGAATGCGAAACGCGCTCTATCTTTATAGAATTTAGGGAGAAAGGGATTCTCCTCCACCTCTTCTAGACAGAGGCGCGCGCCTAGACGCTTGGCCAGGAGATTTGCCAAGGTTGTCTTCCCAACCCCTATCGGCCCCTCGATAGCCACATACATTGGCTTGCCGGTCTGCATTGTGGTGAAGTATACCAATAGTAAGACTGGAGCAAGAGGCTTCCCAATCCCTAGGAAATCGTTACCAATGAACGAAGAAATCACACAAGTGAGCGAGATTCCACCGGGAGCGAGCGGCTCTCTTTTCGGCACGGTGGTGGGTGACTATCGGCTTGGTCAACTCCTCGGAGAAGGACTGACGAGCCAGGTGTACGACGCCCACAACCTCATAGCCGACCAACCCTGCGCCGTGAAACTGTTCAGGCCCAAACTGTTGGACTCGCCGGTGTTGCGCGGACGGTATCAGCACGATGCTCGGCAGGCATCCCGCCTGCAACACGTGAATATCGGTGCGTGGTACGGACTCCATCAGAGTTCGCAGGGCTATTGGTTTGCCGTCATGCAACGGGCAGAGGGCACGTCGCTTCGTGAAATGCTCGAACAAAATGCGCCGATGAGCCGCCGAACGCTCGTCCCCGTCATGCGGGAACTCTGCGCCACGCTGGCAGCGGTGCATTCCAGCGGTATCGCCCACCGCCGGCTGCACCCCGGCAACGTGATGGTCAACTGGGCAGACAGCAAGCGCAGGGGCGCACTTTCCGTATTGGATATGGGCGTCTACCATGCCCACCCGGCCATAGATGATCCCACTCCCGTCGTCGAGAGACGTGCCCGGGATGCCGTCTACA
>Ga0257122_1002772_pt1 | contig 10676 bp, 6 predicted proteins | sample SI106_120metaG_FD_190146 | JGI IMG/M metagenome (GOLD analysis project Ga0257122, IMG submission 190146) | Marine microbial communities from Saanich Inlet, British Columbia, Canada - SI106_120 | ecosystem: Environmental > Aquatic > Marine > Inlet | place: Canada: British Columbia | collected... | reverse complement strand
ATTTCGGTGATGTTGCCGGTGCCCGCTCCAAGGTCATATACGGTTTCTGGCGAATCGAGATCGACACGATTTAGCAGGTCGATCGCGGGGCGCAACCGGTGGTCGCCAAATTTGAGGTACTGAGTGGGGTCCCAGGTCATTAAGCGGGGCCTTTCATGACGAGACTGGTGGCGTTTGGAGATAAGACCGGGCGCGAGTGTAGTCGAGGACACGCAGATCAGGCGGTACCCACTCAAAAACTACTGATGAGCCGGGGTCCCACTACCGGTGGGCGTCCTTAGCCGTTGGTCTTCGACGCGCTGATCGTGGCATCCGTGGCCTCGAAAGCGCTCGTGTAGCCAATGGTGAGCGCGTTTACGTCGTGACAGCAGTTGAACCACGTCGTTCCGCGCTCCGCCGCCAGTTTCATGGCATCGCCGGGGTCGACGGCCGTCCCCATCGCTTTACCGTTCGCTCGGCAGGCCTCGCCGACGCGGTCAAACGCAGCGAGCACTCTCGGTTGGGCTATCGGGGACCCCGGCTCACGGTGAACTCCGTAACTTTGTGAAAGGTCGCCCGGTCCGACAAACAGAAGGTCGATACCATCAACCGCCGCGATCTCTTCACACGCCTCCACACCCTCTGCGTCTTCGATCATCACGCCAAGCAATACGTTGTCGTTCGCCAGGTCGAAGTATTCAGGCTTATCGGCGTTTCCGAATCCCGAGTCTCGGCCTCCACCCATCCCCCTCAAACCCTTCGGATGAAACTTGGCCATCTTGACGAAGGCCCGTGCTTCATCTGCGGTTTTGCAGTGCGGCCAGATAAGGCCGGATGCGCCTAGCTCGAGGGTCTTGATGACCTGGTTGTACGGCCCGTGCGGTATTCGTACGAATACGTCCAGATCACGAGCTCTTGCAGCCAGCACCAGCGTAGACAGGTCTCTGAAATCGACGTGGCTGTGCTCCATGTCTACCCAGACACACCCGTAGCCGACCTCGGCAATGGTCTCAACCACCGTTGGATCAAACACCCGGTTGATCTCCGGAACCTTCACCACCTCCCCATTCATCAGGGCGGTCTTGGTCCTGTTCAACCTGTATTCGGCTTTCATATGAGTCCTCAGCGGTTGTGTGCGGCAGATTTTGTCGTGGCTGACCTGTTATGGGCGATGACTCTAACCGATTGAACATGGATCGGCTTGAACGGCCTCTCTCACGAAATCGATCAGGAACCATCGGAGTTAGACTCGCGGCTCGGGGAGCGACGGGGAGTCTGTCGTACCGACGCTGGAGGTCAACACATCATGCGAGCAATCCGATATCACGACAATGGCAGCGCGGACGTTCTGAAACTTGAGGAGATTGCCGTTCCAGAGCCGGGTGCCGATGAGGTTCTTGTCAGGGTCCGTGCGGCCGGGGTGAACCCGGTCGATTGGAAACAACGCAGTGGCATGAACCCGAACCTGCCCGCAACTCCGGGTATCGATGTTTCCGGCCTGGTTGAGAAGGTCGGAGCTGGAGTGCACGGCTTCGAGGCTGGGCAGGAGGTCTGGGGCACGGGGCAGGGAACGTACGCCGAGTACGCAATCGCTCCCGCAAACAGTCTCGTGCCGAAACCGGCGAATATGTCGTTCGAGGAAGGTGCTTCGTTTGGCGTCGGTGTCCGAACCGCATGGGTCGCGCTTTTCGAGTCCGCTATCCTGGAATCGGGACAGACAATCCTCGTGCAGGGTGCGGCAGGTGGAGTTGGCATGTGGGGCGTACAACTGGCGAAGTGGAAGGGCGCAACCGTGATAGGCACGGCGTCCTCCGGGAACATCGATTTCATCAACTCGCTGGGCGTCGATGTTGCCGTTGATTACACGAATACGCCCATCGAGACGGTGGCCAAAGACGTGGACTTCGTTCTGGACACTGTGGGTGGTGCAGTGCAAGTGCAATCGTGGCAGACGTTAAAGCGAGGCGGCACCCTGGTCACCATCGTTGGCGACCCGGATCAGGAGCAGGCGGAGAAACACGGAGTAACGGCGATACGGGTCGGACGGCCAACCGACTCGGTCAAGATTTTCGACACCGTGAACGAGTTATTCGCTGCCGGAGGAGCGAAGCCGCTGGTCCAGAAGGTGTTCCCGCTGGATCAGGCGAAACAGGCGCACGAGCTGAGCGAGACGACTCACGGGCGTGGCCGGATAGTTCTGAGTGTGTCCGGCTAACGCCACGCGTTACAGGATTGCGACGCGTTTCTTTTCGAACTGCTTCCAGTCCCATTCCGTGCCCCATCCGGGGGCTGCGGGGTAGGTAACAGCGCCGTTGACCGGCACGACCGGGTTCATCAGCCCGATTGCTTCACCCATAGCCGCGCCGTTCGGCGGCGGAGCGATCTCGAACCAGTCCACGTTCTGGATACCGCAAACTACGTGCGCGTGGACAAGCCCGAAGAGCGGGCCGTACGCGTTTGGTTCGACATTTGTTCCCAGATCTGCGGCGGTAGCGGCCAGACGTTGTACTGCCGTAGTGCCGTGACGAGCGTGGACGCGGAGCACATCGACCGCTCCGTCCTTCAGCCATAACTCGCCCAGTGCCGGATCGTGCATTAGCGTCTCGGCACCCGCTATGGGAATGTCCAGGAGATCGCACAGTTGCTTGTTCTGATCGTGTAGTCGATCGTCTATCGGCTCCTCGAACCAGATAAAGTCGGTTGCCTCAAGTGCCCTTCCAACTACCAGGGCCTCGTCGTAGTTGTAGCTGGCAAGTGCCGCATCGTGCATCAGCCCGACGTCTGGACCAAAGTGGTTCCTGAAGCTCTCAAACGCGTCGATGTTGTCTTCGTACAAAAACGCCAGGTGGTCCTTCAGCGTCGAATACCCGGCCTCGATCCCACGTTCACCGTCCCGGATCAACTCTTCGACTGTGCCACCGGCGGTGTTGTAGTACGCCGTGGCGCTCTTCCTTGACCCGCCAAGCATCTCCGCCACAGGTAGCCCCTCCGCCTTACCAGCGATGTCCCAGAGGCAGTTGTCGAACCCACCCCACCAGACGGGGTTCAAGAACCGTGACGCCGCGCTCAATTTCGACCAGAGGCGATTCCGGTCAAGCGGATCCTCGCCGACAGCAAGCTCCCGCAGCGTTGCTATCTGCTGCCAGTTGAGCTCCGCGTACCGCCAGTCACCCACGGTGCAAACGCCCTCGATGCCCTGGTCCGTAAGGACCTTGATCACCTGTACCGGGACATCACCGCCTGGTGGAAAAGCCTGTTTCCAACGCGGAGTTGATGACGATCCGAACTCGACGACCCGGGTGACGGACGGGTACATCGGCAGTTCGAACACCGAAATTTCGATTGATTCGATTTTCATACCGTCGACCCTAACAAGAAGGCCCGCCATATGGCGGGCCTTCTCAATTCTAAGTTTTCGGACCGGCAGCTGATGCCAGTCGGAGGCGAAACTAGTCCCGGTTGATGCCGCTTAGGTTGCTCTGGATGCCCTCAGTCGCCGCAGTTGCCCACGGAACAGTGAACATTTTGAAGCCCTTGGCGACGAACCAGTTCGGGTCCATTCCCGGCGGGATGAAGTACATACCCGGGACCACGTTATTCCTCTTGGCGGCCTCGGCCAGCTTGTCCAGTCCAGCCTCGTAACCAGCAGAGGTGTAGTCCAGAGTGACCCCGAGTTCGATGGAGTAATCCGACGGGCCGATGAGTGCGACATCGATGCCATCGACACTCAAAATGTCGTCGATATTGCCGATCGCCTCGTTGGTCTCGATCATCGGGATGATCACGAGGTCCCGGTTCACGGTGTCCATGTATTCCTGGTAACTGTTTGTGTCGCCCCACTGGCCACGCTCTCCACCGTTGGATCGCTTACCAGCGGGGTAGTACCTGCAGGACTCGACGATGTATTCGGCCTCTGCCCTGGTGTTGACCATCGGGACAATGATTCCCCTGGCACCGGCGTCCAGCGCGAAGAGGATCTGTTCTGAACTGATGGAGTCCACCCGTGCGAACGGTGCGGCCTTCTTGCCGTTGGTCGCCTGCATTCCGGGCGCCAGGTCTTTCATGTAGTGGGGCGAGTGCTGTGTGTCGAAGAGTAGGAAGTCGTATCCCGCATCAGCCAGCACGGCCGTAACTTCGGGGTGCGGGGAGCCAGCCGTCCCGACGATAGTCTTCCCGGATTTCAAAAGATCTTTGACTGCGTTCACGTAACTAGAACCTGTACCTTTCAGACCACGAATTCGGACTTTGGATACCTGACGTCCTCCTGAAGAGAGTTACCGGAGATAACGTCGGCGGGCGGATTCTCGCACAAAAATTGACCGTAGAGTTAAACCCCACGCATATTGGGTCACGGCGACTGGTCAGATGGCGCTGATCAGGTGGTTTACCGACCAGCGTTTAGCACCACGGAGGAGCCGCCCCTTCTCTGTTTGTCTCGCCCGGACAGCCATAGTCGATTGTTCCCCCCAGGATCGCTGAATCCAGGTTGTCGGTACCAACCGGCAACGCCAACAGATAGGCAACAAGATCGCTTATCGCGTCGTCACTGAGTTGATCGGCTACGGAGTGGACATCGCCGACCTTGAGTACGTCCTGCAAGGTTGGCGCGGTGCCGTCGTGGAAGTAAGGGGCGGTCAGCCAGAGCCCGCGAAGGCTCGGCGTATCAAACTGCGTGCCACGTCCGTGCGAGTTCTTTTCGAGTGCGGGATCCCCGGTTCCTACATCGTGTATCTCGCCATCGACGAAGGTTCCGGGAACGTGGCATTCAGCACATCCAGCCGCATGAAACACGCTTAACCCGGCGACGAAGTTGGCTGATTCCGTTTGATGGGGAGTTGGGAGTGAGACAAGGGAATCCATGTAGGCGGCGAGTGCGTCCAGGTCCACGGACTTCCCGGCATGCTTGGGTCCAAGTGAGTCGAATTCGTTACCGTCAATAAGGCCCGTTCCGGCCTGGATGTTACGGATCGTCAGTTCCGCGTCTTCAAGTTCGTCAAGGTCTCCTGACCAGTGGATCGGCAGCGTCTCTCCAACGCCAAACAGAGCTGGTGTGTTTCGAGGACCATCAGGGAATCCGAGCCATGTTCTCGCGTCCGCCCCACCGTCGAAATGGCACGACGAGCAGGCAATCCAGCCATCGGTCGATAACACTGGGTCCGCTGCGGAATTAAAAATCTGCTTGCCCAGGAGAATATCTGGAGCAAGAGGAATATTCGTGACCTTGACCGTCTCGATGACCGTTAGGGCCGCCGTATCGATCACGCTAAGCGTGCCGTCCAGAACATTGTTTACGTACGCTCGTCCGCCGTCCGGCGATATGGCGATCCCACGGGGGTTCGCTCCGACCACTAGGTGGGCGACACCACGATTGGTTTCCAGGTCAATTACGGAGACGGCATCACTTCCCGCGTTCAGTACAAATACCCGTTTGGAATCTGGCGTGATTGCTACGTCAAACGGAAGGCTGACCGGTTTATCCGCAGTGTCCAGGGTGATCCGTTCCTTTGAGATCAACGCTGGTTCGTCCAGGTTTATGACGTTGACCACCGGAAACACGGTGGAGTCAAAAGAAAGCGTCAGGTTGGAGACGTTGGCTCGTGTCTGGGGGACATAAGCGCGGCTGCCGTCAGGTGACACAGAAATTACCTGGGACACGTTGTTATCCAGCCCGGTGGAGATGGTCATCTCTGATGTGAACGAACGCGTCTCCACGATGGTGACATCGCCGTCAAACAGGTGCGTGACCAGCAATTTGCCGCCATCCAGGTCGAGTGCTATCCCTGACGGGAACGGACCGGCGTCGATCTCTCCAACCGTAGTCCCGGATGACAGTTGGATTGAACGTAACCTTCCTGTACCGAACTCGGTGACATACGCGTTAAGGCCGTCGGTCACGACCCCGTAAGGTTTTGCGCCGACCGGCCACAGCGCGACTTCTTGAAATGCAGAAAGGTTGACCGCAGACACCGTCCTGTCACCGTGGTTGGCGACCAGTGCATGGCTTCCGTCCGGGGTGATCGCAAGCGTCCTCGGGTCATCACCCACCCCGACTTCTGCCAGCACCGCTGATGTCTCGGCGTCCACGATGGTCACGGAGTCACTGTCGGGATTGACGGCAACTAGCAACCGGCCATCAGGAGTTACTGCAACCGCCGAGGACGACTGCGGCCCAACAAAAGGCTCCGTGCCCACAGAGATACCTACCGCCGGGACACGAGGAGGGATCATTGTCGGGATCGGCTCAGGCGTTACCGTCGGGACGACGGTCGGGACTGGCGTCGGGTCTGGTGCGGCGGTAGAGGCTGGAGCGGCCGTCGGGTCGTCCACCTGTAGATCGCTGTCAACGTCGCCACTACAAGCAGCGACGAGTGTGATCAACACTGTTGCAATGGTTACCCGGATGGTTCGATCTCGCCAGGTTGGCATTAGTTAAATCAGGGCTCCCGGTCAGGATTTGGTGGAATTTCGGGGGTGCGCGCGCCGTGTGTCATCATAGCGGCGACCGCGGTGGATGGTGTTCCAGCGATCTCGCCATCAGCAAATAACGTAATTGTTAATGTGTCATACAGTCCGCCACCCGTGTCGAAATTCGTGGCGATCTGATTTAGCTCTTCGCCGTTCAACTCCCAAACCACCAGGCCGTTCTTGACATTGACCTGCTGATCAATAAGAACGTTACCCGGCATTGTGACGATTAGCCTGGCGGAGTCTCCCGCCCAACCGTCCGGAAGCAAGGTTGCGAATATGGCGCGATCACGATCCGCAAACCATTCGCCGGGCTGAAGTGAGAATAGGTCTGTGGCCCATTTAACATCGTGCGTTGCGCCATCCACGACGACGAAGCTAAACGAAAAACCGTCAGGCGTTAGCGGGCCACCCGTCGGAAATGGTGCAAGAACGACTCCAGCGCTCGTCTGGCCATCGTGGGTGACCGTTAACTCGACCGTCCACAGTCCTGCCTGATCCACCACAAAATCATCGTCTGGGTCATAAAAATAGCCGACGGCATTGGCACGTCCACCCAGTTGTCGCCTCGAACCATCCGGCGCTATTACCGTGTAGTCCACGAGGCTCGGAAGGGTTGGCATAATCGGACCCGCCATTCGGAACGTGTCTCCGGTCTCAAGCACGGCACCCGGACGTACAGCCATCGGCACCATGAAGATGTCTATCTCACGGCCATGCGTAGTGAAAAGCGGCCCTCCGTTTGGACCACCGCCTGCGCCCTGGAACGGCGGAAACAGTCGTGACCCCAACGGGTCGCCTTCCACGGTATGAATCCAGGAAGCGCCGTAGATAGCGTAGATTCCTTCATCCTCAACGGCATCCCTGATAACCGCGCCGCCGTAGAGGAATTTGAACTCCCCCGCAAGGTCTCCATCAGGGGCATTGCCAAGCTGTCCGTGATAGGCATCATCAAAGCGCCAGTACGCCCCGTTGATATCGTCGCCCTGGATCGTCTCCCGGACCCGAACTCCCGGCCGCTCCGCGCTACCGTACACGTACGACCAGAGTGATATTTCATCCGGGTGTGTTCCCGGCAGACCGGTATTTTCGGGACCAAGCGTGAGCGGCATCTGCCCGGCGCGTAGAGCCAGCTCCAACGAAAGATCACCGCCTGAGCCCAACTTCTCGGTCACTTCTCGGGCGCGCTCAATGAGATCGTTATCGTCGTCGAATGACTGAATGCTCATTCGGGTAATTACTGCCTGACCCGGACCCGGCTCGCTGTCTCCCCACAGCACGTCACCCGTGAAATACGGAAACTGCCAGTGGGCGTCATCTTCACTATCGAAAGAATCTTCAAACGCCCACGGTCGCGCTAGATCAGACTCGCCGTCAGGGCCCCTGCGACCATGTACTGCGAAAGGTGCGTTCGGCGTGGCAACCACCCCGCCGAATCTTGTTCGCCCCACCCATATTCGTCCGTCGTCCGCCGTATACCGGGTGTCTACGTCGACCCGGTACTCGCCATCACGATCAAATGTGAATGTCTCGCCATTCCCGTCCCACCACCCGTAGTTATTGGCGGTCCCGCTAAAGGTCTGCTGAACAACCTCTTTGTCGGCGGCGACGTGGGTCACGGTGTAAACGATCTCGGCGGGAACACCTGGGAGGATCGTAACCGTGGGGGCGATGCTGTTGCCGACCTCGAAAGGCGTGGTCGGGAGCATCGATGTCTCGATCTCAAGGTGATTCGCTACGGTCACGTCGTAGGTGCCGCAGATCCCGTGCACGTTGCCGTTCGCATCCGAAACCTTGCCGTTCAGAGTGACGACATAATCACCGTCGGTCGGGAACGAGTACGCGAACGTGTCTCCATCGCCCATCAACTGCGGAATCTCGCGTAACTCACCTCCGCCAAGCCCTAGCGGCTGGTCCCAGGCGGTTCGAGGAGATTTGACGCCATATCTGGTCAAAGGGGCGGGGCCGAGCACATCTATGCTGCCATCAGGCCGCTCCACGGTCACCTTCAATGCGCTCGCTGAGAAGTCCGGGTTCAGGGCCGGTGCTCCAGGAAGTGCACGGTCCACCACATCCAACATCGGCGCAAAAGGGTCGAGCTGGTACGACCACGGAGTCCCGTAAGGGTCCAACCTCGGTATAGCAGCCTCGTGACGCGTGGACGACCGACCGCCGATATCGAACAGGCCGAAATCTTCACGAGCGACAAGCCCGCCGCGTGCGCCGTCGTCCACCTGGTCCGCAAGAAGTGTGGTCGTGAGTCGCATCGGGTTGGGATCTCCAACCACCACCGTTGTCAGATTAGGACGGTACTGGTTGGGATCACGGTTAAAGACGTCCGACGGGCGCAACCCGTAAACCGGAGGAAGCGCCGCATCAGTGACGTTCCACAGATTTCCGGCAACGAGGCTGTAGGTTCCTTCCCGCGTGAGTTCCGGGACGCTGATATCCATCTCAAAAGTGGCGACCCAGTGCCGCCCGTTGAATTCGAAGCTGATTTCCTGAGCGCCGACCAGGAAGCGGCCGATGGGCGTGCTTCCGAGGGTGCGTTCGATTGGTAGACCGGTTGGCGTCAGGAATGGCGAAACGAACTTTCCGGCCCGGCCAACCTGACGTCCATTAGCATCTCCAAGCAGGGTCATCTGTAACTGGAACTGCTCGTTGGCCGGACGGTTTGCGGCAGCAGTGAACACCGTCACGGTTCCGGATACGCGTGCCTGACCTCCTGGTTCGATGTGGTCCGTTTCGAGCACGCCGGTGACTGTAAACGGAGCGATTGCGTCTGCGCCGCAACACGGCTTTGCACCGGCGGAGAATGCGATCCCATCCGACGCCGGGATGACGGGAATCTGGATCAACACGCCGGGTGCGATCAGGTTCTCGTCGAGCGCGGCGCGCTCCGGGTTGATGAAGTTGCCCGTCGTGTCCTGCTTCACAAGGACGTGAGTGCCTTCAACTCCGGCGATATCGGTGGAGAACGCCCCTGTTTCATCGGCCGTGAGAACGACGAAATCGTTGAGTTCGATATTGCCGACCAACAGATTCGCCAGGGGGGGCACGGATCCGGCGCTACCAGTGACGACCGCGCTGTACAGGTCGGGGTCGAAGTCGATGGAGATGGCACGCGTGTCCGGCGTGGCCAATAAGCTACTGGCCTCTCCAGCGCTTCCAACTAATGTCCTCAGTGTTTCGCCGTTGGATGCGGCAAGGGCGACCGTCGTCTGAACTTGTTCAAACGTGTCAACTTCGCCGTCGATTGAACACGAGAATACCCGGTCATCTGTGATGAACGATATCGGAGCTGCTGCTACCGGGAAGAATGCGCCTGGTCCGTCATCGTACGGGTCGATGGCGATGTGGACGACCGGTGTGGGCGTCGGAGCAATCAACCCTCGCGGTGTCGGAACGGCCTCCACATCTGATCTTGAGGACGGGATCACCGTCGTTGTCGGCTTCGGCGTTGGCACCGCGGTTGGCGTCGCAGCGAGTTCGCTTTGCTTGTCGTTGATGGTTGGCGGCGGATCTATCGGCGGTATGTTTCCGTCGGCGGGCAGGGTGAATTCAGCAGGTTCTGGAGAAGGCTGCTGATCGAAGTACATGCTCCCATATACATCAGCCTGATCCTGGTCCGCTCCATCAAGCGGGACAACGAGGTCCGAGTCGCTGGAACACGCCACGATCAACGTAATCGCAGCGAGCAAGCCCACGCGGAACATGGATCGCTCCGATAGTCGCCAGATCATGCTGGACATCATCGACATCTTGTCAGCTCGAATACATCACCCGTTTCGGCGACGAGGTTACTCCGAGATCGTTGGACATGGTCCGCCAAAATACCCGTTATCAGATACATGATTGCGTTGAAGGGAGTTCAACTGTTCGATCGCAACTTTGCATTGCGATTCGGAAATATGCGGCAAATCATCATATAGATGAAACGCGGATGCGCGACCACACGTCGTGGCACGTGATCGACTCAGAGAATTACGGAACGATCATCACCTGGGATTCATGATCCCTGAGCCGGTCCCGGCAAATCACCGTTCGTGTTAGCTACGAGGTAGAGCATGTCATGCAGCGCGACGACCCCGACGATCTTGCCTGCAAGGTGAACAGGTAGGTGGGACACGGAGTCCCGCATCATCAGTCGGACGGCTTCGACCAGCGGAGCATCCTCGGTAATGGATGCGCGCCCCACCGTCATGATCTCTCGGATAGGACGGTTACGCAGC
>Ga0257122_1002768_pt1 | contig 10687 bp, 1 predicted proteins | sample SI106_120metaG_FD_190146 | JGI IMG/M metagenome (GOLD analysis project Ga0257122, IMG submission 190146) | Marine microbial communities from Saanich Inlet, British Columbia, Canada - SI106_120 | ecosystem: Environmental > Aquatic > Marine > Inlet | place: Canada: British Columbia | collected... | reverse complement strand
TCGTTTACGGTTGTGGCGAACCGGCAGGTTATCTCGAGGTGGAGACAGCGAACGCACCGTCGAGCGCGGCCTGCTATCGGGTGGAGTTCTTATGGGAACCGCGCCCCGACGTGATTACCTCCGGGCGGCACGGAAGCCTGGTCGCATGGACCGAGCGGCTAAAGAGCATTCGGATAACGACCACCGGTCCCAAGGCCGGTGGCAGCTTCATTCGCCAATACGATTTTGCATACCAAACCGATCCCCACAACAAGCGCTCATTGCTGACTAGCATCGCCTTGAAGAACAATTCTGGTGCGACGCTTTATCAACCCACCACCTTTAGCTACCAAAGCAGCGCCCCCCCGCAGGGTGAGTGGACCGCAACAAAGACCAATCTAAGCGACATGGATTTGATGCGCTGGCATGCCGACGGCGGTTTGCTGCTCGCTGATCTAGATCGCGATGGACTGACCGACATCGTTCGCCGCTCGATCGTGCTGCATGACCCAGGGCTTGAGAAAACCGACGACCACTTCTCGGTCAAGAACGGAAATTGGGAGCCCTATCACCAATACGACCTGCAGCAAGAAACGCTGATCAATCAGGGCGCCGGCCTGTTCAAGCAGCTGGAATCGATGCCGGACGGTGCTCGACCCTTTACCATCGCGGGACAACGGGTCGGCGCTTCTCCCCTCACCGGTTCCACTTGGCAATCGAACGGAGGGGCGACGCTCACGGGTGGGCGACGCCCCGGCGAAACCCTTGCGGACGTCAACGGCGATGGTGTCGTCGACTTCGTTCGCAGCACAGCTGACCCGGCTCAGCCGAAGCTAGACGAGGCGATCACGCCGCAGCTTCAGGCAGAATTAGACGCGCATCGTTGTGGTTTGCCAAACGGCATGATCTTCCCCTGGCTAGAGGATAGGACGCCGTGCCGTGTAAAAAGCGGTGCCTATGATCTCTTTGGCGTGGAGTTGATCGCCGGAGCCAAGTTGCCGACCTTTTTCTACGATTCAATGAAGTCTGCCCAATACAGTCAAGTGATTGACGTTAACGGCGATGGTTATGCCGATGTTGTGGAATCTCGCGAGTCGTATACGACGTGCACACCAGCCTTTACCGTCTTTGACGCGCCCTACTGTCATCAGTTTCCTGGATCGCTGCGAACGTGGCTCTACAATCCTCTCGAGAAAAAGTACCAGCAACCGCAGGTTCCGTTATGGACTCTGCCGGTACCTCTTCACATGGCGGGCGACCATCCCAGCGGCCTGCAATGGGCGGATCTCAATGGAGACGGCTTGCTGGACATCTACGTCGCGCATATTATGGATCCCAATGCGGACTATTCGAATGGCTGGGAATATGAATCGCGCAACGGTGTCTACCTCAACACCGGCACCGGTTGGACAAAAGTCCGCGGCTACTATGGCATTGATGGTACGTCTGCCGACGGCGAGTGGAAGACTCTAGTCGCCGGCCACGCAACGGGATATCAATCACTGGCCGCGATGCGAATCCACGACCAGGATTCGGGCTGGCGTTTCGTCGACGTCAATGGCGATGGCATTCAGGATCTACTCTACGATACAGAGGATCGCTATTGCCCTACAACAAAAAGCCCCAACTTCGAGGTTGTTGACGGCCACGCCGTGAAAAGCCCGAACAATCTTTGTCATGACAATGCGGTGGACCCCAGTGCTTTGAATCGAACGCGACACTTTTTGTTGGGTAGAGCAGACGGCCGGTTTGCCGTCGAACAAGGCGTGACCTTGCCGCCGAGACCTTTGGTGCATACCGTCCACTTCGACACCGCTGCCCGATTTGATGCGGGTGCCCGATATAGGGATATGAATGGCGATCGATTGGTCGACCTGGTGGTTGGTCACCCGCAATACGGCGAGCCGTTGACGATCTACACCAACCCACTGAGTGCACGCCCACATCTGATGCGAGAGACAAGTGGGGCCTTAGGGGCAAAAACGGCATATGAGTACAAGCCATGGCTGAACCCGGGCACGCCTCAGGGAGGAGCGCGGTGGGTACTACAAACGGTGGCTAACTATCGGGCCGAAAGCGAGCTGGTGCACACCACGGAATACACTTTTGACCAACCCAACTTCATCGGTCCGCAGCACCCCGACTACGACGAACTCAGGGGGCCCGAGATGCTGGGCTTTCGCTGGCAGCGTTCGACGGAAACGGGATATTATCCGTTGGGCACACCGAAATTCCAATTCGCCGGTCCAACGCTTCTGGATTTGCGCCCCAAAAAACGGCGCACCACTCGTCTCAGCGGGGCTGGTCGCCTATTTGTGGGGCGACCGCTAGAAGAATCGCTGGAAATATTTGCGGACGCGGGATTGCTGGGCGGTGCCCACGATGGGGTGAGCAACGAAAATTGGCGGCTGAGGCAGAAAACCGTTTACGAATATTACGACGGTGACTATTGGCTCACTTCCAATGCGCCGCCCTATCGCGCGCTGCTCAAATCCCGCGCTACCCAACGATACGAGAAGGGCAACGCCACCGAGGGGCCACACATCGTGGAGTTCCCGCAACACGACGAACGCGGATTCCCGGTTATCATAGAGGACCACGGTCGCCCGGCGATCAACGACGGTCGTTATACCTCGCGCGGCTTTCTTCACAGCGACACGCCTTGGTTGGTGGGGTTGCCCTATACCAATACGTTGGTGCAACGCGGCCGAATGGTAACGACGACGACTTTTTACGACGACAAACCCTTGGCGGCCCTGGGCGATCATGGATGGCCGACAAAGGCAGTCATCACCGCCAGCGACGTCCCCCTGCCAACTTGGAACCGCCTGGTGTATGACGTTTATGCCAATGTGGTGGAAACTTGGCGTAATAATGCTAGTGGGAGTGCCGAGGAACTTTCCCATAAAACCGAATACGACCCGGCCTTTCACCAGCATCCGGTCAAGATGACCGATGCCTTGGGACACCACGCAATCGTGGAATACGTCGGCATCAACTCAGACGACAATACGCCGGGTGCTTTCGCCCTGCCCGCCAGGCAATACCGCCTGGCAGCCGACAATGTGTTCATGTCCGCTTATTCCGACATGGGCTATGACAGCTTCGGTCGTCCGGTGAGTGAAGTTCAGCGAACGCTGAGCGGTGAGGTTTTCGAGTTGCGCGCGGTATCCTACCTGAGCTCAGTTCAAGACGACGCGAAACTCAGCGTGACATCAACCTTCACCACGAACGATGACCAGCGTCAGGTTATTTCAGAATACGATTCGCTCGGTTATCAGCGACGAAATCGGATCGGCGTTTCACCGAGTGCGAGTAGCGAAATCCAGCAGCGCTTTGAACCGGGTCCCTTTGGCACGACCTATCGCACGTCCGATCCCTACCGCCCTGGAGAAATGCTGAATTGGACAACGACGGCGATCGATCCCCTGGGCCGGACCAGGGTTGTTGACTCCCCCGGCCGAACGATGCGCTACACCTACGAGGCCTACGCGACGATCGTACAGGACGAAAATGCCCGCACCATGCGCAAGGAGACCGATAGCCGGGGAGAGACGATAGTGATGCGCAATTGGGATGGCGCCGAAACGACGGCGACCTTCGGCAGCAGCACCGACCAGCCTTCTGTCACTTTCACAACGCCCATGGGAGTACAGCGCAAGGTTTGGCACGATGGCCTGGGTCAAGTGACAAAGATGGAGGATCCCGACCGGGGTACGTATATTCGCCAATTCGATGCCCACGGGAATCTGGTCTATACGAAGGATGCGATTGGTCGAACGACTGGCTATGCCTACGATGCTCTTGGTCGTCTACTGAAGGTAGATCTGATGAACGACCGCAAAGTGGACCAGTGGTTCTACTACGATGGCGCGACGCCAAGCGATCCGAGCAAAAAGCTTGGACCCGCTCTTGGGCATCGTACGGCGATGGTGGACCAAAGCGGAACGACCCTTTGGAACTACGAAAGCCGCGGCTTGCCCGTTGGTGTGAAGAAATCAATCGACGGTATCGATGTTGAGATGAAACACGAATTCGACGGACAGGGGAGGCTGACGCGAACCACCTATCTCGAGCCCAGCTACCACGCAGTGGCGTATAGTTACAACGACGAGGGGATGGTTTCGGTGGCGATGCAGGGGGCACCCGTTGCTGCTTGGCAGCAGATCGCTTTTGGCGCCCAATATGACGCCAGCCGGCGCTTGCGCGCCCTGAATTTCGGCAATGGTACGATTGAAAACAACACTTTCGATTTGAGCAATCGCCTCGTTCAGCGGCGCGTCTTTAGCAAGGGCATTTTGGCGAAAAACTTGCTCTGGCTGAGCTACGAGCGGGATCCTGCTGAGGACGCGGCGGCTAACACCGGCCGGATTACCAAGGTCAACGATCTTTTGCTTCCGCAATTCAGCCGCAGCTATAGCTACGACAACGCCTATCGTCTTAGCGGCACAACGAGCGTTGCTTCGGGCAGCGAGTCATATACCCATAGTCTTGACGGCGATCTGTTGAGCAAAGGGGGCATTCAGCTTCACTACGGCTCGAATTTGTCGCCGCACCGACTGACCCAAATCGTGGACTCGACCACGAACGAGACGCGACTGCTCGCCTACGACGCCGGTGGAAATGTCCTTACTGACGGCCAGCGTAGCTTCACCTACGACAGCCTGGGACGCGTATCGACCATGAAGAGCGCTGAAGGCAGCGTCGCTTTGAGCTACGACGCGTCGGGCCAGCTGGTGCGGCGAAAGATCTCCCAGCCCTATCAGCTCAAGCTCAGCGGCCTTTTCGACAACGGGCACACGGTGACCAGCAAGATGGTTCCGGTTGCCACGGTGCTCACGCCAACCGGAGATCTGGAACTGGAAACCACAGGCGACGAAATGACGTCGCGGTTTCATATTAGCTTTGCCGGCAAGCGCATCGCAACACGTACCGTCGAGCCCGAAGGCACCGAATTCTTGCGCTATACGGCCGTCGACCACCTTGGTTCGGGAAGCGTGATTAGTACCTCGGGTGGCAACCTCGTGGAGCGTTCGCGCTACCGCTCGTTCGGTGAGCCGATGGACGATGGCGGCGCGGTTCAGTGGTCGGGGTGGAAGGATACGACAAATCGTTTCATGGGAGTTGTGCAGTCCGAGCGCATGAAGCTCTATCTCACCGGCCCACGCAGCTACGATCCCGCTATTGGTCGTTTCTTGCAGCCCGATCCCTTGGCAGGGTCGATCAGTTCTCCCGAGAGTTGGAATCCCTACGTCTACGCCCTGAACGACCCCATAGCCTTCGTTGACCCCTCAGGCTTTTCCGCCGAAGGCGCGCCCGAAATTGGCAGCGAGGCGTGGGCAGACGGCTTTGCCGACGGTGATGGGGCACGAGAGATGGGGAATATCTCGATCGTCCCCGCTGGCGAAACGGCCGCTGCCGATCCCGCCAATGGCCACATGGCGAGTTGGTTCAACGCCCATCCCGGTTCGGTCGACATCATCTGGGGAGCGGAAGTAGAGCCAGGCTTTCGCACGATCAGGGGCTTCCGCAAGGGGATCTTCCAATACACTGCTGCCGATGGCCAGGTATCATTGGCGCGCGATAGGGGCCGTGTCGAAACAGACATGCTCCCCTTCGAGCTAATTGTTGGTGGACCGACGGGTCGACTCGCCGGCCATTTGGCTAAAAAGGCGATCGGGCTCATCAAGGCAAGTGCAAGGTCGATGCGGATAAGGCTGGCCAACGGGGTCACGCAATTCGGCTTTAGGGATGTTCCTGGGATAGCGCCTAGTCCGCTGGCCGACCACCGGCTGGTGGTTCACGGTTCCGAAAGCGGGCAACTGGCAGCGGCATATAAGATCCTTCCCAGTTCGGTCGCGCGCCTGCCCTTGGTAAGACGCATCGTCGACAAAGAAGGTCGGATTTGGCGCCCGGTATCGATGGATGAAGTCGTCACGGCTCTTTACCGCAATGGCTATCAAACGGGCCAATCCATTGACATGGCAGTCTGCTATGGTGAAACGCGTGCCCTGGATTTGATGCAGCGAACCCAAGCCAACTGGATCGGATCGGGTATTGGCAAGATGTATGCGGCGCGGACGAAGGGACCTTTTCAATTGTCGTCGGGACCCGCCGGAACGCGCGTCTTTCTCTTTGAAGAGTGGAAAGCTACTTTTGGCGCCGTTAACGGTAGGGGCTTTTGATCGCGGGCCACGTGTTATTGAACCTATCGGATGCCAGATTGAGGAAAATTCCCAAAATATTTTGCGCAGGCTTACGGTTTGCCCGTCAACGAAATATGAAGTGCCGTCAAAAGAATAACCTGGGCACGATAGCGAAGCATTTTGGCCACTCTGGCAGTCCGATGCTGCCCATGCTCGGCTCTTTGCTCACCTACAGGACAACCGAATGAACAAATCATTTCAGCCCGTTGGGCGGACACCCCCCATTATATCCCGCTTCCTTCAGATCAGCCTTGGTATGATAACTATCTTGGGGGGGCCGAGGACCAGGCTGGCTTGGTCGGCGGACCCCATCCCGGCTATTGGCAAAACGCAGATAGTTCAATCGGCCTTTCACGAAAACGACGGGGTGTTGAAGGTCACCGATACGCGATTGCGCTTCGGCAAGAGCTCCTTTTTTATGGACCAAGCGCGGTACCAAGCCTCCGTCGACGGGGAGTTGGGGGGCAAGGCGCCCATCGACTATCGCTACAAGGACCACCACCTATCCTTCACGCCCCTGGGGTTGAGATGGTCGGGCACACCGACGATGGGCGAAAAAGAGACGATCAAGGCCGGTGTGGCTCGGGTCAAGGGGCGTCTGGTCGAAAGCGGCGACGAGCTCGATGGTCGTCCGGAACCTCAGGCGGTCGGTAAGGGTGTCATTTACCGGAACGCTTATGGACCGGGGGTGGATCTCGGCGTGCTGACCGAAAATCTGGTGATGCGCAAGATCACCAAGATCGACCGCCGGGATCGTTTGGGGCCGATTCCGCAATCGGCTCCGTTTCTCGAATTGCCCTTCGCGCTCGATGCGGATGCCGATGTCTACTTTAAAGCGAGATTCGGTGGAGATACGCTACGCACCTGGGATAAGAAAGAGGTGGTGCGCAGCCATGGCGAACGGATCGAATTCGGCCGAAGGGGAGGCACGACGGCCACAAGCTTCATCAAGCCGGCCCACGCCTGGGATAGTGCTGGCAACAAAATCCCGCTGACCTTGGAATTGGGTCGCCAAGGCGGTCGTTTTGTCCTCACCAAGCGTATCCCCGTCAACTGGATCAATGATGCGACCTTTCCCATCTATACCGATGCGACGGTTACCTTCGATACGGCTGTGTTTTTTGAATCAGCAGAAACAACCGACATTTCGGTTACCGCCTTGGATGCGACTCATGTAGTCATCGCCTATCGGGACCACGGAAACTCCAGCTATGGCACGGCGGTTGTCGGCACGGTCTCCGGTACGACCATAAACTTTGGCAGCCCACAAGTTTTCAATTCGGGGGGGGCCATTGCTCATATTTCCATCGCAACATTGGACGCCACCCACGTGATTTTCGGTTATCAGGACCCGGGAAACGCCAGTTATGGCACGGCGGTTGTCGGTACGATCTCCGGTACAATCATCAACTTTGGCAGCCCACAAGTTTTCAATTCAGCCTCTACCGACGATATTTCGGTAATTGCCCTGGATGCTACCCATGCGCTCATTGCTTACGCTGATTGGGGAAGCTCCAGCTATGGCACGGCGATTCTTGGTGTGATCTCGGGCTCGACCCTCTCCTTCGGCAGTTCACAGGTTTTCTATTCATCCGGCGCCGATGAGATTGTCGCTGCCGCTCTGGATGCCACCCATGTGGTCATTGCCTTTTCTGACGAAGGGACAGCTCCCGGTAATAGCAGGGCGATTGTCGGCACGATCTCGGGCACGGCTATCACCTTCGGCAGCCCACAAGTCTTCTTCTCATTTACCACCAGCGAGATTTCTATTACCTCTTTGAACGCCACCCAGGTGGTTATCGCTTACCGCGGAACCGGAACTGGTATGGCAACTGTCGGTACTATATCAGGCCCATCCATCGCCTTCAGCAACCCACAGTTTTTTAGTTCGGCGGATTGCTCCCATCTTTCTATTGTCGCTTTGGATGCGACTCATGTGGTCATTGCCTATCGGGACCACGGCAATTCGTTCCTGGGAACAGTGATCGATGGCACAATTTCGGGCACAGCTATCGCTGTTGGTAGCGACGTTGTTTTCGAACCGAACATTGCCTCATTCATCTCTGATATTGCTGCCACGGCCCTAGACGCCAGCCGCTTTGTCATCGGTTACAAGAATGCATCGAACGCCGATTATGGTACGGCGATCGTGGGTACAGCCGTCAACACCACTCCCGACGCACCGAGCAGCCTGGGACCAGCAAATCACGTCGATGGCTCTAGCACCACCGACAACACGCCGACCCTCGACCTGACCCAGTCCGACTCCGATGCGACCGATACACTGAAGTTCCGTATTCAGATCGATGATACCAGCAACTTCTCCTCACCGGTGGTCGACTACAGCTCACCTCTGCTCGCCCAAGGTGTCACCCACTTTACCGTGGGTCAGGCGGTGGCTGGCGGCAGCTATACATTGGGGGTACCGGGACAGACGCTGGCGGCGACCAGGTTCTATTGGCGAGTGATGAGCGAGGACAACGGATCTGCCCAAAGCGGTTACACAACCGCCAACGCTGGCGGGGTGGCATTCGTGGTCAATACCGTGCCGGATACGCCGAGCAACTTGGGCCCTGCCAACTACGTCGATGGTTCCAACGCCACCGACAATACGCCAACCCTCAGTTTCACCCAATCCGATCCCAACGGCATAGATACGCTGAGGTATCGGATTCAAATCGATAACAATGGCGATTTCCTATCTCCCGAGGTCGATTATCAATCGGGCTTGGCTGCCCAAGGCGCTATCCATTTCACGGTCGGTCAAGCAGCCGGTGCGGGCACCTATTCCGTGGGGACATCTGGACAAATGCTCGCGACAGCCCGTTACCATTGGCGGGTCATGAGCGAAGACAGCAACGCTGCCGTCAGCGCCTACGCTTCCGCAAATAGCGGAGCGGTGGCGTTTGCCGTAACGTTGGAGCTGGGAGAGAGCTGCACCCAGGCAGACGACTGCTTCAGCGCTTTCTGTGTTGACGGCGTCTGCTGCGCCACCGATTGCGCGGCAGGAAGTAACGGCGATTGTCAAGCCTGCAGCGTTGCAGCCGGCGCGGCGATAGACGGCACCTGCGGGGCGGTCAATGCACTCACCCTTTGTCGACCTGCTGGCGATTCTTGTGACTTCGCTGAAACCTGCGATGGAATATCGACAGCGTGTCCGGTGGATGTCCACGAAATTGATGATGCGCTATGCAACGATGATGGATTGACCTGTACCGGCTCCAATAGTTGTCAGGGGGGCATCTGCTCTTTGGGGCAACCGGTCGACTGCGACGACCTCAACGAATGCACCAATGATGTCTGCGGTGAACCGGACGGAAGTTGCAGCCACACCGACCTAGCCGACGGCACCCCCTGCACGGGTGGTCTTTGTAGCGGCGGTGTCTGCGCTGCCATTGTGCCGGATGCTGGGGTGGATAGCGTCGCGCCCACCGTCGACAGCGGAGTCCCCCAGCCAGATGCTCCGGCAGTTGACCTCGTAGCGTCGATGCCGGATAGCACCATCGACGCGGCGGTCTCCCCCACCGATGCACCTCCCTCAGCGGCAGACGCGACAGTCGACACCGTACTCGACACGGTCCCCGCTGCACCTGACGGCAGTCCCTCCCCCCCCGATACCATGGTCGACGCGACACAAGCGAAACCGGATACCATCGTGTCCGTGGCTGACGCAGCCTTCGATACCCATACCGTCACCGATGCGGACGCCATCACCGACGACGCGCCAAACCCAAGAAGCGATGCCGGAAGCGGACTTGATGCCGCTGGCCTCGGAGAGAACGCTCCCGAGGAAGGTGGGTGCGCCGGTTGCGTGCTCGCCCCGGAACAATCCAAAGGCGCGACAGGCTTGCTCTGGAGCCTGCTCTTCACCGGCTACATTGTCGCCCGCCGACGTCGTCATCGTCGCTAGCCTAGCCTTGGCCAACCAAGTCGGTATCGTCGGCCTATCGAAGTTTCGCCAATAACCACGGCGCGTACTGGGTCTCCATCACAGCACCGAGCAAAAGAAATGCGACGGCGATGGCAAGCAACTTCAAGCCAGCTGAACCAACAGCCCAAAACTCCGGTGTGGACGGCGCATAATTTGAAACCCCCTTGGACAGAAATACCGACGCCATCGCGGCCACCACGTAAGCCGTGGCCTCCAACAACAAATGAGGAAATATGGCGACGATAGAGATAACAAGAAATGAAGCCACCGACCCTTCGCTGACCAACAATCCGCGTCCTACCAATAGGGTCAATACTAATCCCCAAATACAAGCATTCCAAATGATAGCCAGTAGGACTCCGTACGAACGGTAAACATAAGAAAGGCCCGCAATTGTCATCATGACGGTAGCGTTGTGCCCCATGACCGCACCAAACCCACCGAATTTGCGATTTACGATCGAATCGCCGCCCAAGCCGGCCGCTCGTAACGCAAAACGAAACCCATGCACGATTTCTTGCCGACCAACCCAAAACGCTGCCGCTACGTACGCAACAATGGCACCGATAAA
>Ga0257122_1002764_pt1 | contig 10696 bp, 7 predicted proteins | sample SI106_120metaG_FD_190146 | JGI IMG/M metagenome (GOLD analysis project Ga0257122, IMG submission 190146) | Marine microbial communities from Saanich Inlet, British Columbia, Canada - SI106_120 | ecosystem: Environmental > Aquatic > Marine > Inlet | place: Canada: British Columbia | collected... | reverse complement strand
ATAAGAGTTCTATGCGCCCAGGGGTCTAATTCTATGGAAGTCGCTACCTGGAAAGTGGGGATAACAGCGGTTATAGAGTCCCAGTTGCGTATGGGATAATCTGGCCTGGTTGAAACAGAAGGTAAAAAGCTGGTGAATCCTTCTGATAATCCTCCTGCTCCTGCAAACAGATCAACAATGGGGATTGGGGCACCGGACATGGATAAATAAAGTCTAAATTGAACAAGGAAATATAGCCTGAATTATGACAAATTTCTATTGTTTTGAGTACCTTTTGTCTCAATTTAAGCCATGAGTCCTCACCCTTGCTCAACCTGAATCAGTTTCTTGAAAATAAGGATCTATTTCCGGCTCAAAACAGCGTTTCAGATTTTTGTATTGTATGCTTTGGGGTGAATTAAGACTCCTCGATCAACCGGATTTCATGAGGGAGCTACATGAAGTTTAGTTTTCAACAATGTGACCAGAGACAGGATACTAATCAAGGATTATTTAGGAACAAAATTCAAGAACTTGAAGGTCCTGGTACGCTTGTAAAAGAAGGGTTTAGTACAACTACACGGTTTCAATTCATTGAATCGGGAGCCATCATTGGTACCTATGATTTTAAGAATGTAAATAATATTCAATCAATCGAGAGGATGACCTTTTGTACCAATACGCGTTTTCCAGGGAAGGCCTGTCTTTACCTTGGATTCACATTTATCTTCCCATTAAATAGCGCACTTCGGTTTGCACGCTATCTGGATCGTTTAACCTCCCTGAGCTCCTATGTGAGAGGAGATACTCAATTTCAGCCAATTGAGGGAGATGTATCCAAGGGACAGATTTGCAAGAGAGAAAAGATACGAATTGGTAAAGAAAATAATAACCTCAGAATCTATTTTGATGAAAATGGGCAGTGCCATATCTGGAATACTTCATGGCTTAGATCTATGGAATGGAATGTAGATGAAGTCTACCTTTCTCTTCCTGATCCAGAAATCATCTATTTCCAACTACAAACATCTGAGAATCAGAGGCAGGACTGCCAGATGGCTCTTGATTATGTTGGGAGAATTTTTCCAGGAATCCTACGAGAGATGGATTCTTAATACCGTTTAAGGAGCTATTATGCCAAGAAGAAGTGACTTTAAACTTGGATGTATTCACGGCAAGTTGGTACCCAATGTACGAAGTGAGGAAGCATGGGTAAGAAATCAGCTGTACCTCATTGGGAGTTTGGTGGTAGAGCAGGCAAATATCAAGCTGGTCGCCTATGAAATGCCGTTATCGGATTCCCAGGCCAGAGACTCCTGCATTGACCTGTTTGGGTATGACCAGAACAGGAAACCATGGATCATTGAGTTAAAAAAGGGCAATTCCACAGAACATGGTGAAAACATCATGGGCCAACTCACTGGCTATGATCAAAAGTTCCAGACCATAAGACCTTATGTTGAGAATGAAATTCGCTCTGTCTTCCACTGGCCAGAATTCAGATTCTCAAAAGGTACTGGTTTGATGCTTCTTGCACAGAAATGCTTCTATGAGGGGTCAAACAGAGACCTCGGGCTTTATAGCTCCAGAGATATTGTTTGTTGTTCATTTCGAGAAAACCAAACTGAGATTCTCGAGAAAAATCAGGCCGGTAGAATATCTCTGGCTATTGAAAATAGCCCCAATACATGAGAATTATTGTTCTACTTTAGATAATCCCTTATTTTTTCTGATTGAACCCAATGCTCAAGACAGAAAATTGATGATTAAAAATCTAAAGTAATTTTTTTTGCAGAGAAGAAAATTCAGATAACGAGCATTAGCCAATTTCCCAACTTTCCCTGATTTCACTCCATAAGATATGATGAGGAGTCTCTTTGTGAGTAATGGTTTTGCTTTTTGTATGGCGAACATCATTCGTTATATGAAATTAAGTGAGAACTAGAATTGGGTAGTTAAAAGTATGGATGCGATTTTTTCTTTTCTTGACCTTGTTTTCAACTACCTCAAAAACCCGACTCTCCCAGAGGCCGCGGCAGGCGATTTTCTGCTTCTTATCATCCCACTAAGCCCTGACTTTTCTTATACCGTTCCTCAAGTCATAACCTGCGGAATCTGGCTCTTCTTCTTTAATTCTGCAATCCGACACTGGTTAAAGATCGGTAAGAAAAAGAGAGCTTTGCGAGCTCTTGATACGCTTTATCAGCGATTGGAACAAGAGGATCAACTTAATATTAGCAAAATTAATGAGGTCATGAATGAAGAAGAATTCGAGGATTTTAAACCCGCATGGGATGACTTCTGGAATCATTTGGAGACGGATAAACCTGACGAATATACATTTACAGAGTCTGTTGAAAAGAACTTCACTTCTGAGAACAGCATAGAAATAAAACAAGACTACCCTCATAAACTTGATGAATCATTCAACTACTATGTGAGCCTCGGAATTTTTGGAACCTTTTTGGGTATCGTTCTTTCACTAAAAGGGCTCCAGCTAGATCCCCAAAATATAGAACGAAGTATTCAGCCACTTTTGGATGGAATCTACCTTTCATTCCGCACTTCAATCTGGGGAATAGGACTTGCTAGTTTTCTCGGACGATCAAATTCCAATGTGGAAAGAAAGATTGAACGTGGGTTTCACCGATTACACCGTCTACTTCAACCTAAAAAAGCAAACTATAAACTAAGGGAATCCGAAAATCTCCTCGCCGAGATCCTCAACTGCAGCAAAGAACAACTGATTTTAGTGCAACATCTGAGTACTGAGATCACTGACAAAATTGATGCTAAACTTCAGCCATTGTTTAGTGGTATTGGTTCCAGAATCGATGCCCTGCCTGCCCAGGTTAGTGAAGCATTTAAACCTTTAGTGAATCAACTCAGTGATGAATTTGAAAAATTTGCTGAGGAAAATTCTGAATCTGTAAACAAAACTCTTGAGCAAATACGTGAAGCAACGGATCAAGCTCAGTCGGATTCTATGAACCAGGTTGTTTCTATGTTCATGGAAAAGATGAATGAATCCATGGGCGATATGTTCGGTAACCTCAGTAATACCCTGGGAAGAAATATCGAGATGATAGAGACCATGCAAGGTAATATCCAGGATATTTCAGGCCAATTAAGTAACTCTGCTGATCAGCTCCAGACTATATTTAAGTCCACCGGTAGTCAGGCTGAACAACTTGATGGTGCTGCAAAAATCCTTACCGAAAAAGGGACCGAATTTGCCCATACCATTGAGACTATCAATCAATATCAAACTGGCATTAGCGAAATGATGAACGATATTCATTCCCATCGCGAACAAGATCGGAAAGAGTTTGAAGATCGTATGCAGCAGCTGCACAGTTTCGAAAAAAGCAATGTGGATTCTGCAAAGGCTCAACAAGAGATCCTCAAATCTCTCCAACCAGTTTCTCAAGATCTGGCATCCTTTTCCGTTGATCTCGTAAATGCGGGCAAGGGGCTAATTGAGGCAACTGGTCAAATCGAAAAGTCCAACACAGAGCAAACTAACCTGCTTGGCAATTTACAGAAGCTAACAGAAACCTGCGGAACCAACATCAGTCAACTTGAAGGAGTTAGCGCTAAACTCAATGACTTCTCTCAAGAAATTAAGACTAGCTTTGGTGAATTCAGCTCTATGAATGAAGAGCTACGCAAGGTAGTGGAATCTGGGGGTAAAGTTTCTGAAAAGTTAAAGAAGTGGCTTGACCAGGTCAATAATGTGTTCCAATCAATTAGTCATACCGAACAAGCACTTCAAGATCTGTACAAAAACAACCAGCAGCTGGTACAGGGGACAGAAGAGAGTTTCACAAAACTCAAAAACAACATTGAACATATCGTCGTCCAATTGCCAGAAAGTTTAAATCTTTCCTTCCAGTCCTTCGATAAAGAGATGAGCCAGATCGCTGGTTACATGAAAGAATCCCTGGAAACTTTTCAAACTGCGGTAGAAGAAGTAAGCGAAATTGGGCCTGTCATCAACCAGACTGTTGAAAATCTCAAAAGCTCAGTAATAGTAGCAAGTAAATCCGTAACTGTAGCCAGTAACGCACTCACCAAAGCGAACAGTACAGCTGACAACGATCTCAATGCATGAAAACCTCACGCGTTAACTACTGGATTTCTTACAGTGACCTGATGTCTGGTCTGCTCTTCATGTTTATCCTCTTATTCGTGGTTATTCTTTTACAGCATCAATCTTCCATCCTTATCAAAGAGGAAGAATTAAGAACTCAGCAAGAAGATATGAAAAAAGCCAGGTTAATCAACGAGGAGTTGCAACGAAAGAACCAGGAGCAACAGAAAAAGCTCATCCAAATCCAGGAACAGGTTCGGGATATACTTGAACTGAAAAAGAAAATCATAGAGCTCTTAGTTCTCGAATTTAATAAAAAAGGGGTGGAAGTTCGCATTGATCCCTTTACCGGGGCGATTCATCTCCCATCAAAAGTACTTTTTGATTCTAATAAGTGGGATCTGAAAGAGAAAGGTAAGGTTTACCTCTCAAGAGTAGTCCCCATCTGGTTAGATATATTGTTGTTTCATCCACTGGTAAGCCAGTACATTGCTGAGATCATCGTTGAAGGACATACCGACCCCCGCAGCAGCTATCTCTACAATCTAAAACTATCTCAGAATCGGGCCTTATCTGTGGTGAAATTCATCATGTCCGATGAGTTTGAAGAGCTAGAAGAAAAAAACACACTACGAAAGATGTTAACGGCAAATGGCAGGTCTTTTATGGACTTGATCATGCGTGAAGATGAACCCACCAAAGCAGATTATGAGAAAAGTCGACGCGTGATTTTTAAATTTCGACTGAAGAGTGAAGAACAACTAGCCCGAATTGAGGATGCCATTGGCCAATTTAGAAACCCCGACAATTAAACTTAGCTTTCTCCCCCAACATCTAACCAGACTGAGAAAAACACTTGAGAGGGAAGGAGCAGTGGCTATTGAGATAGATCCACCTGATCCCAGTCAGTGGCTCAATTGGTTCAATGCACTGTTTAAAGGAGATGAATTACTATCTGTCACGGTACGTAAGATATTACAGGCAATGCCGCGAATCATTGATGACAAAAGCTTTGTTTGGGGGATTGATGAAGTTTATGCACTCCTACTTCCCAAAACCAACCTTTCACATATAAGACATTTAACCTGTTTATGGTTTCAGTTGCCCAATGAAAGACTTTCCAATCATCTGAAAAAAATGTTGTTAAATAAAGGCGTAAAAATTCCAGCCCAGTGGAAATGGGTTCAAGATTCACTAAAAGACTATAAATCTATGAAACCTGAACTCTGGTATTCCAAGAAGTGGTCAAGAAGAGTAGAGCTAGAAGAATTATATAAAGAATTAAGAGTCAAAAAATATTGGGATTTTGGAAATCAGCTTGAACACTTTTGGTTTAAGCATATCACTCAAGAGAAATGGAATTACCTGGTTGAATCTAAATTTGAGCTACTGAAGAATATGAACAATGACCGATTTCATCATTCCATCGAAAATCTGAGTCAGTGGATGATTAAACAGAAAATGGGCCACTCCAAACACGATCGTCCGGGAGTCTTGCTTCGGGAGATCTTAACCAGGTTTGGCAAAGTACCTGTTAAGAAGAGTACAAAAGCTGCTTACGATAAGTTCTCCGATCCAGTATTTGAAGATCTCAAGCGCTGGTACATGATGGACAATATCCAGTCCTTTTTCACTGGTGTTGCTGGCGATTTTTACCGACTACAGTTCTGGATGGAAATGCTGGAACTTGGCATTATCGATTTTGCTGAAAAGTATGACTATATTACAGCCTTTCAATTCAAGATTGGAAACCTGTACTTCATAGAATTTGGAGAAGTGGGAAATGCGCTCTACATCTATGAAGAATTCAAGTTTTTAAACCTGCGTACCAAACCACGCAGTGTTGGAGATCTCAAGAATCAGTTTACCTGTAAAGATAGAATGGCCCACTACGGCTCTGAAAGAGGGGCATGGCAAAATAATGTGAGAAATTTCATTGATCGCAATACTTCACTAAACCCTTATCGCAAGCCTAAAAAAAGAAGAGGAATTTTTCGATCCTATCGAAGATAAATCTCATGTAAAATGACTTCATGTTCCGGATCTTTTCCCGCACAAAGAAGTCTTCCATAGAGCTAAAAGCTCTTGTCCAGCAAAACGGTATTTCTCTTTCATTACAAGACGACACCAGGCCTCTACCCTGGGTTGATCTACCAACACATTCTCCTATGCGCTTCATATTTGAAGCCGTTGGAAAATTTGAAAATGGACTGCCCACTCGTGACAACACCTCTCTGAAACTTCCAGAAATAATTAGTGAAAACACCGCATGGATTCCCATTGACTTCTATTGGGAAACCCATGAACAGCAGATAATTGGAGGAGATGAAGAAGAGGGGAATGAACTCGAAGAATACCTTAACCGCTTTACAGGCTACCTGAGGGAGTCCATTTCCTCTGATGACTTACCGCGATTTAACCCCTATCGAATTTTGCTTAAGAATAAAGGGGCATTTGGGCAGCGTAGCATCGAATTTATCTGGATGGTCATAGATCATGCCGGTGAAGAATATTACGCCAGAGTGGAGGAAAATGGATTAGTTGTCGCCTGGGATGATAGTGACGGCACGAATCGATATCTGCTATCGCGAAATGAATACACTTTAGTTAAACATATCGACAAAACCAACGCGGTGCTCTCGTCCTTATCAAAGTCTCAACAACTCAGTCAATGGGCCGAGCTTCGCGAGATCATGACCCAATTTGAAGAATGTGATGAGGATTGGAAGATTCTTGTCAGTCAATATCTGAGAGAAGAAAAGCCCATCAGAGCTACTTCGGTGAGTGCCAGTCCAACTCTCGAATCCGATGGTACCCTGAAAATTTCACCGGTATTGACGGGTGATGCAGCAGTAGTAAATGAAAAGCTCAACTATCCCATTCCTGCTGACGGGATGATCAGTTCACGCAGTGAAGAAGGAGATTATGTACGGGTTCTGCCGACGGAAGAATCTCAGGAACTGATCCAGCAGATCAATCGAAAGTCCGTAATCCCTCCAGAAGAAGTACCACAGTTCATCCTCGATGCCGAACCCATTTTCGGAGAACAATTCGACTATGTTGAATTTTCAAGACGTGTCCGTGAAATTGGAATATTTGTTTATCGTTCCCAACCTTTTGTAGAAGGAAAAACAGATGGAAAAGAATGGTGGGAATGGGAATTTACACTAGATTTGGATCCATTACTTGAAGGAGAGAACCTTGGTGAGCGCCTTGATTTACTTCAAGATCCAATTGTGGTGGAAGATTTAATCTCCAGGGTCGAGGAAGCCAAAGAAAAGGGGGTAGATTTCATCCAACTCCCCTCATCAGATCAAGAAAATTCCAGCGTTAACTACATCAATGTAGCTCCGCATAATGTCACTTTGCAACTCCTCAAAGCCAAAAAGAAGCAGTTTGAAGCCATCGAAGATGAAGAAAAAAGAAAGGAAGCCCCAGATCTTACCCTGCTAATTCACGAAAATCTTGATGAATTGGATTACTCCGAGGGAGATCGAGCTGATATTATCCCCGATCGCTACCTGGTGGAAACAGCGCTCCCTCTCGCCCTCAAACCTGACTTTCAGCTCAAGTCTTACCAGAAAGCGGGTTATTATTGGCTGATGGGTCTTGAGAGGGATGCGGAGCGTAAGGGAGGCTTGCTGGCCGATGATATGGGACTGGGCAAGACATTCCAGATCATTACATTTCTGGCACGACTAAAAGAAACACAGAGGCTCAGTCCTTCCCTCATTGTTTTCCCCAAAGCCCTTTTGACAAATTGGAACTCTGAAATCCAAAAATTTCTTACCCCTGGATATTTGCAGACCTACATTTACTACGAAGGTAATTTCGACATAGAAACAGTTGGTAATTCTGACATAACACTGACCACTTATGAAACCTTGCGAAGAAAACAGCTGGAGCTTGGGAGAATAAAATTTAAGGCAATCGTGCTCGATGAAGCACAGGGTATCAAAAACTCCTACACCAGAGTTGCTCATGCAGTCAAAGCCATGAATGCAGACATCAAAGTAGCATGTACCGGTACCCCGGTAGAAAACACTTTGCTCGATTTATGGTCCCTTTTTGACTTTTTCAAACCTGGCTTTTTAAGTAGCATGAAGCACTTTAAGGCCAATTTCGTAAGTCCACTGGGTTCTGAAAAGAGTACGGTTGAAGATCGAATACAGCTATCAAAGCAGCTGCGATCAACTATCAGACCTTTCTATATCAGAAGAATGAAGGTGGATTATCTTGATGAGCTGCCCCCAATCCACCATAGAGCGTACCCAGTCGAATTAAGTGAGCAGCAGAAGAAGTATTACCGTGCATTATTGAGACTCAGGCATCATCCCGGGATGGCGTTGGCGGCACTGCAAAAATTGCTTATGGTTAGCGCGCACCCTTCGCTGATCCAACAGACTCAGGATGACCCCATTGATACCTGTCCGAAATTAAGAAAAACCCTTGAAATCCTGGATATGATCTATGAAAAACAAGAAAAGGCCATAATCTTTGCCGGGTATCTTCAGTTGCAGGATTTGCTTGGTGAAATTATTGAAAACAGATTTAATCTGCGACTTCCATCAGCTATCAACGGTAAAGCCTCCTCCGGGGTACGGCTGAAGGCAATTGATGATTTTGAAGCAACCCCAGGGTTCAATGTTTTAATCATATCTCCAAAAGCGGGGGGCGTTGGACTTAATATTACAGCGGCAAACCATGTGATCTGCTACACCAGACCCTGGAACCCGGCGGTAGAGAATCAGGCTATTGACAGGGCTTATCGAATTGGTCAAGAAAGGACCGTCACTGTCCATTACCCGGTGGCTTCATCCATGGATCCAGAGGTCCCATCAGTGGAAGACAAGCTCGATAAGCTCCTGAATTTGAAAAAAGAGCTACTAGCAGACTTTATTAGACCAACGAGTGAACTGACGATCCGCCCCGAAGACTTTGCATCGTGCTTTAAAAAAGATGACAGCGAAGCTGAAAAACTCACACTTGAAGAATTCAAAGCGGGCCTTTCACAACTGGAAGAAGAGGCACTAAGCGCACTGTTATTAGAATCTGCTGGATATGCAGTTCACCTGGGGATTCCCGGCCAGGGGCCAGGTGAAGGTATGTTAATCCAGAAGAGGGGCGGCGATGGATTTCTCTTCTGCAGAATTTCTCACCGGGATCAATCAAGCCCAATGGAAGAGATCTCGTCGCAGGCAAAACAGTTATTTCCAGATCGTTGTGGGCTTGCCATAGCAGCTCTCAATCCTGCTGGCTTAGATTTCTTACCTGAAAGGACTGAAATTTTCGACTGGGATACTCTGAATACCTGGTGGAATAAAAACTCTCTTGATTATGAAGAAGTCACAAGACGCAATGAATCAAGAAAAGCCTGGTGGATACAGACCAATGACTAAGGTTCTTTTTCCCAGGGATGAAGTCTTAAAACAACTGGCAGTCTGCCAGGGGCAGCTCATTTCAGATCCCCCCTCATGTGCAATCAATTGTCGCAAACTCACTGAACTGCTAATTGGTCTTGTACTCAAAAAGATTGGGGTGGATCCCACCAACAAAAATATAGAGAAGATGAAATCTCCACTCAGGGTGTCTGTCCTTGATCCAGAGCCTCAATATGGGTGCATCATGGCTGCAATTACCTTTATACAACTGGTGGGAAATGCTGCCGTTCATCCCAGGGGATCAGGAGAGAATTCGGTGAGGGAGGCCGAAGCCAGACTGGCCTATGATACGACAATCTATATTAAAGACTGGGTACAGAGAGAGTTTTTCAACGATAGTTGTGAAGCTGTACAATCTCTGGAGCAAATCAATTCTACTCCTGATGAAGTCTTTAGCCTGGAGCGATGCTTCCTTTTTCTCGAAGAGAATTTTGATTCGCAAGCCCTGCAAGACTCAGGTATGGGGATCTATGATCCAGGTCTACCCAGAGCTCTGGCATTTTGGTGGAATGGGTCACTTAGCATGGATGAAAAAGCCCTTTGTATCTACAGTGCGTTGCAGCGAATCCAGCGCGGCTCAGTAATAAATACCCCCGTGCGCTGTAGCGAGAGATATTCGGCCACATTCAACCCCTGGGATAATCAGGCCTGATGTATAGCTTTTCAAAGCCGGGTCAAATTTCAAAAAGGTCTCTAATTAATGAGAGTTACTTTCTCGACTTTCCCTTATTCAAGTCTATTCGGTAAGATAGGTGCCGCGTTAGTTTGTGTACGTATTTACCATGGCGGGTTCATACTCTGAATCATCCTTTGACCTGCCCCTTTAAGCCGTACCACTTTCTATGTATAAATTTCTATGCTTAGAGGCAAACCCCTTAGGTGTACAGTTCGCTAGCGAACTGTGGGGCCTTATCTCATTATAAAACTGTCTCCATTTTTCTACTATCACCTTGGCTTCAACCAGGTTCACAAAGATCTCCTGGCTTAAACATTCATCCCGGAATTTTCCATTGAAACTCTCAATGTAGGGATTTTGCCAAGGCTTACCTGGCTCTATGTATACAGGGCCTATGTTGCCTTTCTTGAGCCACTCTCTCAAGGCTACGGCAAGAAATTCAGGGCCGTTGTCGCTTCGTATGTATTCAGGCATGCCATATTCTAGAAATGCCCTTGTAAGAACTTT
>Ga0257122_1002757_pt1 | contig 10710 bp, 10 predicted proteins | sample SI106_120metaG_FD_190146 | JGI IMG/M metagenome (GOLD analysis project Ga0257122, IMG submission 190146) | Marine microbial communities from Saanich Inlet, British Columbia, Canada - SI106_120 | ecosystem: Environmental > Aquatic > Marine > Inlet | place: Canada: British Columbia | collected... | reverse complement strand
TGGAAAGGGTCAGCTAGGCATAGCCAGAAGGGTATTTGATGAGCTTGGAGTAGATAGGGTAGATATTATAGCACTTGCAAAGAGTAAGAAGAAGGCGAAAGGGCACAGTGATTCAAAGTATAGCCTTGATGAGCGGGTTTTTATATCCAACGATGCCGACCCGATTGTGCCTGATCAGGACTCACCCGAATTGAAACTCCTGGTAAATATCCGTGACGAAGCACACCGTTTCGCATTAGCATATCACAAGAAGCTGAGGAAGGGGCAGTACTATAAATCACCACTGGATAAAATAGCTGGCATCGGTCAGGTTAAAAAGAGGAATCTACTTAAACACTTTGGAGATATCCAGAAGATACGCAAGGCATCGTTAGATGAACTCGGAAAAGTGAAAAGCATTACGTCTAAAGATACAAAGATAATATACAACTATTTTCAATAAATAGTTTCGTTATGTAGTCACTGTTTTTGGCTCCGGTTCTAAACCTGCATCAATAAATGCGGCCCCTATTGAATCTCCCCAGACGTTTATAGTAGTTCTACACCTATCCAGAAACCAATCTATCATCAGTATCATGGAAATACCTTCAATTGGTAAACCTACAGCTTCTAATACAATCACCATTGTTACAAGACCTGCTTCCGGAATGCCGGCAGCCCCGATAGCGGCAAGGGTGGCGGTTAAAAATATTATGAACAGATGCCCTGTGCTTAAATCAATACCGTATAGCTGAGCGATAAAGATTGCTGCGACAGCTTCATACAGGGCGGTTCCATCCATGTTAATAGTTGCACCCAAAGGCAATACAAAACCAGCCGCTTTAGGGGAAACCCGGTTGTTGTCTTCAGCACATTTTATAGTGACCGGTAGAGTAGCAGAACTTGATGCCGTACTTAAAGCGGTCAAAAGTGCTGTACTCATCCCTTTTGCATAAGTTATAATGTTTCGCTTTGCGAAGAATTTTAGGATAAGCGGCAGGATGATGACTGCATGGATCAGCAGACCAGCCATAACGGTTACAGCATAGTATCCTATTTTTTTGAATTCGAGCCCGAACTTCTCTATTCCACCCGCATTACCAAGTTTTCCAGCTATTAAGCATGCGATACCTAAGGGTGCGATAAGCATTAAAAGCTGCACGAACTTCAGAATAGTTTCATTTGCACCTATAAAGAAATCTATAACAGGTTTTCCCTGTTCACCAAGAGTAGTAAGAATAGCGCCAAATATCATTGCAAAAACAATTATTGGCAATATTTTCGTCTCAGCCATCGCTTTAACTATATTATTTGGAGCCAAACCTAATAACACATCCTTCAGTGTTTCGCCAATAGTTTGACCCTGCTTATCTATAACTCTGTCCGATAACGACAGATCAAAAACAACTCCCATACCCTTTGTTACTGGAACTGCACCTGTCGTCTTGTGAGTTGATTTGTTCTCTTTGACCCAATTGCTAACAACAATAGTTCTCTCATCTCTATTGCTATTGATATTTCCTCTTATACCTTTCTGGTCATTAAGGATTATCATATACCTTTCATCAAACTCGTTTTTTATCTTATCCTGATCGAAGGTTATCTGATTGCCGTCTATGGTATAAGACAACTCTGCAAAAGAGAATCCTCCACGCAATCTCAGCTGCTCCTCTTTAGTGTCTGCTTTCCCCGGTCCAATTATAACTACTAAAATAATCCCTATCAGGACCGAGATACCGGTTGTTACCATATAGTAAAGAATAGTTTTTCTTCCTATTCCACCCAATTTCCTGACATCACCCAGACCTGTAACACCTGCAATCATAGAGGTAATGACTAGAGGAATAACCAGCATTTTCAGGTATCCAATAAAGAAATCACCTATGAATGCCATTTTCTTACCGGTTTCGGGCAGAAAGCCCCCGATAGCTATCCCGATAACAATACCCGCTATCATAAGGTATAGTAATATTTTTCCAAATTTTCCACCGGTCATGAAACTATCCTCTAATCTCTTTTATACTTCTAATGTCATAAAGTAATAAAAATTACATCTATCTCTATTATGTCCGGTAAATATATATTAGATAGTTTAATATAGCAAGGCTTTTCAATGCATTTCGCTGCTTGCTGTTTGTAGACACTTTTGTTGGTGAACACTAACTATAGAATAGAATTTTAAATATCTTGATAGATTGTGTTGAAGCTATCTTTTTCTATATTTTTTATCTTTTGTATCTCTGCTTATCTACGTCCCATTATAATCAATAGGCGGCTAAAGTATTATCTTGTAAAGAGGATAATATTTCATAAAATAACGACATATATTTAATTTAAATATCAACGTTAATAGCTGAAGTTAATGACAAAGACAGAGAAAAACGAAGGCGTTAAACAGGATGGATTCATAGAGGATGAAATACTTGAGTGCATTTGGGTTGCGATTGAAGAGCAGGACGCAATAACAACAGAAACGTTATACAAAAAATTTGATAACGAGACGATTGGAACAGTCTTGCCGGAGATGGTTGAGAAGGGCCTGATAACCATTCTTGATTCAGAGGTAAAACTGACTGAAACAGGCCATGAGGAAGCGATGTCTATTATCAGGCGTCACCGGCTTGCAGAAAGATTATTAAACGATGTACTGGGTGTCAGTGATGACGTGTTTGAGCGTGGTGCATGTCAGTTTGAACATTTTATAAATGAGGGTATTACCGCGAGTATATGCACACTCCTCGGACATCCTACAGTATGCCCTCACGGTAAAAAGATTCCTCCGGGAGAGTGCTGTTCACATACGAAACGGAAGTTACAACCGGTGTTTGGCCCACTTTCCAGGTTGCGGACAGGAATAAAGGGCAAGGTAGCTTATATTTCAACCGCTTCACAGGAGAGCTCAGAATGGCTCTCTTCTATCGGTGTGGTGCCCGGACTCACTTTTACAGTTCACCATAGAAAGCCTAGTCTTGTTATACGGTTTGGTGAGACGCAACTGGCACTGGATGATGATATTGCCAACTATATTTATGTCCGTGTAATTAACAAGTGAATTTAATCCTTCAACCAATCCACTATGCCCGCATTTACACTAAGTAAAAAAATATTTATCACCTTCTTCCTCATTGCAATGGGAACCGCCTTTTTCTTTTCCTGCCTTAACTCATACGACAGAACACATTTTTCATCGCAACAGACGAGCCATCACTATAAGGGCAGTGAGGAGAGTCAGGGTTATAGCGAAGAGTTCTCTTATCCGATGTCATACGGTGAGGTCATTGAGGTAATGCATGTGCATGCATTCTTGATTCCTTTGATTATATTCGTTATGTCACGCATCCTTTCCATGACGAAGGCAGGTGAGGGGGTGAAGATTACCGTATATGTATCTGCCTTCATAGGTGCGATTTTGAACCTGTCTGGTCCATATTTAATCATCAATGCGTCAGAGATATTTACCATATCGTTAATAGCATCTTACATAATTCTTGGCTCGTGCTTCATCGTATTCATCTCCTTACCAATATTTAAAATGTGGTCTAGAAGACCTGCTGAAGAATCTGATTACTGGTTGTAGACAACATAATGAAAGAGTCTTTAAAAACAGGTATAACCTTCGGACTTACATCCGGTACAATCACCACTCTGGGCCTGATGATTGGTCTCTATTCAGGTACTAATTCACGTGGCGTTGTGATTGGAGGTATACTGACAATTGCAATCGCTGATTCACTATCAGATGCGCTTGGAATACATATTTCTGAGGAGGCAGATCAAACTCGTACACCGTTACAAGTCTGGGCAGCTACGGTAGCAACCTTCCTGTCAAAACTTTGTGCAATCACATTTGTTGTTCCTGTGCTGATATTTGATCTGCCAACCGCTATTGTTATCAATCTGGCATGGGGCTTATCGGTATTGACGATCTTAAGTTACTATCTGGCCAAGTCCCAGGGTGCAAAGCCCTGGAAAGTGATTACGGAACATATAGCGATAACGATCTTAGTCGTTACACTTACTCATTATCTTGGTAAATTGATTGCTAAATATGTAGGAAGTTGAGGTGGAATTGACTTTACGTGCTCTGATCAGAACTTCTAACTGTTTAATACGTGAGAAATCGACAGGCTTGGATGGGCCTATAGATTTCTCGATACCTGAGGTTATGGGTTTAAGCGGTACTATTGATTGATCCAGAATCTATCTGGGCCATAAAGTTCTGTGCCTCTTTATATCTAGCCATTACACTCTCGATTCCGCCAGAGGAAACTCTTCTCTCTTCAGACCGCACGTCTGTGGACGGATTCATTGAACCATTGCCACTTGATGCTCTACTGAGTTCTGCACCTGTTTTGCTTATCTGTACAGAGTCAGATTTTCTTCCTGGCTGAGTGGTTGTACCAGTTCTATTTAGTTTCTGCTCTTTTGTGCGATCTTTAATAGATTTGAGACCAGTTGTATTGACTGCGTTCTCAGATGCACTTTTGGTTAGTTGTTGATTAGCACTTGTTATATTCATAACTTGATCCTTAACTCTTCCATTTAAAAAATTTGTTTATTTGTCGTTTCTACATCTATAAACATAACAAACCATATGCCATAATCTCTAACAAATCAAGAAAAAATAGTATTACACATCATAACTACCAGTGACATTGTAACTAATGATTCAATCAATTTGTTTTTTGATCTTTAATCTGTAAAAATTCTAACTACTAAGAGTGGGTTAATTTACCCTATATAATATTACTTTTATTTAACGCTGACGGAGCTATATATTTAAATTTAAACAAGTTACAATTGATGGGGGGTTAAACCATCAACCTGGGGTATTCTATCTCACCCTTGATATATATATTAATTGACTATAGGAAATCAATAGATTCGTAAAGGCTTTGAACCTCATTATCATTTAAGATAAAGGTTTAAGCAGCACTATTGAGTGATCCAGTCTCCATCTGAGCCATAAAGTTCTGTGCCTCTTTGTATCTAGCCATCACACTTTCGATTCCGCCAGAAGAGACTCTTCTCTCTTCAGACCTCACGTCTGTAGACAGTTTCACAGAATCATTACCACCTGAAGCACCTGTTGCCTGGCTGAGTGCTTCACCTGCTCTACTGATTTGTACTGAGTCACTCTTTCGTTTCAGCTGAGTGCTCTTGGCAGTAGATGCCGTTCTTTCAGATGTACCTACAATTAACTGTTGATTAATACTTGTAACATTCATAATAAATACCTCAATGCAAAATAAGAGATAAAACCTAAATTTCCTAACTTCTGTCACACAATAACACAAACAGTGTGCCAAAGCGTAACAACAATATATCTGAATTGTCTAATGATCTCTAATATCCGATATTACATAAAGTTAGATAATACAAAAAATTATTACACAAGTTTTGAATAAACAAATTGATCAATAGAAGGGTGGGGTGATTTAACCCTGATTATCTTAAATAATAGATATTATTTGTAGTATATCCAATAACTATAAAGAGTTACAAATACTGATGGTAAAACATATCACCTGGGGTTTTTAGTACCACCTTCAATTCAATTTATAATTTGTCATAAGGAATTTGATCACAAGTTAAAGCGGTATGCTGGAGATCTCATGAGGCAAGTCTGCTATAAATCATCATACTGAGTTGTTGCGCTTATTACATGGATTTAAAAAAAATTAGAAAAAAATATGAAAATGTTTGACATTATAAAAAGTGTTGCTAAAATGTGGCGATTGAGTCTTTGTCTCAACTGTATTGTTTATGTATTTTAAATTTCTTACTATGTAAATCTGTGAAAGGTTATTTTAAATTTGTGGAAAGACCCATTGTACCATTATCTGCTTTGTTTATATTTTCAAAAAGGTTTTTGTCTTATTTGATTATTATAAGTTTTCTAGTTTTCTTTATTAATAATCCTCGATCTGTTTCTGCCGGAGAAGGCGACCCCCATGGTGATTCATCAACTAGATTTCATGCTGCAGGCGGTCATGAACACATATATTTTGAACATGAACATCTCTTAGATTATAAGCTAAGAGATACCCTTGCCGCTAAAGGTCTAACATACGATCTAGTCGGCACCTATGACTTTGTAACCAATCATGATGGCGGATTTGCGGATACGCGTGGTTCCGGTAAAGACACGTCTATTAGTTGGATGACCAATAATGATCTCACAGTTGAACTTGATACTGAGGCAGCAGGTCTCTGGAAGAACGGTACCTTTTTCACCTATATTTTTTATCACGATGGTGCTAATCCAACAGAGGACTATATTGGAGATTTACAGATGGTAGACAACTATGAGGCTGAAGATGGTCTGAAGCTCTATGAATACTGGTATGAACACACTTTTGACCTTATGGGTACAAAATTGTCCCTGTTAGCAGGACAACATGATTTGAATGGCGAGTTTGGTGTTACTGAGTACGGTTTGCTTTTTGTGCAATCTTCATTCGGTTTTAATGCTGAAATATCAAATAACATTGCTGTAGCCAATTTTCCAGTCGCCGCTCTTGGCTTTAGGGCAAGGTGGGATGTTACAGATAATTTCTATTTTATGACCGAAATATCTGATGGAGATCCAGGTCCAAATGATGGTGGATTGCGTCCGAGCCTCTCCACCGAAGAAGGATTTGTATCTTTTAATGAGATGGTTTACCATTATGGAGATGTAGTGGAGAGTAGTACATTGCCGGGGACTTATAAATTGGGATGGTGGTATCACAGCGATGAATTTGATGATGTCCGTGACACAGATGCGGACGGTAATGCCATTGTACATGATGGTAATTATGGGGTCTATTTTATTGCTAATCAGATGCTGCTTCCGGGTGAAGGGGACACGGGACTGGGTGCTTTTCTGCAGATAGGTGGAGTGCCGAAGGATCGCAATCTGGTTAGTTTTTATATTGGTGGAGGTATTCATTATAAAGGGGTCTTTCCGAACAGAGAGAAAGACATTCTAGGCCTTGCAGTGGCACATGCTCAGATAAGTGATGATCAGCGCGATGCTAACAATGTAGACGGATACGTTACGAACGACCACGAAACTGTCGTCGAGTTAACGTATAAGACACAGGTTTTTCCATGGCTTGCTGTACAGCCTGGAGTGCAGTATATCGCAAATCCCGGGGCTGTTGACGATTATGATGATGCCGTAGTTTCAATACTGAGATTTCAAATAAATTATTAGTATTGATTCTGATATGTTTGAAATAAATAATTTGACTTTAATGACTTTTGAGATATCATATTGATACTGAGTCTCATTTAAGGTTAGAGATATCTTCGTTGTATATTAGTGTGAGAATGACACTTATGTAAATTGAGGGCAAAATAATGCATGGTGAAAAAATAATTATACCAGATTCAAATACGTTAGATTATAGGATTGCGCTGGTTGGGAACCCAAATGTTGGTAAAAGCGTATTGTTTGGTTTGTTTACAGGGAAATACGTTACTGTTTCTAATTACCCAGGTACAACCGTGGAGGTTACCAGAGGTATGTATGCCGGCTCTAACGATACAATAGAAGTAGTAGACACTCCGGGAGCAAACAGCCTGATTTCACATTCAGAAGACGAGAGGGTTGCGCGTGACATTCTCCTTAGAGATGAAAAGAAGAAGGTTATCCAGATTCTCGATGCCAAAAATATTCATAGAGGATTATTAATTACAACTCAGCTTGCCGAAATGGGACTACCTATTTCTATTGGTTTGAATATGTGGGATGAAACATTGGACAGGGGGATGTCAATAAATACCGATAAGCTACAGGAAATATTAGGAGTGACATTGACAAAAACTATTGCCACCCAAAAATATGGAATAGGGGCGCTGAGAAATTCAATCAATTCGGTAAAAGTTCCAAAAATCAGTATAGACTATGGAAAGACTGTCGAGGATGCCATAACACGACTAGAAGCCTTGCTGCCGGAAAAGACAACGGTTAAGAAACGTGCTTTGGCCATCATGCTATTATCTTATGATGAGGATTTAGAAGAGACTTTGGAGGTTGATGAAGAAACTCTCGTGAGGATTCATGCGGTCAGGGATGGAGTACAAAAAGAGTATGGGCATCCGTTGAGTTATGTGATTACAAAAAAACGCAGTGATTATGTTAATGATTTATTGAAAGGGATAGTAAGTTATAGCGAGCATGAGGCAACGGCTGGTGCAATATCACGCAATCTCTTTTTCTTCTTTTTCATGCCTCTATTCACATTCTTTGCCGGATACAAAGTAATGGATTTGTTGATGTTCCTGGTCACCGGTTATCTTGATCCAAGTGAACAAACAGCATGGATATTGAGACTGGCAGGCGGAGGTGTATCTGTTGGTTGTTATTCATATCATCTGTTTTCAAGAGAGTACAAGTCAAAACGGAAAATAACCAACATCCTGGGAACATTAACCATGCATCCTGCCTTTGCCTGGCCAATGTTAATCGTGATTTTATGGGCTATTTACAAAATTGTGGGGCAGTTCGGCGCTGGTGACTGTGTTGATTTTGTAGAGAGTAAGATTTTTGGTTCGGCAGTGGAACAATCTGGTGGATTTAATTTCAGGGCATTTATACCTTTTACTAACATTGAATATGTGTTTACGCACGTAAATTTTCAGGGAATTAATTATTATCTTGGTTTATTGTGTCAGAAATTTATGAGTCCGGATAATTTTTTCTTTGAACTATTCCTTGGCGAAGAGGCCGGACTGATACAGGTTGGTGTAACCTACTCAATCGCCATAATATTGCCAATTGTCGGTTTCTTCTTTATAAGTTTTGGACTAATGGAGGACAGTGGATATTTACCGCGACTGGCGGTAATGCTGAATCGTTTTTTTAAGATAATCGGATTAAATGGTAAGGCTGTGTTGCCGATGGTGCTCGGACTTGGTTGTGATACTATGGCAACAATGACAACGCGCATACTGGATACTAAAAAAGAACGGGTAATCTCTACATTGCTGCTAGCCCTTGTAGTGCCGTGTTCGGCACAACTGGGCGTTATTGCCGGAATATTGGGTAGTGTGTCCGGGGTACATATGGCAATCTATTTTGTAGCAATATTCTCTCAAATGTTGCTGATTGGTTATCTATCATCAAAGATCCTTAAAGGCACCGGTTCTGATTTTCTGATGGAAATGCCTCCGTTCAGGAGGCCAAAGATAGCCAATATTTTGATGAAGACTTATTACAGGACAAAATGGTTCTTGAAGGAAGCAGTCCCTTTGTTTGTATTGGGTACTTTAGTGTTGTTTATACTCACAAAGCTTGGCATTTTAACATACATTCAGAGAGCGTGTGAACCTGTAGTTAAACATTTTCTTGGTTTGCCGGTTGAGACGACTCAAGGCTTTATTCTTGGTTTCTTGCGGAGAGACTATGCTGTTGTTAGCATATTTAAGGCATTGGAGAAGGATGCCGGCAACATGGTAATTGATCCGAACCAGCTTATTGTCTCCCTGGTTGTAATTACACTTTTTGTACCTTGCCTGGCAAATTTCTTTGTAATGATAAAAGAGAGGGGTGCCAAGACGGCATTTCTCATGATTGCGTTTATTCTACCTTTTGCTTTCCTTATTGGTGGAATTCTGAGATATATATTACAATTCATAAAATTATAAAATACCTGTTTTAGTAAGGAGTTATTTAAATGGCTGATGAGATACAAATTGATGAGATACTGGAGTATATATGGATACTTGAAGAGAATAATGACAATGCAGATAGTGCGCTTGTAAGTAATAAGTTCGGCAAAGAAATAGCCAATACTTATTTAAAAGTCATGGCAGAACAGCAGTTAATTAACCTTCAGAATTCAGAGATTGCTTTTACTGGACAAGGAAAAGAAAGAGCAACGCTGATTATAAGACGCCATCGTATTGCAGAAAGACTATTGAATGACGTTTTAGAAATGCGAGGTGATGAGTTTGAACGTGGCGCTTGTCAGTTTGAACATTTTGTAAATGAAGAAATTATTGCAAGTATATGTACATTGCTAGGACACCCATCTGTTTGTCCCCACGGAAACAAAATCCCTCAGGGTCAATGTTGTTTAAGTGCTAAAAAGAATTTGGAACCGATAATCAGTCCATTATCTACAATTAAAGCCGGTAAAATGGTAAAGGTAGTATATATTACAACTAAATCACATACAAGTCTGGACAGGCTTTCAGGAATAGGAGTAATTCCAGGACTTGAACTCACAATTCATCAAAAATTCCCCAGCATGATATTGCAATATGGAGAGACCCAGCTGGCACTGGATAATGATATTGCAAAAAATGTATTTGTACGTATAATTCAGAATTAACTTCATCACCCAATAAAATAATCTTTTGCCTTTTACCCCCTTTAGTCTTCGAATTACTAATTATTGTTATTTGTGTTGTCAATTTTACCTTATTGAATAAATAACTAATACTATAGAGGTTATTATATGAAATCTTTAATGTACAAAATCATCCTTAGTCTGACTCTTATTGTCATAGTACAAATTAATTTTATCGCTGCTGAACGTGCTTATGGTAAAGATAGAACTACAAAATCTACACCTCCCGCAAAACCGGATCCTTTCTTGAGACCCGAAATTGAAGGTGACCATATTAGTGAAGCCAATATTTTGTTTACAATTGACGAAGCTGATATAGAACCTGCTGGAGACGCAATACAAGAATCTGTTACTGAGAAGAAAAATATAGAGATAGATAGGGTTAAGA